>Ga0070730_10001201_pt1 | contig 25402 bp, 29 predicted proteins | sample Coa_R1_3_FD_66447 | JGI IMG/M metagenome (GOLD analysis project Ga0070730, IMG submission 66447) | Surface soil microbial communities from Centralia Pennsylvania, which are recovering from an underground coalmine fire - Coalmine... | ecosystem: Environmental > Terrestrial > Soil > Unclassified ... | reverse complement strand
CCGCGGTCGTGGGGTTCCAGGACCTGCGGATGAGCGAACTCGCCCAGCGCCACGCCGCGGTGTGGAGACGCATCGACGCCTGGGCGGCTACAGCTGGTGCTTCGCCTGCAGCGACTCGCAGGTCGTCCTGAACCACTCCACCACCTCGGGGTGATAGGGGATGCCCCGCTGCAGCCGGTCGGCCTCGGCCTCGGCTTCCTCGATGCCGGGATAGACCACGCGCGCCTCGCCGGGGGCGGGCCTGGAGTCGAGCAGGCGGCGCAGGTAGGCGTCCATGTCGGCCTTGAACCTCGCCGCGTCGCTGAAGGCGTCGATGTTGTAGGCCGCGAAGTAGTGGGTGGAGTCGCCGCGCCGGAACGGACCCCCGCCGCCGCCGGCCAGCAGGCTCGTCAGCACTTCCACCATCATCATCAGGCCGAAGCCCTTGTGGGAGCCGATCTCGCGGATGCCGCCGAGCGGGAGCATCATGAACCCCTCCGGCACGGGCGCTTCCTCCATGACCGGCGAGCCGTCCGCGCGCGCCACCCAGCCCGGCAGGACTTTGCCGCCGACCCGGTTGAGAAGCGCGATCTTGTTGCCCGCCACCGAACTCATCGAGGCGTCGAAAATGAAGGAGACCTCCTTGTCGGCGGGGGCGGCGATGCCGATGGGGTTGAGGCCGAGGAGGCGTTCCGCCCCGTGCGTCGGCGCGACGAGCACGCCGCCGGTGGTCATCGACATGCCGATCATGTCGTGGGCGAGCGCCTTCTGGGCATGGTAGGCGGCCGCGCCATAGTGGCCGGCGTTGGTGACGAGGACGACGCCTATCCCGTGGGCGCGGGCGCGCTCGATCGCGAGGTCCATCGCCGGCGGTCCGACAGCAAGGCCCAGGCCCCGGTCGCCGTCGATGGTCACCGCCGGCCCGGTGTCGCGCAGCACGCTCGTCTTGGGGGTCGCGTTGATGACGCCTTTCTTCAGCCAGGAGACGTAGCGCGGCGTCATGTTGCTGACGCCGTGGGAGTCGATCCCGCGGGTGTCGGCGTAGACCAGCACGTCGGCCGATTGCGCGGCGTCGGCCTCGCTCATGCCGAGGGCGGCGAACAGGCTGGCGACCGTGGCGCGCATGGCGTCCGGCGCAACGCGCACAGCGATGTCGTCGGGGACCTTGAAGCGGTCGAGCACGCTAATGAATCTCCGCCGCGCGGCCCTGGGCCTCCTTCAGCTTCGCCGCCGTGAAACCGGGCTGGCGGGCGGCTTCGATGATCACCCGCTCCTGGCGCTGGATCTGCTCGGCCGCCGCCTTGATCCCCACCGCGGCCTCGTGGGGGATCACCACCGCGCCGTGCTGGTCGGCGTGGATCAGGTCGCCGTCGCGCACCCGCATGCCGGCGACGGTGATCGGCCGGCCGAAATCCACGACGTGGACCCAGGCGTGCGAGGGAATCACGCGAGCGGCCAGCATCTGGAAGCCGGCGGCGATGTCGGGCAGGTCGCGCACGCCGCCGTCGGTGATCAGGCCCACGGCGCCCAGGCCCTTGTGGATGTTGCTGTTGACCTCGCCCCAGAACGAGCCGTAGCCGCGCTGCTCGTCGATGTCCTGGATCACCACCACGCTCGGCTTCGCCCCGGCGTCGATGTAGGCGTAGTAGGCGTGGGCGTGGTCCCGCGCCGCCTCGCCGGCGAGGTCGGAGGGATGGGCGCTGCGGATCGTCGCAGTGCGGGCGATTCCGACCATGGGCTTCAGCTCCGGCCGCGTGCAGACCAGGGGCTCGGTGGTGTAGCCGTAGCCGCGCCGGCGCGGCGCCACGACCTCGAGGGCGTTGCACACCGTGGGCGTATCGAAGGCCTGCAGGTCGGCGATCAATTCCGGCGTGAGTTCAAACATGGGCTCCCTTTCGCGACCATTGGCGCGTCGACGCGCCGCGCCACTTGAGAGGAGGCCGCCGGATCAGCCAACACTTTTTTGGCCCCACCCACCGATCGTTCGTCTGCCTGTCCCTGTATCGCGACCGAAGCGGGGCGACCCCGGAGCGCCGGCGTCCCGCCGGCCCTCTCTCCATTAAGCAAGAGGCCGGCGGGACGCCGGCGCTCCGGGTGTGTGGCGGCCGGCGCCTTGGGATGCGGCCCCGCGAACGGCCAACACTTTTTTGGTCCCTCGCGCGGCGATCCTGCGCTAGACGTGCGCCGCGCCGCTGTCGGACGGAACTGGGAGGCTGTTGGCCATGAGGAAGAACGCGGCGCTGGCGAAGTGGCGGGCCGGGCAGCAGACCATCGGCGCCTGGCTGTCGCTGGCCAACACCCACACCGCCGAGCTGATGGCCAACGCCGGCTTCGACTGGCTGTGCATCGACCTGCAGCACGGCCTGCTGGACTACGGCGACCTGCGCCACATGCTGCCGGCCATCTCCACCACCGAGACGACGGCGATCGTCAGGGTGGCGGGGAACGACCCGGCCTCGATCATGAAGGTGCTGGACGCCGGGGCGATGGGGGTCATCGTGCCCCTGGTCAACAATCGCGCCGAGGCCGCCGCCGCGGTCGCCGCCTGCCGCTATCCGCCGGACGGCGGGCGCTCGTTCGGCCCGATCCGCGCCGCCCTCTACGGCGGCCGCGGCTACGCCGCCGAGGCCAACGCCGAGATCGCCTGCATCGCGATGATCGAGACCAAGGAGGGGATCGCCAACCTGGAGGAGATCGTGACGACGCCGGGCCTCGGCGGAGTCTATATCGGCCCCTCTGACCTGGCCTACGCCCTGGGGCTGCCGCCACGCGGCGACACCGACGATCCGCTGCACCTGGCCACGGTGAAGCGGATCCTGGACTGCTGCAAGGCGCACAAGGTGCCAGTCGGCATCCATACCGGCGGCATCGACTACACCCGCCGGCGGCTGGAGGCCGGCTTCGACTTCGTGACCCTGGGATCGGACGCCGGCTTCATGATGCAGACGGTGACGACCGAACTGGCGGCGGCGCGCGGGACCCAGAAGCGGGAACGCGAGGCCACCGGCTACTAGCGATGAACCGCAAGACGGTCGGAATCCAACTGCCCAAACAGGCGCAGAACCAGGCGATCGAGCAGCGCTGGTCGCTGGAGCTCGAGGCCCTCGGCCCGATCGCCGACATCGTCGAGATCCGGGCCGACACCCCGGCCGAGTTCGCCGCCGGCGTCGCCGGGGTCGACGCCATCATCACCTCCTGGGGCCTCAGGATCGACCGCCAGGTGATCGAGGCCCTGAAACGCTGTGTCGTCATCGGAGTGGGCAGCGTCGGGGTCGACATGGTGGACATCGAGGCCGCCACCGCCGCCGGGCTGGTGGTGACCAACGTGCCCGACGTCTTCATCGAGGAGGTCGCCGACCACGCCATGATGCTGCTGCTGGACATGGCGCGGATGACGCCGCTGATGGCCCGCATGGCGCGCGAGGGGGCCTGGTACCAGGCCCGGCCGGTCCTCAGCCGCAGCCCGCGCCTGCTCGGCCAGACGCTAGGCCTCTACGCCTTCGGCAATGTCGCCCGCTGTACCGCGCGTCGGGCCAAGGCCTTCGGCATGCACGTCATCGCCCATGACCCCTATGTCAGCGAGCTGGAGATCACCGCCGCCGGGGTCGAGCCGGTGGGCTTCAGCGAACTGCTGGAGCGCAGCGACTTCCTGTCGGTCCACGCCCCGCACAACGCCGAGACCGAGCACGCCATCGACGCCGCGGCGCTCGATCGCATGAAGCCGACGGCCTCGGTCATCAACACCGCACGGGGGCCGATCATCGACGAGCCGGCGTTGATCGAGGCGCTCCGTACCCGGAAGATCGCCGGAGCAGGCCTGGACGTGCTGGAGCAGGAACCGCCGGCTCCGGACAATCCGCTGCTGAGCATGCACAACGTGGTGGTGACCCCGCACGTCGCCTCGGCCACCACCCGCATGCGCCCCGAGACCCGCCGCCGCGCCGCGCGGGAGGTGGCCCTGGTGTTGCGTGGCCGCTGGCCGATGAGCTGCGTCAACCCCACGGTGCTGCCGCGCGTGCCGCTAGAGCGCTGGCAGCCCTATCCGATGAACCGGGGCCCCAATCGATGAGAGCGAACAGATGAAGGTCGCTGAGGCCATCGCCAAGGCGATGAAGGCGGAGGGCGTCGACGTCCTCTTCGCCTATCCGGTCAACCCGCTGATCGAGGCGGCGGCCGCCGAGGACATCCGCACCGTGATCGTGCGCCAGGAGCGCATCGGCCTGCACATGGCCGACGCCTACGCGCGGGTGACGGCGGGCGACAAGATCGGCGTCTTCTGCATGCAGCATGGCCCGGGCGCCGAGAACGCCTTCGGCGGGGTGGCCCAGGCCTTCTCGGAATCCGTGCCGATCCTGGTGGTGCCGGCCGGCTACCCGCGGCGGATCGCCCACTACTATCCGAACTTCAATTCCACCCTGAACATGAAGCACGTCACCAAGTGGGCCGAGCCCCTGACCATGGGCCGGGCGATCCCCGAGGTGATGCGGCGGGCCTTCTTCCAGCTGCGCAACGGCCGGCCGGGGCCGGTGCTGATCGAGGTGCCGCTGGACGTGTGGGGCGAGGACGTGCCGGAGACCTGGACCTATGTCCCGAGCTTCAAGGCCAGGAGCGGGCCCGATCCGGCGGCGGTCGCCGAGGCGGCGCGGGTGCTGGCGGCGGCGGAGCGGCCGGTGATCTACGCCGGCCAGGGCGTGCACTACGCCAAGGCCTGGGACGAGCTGAAAGCCCTGGCCGAGGCGTGGAACATCCCGGTCACCACCTCCATCGAGGGCAAGAGCGCCTTCCCCGAAAACCATCCGCTGTCGCTGGGAAGCGGCGGCCGGGCCAATCCGCGCCCGGTGAAGACCTTCCTGAAGGACGCCGACGTCATCCTGGGGGTCGGCTGCAGCTTCGCCCTGACCGCGTTCGGGGTGGCGATGCCGCCCGGCAAGACCATCATCCACGCCACGCTCGACCCCATGGACCTTGGCAAGGACGTGCCGGTCCAGCACGGCCTGATCGGCGATGCGAAGCTGACCCTGGCCGCGCTCAGCGAGGCCATGGCGGGGCTGGACACCGGACCCGCCGAGGCGCGGCGCGAGGTCCCGGCGCGCATCGCCGAGCTGCGCTGCGCGTGGCTGGCCGAGTGGGCGCCCAGGCTGGAGAACGACGCCGCCCCGATCAATCCCTACCGGGTGATCGCCGAGCTGAACCGGCTGGTGGACAAGGCAAAGACCATCATCACCCACGACGCCGGCAGCCCGCGCGACCAGCTGACGCCGTTCTGGGAGGCGACGGCGCCGCTCAGCTACATCGGCTGGGGCAAGACCACGCAGTTGGGCTATGGGCTCGGGCTGGCCATGGGCGCGAAGATCGCCAAGCCCGACCACCTGTGCATCAACATCTGGGGCGACGCGGCGATCGGCTTCACGGGCATGGACCTGGAGACGGCGGCGCGCGAGAAGATCGCCATCCTGTCGATTCTGTTCAACAACTTCTCGATGGCCATCGAGATCCCGATCATGCCGGTCTCGCAGGCCAAGTACGGCTCGACGGACATCTCCGGCCACTACGCCGACATGGCCAGGGCGTTCGGCTGCTACGGCGAGCGCGTCATCAATCCGGCGGACATCGTCGAGGCCCTCAAGCGCGGCATCGCGGCGACGCGGAACGGCCAGCCGGCCCTGCTGGAGTTCATCACCGCCAAGGAAATCACCGTTTCCAACGAATAGAGCCAACGACCGAAAGAGGACTGGGCATGATCGTCGAGATGCGCACCTACACCCTGCACGTCGGGCAGGCAGCCAACTACCTGCGGCTCTACGAGGCCGAGGGCCTGGCCACCCAGACCCGCATCCTCGGGAAGCTGGTCGGCTACTATTCCACCGAGGTCGGCAACGTGAACCAGATCGTCCACCTGTGGGCCTACGACAGCTTCGAGGAGCGGCTGAAGCGCCGCGCCGCCCTGTTCGCCGATCCAACCTGGCTGGCCTACATCCCCAAGGTGGCCGCCCTGATCGTCACCCAGGAATCGAAGATCCTGAACCCGGCCCGGTTCTCGCCAGCGTAGAGAAGGACGGGGCATGGGCGAGCTTCAGGGGCGCGTGGCGCTGGTCACCGGCGCATCGCGCGGCATCGGCGAGGCGACGGCGCGAGCGCTGGCGGCGGCCGGCGCGCGCGTGATCGTGACCGACCTTTCCGACACCGGGGAACTGGCGGCTGAGCTGGGCGGTCTGGCGCGGCGGCAGGACGTGACCGACGAGGCGGAGTGGACCCAGACGATCGCCTTCGCCAGGGCCGAGGCGGGCGTCGACGCCGTCGGCCCCGGTGAGCGCGACGATCGAGCCCCGCTCACCCACCGGCCAGCGGACCAGGACCGCCGCCGTGTCAGACGCGAAGCCCAACTGGGGCGCGAAGAGGCCCACGAGCTCGCCGCCCACCCGAACGACCCCCTCATTGGCGGGACCGTTCACGCTTGTCGCGAACGCCTGCCACGCGGCGCGGCCGCGTCCGAGCGTGAAGGTCAGGTAGTCGTAGGCGGCGGCCATCGGTTCGTTCCCTCGAACGTGAAGCGCGCGCGCCTCGCGGCTAGCCAGCCCTGGCGGCCAACGGGTGGCCGACCAGGGCGCGGTCGATGGTCATGAGTCTCAAGCCCTCTGTCTGGCATTGAGAGAGCAACAGGCGGTTGAAGGGATCACAGGTCGGCGGCTCCGGGTCCGCCTGCGCGAGAACGTGGCGCGCCGTGATCGCGATCAGATCCGCGCCCATTGCGGCGACGGTCTCTGGCAGCGTTTCCAACTCCACCAGGAGGGTCAGCTTTCCCAAACGGTGCTTGATGGCGATCTCCCATAGGCTCGCCACACTGACGTGGAATTCCCCCGCGGGATCTTGAAGCAGCCTTCGAAGAGTCGGGTCGAGCTGATCTCTTCGCTCATTCACCACGGCGAGAAAGACGTGAGTGTCGAGGAGCAGCCTCATTCGTCCGGGAGCGGACGCAGGAGGAAGTCTTCCGGCAACGCAGCATCAAAATCATCGGCGATGAAAGACACCACGTCGGTGATACCGCGGGCTCGCTTGTACTCGGCGAGGGCGTCGAACCGGAGACCCCGTCTGGGTCGATGGGGTACGAGATCGAACACCGGGCGGCCGTTGCGCGTGACGACGATCGTCTCGCCCTCCTCGACCTGGCGCGCGAGTTCCGTGAGGCGGTTCTTGGCTTCCCTGATCGAGACGGTGGTCATGGGAGGAATGTAGCCGCACGTAGCTACTTCGGGAAGGCCTACCAGGGATGGATGTCGCCGGTCCACTTGAAGAACTTGCCGGTGTCCTTCATCCCGAGGCCGGCGATCACCTTGTGTATGCCCGCCGCGCTCTCCTCGGGGGTGATATCGGCGTTCGGACCGCCCATGTCGGTCTTCACCCAGCCGGGGTGAACCAGGGAGACGGCGATGTTCTCGCCCTTCAGGTCGAGCGCCAGGGTCTTCATCACCCTGTTCACCCCGGCCTTGGCGCTGGTGTAGGCATACGAACCGCCGAACGGCCATGTCGAGGCGCCCATCTGGCTGGTGACGGTCATCACCTTCGGCGCGGCGGCCTTCTTCAGGTTGGGCACGAAGGCCTGGACCACCCGGAAGGGTCCGATGGTCATGATCTTCAGGGCGTCGATCCAAGCGTCGAAGTCGATGCCCTGCAAGGTCTGGGGGTCTCCGCCCATTATCCCGGCGTTGTTGATCAGGATATCGATGGGGGTGTCCCCCACCGCCCTGGCTCCCTGCGCGATCGAGGCGCCGTCGCCGACATCCATGGCGTGGACCGACACCTTGTTCCCGGAGGACGCCGCGAGGTCGTTCAGCGCTCTGGCGTCCTTGGGCGAGCGGCAGAAGGCGAAGACGCGGTCGCCAGCCTTGGCATAGGTGCGCGCCAGCTCCAGACCGATGCCGCGGTTCGCGCCAGTGATCAGCACATTGGCCATGTGTTCACCTCCCTGTTTCGCGAGGACCCCAATCGCACGGCGGGGAGGCCCCCTCAACCACGCAAAGGGGGTGCGCGAGGGAGGGGACGCTCTATAGGTGCGCCTGGAAAGGACTGCGACTGATGTACGATCTTCTGGCCGGGCTGCGGGTGGTCGAGGCGGCGGCGTTCATCGCCGGGCCGTCCTGCGGGCTGCATCTGGCGCAGATGGGGGCGGTGGTGATCCGCATCGACCAGATCGGCGGCGGCCCGGATTTCCGGCGGTGGCCCCGCGCGCCGGACCATGGCGGCAGCCTTTATTGGGAAGGCCTGAACAAGGCCAAGAAGTCAGTGGCGCTGGACCTCACGCGCCCCGAGGGACGCGAGCTGGCGGCGCGCATCGCCACGGCGCCGGGCGAGAATGCCGGCCTTTTCGTCACCAACTTCCCGGCGGAGGGCTTTCTCTCCTACGAGCGTCTGCGCGCCCGAAGGCCGGACCTGATCTGCGTGCGCGTCATGGGCTGGCCGGACGGCCGCCCGGCGGTCGACTACACGGTCAACTGCGCGGTCGGCCTGCCGCTGATGACCGGCCCGGAGGATGACACGGCGCCAGTCAACCACGTGCTGCCGGCCTGGGACCTGCTGGCCGGCGCCTATGGGGCTTTCGCCCTGATGGCCGCGGAGCGGGCGCGGCGCGCGACCGGCGAGGGACGGGAGGTGCGCATTCCGCTCTCCGACCTCGCCATCGCCAGCCTGGGACATCTGGGTCAGATCGGCGAGGTCGTCACCACCGGCCGCGACCGACCGCGGATGGGAAACGACCTCTACGGCGCGTTCGGGCGCGACTTCGTCACCGCGGACGGCCGTCGGCTGATGGTGGTGGCGATCACGCCGCGGCAGTGGACGGGCCTGGTGGCGGCGCTGGGCCTTGGCGAGCGCGTCGGCTCCCTCGAGAAAGAATTGGGCGTCAGCTTCGCCAGGGACGAGGGCGCCCGGTTCGAGCACCGCCACCGTCTCGCGCCCCTGGTTCAAACGGCTGTCGCCGCCCGCGCCTTCGCCGAGCTGACGGCGGCCTTCGAAGCGGGTGGCGTCACCTGGGGACCGTACCAGGGCCTGAGGGAGGCGGTTGACACGGACCCCTACTTCAACGCCGCGAACCCCATCCTCTCCGAGATCGACCATCCGAGCGGATGGCGCTATCTGACCCCCGGGTCGGCCGCGACCCTGCCGGATAGCGAGCGGCGGGCGCCTACGGCCGCGCCGGCGCTTGGCCGCGACACCGACGAGGTCCTGGCCGAGGTGCTCGGACTGACCGACGGCGAGATCGCCGGACTGCATGATCGAGGCCTGGCGGCGGGAGTTGCGAAATGACGATGACCGGCGAGCAGGCGGAGGCGATCCGGCCCGAAGAGATCGAGGCGTGGCGCACCCATGTCGGACGCCGGGAGATTCGCCGCCAGCGCCTCGACGTCGAAAGCCTGCGCCGGTTCGCCGCCGCCCAGGGGGCCGACATGGATGTCGCGCGCCGCCCGCCGCCGCTCGCCCATTGGGCGTACTTCGTCGAGACCGTCGGACCCGGGGGGATCGGACCAGACGGACACCCCCGGCGGGGCGGCCTCCTGCCCCCGGTGCGCCTGCCTCGCCGGATGTTCGCCGCGGCCGTGATGACCTTCGCCGAGCCCCTGACCCTGGACGCGGAGGGCGAGATGTCGATCACCGTCGCCGACGTACGGCACAGGACGGGCAAGACCGGCGACCTGGTCTTTGTCGAGGTCGACCGGCGGCTCAGCCAGGACGGCCGCGAGCGGCTCACCGAGCGCCAGACGATCGTCTACCGGAGCCTCGGCGAGCCCGTCCCTCCCATCGAACCCGCCGACCCGCCGCCACACCACGACGCCGAGGTGTGGTCGCCGACGCCGGTGGATCTGTTCCGCTTCTCGGCCGTCACGTTCAACTCCCATCGGATCCACTACGACCACCCCTACGTGACGGAGGAGGAGGGCTATCCCGGCCTGGTCGTGCACGGCCCGTTCACGGCGGCGAAGCTGTTCGCCTTCGCCGAAGGGCGCACGCGGCGGCCCATCCGGCGCTTCGAGTTTCGCGCCATGGCGCCGCTGTTCGTCTCACAGCCGATCTACCTGGCTCCCGGCGAGGAGGAAGGCGACGTCCAGGCGCTACGCTGTGACGGGGCCGTGGCGATGAGCGCCCGGGCGCAAAGCTAGTTCTTTGATTTAACGCACGTTCAGTCCGAAAACCGGTTCCCACTTTTCGGAACGTGCTTTAGCCGCCCATCCCGACCCGCTGGGCCAGGGCCGCCACTGTCGCCGAGCCGATCGGGCCCTCCTCGTCGTGGAGGTAGCACTCGCCGATGGCGACGCCGTCGGTGGCGCGGTGGTTGACCACCTCAAAGCCGATCCACTCCGTCGCCGGCAGGCGATGCAGATACAGCGTCACGTCGCTGTTGATGTAGGCGAGCCCTTTCTCGCCGGCATTGGCGAAGGGACTGGCGAAATCGCAGCTCACCGCCACGCGGGCGAAGGGGGTCCACGGCTCGCCGCCGATCAGCTCGCGGACCTCGCTCATCCACAGGCGTCGGGTCCCGACGGTCCCCATGGCGCCGGCGATCGGGCGGACCGTCCACATGCCTCCAAGGTTTCCGCGCGGATCCTCCGGCGCCGGGATGTCGGCGGGCCGGGGAACGTCCCACGGCGGCGGAGACCAGACCTGGCCGTCGGGATTGCTCGTGCGGCGCAGGAGCTGGCAGGTCGCGCGGGCCATCGGCGCGCCCGCGCTGATGAACTCAGCGTCGATGACCTTGATCCGCCGTCCCTCGCGAACGACGCGGGTCACGACCTCGGCCGGCGACAGGTCGGGCAGCCGGTACATGTCGACCGTCAGGCGAGCGGGCATGTACTCCGGGTCGCCGTGGCGGCGCTCGATCTCCCGGCCCAGAAGGCCGGCGACGACCCGTCCGTGGAGGGACTTCGGGTCCCAGGGACCCCGGCTGACGGGATTGGGAGTGAAGCGATCGCCGTCGCGGCTGAAGAAGGGCTCGTTGCTCATGCGCAGCTTCCATGCCGGATTCGGACGCGGGGCGACATGGGAGATTCGCCTGCGGCGCCCGCCGGGTTCTGCTCGCCACCGGGGCAAAGCTGCGGCGGAGCGCCCAAAGCTGCGCCATTCGCCCGGTCGGACTGGCCGTCCTGCCCCGCGCATCCCATGTTCCGGAACCGGCCGCGTAAGACTGGCGATGTCATCCGGCTTCTGGCGCTCTTATGCGGAGGTACAGGCGATGAGAAGACCCCGTACACAAGGTCGTTCAGGCGGCCGATCGATCCTGGACACCCTGTTCGCCGGTGGCTGCACGGCGCTGTTTCTGGTCATGATGGCCAGCGTGGCCGGAGCCGTCTCGCTCTACCTGCGCTGACGGCGCTCGACGAGCCTTGGCAGGAGACTCCCCCGGGCGGATGTTGACAGCATGTCATGTCTGGTATAGCGGACTTCATGTCTGCTACAGCCGACAGGACGCTCCCATGAGCTACACCACCAAGAGTTCCATGGCGGCGTTCGCCGCTCTCGTGATCGTCTACGGCGCCTATTTCTCCTGGGCATGGCCGTCGGGACATCGCGCTCCGGACGTCTTCGTGCACATGATCGGCGCCGCGATCCTGCTGACCGTGATCGTGATCGCGCTGGAAGTCGCCATCGTCGTCAACGCATTCCGGACACGGGAGCCTTTGGGACGGATCGACGAGCGCGACGCCATCATCGGCCTGCGCAGCGCGCGAAACGGCTACTACACGCTGATCGCCATGTTCTGGTGCGTTCCGTTCGTCGCCCTCGCCGGCGCCTCGCCCGTGCTGCTGGCCAACCTCTGTCTGGGGATGCTGGTGGTGGCGGAGGCCGTCCACTTCGGCTCCCGCATGGTGTACGACTCCCTGGGCGCCTGAGCATGACGGCGACCAAGGTGACCAATCGCCTGCGCGCCCTGCGCTTTGCCCACGGCGAAATGACCCAGCAGCAGCTGGCCGACCGGGTCGACCTCACCCGCCAGACGATCGTCGCCATCGAGAGGGGCCACTACGCGCCCTCCCTCGAAGCGGCCTTCCGCATCGCCCGCGTGTTCGGCGCCTCGATCGAGGAGGTGTTCGGCTTCGCCGAATAGCTAAGCCACGAGATACTGCCGGTCCGCGTCGTCCTGGGGCGCCGGCCCTTCGCCGCCCCGCCAGGCCATCGCCCCGTCGGGCGCGTATTGCAGGATGTAGGCCTTGCGGGTCTCGCCCGTAAGGTTGGCGCCGGTGCGATGGGGTGTCAGCGAAGAGAACACCACGATGTCGCCCTTGCTGGCCGGCACGGGAACGGCGCCCTCCGGCTTGTCGAGGCACTTGAGACCAAGCGGCGTGACTTCATGCGAGAGCGTGCCCCGCCGGTGCAGCCGGGGAACGACCCACGGACAGCCGTTCTCCAGCGTGGCGTCGTTGAGCGCCACCCAGCAGGTGAGATACTGCTGCGGCTCGATGTAGGTGTAGCCGTTGTCCTGGTGCCACGGAAACTCCTCCGGGTTGCCCGGCTTCTTGTAGACCGCCTGATCCCAGTAGAGCCGCACGCCTGGGCCCAGGGTGTCGCGGGCGATCCCCTGAAACGTCGGATGGCGGCTGAAGGCCCTCAGCGTCTCGCAGCGGGTGACCAGGTGAATGGTGAAGGTGATGGCGTCGGCCTTGGCGATCATATGCCGCCCGCCTTTGCGCCCGCGCAGCCACGCTTCCCCCGCCCGCTCGTGCGGCTCGATCGCCTCGGCGACGGCGTCCATCTCGCCCTCGCTGAAGGCCCCTTGCAACAGGAAGAAGCCCTGCTCGTCGTACTGCGCGGCCTGCGCCGGCGTCAGGCGCTCATAGGGCCCGGCGCTGGCGCGCCACTCGAAGCCGTGGTTGCGGGGATGAAGCTCGGGCACGACGTCCGCCTGCGTCCATGTCTGACGCGCCCGGATACCACGGCTTCCACGGCCCGGCCCAGGGGCTATCGCCGCCAGATGATGAAGCTGGGTCCGCCCGCCAGGCCGAAGTAGAAGCCGATGTCGTACGGGACACTGCCGTTGCCCCCGTACATGTGCCAGGAAAGCTTCAGAACGCTCGGCGCATAGCGGTGGATCACCTCTATGAGCAGGGTGATCGGCGCGATCAGGCCATGCCAGAAGCCCAGCACCAGCTGGGAAAGGGGCCCGCCGGCGGCGGCCTGACTGGCGTCGGGAGTCCCGGCGGCGCAGGCTGCCAGGACCATGGCGAAGGCGCCGAACAGAAGGACGTTGGCGAACAGTCTCATGAGGTCATCCGATGCTGTTGCGACGGCCGAGGCCCATCGCGTGGCCCAAGCGTAGGTGTGTCCCATCAACGTGAGATCAACGGGGGAAGTTCCGTCCCTGAACGCGGCCCGGCGGTTCGTTTGGCGTTCGCGCGCCGCGCTGATAAGCGCGGAGGGAGGGGCGCCGATGAGTCCAGGCCCAACCGCTGTTCAAAGGGATGCGGCGCCGCCGCGGGTGGCCTCCGTGGACGCCCGCTTCGCGCTGGCCGCGCTGCTGGTGATCGCCGCCGGGCTGCTGGGCGGCGCCAGCCGCGAAAACCCCCTGCGCCTCGCCGCCGTGGAGATCTGCGCCCTGCCGCTGGCGGCTCTCTCGGTCCGCGCCCTGGCGAACAAGGCCCACGAGATCGCCGCCGTCACCTTCCCGCTCGCCGTCATGGCGACGATCGTCGCCGTCCCCCTCCTGCAGCTGATCCCCCTGCCGCCAGCGGTCTGGACAGCGCTGCCCGGCCAGGCCGCTCGCGTGGAGGCGCTGCGCCTGGCGGGTCTCCCAGCGCCATGGCTGCCGTTCAGTCTGTCCCCCCAGGAGACCGGTCGCGCCGCCTTGGCGCTGATCCCCCCCGCCGCCATGTTCTTCGCGATCCTTGGCCAGAGCGGCCGCGACAGGCGGCGCCTGGCGTGGCTGTGGATCGCCGTCGCCGCGGTCGGGCTCGTCCTGGGCGCCGCCCAGGTCGCGGAGCCGGCGGGAGGACCCGCCTATCCCTATCGGACCACCAACGTCGGCTCGCTGGTCGGCTTCTTCGCCAACCGCAATCACGAGGCCGGCTTCCTCCTGGCCCTGCTGCCCTTCGCCGCCGCCCTGACGACACCCCTGGACCCCACCGAGCCGCGCCAGGCGAAAGGGCGGGGCCGGGGGTTGGCGCCCCGGATGGCCTGGCCGTTCATTCTCATCGCCATCGTCGCCCTGGGCGTCATCCGCTCGCGGGCGGGCCTGATCCTGGCCGCGCCGGCGACGCTCGCCGCGCTGGCCATCGCGTGGCGGGGGGGCCATCGGCGATCCGGTGTCCGGCCGCTGGCGGCAGTCGCGGCGGCGATCGGGCTGGCCGTCCTGGCGGTGGCGCTGTTCGGACTGGAGCCGATCCTCGGCCGGTTCGATGGCCGGGCTCCGGCCGAGTTCCGTTTCGAGGCCTGGCCGCACGTGATCGCGGCGGCCCGAAGCTTCCTGCCGCTGGGATCGGGACTGGGGTCGTTCGACCGGGTGTTCGAGTCCGTCGAGCCCCTGTCGCTGGTCGGGCCGACCTATTTCAACCACGCCCACAACGACTACCTGGAGCTGTGGCTGGAGACCGGCTGGGCGGGGCTGGGCATCCTGGCGCTGTTCCTCGTCTGGTTCGTCGGCGCCGCTTGGCGCGCGTGGCGCTCGGGATCGCCATTCGCCCAGGCGGCGAGCGCCGCGACCCTGCTCCTGATGGCCCAGTCGGTGGTGGACTATCCGCTTCGGACCGAGGCCCTGGCCGTCCTGTTCGCCTTCTGCAGCGGCGTGCTGGCCACGCCCGGACGGCCGCGCCCATGACAGAGCCGCAGATCAGCTGCGTCATCCCCACCTTCGAGCGGACCGACCTCGTGGCGCGATGCCTGATCTCCGTGGCGTCCCAACGCGCGGCCGCCATCGAGATCATCGTCACCGACGACTCCGGCGCCCCCGCGATCCGCGACCTCGTCAGGGCCCTGGCGCCGTTCACGCCTCCGGTCCGGTTTCTCGAAGGTCCGCGGACCGGAAACCCGGTGGACAACTGGAACGCCGGACTGCGCGAGGCCCGGGCGCCGCTGCACCTTCTGATCCATCAGGACGAGTTCCTGATCGACCCGCTCTACTGCCGGCGTTCAGTCGACATCATGACCCGCACCGCCGCCGCGGCGACGCTGGCCGGCGTGGCCGTCATCGGGGTGGAGCGTCGCTCGAGGTTTTCCCTGGTGGCGCCGATCGCCGGGCGCCTTCCGGGAGCGCGGCGCCTGCTGCCGCTGATCAACTGGATCGGTCCGACGGCGGCCTTCGTCTTTCGCGCCGGGCCTCGCTTTGATCCCGGGTTCGTGCAGCTCGCCGATGTCGAGTTCTACGGACGCGTGCTGGCGACCGGACGCCTGATGCGATTGCCCGGCCTCGCCGTCGGTTCCCTCGGCCACCACGATGGCCAGATCACCGCCCGCATCGATCCCGGGGCGCAGGCCTTGAAGGAGCTGTCCGCCCTGGCCGCCCGCCGGCCGCGGATCCTCTCCCCGGTCGAGCACGCGGTGTTCTCCGCCGCCCTGAACCTGAGGCGGCGATTCGCATGAACGGAGGACCCGCCGCGGTCGCCTTCACCTGCCTCGTCCCGGTGTGGGGAGGCGACGACCGCGACGCCTTCGTGGCGGCCATGGACAGCCTGGCCGCTTCCACCCTGGCCCCCGATGCGATCGTGATCGCCCAGGACGGACCGCTGCCGACGCCTCTCCTGGCCGACGTCGAGCGCGCCGCCCGGCGCTTCAACGCGCGGCATGTCGTCAACGAAGGGCCGCCGGGCCTTCATCGCAACCTCAACCGCGCGATGGCGGCGGTGGAGACGCCCTATGTGGCGCGCTTCGACGCCGACGACCTCAACCTGCCCGATCGCTTCGCGGCCCAGGTCGCCTTCGCCCGTGCGCATCCGGAAGTGGCTGCCTTCGGCGGCGCGATCGTGGAGTTCGCGCCCGACGGGCGGACGCGCCGAAAGGCGACGCCGGCGACGCACGAGGCGATCCTGCGCTTCGCCGCCTGGAGAAACCCGATCAATCACATGACCGCCTTCTTCCGCCGCGACGCCTTCTTCGCCGCCGGCGGCTACCCCGACATCCCGCGCAAGGAGGACTATGGCCTGTGGCTCGCCATGCTGGCGGATGGCGCGCGCTTGGCCAATCTAACCGAGGTTCTGGTCCACGCCCGGTTGGGCGAAGGCCTCCACCGTCGGCGCGCCGGCCTCGGCAACTTCGCCTCCGAGCACGCGCTTCATCGCCTCAGGCGAGCCGTGCCGGGCCTGGACCCCCGCGCGTCGGCCCTGGCGCTGGTCGCGCGGTCGGCGGCCCTGGCGTTCCCCGGCGCCGCGCGTCTGGCCTACTGGGGGCTGCGGCGGTGAAGACCGTCAAGATGCAGGGCGGGATCGGCAACCAGCTGTTTGGCCTGTCCCTCGCCCACTCGGTGGCGCGGCTGACCGGCGAGCCGGCCGCGATCGACCTCGCCGCCTTCCGGGCGGACCGCTACGGCCACGCCTTCGAATTGGAGCAGCTGGCGCTTGACCTAGGCGACATCCGCATGGTCGACCGCCGGTGGATGGGTTCGCGGCTAGCCACGGCCGTCATGCGCCTTGCGCCGATTCCTGGCTATATCAGCGAAGGCGCGCCGCCGGCGGACGAGGCGGCGCTCGCAGCGATGATCGGCCGGGGGCGCTACTTCAACGGCTACTGGCAGAACGAGGCCTACATCGCCGGGCGCGGAGAGTTCGTGGCGCGGACGCGCGAGGCGGTGTTCCGCCGCGCCGGCCCGACCGAGCGGCGCGAGATCGTCATCCACCATCGCACCTACAAGGAGGAAATCCGGAACCGGGCGCGGCGCACCGCGGGGACGGGTTACGTGCAGGCCGCCCTGGCCCGCATCGAGTCGGCGCTGGGCCGGCCGACCCAGGTCGTCCTGGTCTCCGACGACCCGGCCCTGGCGCTCCGCAGCCTGGGGGACATCGGCCGGCCGGTGGTGGTCGCAAGCGGCGCCGGTCCCTGGCGCGACATGGCCCTGCTGATGAAGGCCCGGGCCCTCATCCTCACCAACTCGTCGTTCTCGTGGTGGGGCGGATTCTGCGGTGAGTCCGAGATGGCCATTTATCCGCGGCCAGACGGCTTCTTCCACTATCCCATCCCGGCCGCCCGATTCGCCTGCGTATGACGCCGGCGACGCCGCCCCGCGCCGCGTCCGGTTGACTCTCCGTTCGGGCGATCCGCACTCTCACCGCCCCGGAAGAGACCGGTGTGAGAGCATCGAAGCCGCATGCAGGACCCCGAAGGCACGCCCCCGACCCTCAAGCGCGTCCTCAGTCCGATCGGTGTGATGCTCCTGGCCATCTCGGCGCTGTCGCCGGCCTTCTCGGTCTACATCGGCGGCGACGCCGTGCTGCACCTGGCGGGGACCGGCGCCGCGGTGGCCTTCCTGCTGGGCGGGATCGCCGCCGCCATCCTGGGACTGCTCTACGCCGAGGTGGGCGCGGCCTTCCCGGGGGCGGGCGGCGTCTATCCGAGCCTCGCGGCCCTGCTCGGGCCGCTGCTGGCGTTCCCCTACATCGTGCTCCTGGCGCCGATCGTCTTCGCCCAGACGGCCTTCGCGGCGCTGGGCATGGCCGACTACGTCCGTGTGCTGGTCCCGGGCCTGCCGCTGCTGCCGCTGGCCTTCGCCGGCGTGGCCGCCGCCGCGCTGATCGCAGTTCTCAACATCCGCTTCGGCGCCGTGGTGACGGGCGTCTTCCTGGGCATCGAGGCGATCGCCCTCACCATACTGACCGCCGTGGCGGCGTCGCATCCGGTGCGCGGCCTGGGCGAGTTGCTGACGCATCCGGTGATGCTCGACCACGGCGTCCTCGAGGCGACGCCGCCGTTCACCCTCGCCCTGGCCACCGTCTCGGGGATGTGGGCCTGCGGCGGGGCCAGCTGGGGCATGTACTTCGCCGAGGAGATGCGCGACGCCCAACGGCGGATGGGCCGGCTGATCGCCTGGACGGGGGCGATCGCCGCCCTGACCATCGCCGGCCCGGTGATCATCATGCTGCTGAGCGTGCGCGATCCGAAGCCGATCCTGGCCGCCGAGGCGCCGATCGCCGCCTTCCTCGGGCAGGCCGGCGGCCCGGTCGTCGCCGCCATCGTCAGCGCCGGGGTCGCGGCCGCCATCTTCAACAGCCTGGTGGCCTGCATGCTGGCCTACAGCCGCTATCTCTACGCCACCGGCCGCGACGGCATCTGGCCAAGGCCGGTGAGCCGCGCGCTCGCCTACCTGCACCCGAAGCTGCACTCACCCTTGACCGCGACCTTGCTACTGGCCGGGTTCTCGGCGCTGACCTGCCTGCTGGGGGAGAAGGCGATCCTGATCCTGATCTCGGGCAACGTCTCCGACTACCTTCTGATCTCGATCGCCATCCTGGTCGGCCGCCGGAAGGGGGCCACCGGGACCTACTTCCGAGCGCCCCTGCATCCGTTCACGCCGTACTTCGGCCTGGGGGTCACGGCGATGTCCATCGTCGCCGACTGGCTGGACCCGGACGCCGGGCGGCCCAGCGTCATCCTGCTGATCGCCCTCTTCCTGACCGCCCTGGCCTACTACCAGCTGCGACTGCGGCAGGTTTCCAAGGGCTGGCTGATCATCAGCGAGGGCGTCGAAGCGCTCGGGGCCGCCGACTAAAGGAGGGGCTCGCTGGTCACGGCATGGGCGGCGGGCGCGTCTGGAACACCGGGCCGCCCTCGTAGGAGACGTAGACCGTCCTCTGGCCCAGCGACACATAGACTCGGTGGGACCGGAAGAAGTCCGCCCCCAACAGCATGTCCGGGGTGTCGATCGCAGGCGCCGGGATATGGGAGCCGAGCCGAACCTCCTTGTCGGCCGCGAAGAGGTCGGCGATCCGCAACTGGGCATTGTTGATGGTCTCGTCCGGACCGAAGCTGAAGGTCTGGAACACGCCGACGTAGGTCTGCAGCTGACCCAGGCCCAGGCCATGGGTCTCGCCGGCCTCCGCCACCCCCTTGGAAGCGGGGGTGACCCCGGCCCTCGCGGCCGCCGCCGGGGTCAGCACCGAGCCGCCGCCGGCGCCGGTATCCATCTCCGCCAGGATGGGGACGCCGTCCAGCTGCACCCTGACGTGGATCTTCCGGAGAGCGCCGGACCCCACCATTCGGGCCGCCGAGTAGGTCTTGCCCCAGTAGACCACCTGGTCGCCGGAACACCCCCGCGTCTTGAACCAGCGGATCTTCCCGCCCGCGACGTCGAACTCGATGTCACGCTGCAGGAGAAAGTCCGCCCCCAGCAGGCCCAGCTCGGCGCCCAACGGCTGCCTCCCGCTCACCAGAAGGTCGTCATCGTGGGCCGCGAAGCTCGCCACCCGGAAGTCCGCGATCCGCACCTCTCCAGCGCCCGCCTCGCCCCCGACGCCGTAGAACTTCACCCCGGCGAGCGGTTGCACCGGCAGGCCGAGCGCCGCGGCGCTGGAACGGAAGATCAGGGTGTTGGTCGCTCCGGTGTCGACGATCATCCGGGCCGGCCGGCCATTGATCTGGGCCTCGACCAGCAGGCGGTCATGGTCGAACTGGATCGGCAGCTCGGCGATTTCCTGCATCTGGCAAGGCGCCGGCGCCGCCGCGGCGCCGGACGCCGCCATCGTCACGGCGGCCGCCGCAAGGCAGGCGCCGCGCATCACGCGCCGTCCGCCGGCAGGTCGCGCCAGCCGCGCGCGGTGGTTCCGGGCCAGGGTCTCGCCTCATAGACGCCCCGGGCCACCGCCCGGGCCAGGCAGTCGGCGGCCAGGGTGCCCAGGCGCGTCAGGGTGAACACGGGGTCCTCGCCGAGCGGGCGGCGCCCCGTCGCCAGCGCGAACACCACGTCGCCGTCGTAGGGCGCGTGGACAGGGCGGATGGCCCGCGCAAGGCCGTCCTGCGCCATGATCGCCAGGCGCCGGACCTGCGCCGGCGTGAGGATCGCGTCGACGGCCACGCAGGCGAGGGTGGTGTTGGCGCCCGGGCGCGGGTGGCGCTTGGCCATGCCCCAGTCGTCCGGCCCGGCCCGGGCCTCGCCCGGGGGAAGCCCGCCGAACTCGCCGCCGATCTCGAAGGGCGCGGCCCAGAAGGCGCGACCCCCCGGCGCCACCACCGAGCCGAAACTGTTCGCCGCCGCGACGGCCCCGACCGTGAAGCCGTCGTGGGTCACCGCCGAGGTCGAGCCCGTGCCCCCCTTCAGGGCTCCGGCCGTGGCCCCGGCGCCGGCGCCCGCGGAGCCCAGATCGAAGGCGAGATCCGCCGCCTCGGCCGCCGCGATCCCCAGGCCGCGATAGGGCGGGTCGAGCCCCCAGCCCTTGTCGCCGCCGTTGGCGAGATCGTAGAGGATCGCGGCCGGGACGATCGGCGAGCGCGGCACGCCGGGGGCCACCACAAGGCCGTAGCCGCGGCCCCGGGCGCCGAGCCAGGCCGCCACCCCGTCGGCGGCGGCCAGGCCATAGACCGACCCGCCTGCGAGCACGACCGCGTCCACCGCCTCCACCAGGGTCTCGGGCGCCAGGGCGTCGGTCTCCCGTGTGCCGGGCCCGCCGCCGCGGACGTCGACGGCGCAGACCGCCCGGTCGTCCGGCAGGATAACGGTCACGCCGGTGCGCGCCCGTGCGTCGGTGGCCTGGCCGACCCGCAGGCCCGGGACGTCGGTGATCAGATTGCGGGCGCCGCGTCCGTCGTTCATGGGCGGAGGTGGCACGGCGGCGCGCGGCTTGTCCATCGCCGCGACATGCGGTTCCCGCGCGCGTCAAAGGCCTTTAAGGATAGCCGCCTTCGATCATGGTCAACGGAAGGGGTCGTCATGCGGCTCGTCGTCCCGCTCGTCCTCTCCCTTGTGCTTGGCGGTCTCGCCCAGGCGCAGACGGCCGCCCCGGCCGCGCCCAAGGCCATGGTGGCCGCCGCCAATCCGGCCGCCGTCGAGGCGGGCCTGGCGGTGCTGCGCCGGGGCGGCGACGCCCTGGACGCCGCCGTCGCCGTGCAGGCGACGCTGGGACTGGTCGAGCCGCAGAGCTCGGGGGTCGGCGGCGGCGCGTTCCTGACGTGGTACGACCCCCGCACGCGCAAGGTCACCGCCTACGACGGCCGCGAGACCGCCCCGGCGGGCGCAACGCCGGACCAGTTCCTGCATCCGGACGGCAAGCCGATGTCCTACGGCGAAGCGGTGCTGTCGGGCCGCTCGGCCGGCGTGCCGGGCGCCATCGCCATGCTCTACCTGGCCCACAAGGACCACGGGAAGCTGCCCTGGCCGTCGCTGTTCGGTGACGCCGAGCAGCTGGCCGAGCAGGGGTTCGTGGTGGGGCCCCGCCTGATCGGCGAGCTCAAGTATCCGGCCCCGCAGAACAAGGCCCCGGACGTCATCGCCTACTTCAAGGCCCCGGACGGCGGGCCCTTGAAGGCGGGGGAGCGCCTGAAGAACCCGGCCTACGCCGCCACGCTGCGCAGGATCGCCGCCGAGGGACCCGACGCGCTGCTGAAGGGCAAGATCGCGGCCGACATCGTCGCCCGCCTGGCCGAGGACCCCCTCCCGGGAACCATGACCCTGGCGGACATGGCCGCCTATGCGCCCCGCAAGAGCGAGGCCCTCTGCCGGCCCTACCGCGCGTGGACCGTCTGCGTGCCGCCGCCGCCGGCCGGAGGGACCGCGACGCTGATCGGGCTGGGCATCCTGCAGAACACCGACCTCCCCGCCCATGGCCCCGCCGACCCGCAAGGCTGGTTCCTGCTCGGCCAGGCCGAGCGGCTGATGTACGCGGACGACCTGCGCTACGTGGCCGATCCGGCCTTCGTGAAGGTGCCGGTGGAGGGTCTGCTCGACCCCGCCTACCTGGCCGAACGCGCCAAGCTGATCGGCGACCACGCCGGTCCGCCGCCCGAGCCCGGCCATCCCAAGGGCGCCCCGAACAATGGCCCCGACGCCACCCGGGAACCGGGCGGCACGTCGTCCTTCGTGGTGGTCGACCGCTGGGGGAACGTGGTGGCCATGACCACCACCGTCGAGAGCCTGTTCGGCGACGGCCGCATGGTCGACGGCTTCTTCGTCAACAACCAGCTCACCGACTTCTCGTTCGATCCCAAGAACAGGGACGCGACGCCGGCCGCCAACGCGGTCGGCCCGGGCAAGCGCCCGCGCTCGTCGATGTCGCCGACGATCGTCCTCGACAAGGACGGCCGGTTCGTCGCCGCCATCGGTTCGCCCGGCGGCCTGCAGATCCCGTCGTTCGTCCTCAAGGGCATCGTCGGGGTGCTGGACTGGAAGCTGACCATGCAGCAGGCCGTGGCGCTGCCCAACCTTGTCGCCATCGGCGACAACTTCATCTCCGAGCCCGAGAAGTACCCGCCCGGCGTGGTCGAGGGCCTGGCCGCCAAGGGCGTCGTGCTCAAGCCCGGCCGGGGCGTCGAGGACTCCGGCCTGCATGGCGTCATCGCCCGGGCGACCGGCCTCGAAGGCGGGGCGGACCCGCGGCGTGAGGGCGTGGCGATCGGCTGCTGCGCGCCCTGAGCGCGGTTACTGGGCTGTGTAGCCGCCGTCCACCACCAGCTCCGAGCCGGTCATGAAGCTCGACTCGTCGGAGGCGAGGAAGACCACCGCATCGGCGATCTCGCGGGGCTCGCCCAGCCGGCCAAGGGCGTGCCGGGAGATGATCATCTCGCGCATCTCGTTGCCGTTTTCCGCGCGGTGGAGGGCGCCCGAGACCATGGGGGTGTCGATGAACCCCGGGTGGATGGAATTGACCCGGATGCCCAGAGGCGCCCATTCCAGGGCCGCGGCCTTCGTGAGCATCAGGACGGCCCCCTTCGAGGCGCAGTAGGCCGCGGCCCCCGCCAGGGCCACCTTGCCCAGGATCGAGGAGAGATTGATCACCGAGCCCCCGCCGCTCGCGGCTATGGCCGGGCCGGCGTGGCGAAGGCCGAGGAAGACCCCGTCCAGGTTGACCGACAGGACGCGCCGCCAGTCCTCCGCCGTGTGCGTCATCAGTTCGAACGGGCCGCCGCCGACGCCGGCGTTGTTGACCAGCACGTCGAGGCGGCCATAGCGCTCGACCGTTCCTGCCACGACACCGACCCAATCGCTCTCGGAGGTGACGTCGTGAGGCATGAAGGCGGCGCGGCCGCCCGCGGCGACGATCTCCGCGGTGACAGCGTCACCGGCGTCGGCCGCGAGGTCGGTGAGCACCACCGTGGCGCCCTCCCGCGCCAGGCGCCGCGCCGTTTCGGCCCCCAGTCCCGACGCCGCTCCGGTGACGAGCGCAACCTTGCCGGAGACCCGGCTCACCGCTCCAGCACCGCGATGGCCGTGGCGGCCAGTTGGCGGGTGTTGGAGTTGTCGCCGGTGGCGTCGGCGTTGCCGATGCCGGTGAGGTTGCGCTTGAAGACGCCCTGGCCGATCGAGGCCAGGCGGAACATCGAGAAGGCGAGCAGGGCGTTGAAGCCCGGGATGCCGTCGCGGCCCGTGCGGCGGCAGTAGGCGGCGACGTATTCGCTCTCGCTCGGGATCCCCGCCTCGGCCAGGTCGAGGCCGTCGAGGGTTCCCCAGCTCTCCGAGCTGGAGTGGTAGAGGATGCAGCCGTAGGCGATGTCGGCCAGGGGATGGCCGAGAGTGGAGAGCTCCCAGTCGAGCACGGCGATGACGCGCGGCTCGGTCGGGTGGAACATGACGTTCTCCAGCCGGTAGTCGCCGTGGGCGATGGCGGTCTCGTCGCTGTCGGGCAGCAGGCCGGGCAGTTCGGCCATCAGGCGCTCCATCTCCGGGATGGGGTCGGTCTCGGCCCCCCGGTACTGCTTGGTCCAGCGGTCCATCTGGCGCTTGAAGTAGTTCCCCGGCCGTCCGTAGTCGGCCAGGCCGATGGCGGCGAAGTCGACGCCGTGCAGCCGCGCCAGGGTCTCGTTCAGGTTGTCGTAGATGGCCGCGCGCTCCGCGGGCGCCATGCCGGGGAGGCGGGCGTTGCGGAAGATCCGCCCCTCCAGGAAGTCCATGACATAGAAGGCGGTGCCGACGACGGAGGTGTCCTCGCAGAGGGCGCGCATGCGCGGCACGGGAAAGCCGATCGAGCCCAGCGCCGACATCACCCGGAACTCGCGGTCGACCTGGTGGGCGCTGGCGAGAAGCTGTCCCGGCGGCTTCTTGCGCATGACCCAGCGCCGGTCTCCCGCTGTCAGCAGGAAGGTGGGGTTCGAGGCACCCCGCTGGAACTGGTTGATCCGCAGCGGTTCTCCCGGCGGCTCCACGTTGGCCCGGAACCAGGCCTCCAGCGGAGCCAGGTCGAAGCGGTTGTTCGCCCGCACCTCGCCGATCGAGGGCTGGCTGGGATCCAGCGCGACGTCTTCAACCATGGGACGAGCCTTCCCTAGAACGCGTTCTGATTGTCTCTTGAAACCACGCTCGCGGGGTGGGAGTCATGGAAAAAACGAGGGAGACCGCCGTGCAGAAGCCTGCCATCCAGCCCGCCGACTTCACCTGCGTGCTTTACGAGACCCGGGACGGCATAGCGCGCATCACCCTCAACCGCCCCCAGAGGCGCAACGCCCTCAACCGCCGCGCCTATGACGAGGTGGAATCGGCGTTCCGCTACGCGACCCTCGACGACGGGGCCCGCTGCGTGGTGGTGACCGGGGCCGACCCGGCGTTCTGCGCCGGCGAGGACGTCAAGGAGATGATGACCGGCGAGGTTTCCGACGCGCCGCGGCCGCAGAGGACCTCCTACCAGGCGACGCCGGCGGCGATGGCGGCGATCGACTGCGACAAGCCGGTGATCGCGGCGGTGAACGGCTCGGCGGTGGGCTGGGGCATGGAGCTGGCGCTCTACGCCGACATCCGCATCGCCTCGGAGCGGGCCGTGTTCGCCGAGCTGTTCATCAAGCGGGGCCTGATCTGCGACGTCGGCGGCCTGTGGAAGCTGCCGGCCCTGGTTGGACCGGCCAAGGCGGCGGAGCTGCTCTACACCGGCGACGCCATCGACGCCGCCGAGGCCGCGCGCATCGGCCTGGTGAGCCGGGTGACGGCGCATGACGCGTTGATGCCGGCCGCCCTGGAGCTGGCCGGCCGCATCGCCGCCAATCCGCCCCTGGCCCTGAAGGCCATGAAGGCCGGCCTGCGGCGGACCATGCCGGGCGATCCCAGTGAGATCGGCGCCTGGGCCATCGAGAATATCTTCCGGCTGTTCAACACCGAGGACCACCGCGAGGGGGTGAAGAGCTTCCTCGAGAAACGGGCGCCCGTGTTCCACGGCCGGTAGGGCCCCGTCCGGAGGATTGATCGGCTGGATCAAGCTTGACCCGTCGGGAGGCCGGGCCAAGTTCGCGGCATGAGCGACACCGCCGCCATGGTCCGGGCCTTCGATATCCAGTCGGGCGTCTGCGCGGCCTTCGGCTCGCCGTTCAGCGCCGCCATCCTCGATCG
>Ga0070730_10001199_pt1 | contig 25432 bp, 23 predicted proteins | sample Coa_R1_3_FD_66447 | JGI IMG/M metagenome (GOLD analysis project Ga0070730, IMG submission 66447) | Surface soil microbial communities from Centralia Pennsylvania, which are recovering from an underground coalmine fire - Coalmine... | ecosystem: Environmental > Terrestrial > Soil > Unclassified ... | reverse complement strand
GCCGACGACGATGACCCGCTTGCCGCGCGCCACGACGCCGCCGCGCGGCCGTTCGATCAGCGTGCGGGCCGCGAGGCGGGCACCCGCGACGAGGGCGAGCGTGATCAGGAGGTCCATCGCCGCGATCGAGCGCGGCAGGCGCACGTTGTGCACCGGCGACACGAGGTAGACCGTGACGTCGGCAACGAGCGACGCGACGACGACGCCGCGCGCGGCGCTCCACATGTCGCGCACCGAGACGTAACGCCAGAAGCGGCGGTGGAAGCCGAAGAGGAGGAACACCGTGACCTTGATGACGACGACCAGCGCGATCGTTCGCCGCAGCAGGGTGTCGTAGTAGATGGGGAGCCCGTGGTCGAAGCGGAGCTGGAACGCGAAGAACCACGAGACGGCGACGATCGCCGCATCGACGAGGAGCTGCAGCAGCCGGTGCCTGCCCAGGCCGCTCACGCGCGCGCGCCCACTCCGACCGCCGACCGCACGGTGTCGACGACACGCTCCTGCACGTCGGCGGGAATGCCCGGCCAGAGCGGAATGGAGAACGTCTCCTGCCCCGCGCGCTCGGTCTCGGGCAGCGCACCCGCCTCATAGCCGAGGAAGCGCAGCGCCGGCTGTAGGTGCAGCCCTGTCGTGTAGTACGTCGCCGACGCGATGCCTGCCTCGGACAAAGCGGCGCGGATGCGGTCGCGCTCCGGCGAACGGCAGACGAACAGGTGGTAGATGTGCGCCGGCTCGTCCAGCGGCAACTCGACGAGCTCGCCGAGGCCGAGCTCCGCGTACCGCGCAGCCGCTTCGCGGCGACCACGGTTCCACTCGTCGAGATGCGTGAGGAAGATCCGCAGCATGCCCGCCTGCAGCTCGTCGAGGCGCGAGTTGTAACCGACGAAGTCGAAGTCGACCTTGTCGCGCGAGCCGTGGAACGAGAGCATGCGCACGCGGTCGGCGAGCTCCGTGTCGGTCGTCGCGACGAGCCCGCCGTCGCCGAGGCAGAAGAGGTTCTTCGTCGGATAGAAGCTGTACGTGGCGATCGTGCCGAGCTGCGCGACGCCGGGGGCGCCGAACGCCTGCGCGGCATCCTCGATCACCAGCACGCCGAGCTCGACGAGCTCTGCAGTGCGCGCGGGCCTGCCGAACAAGTGCACCGGCATGATCGCCTTCGTCCGCACCGTGATCTTCGCCGCCACGTCGTCGACGTCGAGGTTGAGCGTGACCGGGTCGATCTCGGCGAAGACGGGCGTCGCGCCGCGCCGGGCGATCGACTCCGCCGTCGCGTAGAACGTGAAGGCCGGGCAGATAACCTCGTCGCCGGGGCCGATCTCCATTGCGTCGAGGACGAGCACGATCGCGTCGGTGCCGTTCGCGACGCCGATCGTGTCGGCGACGCCGAGATAGGCGGCGGCCTCCTTCTGGAAGGCCCAGTAGTGCGGTCCGCGGATGAACTCGGCCGAGGCGATGACCTCGCTGAAGCGGGCCTCGAGCTCCGGGATCAGGGGGGCGTATTGCGCCTTGACGTCAACGAGCGGGATCGTCTGCACGGCGTCGGCTCACTTTAGCTGCCTGCAACCAGCGGAATGCCAAATACGCCGCGAGGAGCACGACGCCTACAACAACGGCGTACTCGGCGTACTTGAAGCCGTGGTCGAAGCGCTTGTAGCTCGAGCCGAGGCCGTAGCCGATGCCCGCGATGCCGAAGGCCCAGATCGCCGAGCCGACGAGGGTGAGCAGCGTGTAGGGAGCGAGCGGCATCCGGAGGGCGCCCGCCGGAATCGAGACGAAGGAGCGGACGACCGGAGTGACTCGGCCGACGAGCACGCCGACCTTCCCCCACCGTGCGAACCAGCGCTCCGCGCGTGCGAAGCGCTCGGGGGTGACGTGAATCTGTCGCCAGCCGTAGAGGCCGATGGCCCAGCCGACGATTGCGCCGGCGAGATAGCCGAGCGTGCCCGCGAGCGCGAGGACGACGAAGGCGCCTGCACCGAAGCCGACGTGCGCGCCGAAGAGCGACACATGATGCGCCGACGCGAACACGCCCGCCGCGACGGCTCCGGCGTAGAGCATGACGAGTTCGCTGGCGGCGGGGAACACCGCGTCGATCGCCATGAGCACGAAGACGGCGTAGACGCCCTGCGAGGCGACGTGGCTCGTGACGGTCGATGTGAGGCTCGCGATCACCGGGCGAGTCTATGCGCCGTGAAGGGGGCGGCGAGCGAGACCTTGCCGATCGAGTTCACCGCGACGAGGTGCACCTGATAGGCGCCGCCGAAGGCGAGCGCGCCCGTGCCGGTGTGGCCGTTCCAGAGCACCGTCTGCGGACCGTCTTGCAGCTTGCCGTTGAGGAGCGTCGCGATGACGACCCCGGAGCGCGTCTCGATCGTCGCGGTCACCTTCGCGGGATGTGCGAGCAGGAACGTCGCGGTCAAGGGGCCGGGCGGCGCCTTGGCGCGCAACGCGACCGAGGGCGTGACGACGAGCGACGAGAGCGTGTTGTCGAGCACGAATTCTCGCGTCGCCGTCGACGTGCGCCCCAGGTCGTCGGTCGCCGTGACGGAGAACGTCCACTTGCCTTCCGCGACAGGCGTCCCGTTCCAGCTGAGGGTGTGCACGCCGGGCTGTTCGGCATCGCTCGCGAGCGGCAGCGCCGAGCCGGCGGGGCCGTTGAGCGTCGCAGAGACCTGCGACGGCCGCAGCAGCTTGTAGGAGAACGTCTGCGTGTCGTCGACGCCGTCGCCGTTCGGCGACAGCACGCTCGTCACCGGCGGCGCGGCGTACACGCCGTTGTACGAGAGGAGCAACGCGTCGGAAATCGGCGCCTCGGCTCCGGCGGACGGGCGCGTGAGCAGCGTGCCGTCGAACGCCATCGACGACGGCGCACCGCCGCCGAGCGCCATCCCGGTGACCGCGCCGAGACGCACGAGCGCGACCGCGAGCTCGTACGCCGTCATGCCCGAGCTGTACGACGGGCGGCCACCCTCGACGCTCACGAGCAGGATGCGGCCGTCGGCCAGCTGGCCGACCCCGCTCCGCGCCGTGCGTGCGTTGAGATTGGACGGATCGAATGCCTCGTTCGCACGGAAGACCGCCTTGCCGTCGGCGACGAGCAGCGGGCCTCCGCCGATCGCACTCGTCATCCCGCTCCAGTCCGGCGTCAGCGTCAGGCGCACCTCGACTGTCGTGCCGGCCGGCGCCTCCGCGGTCAGGTATTGCGCCTGCGCCCCGCGCGAGACGAGCACGGCACCCCCCGGCGGGATCGGCGTTCCGCCCTGGGTGACGACCTGCGTGACGGCACTCGTGAGCACGTGGTTCGGCTGCGCGAGCGGGAACGTGCCGAGCACGTCCTCGACGACTCCGCTCTCCGCCGGCGTCGTCGGTCCCCAAGCCGACGTGTACAGCGTCGAATGGCCGGCAACGGGAGGGTCGTTGAGATCGAGCTGCCGGCGCTGGCTCGTCCCTCGCCATGTTCCGTCGAAAGCGACCTGCCCGATCGTGAGGGTTCCATCAGGCGAGATGCCGACGCTCGACCGGCCGACGGCGGGCGCGGAGTCGAGGCCGCCGGCCCGCATGAGGATCCCGCTCGGTGTTCCGTTCGCAGCGAAGAAGTCGCCGTTCACCCCGACGCTCGTCGTCGTCGCGGCGACGGCCTTCTCCATGTCGGTCAACTTCTGGGTGCCGACGATCGCACCGTTCGAGAGCGCCGGCGCCAGTGTGTAGAGGCTTCCATCCGGCTTCGGAGTCGTGACGACGTCGAGCACGACCGGGCCGTGCGGCGTGAACTCGACCTGGCGCTGATACGTGACGCCCGGCATGAGCAGCGACTGCGCGACGATCTGCATCGACGTCGCGCGCGTCGCCGCGGCCGGAAAGGCCGCAGCTCCCGCGAGCGCGGCGAGGATGAAGAACCAGCGGAACACGACCCCGGACAAGGGTATCCGGAGGGATCGGAGCTCAGGCGAAGACGCGCACGTCGCGGTACAGCGTGTCGCGCTGCACCGGGATCTTCCCGAGGCTCTTGATCAGGTGGACGAACTCGTCGGTCGTCGTCCGGTACGTCGTCCCGGCAGCCGAGACGACGTTCTCCTCGATCATCACCGAGCCCAGGTCGTCCGCGCCGAACTGCAGCGCGACCTGGCCGATCTTCTTGCCCTGCGTCACCCACGACGATCCGATGTGCGGCACGTTGTCGAGATAGATGCGCGACACCGCCTGCGTGAGCAGATAGTCGAACGACGTCGGCCGCGTCTCGGGCGGCACCTTCTCGCCGAGTCGGTTGCCGTCGTCCTGGAACGTCCACGAGAAGAACGCGCGGAAACCGCCGGTCTCGTCCTGCAGCCCGCGGATCTTGCGCATGTGCTCGACGCGCTCCTCGACCGTCTCGACGTGGCCGTACATCATCGTCGCGGTCGTCGAGATGCCAAGGCGGTGCGCATGGCGCATGACGCCGAGCCACTCGCTCGACGTCGTCTTCTTCGGCGCGATCGCATCGCGCACGCGGTCGACGAGAATCTCGGCGCCGCCTCCCGGAATCGAGTCGAGGCCGGCGTCGCGCAGACGCGTGAGCGTCTCGGGGATGGTCAACTTCGACCGGCGCGAGATGTGCTGCACCTCCGAGGGCGACAGCGCGTGCAGGTGGATCTCGTACCGCGCCTTGATCGAGCGGAAGAGATCCTCGTAGTAGTCGATGCCGAGGTCAGGATGATGACCGCCCTGCATGAGCAGGCCGGTGCCGCCGAGCGCAAGTGTCTCCTCGATCTTCTTGAAGATGACGGGCTTCGGCAGGAGATAGCCCTCGCGCGTGTCGCCGGGCCGGCGGTAGAACGCGCAGAAGTCGCAGTCGGTGTAACAGATGTTGGTGTAGTTGAGGTTCCGGTCGACGATGAACGTGACGCGGCCTGGGTCATGTTTCGAGTTGCGCACGCGGTTCGCGACGCGGCCGACGGCGACGAGGTCGCGCGAGCGCAGGAGCTCGACCGCTTCCGCCTCGTCGATGCGCTCGCCTTCGGCGGCCTTGTCGAGGATCTCCGCGGTCATGCGACTGCCGCGCCTTGCGACTGCACGAAGCGGAGCTCGGGCACGGTCTCGAGCAGGCCGCCGTCGCGCGCGAGCTCGAGGAACGTGTACAGCCCGGCGCGCTCGCGCGGGCCGAAGCGGTAGCGGAGCTTCTCGAAGTACCGCGCGAGGAAGCCGGCGGGATACCCGTAGCGTTCCGCCGCCTCGAACGCGAGCTGCTCGGGCTCTGCGCGCGCGCGCCGCACCGACGCCACGAGCGCGTCCTCGAGCTCGGCGAGCCCGTCGGCGAGCGGCTCGGGACAGGCCCAGACGGCGAAGACCATCGGCAGGCCGGTGCGCTCCATCCAGAGGCGTCCGAGGTCGTAGTGCGGCGTCGGATCCTCGAAAGCCGACTTGAGCGCGGCGTCGCCGATGAGGAGCTTCGCGTCGGCGTCCTCGCCGAGCGGAACGTGCTCCGCCTCGGGAAGCAAGACGCGCGTCAGCGCGACGGACGTCGCCGACTCCGGCGTCACCGCGACGACGCGCACCTGCTCGAGCGGCTTGCGCGACACGAGCTGGATGGAGTCGACCGCACCTTCGGAAGCGACGCACAGGCGCGGCAGCAACTTGAGCTTGTCGGCGTTGCGCGCGTACTCGATCGAGGAGATCGGCGCTGTGTCGAGCTCGCCCTCGAGCAGCATCGCGTTCAGCTCCGTCGGCACGCCCAGCACCTCTTCAACCTCGGCGTCGACGCGGTAGAAGACGGGCGCCATGTTCACGTACGAGATGCGACCCAGCTTCACCATCGGCGCAATTCGTTGTAGAGCGTGTCGCGCTGCACGGGAATCCTGCCGGCGTCGCGGATGAAGCGCACGAGCTCGCCGACCTTCTGCTCGGTGCCGCTCGTCGCGCCCGCCGCCTGGAAGATCTGTTCACGCACGACCGTTCCCTGCACGTCGTTCGCGCCGAAGTGCAGCGCAACCTGCGACATCGGGAGTCCCATCATGATCCAGTACGCCTTCACGTTCGGGATGTTGTCGAGCAGCAGACGCGACACGGCCGCCATCTTCAGGTCGTCGGCTCCGGTCGTGAACTTGAAGCCGCGGCGCTCGAACACCGTGTTCTCCGGATGGAACGCGAGCGGAATGAACGCGAGGAAGCCGCCCGTCTTGTCCTGCTGATCGCGCAGGCGGAGAAGATGGTCGACGCGCTCCTCGTACGTTTCGACGTGCCCGTACAGCAGCGTGCAGTGCGTCGGGATCCCCATGCGATGCGCGGTGTCGTGCACGTCGAACCATTCGTCCGGGTGCTCCTTGCCGGGCGCGATGAGCGCACGTACGCGGTCGGCGAAGATCTCCGCTCCGCCGCCTGGCAGCGATCCCAGACCCGCATCCTTCAGCACCTGCAGCACCTCGCCGTGCGTGATGCCCTCGAGCTTCGACATGTGGTGGATCTCGGACGCCGTGTAGAACTTCAAATGCACGTCGGGCAAGGCGGCTTTGAGCTTGCGCAGGACGTCCGCGTAGAACTCGAGGTCGACGTGCGGGTTCTCGCCGTTCACGCAGTGGATCTCGGTGAATTGCGACTCCGCGTACAGCGCCGCGGCATCCGCGACGAGCTCGTCGGCGGTCAGCGTGTACGACTCCTCCTGCTTACGCGTCTTGGCGAACGCGCAGAACTTGCACTTCACGCGGCAGACGTTCGTCTGGTTGAGATAGAGGTTCTGGACGAAATAGACCTCGTCGCCGCCGCCACGCTGCCGGCGCGCGAGGTCGGCGAGCTCGCCCAGGGCGAGCAGGTCGTCCGACTCCATGAGCGCGAGCCCGTCCTCGAAGTCGAGCCGTTCGCCGGCCTCGACCTTCTCCCGAATCGGGGCAACCGTCTCAAGGGTGTCGAGGACTGCCACTGCCTACCTTTCGCGATTGACGACTGCGTGCGTGAGGGACTCGAGCTCCTCGCGATGCAGCCCGCCGTTCAGACATGCGCGGGCGCGTGCAGCGTAGTCGAGCGCAACCTCTCGCGAGCGTTCGAGCGCGCCGGTTGCGGCAACACGCACGAGCGCACCGTCAATCGGTCCGCCGGCGAGCGCGGAGCGAACGACCTCGTCCTCGGCGGCGGCGAGCAGGAGCGGCAGGGTCGGCGTTCCGTCGCGCAGGTCGGTGCCCGAGATCTTCCCGGTCTCGATCGTCGCGCCCGAGCAGTCGAGCACGTCGTCGGCGATCTGGAAGGCGATGCCGAGCGCGAGCCCGTACTCGCCGCTGCCCCCGCCGAGCCGGCAGGCGGCCTCGAAGAGCTTCCCCGTCTTCAGCGCGCAGCGCTCGAGGTACGCGTCGACGGTCGTGGAGGGATCGTGCGTCTGGGTGCGCTGCAGCGCCTCGCCGCGCGCCAGGCAGAGCGTCGCGTCGGCGAGGATTCCGATCGCGTCGGGATCGCCGGTCGCGGCGAGCTCGGCGAACGCGCGCGCGAAGAGATAGTCGCCGGTCACGCGCGCGGCCGCCGGGCCGTGCACCGACCACGCCGCCGCCTTTCCGCGCCGGAAGTGCGCCCGGTCGATGAGGTCGTCGTGCACGAGAGTTGCCATGTGCACGAGCTCGACCGCGACGCCGGCGGCGATCGACGGTTCGCGATCCGGCGGCGTCGAAAGGAAGACGAGCAGCGGTCGCAGCCGCTTGCCGCCTGCCGCGAGCGCTTCGTTGCCGACCGCGGCGACCACACCGGGATGGCTCGCGATCGTGCGCGCGAGCCGCTCCTCGATTGCGTCCAGGTATGCCTCGGTGGTCAGCTCGCCTCCCCGATGTGCAGCGCGACGATGCCGCCGGCGAAGCGCCGGAAGCGCACCGCGGCGAAGCCGCACTCCGCGAGGAGATCGGCCAGCGCCTCCGGCCCGGGAAAGCGGCGCACGCTCGCGGGCAGATACGTGTAGGCCGCACCACCCGGCAGCACGCGTCCGAGCGCGGGAACGACGCGGTCGAACCACACGCGATAGAACGGGGCGAGCACGCCACGCGGTTGCGTGATCTCGAGGATGCCGAGGCGGCCGCCGTCGCGGAGAACGCGCCGCAGCTCACGCAGTCCCGCCTCGAGATCGTCGACGTTGCGCACGCCGAACCCGACCGTGACGGCGTCGAACGATGCGTCGTCGAACGGCAGCGCGAGCATGTCGCCTCGAACCCATTCGATGGCTGGATCCTTACGCCGTGCGCGATCGAGCATCGCCTCGGAGAAGTCGAGCCCGACGACGTCGGCGCCCGCTCGGCGCGCCTCGATTGCGAGGTCGCCCGTGCCGCAGCACGCATCGAGCACGCGGTCGCCGGCGTGCACCGTCTCGCGCACGGTGAAACGGCGCCATTTCCGGTCGAGTCCTGCCGTCATGACGCGGTTCATCGCGTCGTACACGGGCGCGATGCGGTCGAACATGCGCCGCACGCCGTCGGCCGGCAATCTGCCAGTCTCTACGCTACGCGTCTGAGTCACAGGCCTGGTGAGCTACCCGAGGGCTCATCGCTACCCCTCATTGTCCCCAGCGCTTCGCGAGCGCGTTCTCGAGCCCGAGCTGGTCGAGTGCGCGCGCGACGACGAAGTCGACGAGTTGCTCGACCGTCTCGGACCCGTGGTAGAAGCCGGGGGCGAGGAAGAGGATGGTCGCGCCCGCCTCACGCAGCGTCAGCATGTTGCGCAGGTGAATCGCAGACAGCGGCGTCTCGCGCGGCATGAGCAGGAGTCGGCGCTCCTCTTTGATCGCGACCGATGCGGCGCGATGGATGAGGTTCTGCATCGCGCCCGACGCGATCGTGCCGAGCGTGCCCATGGAGCACGGGCAGATGACGTAGGCGTCGACCTTCGCCGACCCGGATGCGTACGGCGCCTTCCAGTCGTTCGGGTCGTAGAGCGTCGCCTGCGGCGCGTGCTCGAGCAGGCGGGCCAGCGTCTCGTCGCGCGAGAGCTTGGCGTTGCCGTACAGCTCGGTGGCGAGCACCTCGACGCCGGCGCTCGATGCCGACACGCCGATCTCGCAGTCGGCGGCGGCCAGCGCCTCGAGGAGCCGCGCCGCATACGGGCCACCCGAGGCGCCCGTTATCCCGAGGAAGACGTGCATCCCCGGGATTCTCGCTGGTCCGGGCTAGCCCTTGCCCTTTGACGCTTCGAGGAAGACGGCCAGGTCGTGCAGGCGCGCATTCCCGAGCGACGCGAACTTCGGCATCGGCGATCCCGGCGTCACGCACGACGGACATTGCAGATGCCGGATCTGGAAGTCGACGCCGAGATTCCGCGAGCCGATCGCAGTCAGATCTGGGGCGCCGAGATTCGAGGAGCCCGTGCCGAGATACGTGTGGCACGCGGTACAGCCGGCGGTCGCGAAGAGCTTGGCGCCGGGCAGGGCGGTGGGCGGCAGCTTCTCCGCGGTGACCCAGTGCGGGACGTCGGCGATGACCTCGGAGGCGAGCGCTTCCTTCGCGGTCGCGCCCTTCCACGTCAGCACCGCCATCGACACGATCGTGAGCACTGCGGCAACGGCGGCGACCGGCCGCCGCGAGATCCGGCGCTCGCGGCGCAGGTCGAGGAACGGCAGCGCGAGCAGAAGCATGAGCGCGATCGTCGGGATGCCGACGGTGCCGAGGAACACCGAGTCCGGCCACTTGAAGATCCGGAGGAGATAGAAGAGGAAGTAGAAGTACCAGTCGGGGCGCGGCACGAAGCTGACCGTGCCGGGATCTGCCGGGTGCTCGTACTCGGGGCCGAGCAGGCCCTTGTGCAGGCCGTCGTGATGCGGCCCGTACGACGTCCACTTCCAGATGACCGCGAGCCCGACGATGACGGTCACCACGACGAGGCTCATCACCGTGTCGTGGAACATCGCGTACGGGAAGAACGGCTTCCCGCGCTCTTTGACGTCCTTCTTGTAGCGCCCGAACTGTGCGCGGCGCTCGTCGAGCCGGCTCGGCTTCTCGGCGGCCACTATTCCGATCCTCCCGTTCCGCGCGCGACCGGATGCGTGAGGCCGGTGCGCAGCGCCGACGCTTCACCGGAGCGATCGCGGCCGGCCTCGTCCTTCGACCACGGCGGCGACGTCACGCCAAGCCGGATGACGAGATAGAGGTGCAGCGAGATCAACGCGATGATCGCGCCGGGAATCAGCAGCATGTGGATCGAATAGAAGATGCTCAGCGTGTTCGGGCCGATCTCTTGCCCGCCGCGTAAGAACTGCGCGAGGAATGGACCGATGAACGGCCCTGTCCCGTTGAGGTTGATGCCGACGACGCTCGCCCAGTACGCGGTCTGATCCCAGGGGAGCAGATAGCCGGTGAAGCCCTCGGCCATGCCCATCGTCAGGAGCAGCACGCCGATGATCCAGTTCAGCTCGCGCGGATACTTGTACGCGCCGAACAGGAACACGCGGCCCATGTGCAGGAACATGAGGATGATGAAAACGCTCGCGCCCCACTTGTGCATGCCGCGGACGAGCCAGCCCATCGTCACGTGGTCGGTGATGTTCTGGATCGACGAATACGCGTCGTGCGGCGACGGCTTGTAGTACATCGCGAGGATCACGCCGGTGACCGCCTGCACGATGAACGCCGTCAGCGTCGCCGAGCCGAGCGTCTGCATCCAGTTCGTGTCGGACGGGACGTTGCGGAAGAGGAAGTACTTCACGCCGCCGACGAGGCCCGAGCGCTCCTCGAGCCAGTCGAGCGGATAGTTGACCGCAGCGAGCACCTGCTCGCGCCGGACCTGCGCCTTGCTCCTCGGGCGGCGGACGGCCATCAATGGTGCGGCGGCTGGAGGGGATACAGGATCTGCTCGACACCGTCGATGTGCTCGCCCGGCCCGGCGAGCTTGTACTTGTGGATCTTCGCCTGCGCGCCGGTGCCGTCGACGTGCGTCACCGAGTACGTGCTGAGCAGGATGAGGCGGCCGTTCTTGACGTCGAACGCGTAGCGGTCGAGCCCGCGCACGGGCGGGCCGGCGGTGCGGTTGCCCTCGGTGTCGTACTGGCCTCCGTGGCACGGGCACCCGAAGCCGGCCGGAACGACCGGCCGCAAGAGGACGGGGCCGTTCGCCGTGTGCTCGACGACGTTCTTCTCGCCGAGGATCGCGCCGGTCGGGCCGTTCGCCTGGACCGGACAGCCGAGATGGGCGCAGCGGTTGGAGATGATGGTGAAGCTCGGCACGTTGCCGAGCAGGCCGTTGTTGCGGATGAACGCGGTGCGCCGCGAGACGTCGCCTTCCTTCGGGTCGACGATGAACGTCGTGATGAACCATTTCCCCTCGGGGAAGTCGGTGACCGGGCCGAGGTCGACCTCGTGCCGCTTCTGGCCGAGGAAGCCCGGGAGGAGCGCGAAGCCCGCGACGGGCACGGTGACGACGCCGCCGATGACCCCGCCGAGACCGAGCGTCACGGCCTCGAGGAAGCGGCTGCGCGGGAAGCTCGGCGCCTCGGAGGGCGCTTCCGCCGCGGCCTGCTCGGGCACTCCCAGCTCGCGCGTCTCCGGCTCGACGACCACGGCGTGGCCGCGCAGCTCGGACGTGGCCTCGCGCGCCCAGAGGAAGCCGAAGACGACCGCGATCGCGGCGCCGACCGGCGAGACGATCGTCGGATCGACGATGAGGCCCACGAGGACGACGGCGATGCCGACGGCGAAGCCGAGCGGCCACAGCGTCGGCAGCGGGATGTGCGGCTCGTCCATCGGTTCCGGATTCAATCCTCGCCCTCCCTGGGCGTCAACGTCGTAGCAGTTGGCGCAACGTAGTGGCCGCGGCGTCAGTCTTATGGATCGAGCCGTTCCCTGCCGAAGGAACCAGGCCGATCCCGTACTCGTCCCAGCGCCGGTCCACGAGCTCCCGGACCTCCGGCGTCATCTCGATCTCCTCCGGCCACGGCCGCGCGCCCTCCTCGGGCAGCTTCGCGGTCGCGTCGATGCCGAGCTTGCCGCCGACGAACTGGTGCTCGGGCGCATGGTCGAGATGGTCGAGCGGCCCGCGAGCGAGCACGACGTCGCGCGCCGGATCGACGTTGGCGCCCGCGTAGAAGAGCACCTGCTCGTAGTCGTGCACGTCCACGTGTGCGTCGACGACCACGATGCACTTCGTCAGGCTCAGCATCCCGAGCCCCCAGATCGCGTGCATCACCTTGTGCGCGTGGCCGGGGAAGGCCTTGCGGATCGAGACGATGCAGCAGTTGTGGAACGCGCCGGACACCGGGAGGTCGTAGTCGATGATCTCGGGCACCGTCGCCCTGACGGCGGGCAGGAAGATGCGTTCCGTCGCCTTCCCGAGCCATGCGTCCTCCTGCGGCGGCTTCCCGACGACGATCGACGGATAGACGGCGTGGTTGCGCATCGTCATCGCGGTCACGTGGAAGACGGGAAACGGCTCCGCGGCGGTGTAGTAGCCGGTGTGGTCGCCGAACGGCCCCTCGTCGCCGAGCGCCTCGTCCTTGTCGATGTAGCCCTCGAGCACGATCTCGGCGTGGGCGGGGACCTCGAGGTCGACGGTCACGCCCTTCACGAGCTCGACCGGCGCGCCGCGGAGGAAGCCCGCAAGCATGAATTCGTCGATGTGCTTGGGCAGGGGCGCGCTCGCCGAATACGCCGTGACCGGATCGAGGCCGAGGGCGACCGCCACCGGGATGCGGCCGTCGGTGGCGAGCCAGTCGGCGCGCCCGTCCTTGTGCAGCTGCCAGTGCATGAACGTGGAGCACTTGTCGATCACCTGCATGCGATACATGCCGACGTTGCGCACACCGTCGCGGGGATCGCGCGTGATCACCGCCGGCAGCGTGATGAACGGCGCCGGATCGCCGGGCCAGCAGCGCTGCACGGGCAGCAGCGACAGATCGACGTCGTCGCCCTGCAGGACGATGTCGTGCACCGGCCCGCGCCGCACGGTCTCGGGCAGCGAGTCGGCGATCGACTTGAGCTTCTGCAGCCCGCGGACCTTGTCCATCAGCCCCGAGGGCGGCTGCATCTCGAGCACGCCGCTCACCTTGCGCGCGACGTCGTCGAGGCTCTCGACTCCGAATGCGAGGCACATCCGGCGCTCGGTGCCGAACTGGTTGATCAGCAGCGGATGCTTCGCACCCTTGGGCCGCTCGAAGAGGAGCGCCGGCCCGCCCGCCTTGATCGTCCGGTCGACGATCTCGGTCACCTCGAGGTCGGGGTCGACCTCGGCGCCGATGCGCACGAGCTCTCCCTCCCGCTCGAGCAGCGCGATCCACTCGCGCAGATCCTTCGTGACTGGCACTAGCGCCGGTGGCGCAGCCAGTGCGTGAGCTCGCCGACGGCGATCACGGTGACGAAGACCAGGCCGACGACGAGCATGACGAGCACGGTCTTGCGGCCCTCTTGAGCGGCGGTCTCGACGGCGAGCAGGTGCGCGAGCACGGCGAGAATCTACCGCACCCGCTCGACCGTGAGATCGGCGAACGAGGCGGAGGTCTTCCCGAACTCCCACCACCCGTGCACGTCGGGCTGCACGAACGCGGTGCTTCGGCCGTAGATCAGCGGGATGACCGCAACGCGATCGGCGACGGCATAGCGGTCGGCTTCGTGGAAGCGCTCGAGGCGCCCGCGGTCGCTCCGCTCCTGTCGGGCGCGCTCGATGAGCAGGTCGAAAGCCGGATCGGCGAATCCGCCCTCGTTTGTCCGGCTCGTCGACTGGAAGAGCAGGCGGAGGTAGTACTCGGGATCGGCGTAGCCCGGGAGCCAGCCGGTCACACGAATCGGCACGTCGTTCGTCAGCGGGACGACGTTCACGTCACACTCGAAGACCTCGCGCCAGGTGGCCGCGATCGCGCCCATGATCTCCTCCCAGTGGGCGAGGCCGGCGACCTCGAGCGCCCCGTCGAACCCCGACCGCTGGAGGTAGTCGCGCGCGAGCTCGGGGTCGTAGCGCAGCGTGATGTCCGGCGTATGACCCTGCAGCGCCGGCGGCACGACACCGCCCGTCGCGACGACGAGGTTCGGCGGGCACACAGCGGCCAGCGCGTCACGGTCGATCGCATGCGCGAGCGCGCGCCGAAAGTCGAGGTTGCCGGTGACTCGCGCGGTGTGGTCGAAGCGGAGGTAGGCGGACCAGGCAGGCAAGCCGAGCGTCGCCTTCGTCGCGAGACGATCGGGCATGAGATCGGCGAGCCTCGGCGTGTATCGCACGAGGACGAGGTCGTTCTCGTTGCGCGCGAATGCCTGCAAGGCGTCACCGGGCTCAGCCCACTGGACCTGCACGCGCGCGACGTTGCCGCCGCGCGGCCCGTCGTAGTCCGAGCGGCGCTCGAGGACGAGCGTGTCGTCGTTCCGCGTCGCAATCGCGAACGGGCCGCTGACCACTTGACGCCCAGTTTCGATCCACGCGTCCCCGTCGCGCTCGATCGCATGGCGCGGCTGCGGGCCACCGTCGGGACGGTTCATGACGCTCATGAAGTACGGCGCAGGCGCCGCGAGACGGAACTCGACCGTACGGTCGTCGAGTGCGCGCACTCCCACGGCGTCCCAGTCCTCGTTCGCGCCGAGGTACGTCGCCTCGCCGTTCTCGAGCACGAAGTAGATCGCGACCGACGCGCCCGGCGCGCGCGGGTCGAGCACCCGCTTGATCCCGAACTCGACGTCGTGCGCGGTGAGCGGTTCGCCGTCGGACCAGCGCAATCCCTCGCGGAGGTGGAAGACATAGCGAAGACCGTCGTCGGAGATCTCCCAGCGCTCGGCGAGCGAAGGCACGATCGTGCGCTCGGGCCATGCTTCGACGAGGCGGTCGAAGAGCTGCATGCAGAGCTGGATGTTCGGCCAGGCGATCGCCGAGCGCGGATCCGGATCGTTCGGCAGGAAGCTCGTCGAGATGTTGAGCACCTCGGTACCGGCAACCGGCGTCGGCGGCGTCCAGTGCTCGAACGCCCGCTGATACGTGTCGTTCGCCTCCTTGAAGCGCAGCGACGTGTGCAACGCGAGCGCGAGCTTGAAGAGCACGAGCGCGATGGCCGCGCGCTCGCCGCGCCGCTCGAGGAGGGGAAGCAACTCGCGATAGTGCTCGATCGCCTCGTCGAGCGCGTACTCCTGCCGCGCCTTGTCACCCGCGCGCAGGAGATATGCAACCGCCTTGTCGTCGTTCTCCGCCGCGTGCCAGTGGTGCGCGAGCAGCCCGAGCACCTCGTCGTCGTGGCCGGCGTAGCGCTCCTCGAGCCACTCGGCCGCACGCCGATGCAGCTGCGATCGCTGCGGACCCAGCAGCGTGCGGTATGCCGCCTCCTGGATGAGCGCATGCTTGAAGCGGTACTCCGGCTGCGGCCAGCGCCGGCTCTGCTGCAAAAGGCCGAGCCGCTGCAGCTCGTGGAGCGCATCGACGCCGCCGTTCTGGATCACGCCTTCGAGCAGCGGCAGCGCGAAGGTGCGGCCGAGCGCGGAGGCGGCGGTCAGCGTGTCGTGCGACTCCGGCGACAGCCGGTCGAGTCGCGCGAGGATCACCTTCTCGACCGTCTGCGGCACTTCGATCGCCGCGTCGTGATCGAAGCGCCAACCATCGTCTGTGCGCGCGAGCGCGCCCGCATCGACGAGCGAGCGCACGAGCTCCTCGAGGAAGAACGGGTTGCCTTCCGCCGCCTCGAGCACGCGGCTCTCGAGCGCCGGCGGCAGCGTTCCCTCGCCCACGAGCGCGACGAGCAGCTCGGCGCCGGCGTCGCCGAGCGGCTCGAGGTCGAGCTCGCTGTGCAGGTGCGGGAATTCGCGCGCGGCGAGCTCGCGCAGGCCCCATGCAGGGTGGTCGCGCTCCGGCCGCATCGTCAAGACGAGCAGGACCGGTGACTGTTCTGCGAGCCCGAGCAGCTGTTCGAGCAACTGCACGGAGGTCGGATCGGACCAGTGCAGGTCTTCGAGCGCGAGGACGAGCGGCGCCTCCTCCGCGAGGCGCGCGAAGAGCTGGCCGACGACCTCGAACGTGCGCCACTGCAACGCTTCCGGTGAGAGCTCCTCGGTGCGCGTGGCGGCGTCGCGTTCGAGTGCGACGTCGAGCAACTCGCCGAGATACGGATAGAGGTCGGCCGAACCCGCTCCGAAGAGCTGTTCGAGCCGGCGGCGCAGCCCGATTCGCACACGCAACTCGGCTTCGTCGGCGCCGGCGCCGATCCACTCGCCGCGCAGCAGATTCCGGAACGGCCCGTACGGAAGCGACTCGCCGTATGACACGCATCGTCCCTCGAGCCACCGGACCCCGCGCTCCTCGGCCGCCGCACGCCACTCGTGCAGCAAACGACTCTTCCCGATCCCCGGATCGCCGCTGACCACGAGGACGCCGCCGCTTCCCGCGTGCAGCGCCTCGAGTGCCTCGAAACCCACGGCGAGCTCGCGCGGCCGTCCGACGAAGCGCGTCTCGACACCGGGGAGACCGCGCTGCCGCCGGCCCCCCGCGTCGATCCCCGCAAGCGGCCACGCACGGACCGGCTCGCTCTTCCCCTTCAGATCCAGCTCGCGCGGCTCGCCCCAGACGAAGAGCGGCTCAACCGCAGCGTGGGTCGCGTCGTCCACGAGGACGACGCCGGGCTCGCTTGCCGACTGGAGGCGCGCGGCGATGTTCACCGTGTCGCCGAACGCGGCGTACTCGATGCGCTCGCCGGCGCCGAGCTCGCCGACGACGACTGCACCGGTCGCCGCACCTACCCGCACGCCGAAACCGTCGACGCCCCAGCCGCGCAGGACCTCGCGCCCGTAGTCCTCGAGCTCGGAGACGATGCGCAGCCCTGCGCGGATCGCACGCTCGGCGTCGTCCTCGCGCGTGGTCGGCGCGCCGAAGAAGGCGAGCACGCCGTCGCCGGCGAGATCCTTCACGTGACCGCCCAGCGCCTCGACCTCGCCGACGATTCGCGCAACGGCCTCGCCGACGACGAGCTTCACGTCCTCGGCGTCAAGCCGTTCACCGAGCTGTGTCGACCCGACGACGTCCGCGAACAGCGCTGTGAGGACCTTGCGCTCTTCGCGGATGTCGGCCGTCTGACTCACAACGGGAGCCTGCCAGCATGCGCAGCGAGCGCCAAGTCCACGAGGTCGTCACCTGCCGCCGCACGGGCAGCCGCCTCCAGCGGCTTCGGGTCGCCGTGCAGCCGGAGCGCAGCGCGCCCTTCGTCGAGCTCGGATCCGGCGCCGAGCAGCGCCGCGCTCGCGGCCCAGAGGGCGCCGTCGCCCTCCGCCCCTTCTGCGCGCAGCTGGCTCGACAGCGAGATCAGCTCGGAAAGATCGGCGACCGCATCGGCGTTTCCGAACGACGCGACGCGAACGAGGCCATGCGCGTACAGATAGTCGCCGAGCAGCAGGCCGGTGTCGGCGTCGGGCGGCGCGAACAGACGTGGTGTGCCGTAGTGCGCGAGGTAGCCCTCGTAGATCGTCTCGAGGCCGAGCGCGTACCGCTCCTGCGCGAGTGGCGAGAACACCGGCTCGAGCTCGCGCTCACCGTCCGGGCGGAGCGCGTCGCGCCAGAGCGACGACTCGGCCGCAGCGCCGTCTGCGATGTCGGCCCACATCATTCGAACGATGCGACGGCTTCGATCGTGCGGTCGATCTCGTCGTCGCCGTGCGCGAGCGACACGAACATCGCCTCGAACTGCGACGGCGCGATGTAGATGCCGCGCGCGAGCAAGTGGCGGAACAGCGCTCCGTAGCGCTCGACATCGCAGCGTTGCGCGTCGTCGAAGTCGCGGATGCCGCCGCCGGTCATGAAGAGCGTGAGCATCGCGCCGACGCGACGCACTCGTCCGAACTGCGAAAGACCCGCCTCGAGCCGTGCGCCGCGGCGCTCGAGCCCGTCGTAGACGTCGCGATCGCGCAAGCGGCGCAGCACCGAGAGGCCTGCGGCGGTCGCGAGCGGATTGCCGGAGAGCGTGCCCGCCTGGTACACGGGGCCCGAAGGCGCGAGCAGGTCCATCACGTCCGCGCGGCCGCCGAAGGCGGCGAGCGGCAGGCCCCCGCCGACGATCTTCCCGAGGATCGTGAGGTCCGGCGTCACGCCGTAGAGCTCCTGCGCGCCGCCGCGCGCGACGCGGAAGCCGGTGATCACCTCGTCGAACACGAGCAGCGCGCCGGACGCGTCGCACAGCTCGCGCAGCCCCTGCAGGAAGCCGTCGACCGGCGGGACGACGCCCATGTTCCCGGCCACGGGCTCGACGATGATCGCCGCGAGCCCCTCCCCGTAGCGGAGCACGGCCTCGGCGGTGGCGTTGAGGTCGTTGTACGGGCAGACGATCGTGTCTCGCGTCACGGCCTCCGGCACGCCGGGCGTCGACGGGATCCCGAGCGTCGCGAGACCGGAGCCGGCCTGCGCGAGCAGCGCGTCGGCGTGACCGTGGTAGCCGCCCGCGAACTTGAGGATGCGCTCACCCTTCGCGTACGCGCGCGCGAGCCGCAGTGCGCTCATCGCGGCCTCCGTGCCCGACGACACGAGCCGGACCTTGTCGACCGATGGGACGGCGTCCACGATCTCGGCGGCGAGGTCGACCTCGGCTTCGGTCGTCGCGCCGAAGGTCGTCCCGCGCGACGCCGCCGCCCGCACGGCCTCGATCGTCTCCGGGTCCGCGTGCCCGAACAGCAGCGGGCCCCACGACATCACCCAGTCGAGATAGCGGTTGCCGTCGACGTCCTCGAGGTATGCGCCCTCGGCGCGCGCGGCGAAGAAGGGCTCGTCGAGACCGACCGCCTTCATCGCGCGAACGGGCGAGTTGACGCCGCCGGGGATGAGGTCGAGCGCCCGGCGATAGAGCTCGCTGCGCGTTTTCAACGTAGGCCGGTGCCAGGCACCAGTCGTTCGACCCTTGCTACCGATCCGCGAAAGTCGGGTGCCTGGCACCGGGGTCCTATAGCCAAGCGGCGAGATCCTTCGTCCAATACGAAAGGATCAGGTCGGCACCGGCGCGCGTGATCGCGGTCAGCGACTCCATCGCCGCCTGCTGCTCGTCGAGCCAGCCGGCGCGCGCCGCGGCCTTGATCATCGCGTACTCGCCCGACACGTTGTACGCGCCGATCGGAACGTCGAACGCGTCGCGCGCCGCGCGGATCACGTCGAGGTACGGCAGCGCGGGCTTGATCATGATCGCGTCGGCGCCCTCGTCGATGTCGAGCTCGCATTCGCGCAGCGCTTCGCGCACGTTCGCCGGATCCATCTGGTAGCCGCGCCGGTCGCCGAACGACGGCGCTGAGCCCGCAGCTTCGCGGAACGGCCCGTAGAACGCCGAGGCGTACTTCGCGGAGTACGCGAGGATCGGTGCCGTCTCGAAGCCGTGGTCGTCGAGCGCCTCGCGGATCGCGTGCACCCGCCCATCCATCATGTCGCTCGGCGCGACGACGTCGGCGCCGGCCTCGACGTGCGAGACGGCGGCGCGCGCGAGCAGCTCGACGCTCTGGTCGTTGTGCACCTCGCCGTCGACGACGACACCGCAGTGTCCGTGCGACGTGTACTCGCAGAGGCACACGTCGGTGAGCAGCACGAGCTCGGGGAAGCGTGGCCGGAGCTCGCGCAGGGCGCGCTGCACGATCCCGTCGTCCTCCCATGCGCCGGTCGCCTGCTCGTCCTTCGACTCGGGGATTCCGAACAGGATCACCGACTGGACGCCGAGCCGGACGAGGTCTTCGACCTCGCGGACGACGCCATCCACGGTGAAGCGCGACATCCCGGGCAGCTCGTCGTTGCGGAGCGCCTCGGGCGCGACGAACAGCGGCATGACGAACGAGGCGAGATCGAGCCGCGTCTCGCGCACGAGGCCGCGCAGGCCGCCGGTGCGGCGGAACCGCCGGAGGCGGACATCCGGGTACGAGCTCACGCCGAAAGAGTACGCACGGCGCGGCGCGCCAGCCCGCCGAAAGCCAGTCCGAGGCCCAGCAGCCAGGCGCCTTCGACCGCGACCGTATGCCACGGATGGGTGCTGTAGAGCGCCGCGTCGAACAGGCGGTAGGCGTGCGCGAAGGGCAGGAACAGGCTGACCCAGTAGGCGAGCCCGAGCGCTCCGCGCGGAACGAGGCCGAGGAAGACGACGGGCAGCACGACCAGGACGGCCAGCAACGAGGCCGTGCGGGCTTCGCGCGCGAGCGCGCCGAGCAACGTCCCCGCGGCCCCGACGACGGCTGCAGCGAGGACGACGCCTGCGAGCAGCAGCGGCAGCCGCGACCACGGCTCTCCTCCGGTGATGCCTCCGGACTCGACGACGATCCCGAACACGATTGCGATTGCGCCGCCGAGCGCCAGGCCGACAACTGCTGCGAGCGCGATCTTCGCCCACACGAGTTCGCTGAGCGAGACGAGCCCGCGACGCAGGCGGCCGATCGTCCCTTCGTCGTGTTCTGCGGCCGCGGCGCCGGCCGCGAGCAGCAACGCGAGAAACGTGACGGTCAGCGCGATGCCATACGACTGCACCTGCGCCGACAGCAGCCACGTCCGCCCGTGCGTCTTCGCCTGCCGCAGCGTGATCGGATTCGCGGTCGCCTTCAGCGCCGCTCCTGTTTGCGCAAGCCCCGCGCGCGCGACGCGCACGAAATGCGCGATCGCGTCGACGCGCTTGTTCTGCGGCAGCTTCGCGAGCTCGGCCTGCGTCCGCTCGAGGCCGAGCACGTTGAAGTGGCGGCCGAGGAAGCTGCCTTCCCCGCCGTGCAAGAGCAGCCGCACGAAGACGAGATTCGCGGAGATGTAACCCACCTGCAGCTTTCCGTTCAGCTGGTAGACGAGCGCCTGCACCTGCTCCGTCACGCGCGGCGAGAGGCCGCCGCTGCCGGTCTGGAGGATCAGGCTCGGGCTGCGCACGGTCGTCTGCAGGTCGCCGAGGAAGCCCGGAGGAACGGTGATGGTCGCGACGACCTTGCCGTCGGCGAGCTGGCGCGCCGCCTCGCGAGGCGAGAGCCGAACGAGCGTCACCTGCTTCGCGACGTCGTCGATCACCGTCTGGATGTGGAAGCGATGACCGCCCACGGCGACGACGTTCGGAAGGTGGTCCTCGTCGACGAAGGCAACGCGGGGCTTCGCGCTCGCATAGCCGGCGACGAGGCCGACGAGCAAGGCGATGACGATCGGGTACGCGAGCAGCGCACCGAGGATCACGGGCGACCGTCGCAGCACGCGCAGATCCTTGCGCAGGAGCAAGAGCACAGCGGTCACGCGAAGACCTCGTCGATCGACGAGCTCGTGACCCGGCCGTCCTGCAGCACGAGCACACGGTCGGCATGTCCGACCTCTTCGAGGTTCTGCGTCGCGAAGCAGATCGCCCCGCCTTCGCCGCGCAGCGCGGTGACGACCTCCCAGACGCGCCGGCGCTGTCCCGGATCGAGCGCGGCCGTCGGCTCGTCGAGCAGGAGCACACGCGGATCGCCGAGCAGCGACAACGCGACGTTGAGGCGCTGGCGGTTCCCCACCGACAGCTCGCTCGACGGGCGCTCGCCGGCCGGAAGCGAGAAACGCTCGATGAGATCCCGCGCGCGACGTCCCGGGTCACGCTCGCCTTCGAGGCGCGCAAACAGCTCGAGGTTCTCGCGCGCAGACAGACGCCCGTAGTGCGCCGGCCGCTGCGGCACCCAGCCGATGCGCGCATGCGTCTCGACCGAGCCTTCGCTCGGCTCGAGCGCACCGGCGAGGATCGCGAGCAGCGTCGACTTGCCGGCGCCGTTCGGGCCGACGAGTGCCACGGACTCTCCGGGGAGAAGCTCGAAGTCGGTGACCGCGAGCGCCTCCACCTCGCCGAACCTGCGCGCGATCCGCAGTGCGCGCAGCAGAGGGGAGGTCACGACGGTGACGTCGCCGGCGGCGTCTCGGGTGGCACGATCTCGACGTCGACCGCGACCGGCCCATCGGCTGTCCACTTCTGGAGCTCGATGCGCTCGCCGAAGAATTCCCACGCCGCGCGCCCGGCGGCGAGCAGCGGCAGCGCCACGAGGATGCCTGGAAAGCCGTAGATCTCCGCGCCGGCGAGCAGGCCGAAGATGACGAGCAGCGGGTGCAGGCGCAGCGAGCGCCCCATCACGTTCGGCACGACGAGGTGACCCTCGAGCTGCTGGATCCCGAGGAAGAGGAGCACGACCCAGAGCGCCGAGATCGGATGGGTGACGAGCGCGTACAGCACCGGCGGCGCCGCGCCGAGCCACGGGCCGATGTACGGGATCAGCTCCGTCACGCCCGCCCACGCGCCGAAGAGGAGCGCGTACTTCCCCCCATGGGGTAGCGCGCCGGTCATGCCGAGGATCCACAGGCCGACGCCGGAGCTCGCGCCGATGATGAGCGAGAGGAGGATCTGCCCGCGCACGTAGCTCGCAAGCGCCATCTCCATGCGCTTGATGAGCGGGAGGCTCCCTGGATGCGGCGGGAAGCGGCGGTCGACCGCCGCGGTCAGTCGCGGCATGTCGAGCAACATGTAGATCGACACGACGACGACAAGGAGCGCGCTGAAGAGCAGGGTCACGACCGCGAGGCCGGCCCCTTCCGCCCAGTTCAACGCTTTCGTCGAGTACTTCTCGACGTCCTTCGTGCCGATCGAGTTCAGGAACTTGGTTCCCTGCTTCTCGACCTTGATCTTCTTCAGGTGATGCGTGTTCAGCCAGTGCTGAAAACGCGCGAGATCCTTCTCGGCGCCGGTCTGCCGGAGGCGTCCGGAGTGGACCGTAAAGTAGTTGTCGACTCGGTGGCTCGCGTTGCGGGTTTGCTGCACCACGACCGTCGCGAGCGCCAGGACCGCAACTGCAACTGCCGCCGCGAATGCCAAGTACACGAGCGCAACCGCGAGCCCGCGTGGGATCCAGACTCTTCCCAGGCCGCGCACGAGCGGGTTGAGGAGCAAGGCGATGAGCAGCGCCACGAGAAAGAGGAACACCGCGTGACGCACGGCTCCCGCCACCACCCAGATGAACAGGAGCAGCAGCGGCAGGCCCACGAGCTGCACCCAGCGCGGAATCTCGATCCGCGTCGAGCGGGGAGCTCCCTCCATGCCGCCGATGGTATCGCGGAGATCCGTCAGATTCGGCGTGGCGGCTGGGACTGGACGGACGGCGCGCTCGCGCTGCAACCGCTGCAAAGCGAGGAAGACTGCGATACGGTGCCACCCGACATGCCGTCCTCACGCCCCACTCGGAGGCGGCGCGTCGAACGTCGGGAGGTGCGCTCAGCGCGTCGCACTCGGCGATTCGCGCTCCTCACCCTGCTGGCGATCGTGCTGCTGATCGCCCTCGCGCTGACCGCATTCGGCGGCTCCACGCAACAATTGCAACGCCTCGCGGTGACGAATCTCGCGACGAACGCGCAGACGTCGCCGTTCCCGCAGATCATCGCGCTGCGCGGGCCGGTGCGTCTGCAGATGCCGATCGCGCAGGCACGCCAGACAGCGATCGGCTACCACGCCGCGAACGACGGCGCGCTCACGCTGTCGCCGGTCGGCCATCAGGGGAACGAGGGCTTCGTACAGCGCGTGTTCCACCGCATCTTCGGCGGCGGCGGCGGTCATCCCGTCTGGTACCGCCTCGGCGGCGGGCCCACGTCGGCGATCGACGTCGGCGCCGTGCCGGGCACCGACGTGTATTCGCCCGTCGACGGTGTCGTGGTCGGGATCACGCCGTATGTCGTCGCCGGCCATCGCTACGGCTCGCGCATCGACATCCAGCCGCAGAGCTCGCCGTCGCTCGTGGTCACGCTGACCCAGCTCCGTGCCGACCCAGCGCTGCATGTCGGCGCCGACGTCGTCAGCGGTGCGACGAAGGTCGGAGCCGTGGTCGATCTCTCCAAGGTCGAGCGCCAGGCGCTCTCGCGCTACACGAACGACGCGGGGAACCACGTGTCGATCGAGCTCCGCACCGCCGCGGTCTTGGTTCTCAGCTGAGAATTCTCTTCCTCGCCGACGTGTTCGGGGTCGCGGGACGACGCGCCGTCGAAGAACGCCTGCCCGGTCTCCGCGACGAGCTCGCGGCCGACATCTGCATCGTCAACGGCGAGAACGTCGCCGACGGCGCAGGGATCACCGGCAAGCTCGCCGACCGGTTGCTCGCCGCGGGCGCGGACGTCGTCACGCTCGGCAATCACACGTTCCGACGCGACGGGATCGGCGACTACCTCGCGAAGAGCGCGCGCGTCATTCGCCCCGCGAATGCCGGCGCGCTGACGCCCGGACGCTGGCTTGCGGTCGTGCAAGCGCGAAACGGAGTCGATGTCGCAGTGCTCAACATGCTCGGCTCGCTGTTCCTCGACACGCCGCAATCGCCGTGGGAGATCGTCGACGAGCTCGTCGACGAGGCGCGCGCACAGGCTCCGGTCGTCGTTCTCGACTTCCATGCCGAGGCGACGAGCGAGAAGGTTGCGATGGCGCGCTGGCTCGACGGCCGGGTCACCGCGGTGATCGGGACGCACACGCACGTGCAGACGAACGACGCCCGCGTGCTCCCGGGCGGGACCGCAGCCGTGACCGACGCCGGGATGACCGGCCCGCACGACTCGGTCATCGGCGTCGAAGCCGAGCTCGCCATCAGGCGGATGCGCACGAGGATGCCGGTGCGCTTCGTGCCCGCCGAAGGCGGCGTGCGCATCGAGGGCGTCGTCGTCGACTGTTCAGACGGCGGGCGCGCCGAGCGGATCGACCTGCTCCGCGTCGAGCTCTAGCGCCGGCGAGCGGACTACCGCGAGCGGCACGAGCACCGTGATCGCCGCAAACGGGAAGAACCACGGGATGTACGTGTACAGCCAGTAGGTGAGCACGAGCTCGAACCCGGCGAGCAGCGCCGCGGTCAGCGCGGCGAGCTGCAGCGGCGATTTCACACGCGGGAAGAAGGCGACGACGAGCGCGCCTGCGACGAGGAGCGCCTCGAGCACGCGCTGCACCGCGTGCAAGTCGGGGATTCCGCGCGCGTGGTACTGCCGCCAGTCCCAGAGCGAGAACGGGGCGCTCCGTCCCATCTGGAACTTGACGCTGCGGTCGTAGAAGAGGCGCAGTTCGTGCAGGGGGCTCGGCTCGAGCAGGACGATCGAGAAGACGGCGAGCGTGGCGGCGGCGAAGCCCACGAGGAAGCGCCCCGAGGGTCGACGCCCCGGAAACGTCGCCCACAGAGGCGCGACCACGAGCGCAGCGAACTTCGTCCAGCCCGCAAGCGCGGCGAAGGCGCCGCGGCCGACGGGAGAGGTCACCAGCCAGAACCCGAAGATCAGGTAGCACGGCATGATCGAGTCGTTGGTGTTCGAGTTCGACGCGTACTGCGTAAATGGATACGCAGCCCATGCGAAGGCGAGCGTCGCGGCAAGGGGCGCGCCCCCGAAGCGTCTGCCGACGAGCCAGAGCCCGAAGATGCAGAGCAGGTCGAACGCGATCGACGTGAAATGTGCCGCGGGCAGGTCGTCCCACACGCCGCTCCAGCCGAACAGCAGGTAGCCCGGGATGTACGACTCGTACGCGACCGGCCCGTACGTGTCGCCGAGCGGGTCGGCCGCCTCGCAGCGACCGTTCGTCTGGATGCGGTTGCGGATCTCGCCG
>Ga0070730_10001198_pt1 | contig 25446 bp, 22 predicted proteins | sample Coa_R1_3_FD_66447 | JGI IMG/M metagenome (GOLD analysis project Ga0070730, IMG submission 66447) | Surface soil microbial communities from Centralia Pennsylvania, which are recovering from an underground coalmine fire - Coalmine... | ecosystem: Environmental > Terrestrial > Soil > Unclassified ... | reverse complement strand
AAGGATCTATGGCAGTTTGCATGCGCCGGCAGAATGCATGGGTCCTTCGCTCGCTGAGGATGACAAGAGCTAGGAACCGTGCGCGAATTCGGGCTGACTGATTCCCGGTAAGCCTTCCAGCCCGTTCTTCTTGCCTTCCCGCTCGGCGAAGGCAACCAGCTCTTTTTCGATCTCCGGCGTCAGTGGGTGGCGTTCGTAGGACGCGACTAATTCGTTTGCCCGCTGGCGCGCGCGCTCGAGGATACCCGGAGTTTCGCCTTCGATCGGGGCAAGACCGCGGTCAATTACAGCGGAGGGGAAATGTTGCTCTTTTCTAAACAAGGATCGCGTTTCTTTTAGTGTAAGAAAATCTCCGCTGAGGCCGGTTTGCGCGAACATCGCGACCGCCAGGGAATCGGTCTGTGGCGAGATGCCTTCCATCAGACGCTGCGCCGATGCAATTGCTTCGGCATCGATGACCAGCTTTTCGATGCTGTGGCAGGCCAGAAAATCGAGCATGCCGGCGCCCGAGATCATGTTGATGCCCGTCAGCGCTCCCAACACAGCCGACATCCCGCTCTCCATTTCTACCTGCGCGTCGATGACCCTCCCGTCCCCGGCGACCATGTAGGCGTGAGTCGGCAGGCCGAGATACTTTCCGACTTGCGCGCATGCCATATCGAGCATGGCGGTTTCGATTGCGCCCATGGGGGTCTTGCCGGTACGCATGTCGAAGATGGCGGGCGCGCCTCCCCAGACGATGGGGGCTCCGGGTTCAGCAAGTTGATGAATCACGATTCCGCTGATGCACTCGGCGGCATGTTGCACGACTGAGCCGGCCAGAGTCACCGGAGCTGTTGCCCCCGCAAGAGGCATGCTGACGATTTCGGCCGGAATCCCGGCGCGGGCCAGATCGACGAGATTCTGCGACGCGAATTCCGACCAGTTCAGCGGAGGAGATGGGCAGACGTCGAATATCGCACGGGGGCGCTGCCGGAGAGATTCGCGGCCCCCAGTTGCGATAGCCATCAATTCAATCAAAGTATGTAGGCTGCCGGCGGAGAAAGCTCCCGTGACCACAGGTTTTTGGGAATACCAGAGCACCAGCAGAAGCCGATACCAGTCGCCGACGTCCTGGGGCACGTCGTTGCAGACCATCGCGGTCGATTGCGCGGCGAATTGGGGGAGCATTTCGGCGACCTGCACCAGTCTTACAAGATCGGCGGAAAGGGCGGGGCGCGCCTGCTGCGTTTCAGGATCAAGGATGTTCAGGCACGAGGAACCAGGATCGAAGTGGACGTCGTTTCCGCCGTAATGCACGGCCGGCTGGCCGCTGCGGTCGTAGAGAAAAAACTCATTGGGAACAAGCTCCAACAGTCGTCGCGCCAGTGGCTCAGGAATGCGCGCGACACCTTCTTTAACCGTGATGCCGGCGCCACGCAGCAAGTCTTCCACATAAGGCGCAACGCGGACACCGGGGTCTTCGATGAGCTGGAAAGCTTCGCCGAGGATGCGTTCGATCAGCGGTTTGTCGAGCAGTTCGAATTTCGGTCGCATACTGCCCACAGGGGCTGAAGCCCCGAGATTTCTTTCGCCTGACGCGGCCCTTGAAGGGCCGCTCTTCCACGGTCGTGCAAAAGGCTGTTCTTGCACGTTCGTTCGAACCCTTCTTCCAGCACAAACGGCCCGCAGGAACTGCCTAAACAGAAGTCGTCTGCAACTTCTTTTGCATCAACTCCTGCGCCAGTGTGACTGCGGCCATGGCGTTCGGCGCGTAGCCGTCCGCGCCAATCTCTTCCGCCCATCGGCGTGAGACCGGTGCGCCGCCGACAATCACCTTGATCTGCGACCGCAATCCCGATTTTTCAAGTGCCTCAATCACACTCTTTTGATTGCGCATCGTTGTGGTCAGCAGGGCTGAGACTCCGATGATGTCGGCATTCAGCTCAGCCGCCCTCGCGGCGAATCTGTCGCCGGAGACATCGACACCCAAATCGTGCACGCGAAAGCCATGCGCAGTCAGCATCGTTCCGACGAGAATCTTCCCGATCTCATGGATGTCGCCTTTAGTGGTCCCGAGGATGACAGTGCCCGCCATGGCCCGCTCGGTGCCCAGTTTGCGTAACTCCGGATCCAGAACTGCCATGGCCGCCCGCATGGCTTCGGCGGAAGCCATCATGTCGGGGAGGAACATCTGTCCGCGAGCGAACTGCTCGCCAACGTCGTGCATGCCGGGGACATATCCTTGGTTAATGGCGTCGAGCGGCGGGGTTCCCGACGCGAGAGCCCGCTGCGCCAGACTCGATGCCGTATCGGGCGCACCATCGATAATGCTCTGCCGCATGGCTGAAAAAAGGTCGGTGGTCATTGCGTCATGCTGACTTGGAAACTTGCGAGAGTCTGTGATTACGATCACACTTCGCCGGTTTCCACCCACAACGCGCGGTCATTTATACTGACAGGTTTTCAGGTGTCTCTGGGAAGTCACCGGGCGAGGAGTCCTAATCTTGAAAATCCTGGTTTGTATGAAGCAGGTGCCACAGAAAGATGCACCTTTGAAGCTGAACGAGAACGGCACGTGGATCCGGGAGGATGTTTCCTACGAGGTCAATGAGCCGGATGCGTATGCCCTGGAAGAAGCGCTGCGCCAGCGGGAGAAGCACAAGGGCGAGGTCGTAGTCATTACTAGCGGCCCGGCACGGGCACAGCAGGTGTTGCGCGAGGCGCTGGCCAAGGGTGCGGACCGGGCGATTCATCTCGAAGACGACAAGTTCGTCGGGCTGGACGCGTTTAATACAGCTAAGGCGTTCGCCGCGGCTATCAAAGACGAGCAATTTGACTTGATCTTCACCGGGCTCCAGTCGGATGACTACGGGTACGCACAGACGGGTGTGATTCTCGCGGAACTGCTGGGCTGGCCGCACGCGACCATCATCATGCAGATCGAAAAGACCGACAGCGGAATTCGCGTGAAGCGTGAATTGGAAGCTGGATATTTCCAGTTTGTCGATATGCCGACGCCGGCGGTGCTGACCATTCAGTCGGGCATCAACAAGCTTCGCTATGCCACACTGATCGGCATCAAGCAGGCGAAGAATAAGCCGCTGCGAAAGGTCGCTTTGGCCGAAGTGCAGGCGGTGATCGGCAACAACTTGCAGAAGATTGAGAAGCTGTACGTGCCGCAGAAAACAAAAAAGACCGAGCACATCGAAGGTTCGCCGGGAGAGATCGCGAAGAAGCTGGTGGATAAGCTGAGAAATGAATTGCGGGTGCTTTAGCGTGGTGCGGGCACTCTTGCCTGCGAGCCGAGCTTTGCTCGGCGGACAGCCGAGGGCGGCTGTCCCTACGTCGGTTTTGCTAGAAGCTAGGAGCTAGAAGCTAAGAGCCGAATTTATGCCGGATACCATCCTTGTAGTTGTCGAACAGCGCGAAGGCAAATTGAACCGCGTTTCCTGGGAAACCATCACCGCTGGTCAGGCGATTGCTGCCGCGACCGGTTGGACGCTGGAAGCCGCGGTTGTTGGCGGGCCAGCTTCCATCGCTACGGAAGTAGCCGGGAAGAAGGTTGCAAAGGCGTACGCGATTGAATCGCCCAAGCTCGAGCCTTATACGCCGGATGCGTTCGCTGTGGGGCTGAAGCAGTTCCTGGAGTCGACACAGCCGAAGCTTGTGTTGATGCCGCACACCTACCAAGTGCGCGACTTTGTCCCCAAGCTTGCCACGTCTATGGGACGCACGGTCATCAGCGACTGTATCGGGTTCAAGTACGAAGGCGGCAAACTGGTCTTCACTCGCCAGATGTTCCAGGGCAAACTCGCTGCCGACGTGACCTTTAGCAGTGATGCGCCCTGGTTCGCGACCTTCCAAAACGGCGCGTTTCGCGGAGACAAGGCCGAAGCGGCAGCCAGTGCGGCTGCAGTTGAAACCGTGAAGGTCGACATCGCCGACGGAGTCATCCGCAACAAGCCGCAAGAGGTATTCAAAGAGGCCAAGCAGGCAGTCGATCTCACGCAGGCGGAAGTCATCGTCGCCGTGGGCCGCGGAATCAAAGAACAGAAAAATATTGAGATCGCCAAGCAACTGGCCGACGCCCTCGGTGGAGATCTGGCAGCATCGCGCCCCATCTGCGACTCAGGATGGCTGCCGATGGATCGCCAGATCGGGTCTTCAGGGCAGACAGTCGCGCCGAAGCTGTATCTGGCGCTCGGCATCAGCGGTGCGATTCAGCATATCGTCGGCATGAAAGGCTCGCGCGCAATCATCGCGGTGAACAAAGATTCCGAGGCGCCGATTTTTGAAATCGCCGACTATGCCGTCGTGGGGAATCTGTTCGATATCGTGCCGCCGCTGATTGAGGAAGTAAAAAAGGCCAAGGCAGGGTGAATTGACCATTTTGTTGACTATAGATAAAATAATGGTCATGGTAGACATTCCGATTTCCGAGTTCAAGGCCAAATGCCTTGGACTGATTGAGCAAGTTCACAAGACGCGACAGCCGCTGCGAATCACTCGTCATGGACGTCCGGTGGCCGAAGTGATTCCGGCGGGTCCTGATCGCAAGCGAAAGTTCGTAGGCGACATGATCGGCACTGCGAAGATTGTCGGCGATATCGTTTCTCCCATCATCGACCTGGACGACATTGAGGTGTACCGCGATTGAATCTCCTGCTCGACACCCACATTTGGATTTGGAGCAAGTTAGAGCCTCGCCGGCTCGGGAGCCGCGTACGGTCTGAACTGTCCAACGAGAAAAATGAATTATGGCTCTCGCCGGTAAGCGTTTGGGAAGCCTTGGTTCTCATGCAAAAGGGTCGTATTCAGGTGGATGACGAATTTGCGTGGGTTGATCGGGCGGCCGAACACATGCGCGAGGCACCACTCACGCGCGAAATCGTGAGCGCGGGATTGGCTTTACCATTGACGCAGGCCGATCCCGCTGACCGATTCCTGGCAGCAACAGCAAAGATACTGAAACTGACATTGGTAACCGCTGATCGGCGACTACTTGGCCTGGGCGACATCTCGAGTCTGGCCAACCGGTGACCTTTATGCTCGTCTTTCGTAAACCCATTGAAGGTGTCGAACGCCCGCAGATGCCCGCCGATGTAGTGATCGTCGGTGGTGGACCTGCCGGGATGGCATGCGCGCTGCGCCTTTCACAGTTGATTGATGCGCACAACGCAGCGCAGCCCGAAAACCAACTCAGCAAGGAAAACATCTACGTTTTAGAAAAAGCGCGCGAGGTGGGACAGCATTGTTTGTCCGGCGCGCTGCTCGATCCGCGCTCGATGCGCGAGTTGCTGCCAGGTTTCGAGAAAGAAGCGCCGCTCGACGCCGAGGTCACGAAGGAAGCGGTTTATTTTTTCACCGAAAAATCCAAGTTCAAGTTCCCCATCACGCCGCCCTTCCTGAAGGATCACGGCAACTACGTCATCTCGCTCAACAAATTTGTGAAGTGGATGGGAAGCAAGGTGGAAGAGACCGGAATCACGGTCTTCACCGGTTTTGCCGGCTCGGAATTGCTGTTCGATGGCGATCGCGTCGCTGGCGTCCGCACCGATGACAAAGGCGTCGACAAAGAAGGGCAGCAGAAATCGAACTTCGAGCCGGGATACGACCTGAACGCCAAAGTTGTGATTCTTGCCGAAGGGCCGCGCGGTTCGCTGGCCAAGCAACTGATCCAAAAATTCGATCTGGCAAAAAATTCCAACCCGCAGACCTATGGTGTGGGCGTGAAAGAGTTGTGGGAAGTTCCTGCGGGACGCATCGCACCGGGAGAAGTCATTTATACGATGGGTTGGCCGCTTACGACTAAGGAATACGGCGGCGCGTGGATCTACGGCTCGAAAGACAACATCGTCTCGCTCGGATTCGTGACTGGGCTCGATTACGCCGATCCGCGGCTTGATCCGCAGCGTGTGTTTCAACAATTCAAACGGCATCCGTTTGTTGCAAAGTTGCTTGACGGCGGCAAGATGATTCGCTATGGCGCGAAGTCGATGCCCTATGGCGGGTGGTGGGCGATTCCCCCGGTCGCGGGCAACGGTTGGATGCTCCTGGGCGACTCGGCTGGTTTCCTCAACTCGGCGCGGCTGAAAGGAATTCACCTGGCGATCAAGAGCGGAATGCTGGCGGCGGAAACTGCGTTCCACGCGCTGATCAAGGATGACTCATCGGCTGCGACCTTAGGCGAGTTTCAGAACAAAGTCGAATCGAGCTGGATCAAAGAAGAATTGTGGAAGGTCCGCAATCTCCACCAGGGATTCGAGCATGGCATGTTTGCCGGCATGTTTAACACCAGCTTGCAGATGATTAGCGGCGGACGCGGCCTGCGAAATCGCTATACGGGAGTCGCCGGGTATCAACGGATGAAAAAGTTGTCTGAGTTGCCCGCGGACGGCGGCGCTGAGGCCCACATGCTGGGGCCGGCCAAGGGCGACGGCAAGCTGACATTTGACAAGCTCACTGATCTTTATCACTCGGGCACGAAGCACGAAGAAGATCAGCCGGCGCACCTTGTCATTCACGATACCAATGTCTGCAATTCGCGATGTGTAAAGGAATTCGGCAGCCCTTGCCAGAATTTCTGTCCTGCGAATGTGTACGAGATGGTCGACGATCCGAGCCAGCCGAACGGCAAGCGCATCAGCTTGAATCCGTCGAACTGCGTGCACTGCAAAACCTGTGACATCGCTGACCCGTATCAAATCATCACCTGGGTGCCTCCCGAGGGCGGCGGCGGGCCGAACTACGACGGGATGTGACGGCGGAACTTCTCTGCCACGGATTTACGCGGATGCACACGGATCAAACTCAACGCGTATCATTAGCGCCTATGAGATTCCAGAAGTTTGGGCTGTCCCTATTTTTCTGTTCTCTGCTCTGCGTTACCGCTTTCGCGCAACAGCCTGCTTCGGCACAACCGCCTGCCCAGCGGCCCGCGCAGTCCCCGCAATTAGTCCCAACTCCTGGCATTCCTTCCACCGGCTTCGCCGGGCTCGATGGCTATCGGGCGCGGCGCATTGCCGTGTTCACCGACGACTACGGGCAACTCCAGCGCTATCGCGACGCCAACGCTGCGCTCGGAGCGCCTGCCGCCGGGGAAAACCGCGTCGTGTTTTTCGGCGACTCGATTACCGACATTTGGAAGCTGGCCGACTCCTTTCCCGGCAAGCCTTACGTCAACCGCGGCATTGGCGGTCAGACCACGCCGCAGATGCTGGTACGCTTCCGCCAGGATGCGATCGATTTGAAGCCGAAGGTAGTGGTGATTCTCGCCGGTACGAACGACATCGCCGGCAATACCGGCCCGATGCGCACCGAAGATATCGAGGCGGACCTGGCGTCGCTGGCGGAGTTGGCGCGGGCCCACGAGATCCGCGTCGTTTATTCATCGGTTCTTCCGGTGCACAACTATACCGACAAGTCGCAGGACTTTTTCGCGCAGCGCCCGATGAATCGGATCCTCGAGCTCAATCGTTGGCTCAAAGATTACTGCGCGAAAAATAACATCGTGTATCTCGATTATTTCTCGGCACTGGTCGATGACAAGGGCCTACTGAAGAAAGATCTCGCGGATGATGGCCTGCATCCCAACGCCGCGGGCTATAAGATCATGGCGCCGCTGGCCGAGGCGGCGATTCAGAAGGCCATGAAATAGGTCGTGTAGGGACAGCCGCCGTCGGCTGTCGGGCCGAGCGGAGCTGGGCATAGCGTTTATAATCAGAGATGTCAGTTTCCGACCGCCCCGGCCTGTGGGCATACCCAAGGCAGCGGCGGCGAGGGAAGTATCGCCGGCACCTTGCCGGCTGTCCTGAGGGCGTCTCGCCCTCCGCTATGCGAGCGAAGACGCTCCCGCGACAGCCGCCGAGACGGCGGCGCTACTCCCGAGGGTTCCGGTGGAAACGCCGTCGCCTCCCGCGCTCTGAGAAGAGCGCATTGGAAAGGAAACGAGCCTGCCGGGATGTTCCCGCCTGTTCGAATTCCTTCCAAACCGGTTATTAGTCGTTGGTCACGCTGGTCGTTAGCCTGACATCGCCTACGACCCAGCCAACGACGAACGACTGACGACCAACGACTGTGACTGCTCTTCACGACAAATTCGGCCGCGCCATCACCGATCTGCGGATCTCTATCACGGACCGGTGCAACTACAAGTGTGTGTACTGCCGGACCGGCAATGAAGGCGCGCTCTACGGCGATCTGCCCTTTGCTGATTATCTGCGGATGGCGCGGGTGCTCGTCGAAATGGGGATCACGAAGGTTCGTTTGACGGGCGGGGAGCCACTGCTGCGCGCCGGTGTCGTGGATTTTGTGCGCGAGTTATCGAAGCTGCAGCCCCAAGGAGTGGATGCGCTCGACATCGCGCTGACCACCAATGGCCATCTGCTCGCTGATGTCGCCAAGCCGTTGAAAGATGCTGGGCTGACGCGAGTCACGGTTTCGATGGATGCCGTCGATCCGGATCGTTTTGCCCGCATCACGCGCGTTCCGAACGGGTATGACAATGTGCTGGCGGGAATCCGCGCGGCTCGGCGTGTAGGACTCTGGCCCGTCAAAGTGAATTGCGTGCTCATGCGCGGGTTCAACGAAGACCAGATCATTCCGTTCGGCATGTTCGCCCGCGAAGAAGGCGTGACGGTGCGCTTCATCGAGTTCATGCCTCTCGAAGAGGGACGGACCTGGTCCCCTTCGACCGTGGTTACCCTGGATGAAATCCTCACGCGCATGGCCGAGTACCGACCCTTGGTCGAGATTCCGCACGCGCGCTCGGAGACGGCGCGGCGCTATCGCTTTGAAGACGGCATCGGCGAGATCGGCATTATTGCGCCCGTTTCGCACCCCTTCTGCGGACATTGCAGCCGCATTCGCATCACTTCCGACGGCAAGATTCGCACCTGCCTGTTCTCGGTGTGGGACCACGATCTCTACGCGCAGCTGCGCCGGGGAGCGGGTGACGAAGAGTTGGCGGAGTTCATCCGCGGCGTCGTGGCGAAGAAAGAAGAGCGGCACCATATCGGCGAGCCGGATTTCGTACCCGCCTCACGCACTATGGTTCACATTGGCGGATAGAGAATCAAATTCTCACCGCAGAGGACGCCGAGGACGCGGAGGAATCCCGGGAGCTAGAATTTGCTATGGTCTTTCGCTCGGTTCGCTTCTGCCTTGTTCTCCTTTTTGTCTTGCATTCGATTTGCCGGAATTCATCCGCCCAGAACACGACGTACCTGGGTTTTGACCGCAACCAATATCCCGGCGATGCCAATCTCAAGACTCTCCGGCAGACGTTTTCATATACCGGATACTGGCTAAACAATCCTCCCGGAGCATCTTCAAATACATGGACTGGGCATCGGGGAGCCGTGGAATCGGCTGGCTTCGGCTTCCTCGTTTTGTTCAATGGTCGGCTGTACGCTCAATTAAAAAGTGTGAGCAACGCACAACGGCTGGGACAATCCGATGCGCGGGCGGCAGCGGCTTCGGCGCGTGACGAGGGCTTTCCGGCGAAAACCATCATCTTCCTTGATCAGGAACAGGGCGGCCGCATGCTGCCCGAACAAAAGGCATACATCTATGCCTGGGTCGATGGCATTTCGGCGGCGGGATTTCGGGCCGGAATCTACTGCTCGGGTCAGGTTTCGCCGGATGAGCAAAAAGTCGTCACCGCAGACGACATCCGACAGAGCGCCGGCTCACGGCGAATTACGTACTGGGTAACAAACGATGCCTGTTCCCCCGCCCCAGGATGTGCGTTTCCGCAGCATCCTCCCGCGCCGAGTGAGAGTGGAGTCGGTTTCGCTGAGGTTTGGCAGTTTGCCCAATCGCCGCAGCGTAAAGACGTGGCCGGACGCTGCACCAATTACAGTCGCGATGGAAATTGCTATTCCCCCGGCATGGCTCCCGCGCAAGGTCTCTATATTGATGTAAACACGGCCACATCGGTCGATCCCTCCAACGGACGAACGCACTGAACGCCAGCATTCGTTATGGCCGCGCCCTGCGTGTCAAGCACCAGGATGGAAGTTGCCTCATTTCTGATGCAGTCCAGGACGTAACCTCGGTGCCATGCCGACGGCCACTGGGGTAACACTGTCAACGAAATGATGTTCCCTCCCTGTCGGGCAATATGTGACCTGCCAATAGCTTGAGGCCTGTGAGCGAACAAAGAGCGAATCCACGAGAACCGTTTCGGGCCGATTCCCATTACTTCAGTAAGTTTGCGGACATTAACTTTCCCTTAATAATCGCACCAGTTCATGACCTTCCGGATGCGGTGACAACTCCTCCGGACTGCAGAACTGAACCAAGTCAAAAGATTAAGAAATTTACCTTCGGGGGGACAATGAAAACAGGCAAGCTTTTTCGGGTCGCAGCCGTTGCACTAGGACTGGCCCTCGCCACAACCATGGCTTCTGCCCAGGCGCTGAACTCTGGCGCGCAGGCCATCACTTTGAATGCTACGTTGGCGGAATCGCTGACGCTGGCTCTTTCGGCTAACTCGGTGAACTTCACGCTGGCCGCCGGTAGCGCCACTAATAACGGCAGCACTCCGATCACCGCCACCACGACGTGGGTCCTGAAGCCGGGCCGCACCGCAGTCGGCGTGTATGCCTACTTTGCCAGCGCAGCCGCAGCTTTGACCGACGGCGCGGGCGACAACATTCCGTCCTCGGCATTCTTTATCGCTGATAACGCTGGTCCGTCCACCGCTCTGGTCAACACCGTGCCTTTCGGTGGCGCCCTTGCCGGATTGCAGCTGGCCAACGTTGCCATCACAGGCGCGAACAAGAACTCGAGCCGCACCGACGCGATGGCATTCAACATCAACCTGACGGGCGGCACGCTGCCCCAGCTTCCGGCCGCTACTTATACCGGGACGCTGAACATTCAGGCTCAGGCGACTCCGTAATTTTGCACCGGTGATACTGCGCGAGGGCGCGGACCCTGGCTCCCGCCCTTGCGCTGTTTCATTGGCAATCACCTAACGCGATGACCTTGCGAGCCAAACTCGGGCGGATAGCGGCAGCGCTGATGCTGGCGATGACAGCATTAACGGTGCGCTCGCAAGGCCAGGTGCTCAACTCTGGAGCACAAACAATCACGCTCACCGCGGTTTTAACTGATTCAATCACGGTAGCGCTTTCGGGCAACGCCGTGAACTTCGTGCTCACCCCTGGCAACCCAAACAATCCAGGAAATGTGGGGATCACAGCCACGACCTCCTGGACTCTTAAGCCAAGTGTGGGCAGTCTGAACCTTTACGCGTATTTTTCCAACTCGGCATCGGCTCTTACTGACGGTGCCGGCGACGACATACCGTCGGCCGATTTCCAGATTTCGGATAACGCGGGTCCATTCAATGCGCTGACCAACACGGTACCGTTCGGCGGCGCGAATGCCGGCCTTCAGGTTTCAAGCACGAAGATTATCGGAACCAACAAGTCCGGTTCACGCACGGATTCGATGAATTTCAACATCAACCTTTCAACCCTGCCGACATTGCCGGCAAACACGTATACGGGGACCTTAACCATTCAGGCGCAAGCCCTTTAATCGATAGAGAGCGAAGGATGAAAACCGATTTCCCCAGGACAGCGCTCCGGCTCGCCGCCGGCGCTTTTTGCATTTTCGGACTTCTTGCGGTCTGTACCGCGCAAACCGTGCGGCCGCTTATCAACGAACTCAGCAACCCAGCCAAAGGCCGCGTGGAATACGTGAATGACGGCCTCACGCCGCTCAACGTCGTACTGGAAGCCAAGAGTTTCACCGTTTCCGAAACCGGCGAGATCAGCTACCGTCCGCTCGATCCTGATATTCACCTGAAGCTTTCGACCACCAGCTTCCGCGTCCAGCCGCAGCAGACGTATTACGTGTTTTATGAGGCAAGTTCCACCAAGAATCCGCAGTGGTTCGTGATCTATGCGAACTTTTCGGGCTTTCCATTCCGCACCGCGCAGGGAATGAATATCCGGCTGCAGCTGCCCCACACCGTCTACTTGCTGCCGAAAGCGGGTGTGGAGCGGCCGGACATCATCATCGATCGGGCTGAACTGAATCCCGCCGCCAACAAGGTGACGCTCGAAGTCGAGAACAAGGGCGATAACTTCGGACGTGTCCTGGAGACGCAGTTGGTCTACGCCAAGAAGAAGCAGGAGGCGTCCGGATTCCCGGTGTTCCCGCACAGCAAGCGAATCCTCGAAATCCCGCTGAGCGACAAGGCCCAAGGGGAAGACGTTCCGGTCGAAATCACCGTGCAATTCGCGAAGTTCAAGCTGGAGCAAAAGCTGCAACGCGTGAAGACGGCGGAGCCGGTCACCTCGGCGCAGGCTTCGACGCCGCCCTCTTCTTCGTCCGACGGAGTGGCGCAACCGAGCAACAGAAAGTTCTAGCGCTCGCTGCCCATGTCGAGAAGATTCCACTGCGTGCTGATTCTGCTGGCGATGGTTACGGCCATCCGCGGGCACGCGCAAGTGTTCCGGGTGCAGGGCGGCGATTCCACCCTGCTCAACGCCCAGGGCGGGACGGTTGAGTTCAAGGCTCCCGATTACGACGGGTCCGTCGGCCTCGGGTATTACAACGACAAAATTCAGTTCGGCGGCAACACGCGCTACCTTTTTCGCGGATACACCCTGCTGGGCGGCGACGAGAACATTCCCTTCGCGCTGCCCACCGATATCTTCGACAGCAGCCATTATTTTTCAGCACGCGGACTAGGCGCGACGCGCAAATACGACGACAGCACCTTCTACGCCTTTGCCGGCGCCACATCCACTTGGTTGGGCACAGGGTTTTTCACCGCCGCCTCGGCCGACCATCCGGCTGGAGTTTTCTTCTACGAGCGGAAGTGGGATCACAATCTGAAATTCTTCTCGCGCAACATCGTTTCCAACACGCAAACCGCTCTGCAGGGAGTCGAATGGAAACCGGAGAAGTGGCTGAAGACGGGACTGACCGGTGGAATCGGCTCGAATCAGAAATACTTTGCCTCCAGCGCAGATGTGGCAACCGAAAAGCTCGCATTCAAGACCAGTTATGTATATATGGGAGACCGTTTTCAGCGCGTCAGCGTGATGAGCCCTTTGAGTTCCGAGGTCAACAAGGGCAACGTGCAGATGCTGTATCGGCCGAACCATTTCGTCAGCATCACAGCAGGACACGAAAATATCTTGGAACCGTTGATTCTCGGCGGACCGATGCAGCAGGCTTCGGTGAATCAGATCGCCACAGATTTTCACGTGGAGAGGTTTTACCTCGGTACTGGCTACTTCTCCTCCAATGCGCCCGCGGGAAAGAGTGTGGGAGAGAACTTCTACGCAGGCCGGCGCATTGGTCAGCGCCTGGACGTGAATGTTAATTATTTCGAAAGCAAGCCGCAGGCGCGGGCAGGCGTCCCGCAAGAGACTACGACAATTCTTTCTGGCACCGTGCGCGAGAACTTGTCGTCACGCCTCAGCCTGCTGCAACTGGTCTCGCACGCCGCCGGGCAGACGACCTATGCCTTCGGCGGAAGTTTCACCAGCAATCGCTTCCAGGTCCAGATGGATTACCAGAACGTGTACTTGCCGTTCCGGCCCAGCAATCCCTTTGAGCAGGCCCTGGCACTGAATGCCATGATCCGCGTAAAGGGACCTCTGAAGGCCAATGTCATGTCGAACGTCGATCCAACCGGTCACGTGCGTTATTCGTTCGGCGCTAGCACATATCTGTATCGCGAAAAGGGAATGGCAGTAAATGCGGTTTCGCAGGATTCGTTTTCCATCGCCAGGTATGTGATCCAGGGCGTGGTGAAGGATGAAGATAACGCTCCGGTCGAAGGCGCGGCGCTGCATGTCGGAAAAGAAATCGTCTATACCGACAGCTCAGGGCATTTTCAGGTTCGGGTCTCGAAGCACGGGCCCTATGGGATCGTCGTTGCGCCCGATGAGTTCCTGACCAACGCGATGTACGACGTGGTGTCCGCACCACAGCAGGCCCGCGCCGAGGCCGACGATCTGGCGACCGACATCGAGATCGTCCTCAAACATAAGATTGCAGCGAAGTGAGTGGTCAGTGGCCTGACTACTGACTACCGCCCCCTGCCGTTCTTCGAGGTAAAATAGATCTGTCTCCATGCCCGATCGCACGTTCACCCTCGACGAAGCTCAATCATTGTTGCCGATTCTGGAGTCGCTTTTGCGAACGGCGATGAACGCCAAGAAGTTCATCGAAGACGCCGATGCCCAGGCACAGGCCCTGCATCACCGCATTTTCCTGAACGGTGGAATGTTTCTCGATATTGTCCCTCTGGCGCGACGCAAAGCCGAGCGGGCGCAAGCCGAACAGCGCGCCAAGGATGCCGTGGCCGAGATCGATTCGATCGGCGTGCAGGTCAAGGACCTGGATATCGGCTTGCTTGATTTCCCCTGCGTAGTTGAAGGCAAGATCGTTCTGCTTTGCTGGAAGCTGGGCGAGAAAGCAATCACCCACTGGCATGGAACCGAGGAAGGATTCGCCGGCCGCAAGCCGATCGACCAGCGGATCGCCCGGGCAAAGAAGGTCAATTAAGCTCGGATCCCTACGGTTTTAGAACTAGCGGGTCCTTCCTTTCCATCTGATAAGAACAACCACTTGTAGCTGCTAGGCCCCTCATTTGAAATAACTTCCGCCACCAGAAACATAGTTGAAAAGCCAGGGTTTATAGGGGAGGAACGTAATCAGGCCAAATGGCTGGATTCTGCGTGAAAATGGCGTTCCACTTCTAAGTATTCGTCAATTTGGCCGTGGGTTTTGGGGAAGGGCATAAATATGAATCGACTTTTGAGTCGTTGGTTCTTACTGGTACTGGTTATCCTGGCGTTTTCAGCCGCATCCTTTTCTCAGGTTGCGGTGGGGGTTTCGGTCCGCATTGGGCCTCCCGCATTGCCCGTGTATGCGCAGCCGATCTGCCCGGGCCCGGGATACCTCTGGACCCCCGGATACTGGGCCTGGAACGACGATGACGGCTACTACTGGGTGCCGGGCACCTGGGTCATGGCTCCCGTTGGAATGTACTGGACGCCCGGCTGGTGGGGCTGGGGTGGCGGCTTTTATGTTTGGCACGTCGGATACTGGGGGCCGCACGTCGGCTTTTATGGCGGCATCAATTATGGATACGGCTACGGCGGCGTTGGCTTCGTGGGTGGAGAGTGGCGCGGAGGCGGTTTCTATTACAACCGCTCTGTCACCAATGTCAGCGTGACGAACGTGACCAATGTCTATAACAGGACAGTTGTAGTCAACAATACGACCGTCAACAACGTCAGCTACAACGGCGGCAATGGTGGGGTCCAGGCGCGGCCGACGGCGCAGGAAGAGCGCTTTGACCATGAGCAGCACACGCCAGCGCTGGCGGCGCAGGCGGAGCACGAGCGTGGTGCCATGCAGAATCGCGACAACTTCGCGTCTGTGAATCACGGGCGTCCCGTTATCGCCGCGACCTCGCGGCCCGGCGATTTCAGCCGGCGCTCGGCGGTACCTGCCAGGGCTGCGGGTAGCGAATATCACGCGCCTGCGATGTCGCCCAGGGAAGCTCGCGTCGAATCGAATAGCAATAACCGGGGTGGCCGCTCCAACGATGGCTTCCGCCCGTTCACACCTCCGTCGAAAAGCGGAAATTCGGCCGCGCGAGAAGACCACGGAAGTTCGAATAGTCATGGCGGATATTCCGCGGGGCCAAGCGACTATCGTCCGGCACAGAACCGCGCGAGTGAAGGTCGACCGAACGAATACCGGCCTCACAACCAGCCGCACGAGACGGTGCACCAGAATCCTCCGCGCGAGAATACGGGGCGGTCCAGCCCGTCGCCGCGGCAGGGACCTCCTCCGAAAGAGGAGCATCATCGCTGAGGGTGCGGAAGTCTGAACGCTGGCCAATGGTCGAAGCAAGAAAAGCGTAAAAAGCCGCCTTTCCTATCCTGAATGGACTCAAGGTAAGGCGGCGTTACTTTTTGCAAGATCCATTCCGAATACCGTTCTATGTGGAAACGGTGTTGTGGTGGGAAGATTGGCATGGGCTCTCACCATGGGGATTGAAGCCGAAACAGAGTTCACCGCTAGAAAACTTGTCTGCTAAAATTTTTGCATAGGCATAAAAACCCGAAGCAGCTGACCAGTCGAGCCTAAGGAGTGAACGATGACGTTGTCCATGAAGCAGACACCGCGAGTGGTTGCCGCGGTTGCCATGCTGACGATTCTGGCGCTTGCCGCAAGCTGCCGCGGGTTTTTCGTCAAGCCGACACTAAGCTCGCTGGCCGTCGGACCGGCATCTCCCAGCATCCAGACCGGAAGTACCAATGACACGGTGCAGATGTTTGCAGTGGGTACGTTTAACGACGGCAGCACCGGCAACCCGTCAGTTACCTGGAGCGTTAGCCCGACCACAACCGCCACCATCACCGCAGGTGGATTAGTGAAATCCGTCGCCGTAGGGTCGGCTACGGTCACGGCGGCAGCCACGCAGAATCCATCCATCACCGGGACGCAAACAGTTACGGTCACCGTTGGTTGCATTCAGTCGATCACTTTAAGCCCCACGACCTTTACCCTTAGCAACGGGGGTCTAACGAGCCAACAGATCACGGCTACGGCAAATACGTGCAACGGCACGGTTGACATAACGTCGGTTGCCACCTGGACCTCGAGCAACACGAGTGTAGCAACAGTTTCTGCTGGTCTCGTGGCTCCAACCGGGACTACGGGTGCGGATGGCACTGTTACGATCACCGCTTCATCCGGGGGTGTTACCAGTAGCCCCGCCACGGTCACAGTAAGCGGCTATTGAAGATTACAAGATTCGAATTTTGACTGAACAACAAATTCCTCCCTTCGGTCGACAGCCAGAGTTGAAGAACGAAGTGACTGATAGGAGTGTGGGTCGTTGACTTCTGCTGCGTCCGCATTCGGTGATTACGATCACATTAAGGCTATTGTCTTCATGTGACCATAGCTGACACGGGGACCTTCTGTGTCGGACACCCTCATAGCCTCGCCGCCCAAGCCGGTCAGCGTGCAGCGTGATGAGCAGGAACTGCGCGCCGCGCGCTTTGCCATCCGCCTGTCCCTCGCCGTCGGCGTCGTCATGCTCCTTGGCAAGAGCATCGCTTATTACATGACCGGATCCGCGGCGATCCTGTCGGACTTTGCAGAATCGGTCGTGCATGTCGCTGCGGTGGCATTTGCGGCGTTCAGCCTGCGTTTGAGCACGAAGCCTGCGGTGCCTACATTCCTCTACGGCTACGAACGCATCACATTTTTCTCGGCAGGATTTGAAGGCGCAATGATCGTGGTCGCCGCCGTTTGGATTCTGGTCGAAGCCATCGAGAAATGGCTGGCGGGATTGCCTCTCGAACATCTCGGGTCCGGCGCGGTCTTGCTGTTGGGCGCGGGGCTGCTCAACGCATGGCTGGGCTGGTATCTACTGCGCGTCGGCAGACGCACGCATTCCCTCATTCTCGAAGCCGACGGCAAACACGTGCTCACAGACTGTTTCACCAGTTTCGGCGTGCTCGCGGGGCTTGGATTGGTCATGCTGACGCGATGGAAACCGTTCGATCCCTTGGTCGCAATCGCGGTCGCGATAAACATTTTGTGGTCGGGAGGGCGGCTGGCATGGCGGTCGGCTATGGGTCTGCTCGATTACTCGGATCCTGCCGCCGGCAAGCAGATTCGTGAAAAGCTCGACGCGATCTGCGGCGAGCTCGGCATCCACTATCACGGAGTCCGCTATCGCACAACGGGATACCGGCAGATCATCGAAGTGCACTTGTTATTTCCGCATGAGACCGCTGTCGGTGAAGCGCACCGTTTGGCAACCGCCCTGGAAGAACGTTTGCCGCATGAACTAGGAGCGCCGGCAGAAGTGATCACGCATCTGGAGTCGCAGGAAGATCACGAACGCGTGCATTCGACAGAGCACTACACGGGAAGGCCGGAATAGAAATTGTTGATTGTTGAATTCGTGATTGTTGATTGAGAGGCAGTGAAGGTGTTTTCAATCAAGAATCAAAAATCATCAATCACAATTCTTGCCTATTCCTTCATCATCGCGTCAATGGTCGAGTAGAGCTGGTTATTGTCCCTTACTTCGATGTAGGGTTTGCTGGGATTGCGGCTGCTCACGATGTATACCGTAGGCGTGTGGTCGAGTTTGATCGCCTTGCCCAACTCGCGATCGGCATTCACCTCGGCGGCCAGTTTTCCGCTGGGATCGATCATAAACGGCAACTGCGTGTTGTGGGCAGAGGCAAATTTCTCCGCGTACGACCGCAGGTTCTGCGGATTGATTTCCAGTTGATTCTGAAAAATATAGTCGCGGAATTCATTGCCCACCGCCTTCGACTGAGTGTCGAAGTAACGGGCCATCACGGCCGCGTTGTACGACCACGTGTGCATGGGCAGGGGAAAATCGTGGCGCACCACTGGGATCTTGTACGTTTTGGAGGCCTGCTCGACTAATGGGGCGGTGCGGCGGCACATGGGACACTGCAGGTCCTCGAAGATCACAATGGCAACCTGCGATCCCTTGGGTGGCCGGAGGACGGTATCTAGGGTGTCTTGCGCCGAGGCCACACCGACGGCCACCAACAGTAACAACGAACAGACAACGAACAAATGCTTGAGCATCTTTTTCATTGGTTTTGAGAACATGGCAGAACAACCCCACTCATATTAGACGCAGAAAACGCCTGCTGAGCAACCTGCGCTGCGACCAGGTATGCAAAAAGACTATCTCTATGGTAACCGAGGAGATGGTTGCATGTCTCTGCGACTTCCGTGTGCGGGCGGTGCATCAGGCGTAACCCCTTCGTGCACAAAGGGCAGGGTCGAGACGCGTTATAGTAAAGGGTTCTTCAACTTCCTTAGGTGAAATTGTTCCGACCATCCCGCGCGGTGTTATTCACGGGTGCGCTGATGACGCTGGTGTCGCTTGCCGGGTGCAGCCGGGGACGGCATCGGGTCCTGGAAGTGGCATATGTATCAGCCGCGCAGGCTGCTTTGCGCGATCAGGTCGCAGCCGCGTATAACCGCGTGGGCAATGTGAAGAATGGGGAGCGCGTCGAGATTATCGATCGCGAGAAGCGTTTCGCGCGTGTGCGCACGGCGAGTGGAATTGAGGGTTGGATCGAGCAGCGTTACCTGGTCGACCAAAAGACCTTCGACGGACTCCAGAGACTCATGCAAGACAACCAGAACGATCCGGTGCAGGCACCGGGAGTGCTCAGAAACGACACCAACCTGCACATCGTTCCGGGGCGCGAGAGCGAACACCTGTACCAGTTGGCATCCGGCGCGAAGGTGTCGATTCTGAAACGCGCCACCGCGGAAAAGCAGATGGCTGCCGCACCGGCTCCCAAACCCATTTCGGCGAAGCCCGGCAAGGCGAGCGCAAGTCCGGCGCTGGAGGACTGGTGGCTGGTCCGCGATGATTCCGGTCACGTGGGATGGGTCCTGTCGCGCATGGTCGACATCGATGTGCCACTTGAAATCGGTCAGTACGCCGAGGGCCAGCGCTTTGTCGCGTTCTTCCCTCTCAACGAAGTCCAAGATGGCGAAAAGAAAGTCCCGCAGTACGTATGCGTCTTGACTGAGGCGCACGATGGGCTGCCCTACGATTTCGATCAGGTCCGCGTCTTCACCTGGAATGTGCGCAAGCACCGCTACGAAACTGCTTATCGGGAACGCGGATTAAATGGCGTGCTGCCCCTGAATGTGGGCCAGGAAAACTTCGACACCGAGGGGACATTACCCGTGTTCATTCTGCGGGTAAAGGACGACGCGGGCAACGTCAGCGAACGAAAATACAAGATGAACTCTCCCATCGTGCGGCGGGTGCTGGCACCAGGAGAGACCGCCTCACGACCCGCCAGGAAAAGGCACTAGTTTCTCTTCAGTGGTCTTTTGCGGGGTGCCAAATATCTACGCAATGTCATATTGATACAGCCCTATTTCTACCGATTTCGGTAAAGATATCCTTATTTTGCAGCAATAAATACATGAAAATACGGCACTTGTTGTAGGCGCATGTTTGGATTACGAGTTGCAGTAGCCGTGTGTCCGCCTGTTATCTGTGTGGTCAGTTGTACATGGGGGAGTACTATCGAGCCCGCGAAGACGGGTATGTTGCGGTTGGTTTTCTAAAATCCCAGCTCTCACAAGTGATTAGAGGCTCTCAAGATCTCGAGTTTCACCGGATCGTGCCATCCCGGCTACAAAGTCAAGGCGCTGGATCCGATTCTGAGCAGGCGAAATTTCAAGGAGGCAGAAATGCGATTTAGCACATCAATGAGGCTGTTTGCGGTGTTGGCATGTATGGCCTTGTTGCTATCCGGCGTGCTTGTATTCGCCCAGGAAACGACGGGCGGAATACAGGGCACGATTAAAGACGCCAGCGGCGCGGTAGTTACCGGCGCGCACGTCGTGGTTGCAGGTACGGGGTTGGGGGGCGATAAAGCCCTCGATACAGATTCCAGCGGCTACTATCGGTTTGCGAACCTTCCGCCTGGGACCTATACCATCACGGTGACCTCGAAGGCATTCAAGACGGCGAAGCGCGAAGGGATCAATATCGCTGTCGGTCACCTGCCCACGGTGGACATCAGTTTGGAGGTCGGCACTGCCTCGGAAGTAGTGGAGGTGACAGGTGCGGCTCCTCTCATCGACACTACGACCAATTCCGCGCAGACCAATATCACGAATGATGTGATTTCAAACTCTCCGCACGGTTACTCTTTCCAATCCGTCATTCAGTTTGCGCCGATGGCTCGCGATGAACCATTAGGTGGCGCGGCGGGCGGCACTGGCGGTGCCTTGCCGGGCAGCAGCGGTAACGGCTTCTCCGTGGGCTACCAGATCGGCGGCGCAGCCGATTCGGAAAGCCAGTACCTGGTCGAAGGCCAAGACACAGAAGACATCTCGGGTGGCGCGTCCCGAGCCAATGTGCCTTTCGACTTTATCCAGGAAGTTCAAATTAAGACTTCCGGTATCGAAGCCGAGCACGGCGGCGCTTTGGGCGGCGTTATCAACGTCGTGATGAAGAAGGGGGGTAATGCGTACCATGGTTCGTTCTTCGGCAGCTATGAGTCCGATTCTATGGACGGATCTCCCAACGGCTCTGTGCGCTACGATCCATTGCCGTTAGCCAACAACTTCAATATCCAAGGCGAACCTGATTCTCAGACATACATACCCAAGAGAGACCATTACAGGTGGGTTCAGCCCGGTTTCACAGTGGGCGGTCCTGTCCTGAAGAACCGGCTGTGGTTCTTCGCTGGTTTTGAACCTTTCTACACCTCAACTGCGAGAACCGTGAACTTTGGGCCCGCTGGCTGTTTCAACGCTTCTTCGCCTATCTTTGCGAGTTGCCCAAACGACACGTTGGGCAACCAGATGTTCACGCAGGATAACCAGCAGTACTACGGCACGGCGCGTCTGGATGCCACTCTGACCCAGAAGATCCGCGTCTTCGGATCGTGGTTATACCAGTACCAGCGTGAGAGCGGTGTTAACCTGCCGGGAGCGGACAGCGCAAACGGCTTGCTAAATACGTCGATCTTTAGTCCGATAACCTCGTATTCGCACGGCCTCGGTTTTTCTCAGCCGAACTCTACGTACAACGTGGGAGCAGACATCAGCTTGACGTCGAAGGTCGTGGCCACTACTCGATTCGGCTACTTCTTCAACAACTACCACGACTTCGGGTGGCCTACGACAGGTGTTGAACTAGTGTTCAATGCTGTCCCAGGTGGGCAGTTGGATAATGCGGGCAATCCTTATCCCGCCTATCTTGCCAGTGCCGTGTCTGGACAAACTACGGCTCCGCACAAGACTGGTTACACTCAGTTCAATGCCAGCAAGCACGACCAGTTTAACCAGGACGTCGCCTTCTTCAAGGGCGGTTGGTGGGGAACTCACAACATCAAAACCGGATATCAGTACAACCGGCTGTGGAACGTAATCAACCAGCACGGGAACATTCCCCAAGTGCAAGTCTGGGCTGCTCCAGGAGTTGGCTATGGTGCAACCACAACATTTGGCGGTGGTAACTGCGGAACGAGCACCCCTCCCACCGGACTGACTGGCGAGTGGGGTACGTGCGCTGGCGAATACGGATACGTGACCAATTCCGATTTCGCAACCATTCTGAAGAACTCCGCTGGCGCAATCGTTCCCGCCATCGATCACAATCACGCCTTGTTTGTGCAGGATGCCTGGACGATCGGCCGTGGTCTGACTCTTAACCTCGGCATCCGCGTGGAGAAGGAAGACCTTCCTGCTCCTCCGGGGATCGGCATCGCCGCCATTCGAACCATCAACTTCAAATGGAGCGACAAGATCGAGCCGCGGTTGGGAGCTGCCTGGGGATCACGGGATGGCAAGATCAAGATCTTCGGCAGCTACGGGGTCGTCAACGACGTCATGAAGCTGTTGTTGGCACAAACCTCATTTGGCGCACAGGGATGGGCTAATTGCAGCTATCCGCTTGGCCCGGACGGCACTGCCTTTGGCTTCCTGCCCCAAGACCTTACATTTGTCGGCAACTCCGCGGGCCGAGCTTGTCCGACCGGTCCGTCGAACACGCCAGCCACATTTGCGGGTGGCGCGACTCCGACTAGCCTAGTTGACGCTGGTACCGGAGTCTCACTGATTGAGAACACGAACTTCCGCCCGGAGGAACCCGTCGCGCCTGGCGTGAAGCCGTATCGCCAGCACGAATACGTGGTTGGCGGTGACTATCAACTCGCCAGGAATTGGGGTCTCGAAGTCCGCTATGACCGTCGTCGCCTCGACCACGTCATTGAGGATGCTTCTTTGGCCGACCCGGAAGCTTTTGAGATCTATACGATCGTGAATCCCGGTCAAGGAGTGAACAAGACCCTTGATGGTTACGCGAACTTCCTCACTTCTCTCGGCGCCGCATACGGCCCGGGTGTGCCGGCGTTTAATGCGAATTCAGACTTCGGCACTTGTCCCTCGTGCCCGAATAATCCCGAGGCTGTTCGCAATTATGACGGCGTAGAGGTTCGCGTGACCAAGACCACGAACAAAGGCTGGGCGGGCATGTTCAGCTACACCTACAGCCGCCTGTGGGGCAACTACACCGGCTTGACCACCACCGATCAGCTCGATGGTGGTACCACGGGGCGCAACTCGCCGGACACGACCCGCTCCTTCGACGAGCCGTTCTACTACTTCACATACAAAGGCACGTCGGCGAACGGGCCTTTGCCGACAGACCGTCCAAACGCTCTCAAAGGCAACGTTTATTACAGCTTGCCTTGGAAGGGCATGACCACAACCCTCGGACTATTCCAGGTTGCCTACCAGGGCAGCCCGGTGAGTTCATGGGCCGATATCGGCTTGGGATGCTGCGGACAGCCTATTGAGGGCACGTACATCTGGGGCCGCGGGAACTGGGTTAACTCCAGCATCGACGCTACGGGTACGACGACCCTTGGCAACGTCTACGCTCGACGCACGCCTTGGTACACGCAGACCAACCTGAACCTTTCCCATTCCTTCAAGGTGAACAAGAATAACGAGCGCCAGGAACTCACCTTTACCGGCACCGCGATCAACCTGCTCAACCAACACAACATTGTTTCGTACTGGCAGGGACTCAACACGAATTACAACTCCGCTGGATTGTTTGAGTACGGAATCTTCAGCGGCGCTAGTTTCTATCAGCAAGTTGAAACCGGGTACAATCCCCAGACTGTGATCTCGCAGGGGCTGCCCTATGGGATCCCTGTACCGATGCATTCGGCCTATGGTCGGCCGAATGAGTGGCAGCTCTCGCGCAGGTTGCGTGTGGCCGCCTCGTTTACCTGGTAACCGTTCGTTCCTCTAAGCCGTTGGGAGCCGGATTTCCGGCTCCTCTTTTTTGCCCAAAAACAGAGCCCCACGCAGTGGCGTGGGGCTTTTCTTTCAAGAGTGAATTCCTCGTTACTTTCCGAAAATTACTGTGCTCGAGAAATGCGAACTGGCGGCCATATAAAACAGCAAAGGCACGGACAAAAAGAAATTCGTCCGCGAAGCCAGAAACGCTTGGCGCGCTAAAGCGGCCGCATTCTCCGGAGGCGTGCCGGCCAGAGTCCCGCGAATGATCTTCTTGTTATTCGGCCAGATGATGCCCCAGACGTTGAACAGCATCACGATCCCCATGCCGCCACCCACGCCAATCGCTAACACGTGATTGTCATCGCCTCCGACCGGAGTGTAGTGCACGAAAATCCATCCCGCGGCGTAGACGAGAATGGCAACCAGAACGCCCAGAACATGTCCGCTGGGACTCATCTTCTTGATCACGAGGAAAAGGATGAAGAAAACCGCGAGCCAAACCAGGAAGAAAAGGCCGACGGTCGCTCCGGCGCTGCCACCGTCTCTCTTCGCGTCCGCGGCGACGAAGAAGTCGCCCCAATACCATAGTCCGAGGAACACGGTAACCAGCGAGCTCCAGCGAAACCAGTTCAGGGCAGGAAGCGTCAGATTCTGAAAGATCTTCGGTTTGGCGGCCGCGTCCACCTGCTTCATGAATGACGCATTCACCAGGTTAAAGAAATAGAGCAGTCCGACCCAGAGGATTCCGGCGACGAAGTGGAACCAGCGCAGAATAAGTTGCAGAGCTTCTGTTCCGCTGATTGTGGGGGTTACAACGAGTGCGATGAGCTGATGCATCCAATCTCCTCCGCCAACTTCATGTAGGTTGAGTAGGGCTCCGATCGGCTGATCGCCAGCCATTCGGCACTGAGACACATCTGAAACTCGGCGAGGCCCAAGATGCCCGCGGACTCCTTAAGCCGAGGCAAGTCTGCACTTCACCCGCCGATGCTGTCAACAATGAGATAACTTCCAGGTTGAAAAGCAACGCCGATCGCCGTATCGTACTCCCATTACCTGCTGGTTGCGCCCATTGCGGAATCAGGGCGCAGCAGCCAGCAAGGATGTCCCCCCTTGTTCCTGTAGCAGCGGGAAGGCTTCCGGAACATGTTGTGGAATTGAGCCGGTCCATGGGCGCCTGTGGGCTGGCAGCTGGAACGTTCGCAGTTCACAAATCGAGGAGATCGGCATGGAAAACAATAAGCCGGCGCAAAATATTCAGGATTCCTTCCTTAACACGGCCCGCAAAGAGCGCGTGAGCATCACGATTTATTTGCTCAGCGGGGTGAAGTTGACGGGCCGCATCCGCTCCTTTGACAAGTACTCCGTTGTACTGGAGGCGAACGGTCAGGAGCAGCTCATTTTCAAGCACGCCATCTCGACCGTGGTGATGGGGCGTACAGTATCAGCGCACGTCGCCCATGTGCCGCATCCAGAGAAGGCGGCGGTTCCCGTCGTAACTACAGCGAGTGCTTCGGGCACCGAAGGATAGCTTTTCGGCTTGGGAAGTTCTCAGCGCAAAAAATCCCGCGACACTACGCGTGCCGGCCGTCGTCCGCCCCTCGGGGTAAGCAC
>Ga0070730_10001196_pt1 | contig 25452 bp, 21 predicted proteins | sample Coa_R1_3_FD_66447 | JGI IMG/M metagenome (GOLD analysis project Ga0070730, IMG submission 66447) | Surface soil microbial communities from Centralia Pennsylvania, which are recovering from an underground coalmine fire - Coalmine... | ecosystem: Environmental > Terrestrial > Soil > Unclassified ... | reverse complement strand
CCCGGCCCGTCAAGATGTTTTCCGCAGGAAAAGATCTTGAAAGGGCCGGGGCGAGCGCAGCGAGAGGCGGGTTGCGCTGTCGACCGCGCCTGCGAAACTGATCAAACCGGGATACGCCGGGCCGCCGCCGGGGACCGTGCCCACCAGCACCGGAACCATGGACGTCACACCGCCAGGACGGCCACGGCCGCACGGCACCGAACCCGGAGCCCCCAGCCAGTTCACCGGCTGCCATGGCCCAGCGCCCGCGCAGGCGCGCCGCGAAGACGCTGACCGCCGAGGTCGGCCTGGCTGCCCTTGGCGAAGCCCTCGCCGTACCCGCTGCCGCTGTAGGTGATCTGGGCTCTGCGCGTCATGGGGTAAGCCAGCCCGAGGTTGCGCTCGATGATTTGCTGGCGGTCAGCCAGGACCAGCTCTGCCCGGGACCCCGAGCCCGCCGCAGGCAACGCGGCCTCAGCCGTCGCGCGCCGTTCGGCGGCACGGACCCGCTGCACCACCGCGGTAGCGAACCCAAGCAGCCAACTGCGCCGCCACGCCCGCACACTGCGCACCCGGCCAGGCACCGGCGCGGCGGCCAAGCCCCGCCACATCTGGACCAGCACCGAGGTGTACAAGATGTCGGTGCGCTCCAGATCGGAGGCGAACCCGAAGACGTGGATCCGGGTAGCCGACCCGGTGCGCGGGAGGATGACGGACTGGCAGCGCAGCGCGGAGGCCAGCCCGCAAAGCAGGTGAGCCTGTACTCGTGCCCACGGAATGACGATTTCGATGACCCGGTCGGCGGGCCGGTCGGTGTCAGGCTGGGCCGGAGCAGGCACGCCCGCCCCGGCCCCGTGGTGAAGGTCAGGTGGTGGTGACGCCGCGGAGGACCCGGAGCTCCGCCTCCTCACCAGCCGGAAGGTCGGTGGGCTCCCCGTTGGCGGCAGCCAGGCGGGCGGCCTTGCGGGCGGCGTACCCGGTGCGCAGGCTGTCGAAGGCCATCGACGCGGCGATCTCCCGGGCCCGCAGGCTCACCCGCGCCCGCGGCTCCCCGGAGTTGGTGGAGGTCCACGCCTCGGCCATCAGGTCATCGGCGATGACCGTGACCCGGTCGCCCTTGCCGACCGAGGCGGCGGTGCGCTCGGCCAGCATCCCGAACGCGGTGACCTTGACCCACCGGGTGATGCCGTCGCCGCCGGGGACGCGGGATGGAATGTCGAGGGCCAGGCGCAGCTCGACGCCGGTGGTGCCGTCGCGGGTGGTGAAGGTGCGCGGGTCGTCGCCGAGGCGGCCGGTGACGGTGACGGTGATCGGGTTCATGGGATCCTCCCTGGTACGGGTGACCGGGAGGGCTGGCCGCCCTGGTGGCGGCCCGGGACTGGGGTGCCCTTCCCGGCGGTCAGATGTCCGCGCCGCGAGGAGGGGAACGGCAACCGGCCGGCCGGGCGGCCAAGATGTTTTCCAGCGGGCCCAGAAAGTAGAGCGTCGGCGTCAGCCGACCCCAGATGCCCGCGGCCCGGGAAAAGATCTGTGGCCGCCCGAGGCGAGCGCAGCGAGAGGCCGGTTGCGGGAACCGACGTAGCGGCGCAAGCTGACCAAGCCGGGAGGGGGGACAACCCCAGCCCAGGGCACCACTCTGGCAGCCCCAGTTGTGCACGCGGGAAGCTGTGAACCTACCGCAGGACCGGCATTGGACTCCAAGGCGCGAACCTACGCGTCTTGGTAGCCGGCAACGTTGCCGTCGTGATCTGCCGCTATGGATATCAACTGCCCCTACTCCTGCACAGCCCGGCAAGGTCGCACCGGTCACACGTGGTGCACCATGAGTGAAGGCGAGGCAAGCGATTCCCACGGAGGTCTTGTCCGGCCTCGCGGATCTTGGCTCGTATGTCAACGAGCAGTTCGTCATTGACGACTTCCCGTTTGCTGTCGGACTTCTCGTCGAGGTTGAGCACTTCCACGAGATCGGCTCGCTGACCGGTCAGTTCTTCGTATCCGACGACGTACACGTGCAACTGGTCGCGAGTGATTTCTTCGGCTTGCACTCGGTCACTGGACTTGAAGTCGACGATGGATGTCTCGTCGGTGTCGAGGCGTCTGATCAGGTCGATCCGGCCATCGACGGTGATGCCGGGGGCAACGTGGACCTGCACCTGCTGCTCGGAATACATGGTCTGCGGCAACCTGGCCCGGTTCTCGGCAAGATATCTGGTCACTGCCCTGATCGCTGCCTGCCGCAATGCCTCGCGTAGCTTCGGGTAGGCGAACGGGGTGTTGAGGTGGCGGTCGACGAGTTCCTCGGCCTCGAAGTCGGACACGATGTCGCCGGTGATCGCGCGCTTGTGGATCTCGGCCATGACGTCGTGCACGGACTTGCCGTAGCCGAGTGCCTCGTGGATGGGCGGGTTGAAGCCGTAGAGGAAGCGCAGCTTGAACTGGTAGGGGCACTCGAAGAAGTACTTCAGATCGCTGAAGCTGAGATTGACGTCGGGAATTTCGTGCCGAGCCCTGGGTTCCTGCCGGCCAGGAGGCAGAGGCGCCTCGACGGTGAGGGTGTAGGAGTTGCGAGTCGCGAAGTCGAAGAACTGCGACCGGCCGCGGTACATCTGCGAGTCGCCTGGTGAGTAGCTCACCGCCAGGTACTTCTGCGCCCGCGTGACTGCGACGTAGAAAAGACGGACCTCGTCGGCTTCTGTGCCCCGGTAGCGGTCGGCGTCCGGGACGGCGGCCTGGGGGATCACGTGGAAGACGTTGAGTCCCCCCTGGCGGCGAGACGGGAAGCGATTCTTACGCAGGGCCGGGACGAACACCGCTGGCCACTGCATGCCCTTGGTCTGGTGGACAGTCGCGACCGTGACCGCGTCTGGGGTGGCGTACCCGACGTCGGCGTCGCTTTCCGCGTAGTAGTCGGGCGCCTGGTAGACCAGCCAGTTCGTGAATGCTTCGTATTTACGCTGTGGGTCTGACTGGAAGTAGATCTGCTCGAAATCCGAGATCGCTTGGCTGAACTTGCCGAGGTTGTAGAAGACCAGTTCCCCGCGGGTGGTGCCATCTGCAGACGGTACGGTCTCCTCCCGAATTCGCAGTTCCTCAAGGAACCGCAGGTAGGTGCGCTGGATGTTGTAGGTGCCCCAACGCTCACCGGGTTTCCAGATCCGTGCCTCATCGAGGACAGCGATGCCACGGGCCAGGGCGTCTGGGGTCAACCCGAGGCCAGCAGCTAGCCAGGCCTCCGTCAGGTCTTCAGCCGTGATCTGCCGCATGATGTATTGGAAGCACATGACGCAGGCCTGCACTTCGGGCGCGTCGAAGAGCCGGGTCAGCCCCTTGATCACGTATGGGATCTCGCGGCGCTTCATTTCCTCAACGAGCGGGCCAGCGTCTTTGCTGACGCTGCGGAAGAGCACGGCGAAGTCCGACCATGACAGCCCGCGCGGCTCATTGTCAGCTTCATCGAGAAACGGCATTCCACGCAGCCGCCCGATCCGGTCGCAGATCCAGCGTGCTTCCTCCCCCGGATCGTCGAACGAGAGCGCGAGCATGTCGCCTCGGTCGAAGCGTTGGTGGCCTGCAGCGACCATGATCTTGTCTAGGCGTTCCCCCGCGTTCTGCTCGGCGACTGCCTGGCCCAGAGCGACGATCCCTTTGCTGGACCGGAAGTTATCGTCGAGTGTCACCCTCTTCACGCCCTCGCGGCGTTGAACAAAGGTGAGGATGTTGGACACAGCGCTGCCACGCCACTGATAGATCGTCTGGTCGTCATCTCCGACCACACACAGGTTCGCGCCGAACCGGCACAACTTCTCAATAAGCTGTTCCTGGACAGGGTTAGTGTCCTGGTACTCATCGACCACCACATAGCGCACGTGGTCGCGCACGTGCCGGACGAGCGGGCCCGCGAGGGGATCTCCTTCGTCCTCGGCGAGCAGATCCACGACCATGCGAAGGAGCTCGGTGTAGTCGAAATACCTGAGTCGGTGCAGCAGGTTCCGGTAACCGTCGAGCGCTTGTACCAGCCCAGCAGGCAGCAGCCTGCTAGCGACGTCGTCTTCCCGCAGGATATTCGTGACCTGCATATAGAGGCGCGATTCGACATAGCGCTTGAGCTTCCTCTGGCGGCCTTGGACCGTGGCCTCGGTGGCTGTCAAGCCGCTAGCACGGCTATGCCGGTCGATGAGAAGCCGAGTCTGGATGTCGTCCAGCACGCCGTACTTGAAGGTCTCCGCTACGTGCGTCTGGAGTGCGTCGAGCGCGTAACCGTGCATGGTGCCGATGAACAGCTCGGCGAGCCCGAGCATGTTGCCGAATTCGGCCGTGACCAGGGTCGTCACGCGCTCCTTCAGCTCGGCCGCGGCCTTCTCGGTGAATGTAAACGCAACGATGTTGCGCGGGGCCACGTCCGGGCGGCGCAGGATCTCGACGATCCGCTGCGAGATGACCTGCGTCTTCCCCGACCCGGCGCAGGCTACGATGAGCAGAGGATCGTCCAGAGTGCCGATCGCATCCTCTTGGGCTTTCGTGTAGTCCACATCCGCTCCTACACGTCGTAGACCTGCAATACCTCGTCGGCGTAGCGGTTGATCACCTTTACCGCGATCTTGCCTGTCGAAGGTGGTTCGAATGGGCGCGACCGGGTCGAGCGCAGTGAGTCCCACGCGGCCTCATCGATATCGGCGTGCAAGGCCCTCCTGAGCCGCGCGTACGGGTCGTTGTTGCCGGTGAAATAGCAGTGTCGTACGAAGAACGACTCGCCGTCGTAATCGGTGTCGATCATCCACAGCGCGATCTCATCAGTTCCGCTGGACCGGATCTCCCCGATGGTCGGGTTATAGATGTCCACGCCGCGGATCTCTACGACAATACCACCCGGCGTGCGCTCGATTGCGACGTCCGGCTCGCCAAACACCATGAATAGGTTCGCGCTGCCCGTCTTCTTCAGGAGCACGTCCCCCATCGCGAGATCGGAATTCATTCGCACCAAGAGGATCGGTACCCGGCCAAGGCGCCGCTCGTCTTCCACTGTGGCGAAGCTGACGCCGTCGCTCGGGGCAAAGTCTTCCTGGGTGGCTTTGACCGCCTGGGGATCGAATGCGAACGCGCACGCCAGCAGCAGGTCGAAGCCCATACCGCGGGTCGCCTCCCGAGCGGCCTGGCGGATCCACTCTGCATCCACGGTCCCGAACTGCGGTCCAATACTCACCGCGATTCGCTGTGGCGTGCCCTCCTCACCGTTCTTCCGGGTTCCCTCGGCCTGGATGTACTTACCCGGAAACGGGCTCAGCGTCTCGAACTCCAGCCGCTCCTGCTTCCGCCCGTTCTGCACCCCGGCTCGGAGCAGGTTCTCGAGAATCGTGCGCTCGAACACCGAGGAATCGTCCTGATCAGCTGCCTCTTCCGAAGCAGGCCGAGTTGGCGAGACCGTCCGGTGCGGAGACAGGCTCTCCACCGTAAACCGGCCTGCGACCCGTACCTTGTGAGCGTCCTCGTATGGACGGTCATACAGGATCTCGGTCTCCGCGTGCCGGGCGATCGAAGCGTTGACGTCTGCTTGCGACATGCCCTCCACGATCTCAGGGTTGCGAGCTATCGACTCCAGCCGAACATGCCGAACGCGCTCGTGCACAAAACCTTTCCGCACGTCGCTGGATGTAGAGCTTTCGGACGGAGGGCGGCCAGCGAGATCCGCTTCCTTGAGCTGACCTTCATTCGAGTCGGCCAGGAGATAGTAGGGGAACCGAGCCCCCATGATCCGCTGTCGCGCCAAGGCCAGCGCCACCCGCGAGGTGTCGATTGTGATCCACCGGCGTCCCCACTGCTCAGCGACAAACGCGGTAGTGCCGGATCCACAAGTCGGATCCAGGACCAAATCTCCGGGATCGGTTGTCATCAACACACAACGCTGCACAGCGGCAGTTGCTGTCTGGACCACGTAAATCTTAGGATCGGACCGACTTTGGATGCCCCCGATATCCATCCATGTATTGGTCAAGGGATAAGCTGGGAAATCATCGTGGAACCTAACATACGAAAGAGTGTTCTTGGTTGCTGCTACGCGCCTAGCAGCAATGAGCTTTAGCATTCCTTCTTGGTTAGTCGACCAACGCCGCTGCAAGGTTGGCTTGAAAGTCCGTCCGTCAAACTCCACCGGGAACCACGAGGCCGCTCCTTCGCCTTTTTCTCGACCCATACTCGCGCTAGTTATGTCGCCAAGGCGGTAGGGACGGGCACCCTCAGGAAAAACACCCGCGGACTTTTCGGCTGATGTCATCGCCCGACGAGTGCCATCGGGAAGCTCAATCTGATCATACTTTGCCCCGCCTGCACCCCCAACGGATCGAATCTGCAAGAGTTGCCGATACTTCATAGACTCCAAGTTCCTTGCGTACCAAAGGATATAATCTGCTGTTCCAGGAAGGAATTGACTCGTCTGTCCAGCCGTCTTCCCATATGTGATCAATGAAACGAAATTTTCCATCCTGAAGACTTCATCGAGCAGGCTACGAACGAGGTGGACGTTCTCGTCCCCGATTTGAAGGAACACGCTGCCGGACTCGTTGAGCAGGTCGCGGGCCACCGTCAAGCGATCTCGAAGGTAGGTCAAATAGGAATTGAGGCCATCCTTCCAGGTGTCACGGAAGGCCTTAATCTGCTCTACCTCTCGGGTAGCGTCGGCAAGCCTGCCATCCGTTACGTCGCGCCTAGCGGTGGAAACCTGCCAGTTCGAGCCGAACTTGATCCCGTAGGGCGGGTCGATGTAGATCATTTGGACTTTGCCGCGTAGATTCTCCTTCTCCGCGAGTGATGCCATCACCTGGAGCGAGTCCCCCAGGATCATCCGGTTTGACCAGTTGGCCTCGTGGTGGTAGTACTCGACTGCCTCGTAGCCGGACAGCCCGTCGAAGTCGCCGAAGAGGTCGAGTTGGTCCTCGCCTCGGGTTCGCCGCAGATTCTCGATGATCACCTGTGGGACGAGTTTTTCCTGGATGTATATTGGCGGAGCATCGACCACCAAGTCGTCGCCATTTTGCTCATCCTTGCCCTTCCAAACCAGCTGGGGGTCTAGGGACGAGTCACGCCCCCATCGGAGTTGTCCCGGTCGTGCTGCCTCCTCGTCGAGCAGTTCCTCGGAGTCCGCGGTGGGGATATTGACCCTCTTATCATCGTGCTGGATCGCATCGACGGGCACGGGGCCGCGTGGCAGCTTCTTTCTCGGGGCCATGCTCAGTTCTCCTGCTCCCAGTTCTCAACAGCGCCGTCAGCAGTGACCAAAAAGACTGTTATGTCGAGGCGCTTCAGCGCCCAGCCCGCTTCGCCGAGCAGCGTCCGGTATCGCGGCATGTCCGGCAGGGCTAGCGCGAGCCCGGCACCGGGCTCGCCGCCACGCCGCACCAGGACGCTCAACGCCTCGGCGAACCAGTGCGTGGCCTGCAAGGTCGGCTGGGTTGGCTTGGGCTGACCGGCTAGCTCCCCCCGGGCGTATGTAGTGCTTGGCCAGCCCTTGACCTCCACCATCAGTCGTTGCCCGTGCCGTTCGGCGAGGATGTCGACACCCCGTTCCCGCTGAGCGGTGTCAGCGACCCGGACGATCGACCAGCCGTTTGCCGCAAGGTGGGTTACCACACGGGATTGGACCCTGCCCTCCCACGCCCATTCCTCCCCTGCTGTTGCTGGCGCTGGGCGCGGCGCACGGACGGATTGCGAGAGTTGACTCCCCTGGATTCTGTTGACAATCGTCCCATGAGTGTCATCTCTGACGATGAGTCCCTGTCGAGCGAGCCTTAGGCAGGTCTGATTGATGTGCTGGTGGCGCTTGCCCAGCAAGTCAGCAAGCTCCGTGTCGGTCATGCCGCCCAGTTGGTCGCGCAGGGTTCGCAGTACATCGTCCGCAACCGTCATTGTGCTACCACCGCACCGACTCCGATCCCGGCCCGCAGCGCGGCGATCGCCGTCTCGAGGTCCACTCTGAACCGGGCCGGGTCCTTGAGTTCGCAGTAGCTCCAGCGGCCAAAACCGCCATGGTTGTTCACTGCGGGCAGCCAAAGGTCGCGGGTTGTCTCCGCTTTCTCCTTCGTGGGACCTGGCGGCTTGCGGCCGCCCGACACCTCGACGATCAGCGTGTGGGTTTCCTCGTCGGTGTCAAGCGGCTGGAGTCTGACCAAGAAGTCAGGCAGGTACTGCTTACTGCGGCCTTGGAGAACGTAGGGGATAGTGAATCCCAGATGGTCGTTCTTCACGTAGGCGGCAACCAGGGGAAGCGCGTCAAGGATGCACGCAGCCTCTTCCTCCCAGCTGTTCCCGTGCGGCCCGTCGAGCACTACGAAGTTGACGTGACAGCGCTCCTCCGAGGTCACATAGACGTCCTTGGTCGTGTAGAAATCAATAGCCGAGGTAGAGCCGACTGAGTCTTGAGCGCGCAGCATCGGGCGGATGATCTGGGGTCTGTTGCCAGGCTGCGAGCTGACCGACTCGTGGAAGATCAGCCGGGCGGCTTTGTCCGCGTTCTCGGCGATGAGCAGCAGGCCAGGGAACGTGCCGCTTTCGTACGTCACGCATTGGTCCAGCCACTCTTTGGTGATCCGCAGCAGTTGCGGGAAGTACCAGGGCTTTGGGTCTTCGCCGCCGGTGAGGAATCGCTCCATGACCCGCCCAGCCAGACGGAAGGCGATCTCCTGGACGCGTTTGCCACTGAGTTCGTCCAAGGTGTGGGTGCCGGTTGATCCGATGAGGCCGCTGACCACGGTTTGGGTCGGTAGATCGCCGGTGGTCAGCACTAGGCGGCTGCGTTCGGTGAACGCTGCCCACAGCGGCTCATCGTGCAGCTCGATGCGGTATCCGGTCAGCTTAGGGAAGATGATCTGGGCTGCGGCCCGGCCTGGCTCGGCGTGCACCCGCCGGGCCTGCTTGATCTTAAGGTCCTTGGTCTTGGCGACGGTAGGAATGAACTGGAAAGGCACCCCGTACACGTCCGCGTACTCCGGGGTGAAAAAGCCGTTCTCGTCGGCGGCGTAGGAACGGCGCCGCAGGCCTCGCCCGACCACCTGCTCGCACAGCAACTGAGTACCGAACGCCCGCACGCCCAGGATGTGAGTGACGGTGTTAGCGTCCCACCCCTCAGTCAGCATCGACACGCTCACCACACACCGCACGGGCTCCCCAAGTTTTCCCCTCTTACCGACCGTGTTCATCACTTCGCGGAGGATTTGGGCGTTATCGACGTCGTCTGCGGACCGCCCAGGGAACCGGCGCAAGTATTCGGCCGTGAACTCCTCAATCTCGCTGGCTGCGATCCGCCGGAATTCTGGAGACAGTGCCTCGCCGGACTCCAGTTGCGTGGAGTCGACCAGGATCGTGTGCGGACGGTGCAGCCAAGATCCGTTCTGCACGTTGGAGAACCTGGCTAGCTTTCCCGGTACCGGTACAGTCTTGCCGTCGCGGTCCGCAGGCTTGCTCCAACCTGCCACGTAGTCGTAAACCATCTTGGAGACCGCCGTGTTGTTGCACACGATGATGAAGACTGGCGGCGGCTCCCCCTCCTGCGCAGCTTCAGAGCCCTCCCATTGCCTGAACGCCTTTTCGTAGGAGCCATACAGGCTGTTCAGCGCGCCTTCCAGGACCGCTGGCAAGTCCTCCGGGGACGCCGCGGTGTCCTTGCGTCCCTTCTTAGGCAGGTCGGCACCGATGCTGGACCATAGGTTGAGATACTTCACGTCGACCGACACCGCGTCGTCGTCGACCGGCACCCGCGGGATCTTCACGATGCCGGACTCGATCGCCTCGACCAAGCCGAAGTCGCTCACCACCCACGGGAACAGCGTGCCCTCGGGGTAACCGGAGCCCGACAGGAATGATGGCGTCGCCGACAGGTCATAAACCGTCTTGGCGCCGAGCTTCGCGGCGACCGCCCGCAGACCGTTGAACCAGACCCGGGCCGCCTTGGAATTCGCCTGCGCCTCCGCCTTCTCCTCAGCGGTCAGCATCTTCTGTGCGGCGACGTCTGGTTCTGGCCCGTGGTAGCAGTGGTGAGCCTCATCGTTGAACACCACGATCTCGGATGTGCCGCCGAGATCCCGGCACACCCGGCTGACCATCTGACCCCATGACTCCAAAAATGGGCTCGGGCCGCCCGAATAGCCCGCCAGCAGTTCCTTGGAGGTCTTCGCTATCCCCTGGCCTAGTTTTGTCTCCCGCTGCTGCAAGGCGTGGAAGTTCGTGATCGTGATCCGAGCCTGGGACAGATCTTCGGACAGGTCAGCCGGGACCAGATCGCGTAGCCGATAGTAGTTCTCCTCATGCTCGGGCCGCAGCACGCGCAGCCGGTCCCGGATCGTCAGCCCCGGAGTCACAATCAAGAATCGCTTAGCAAAACGAGCGTCGTTTGGACTCGCCGATTTGTTCAGCGTCTGCCAGGCGATGAGCATGGCCATCACGACCGTCTTGCCGGTGCCAGTTGCCATCTTCAGTGCGACACGATTCAGCCCGGCACTGTATGCCTCATTGATCTCGCCGAGCTTGTTCCTGATCCAGACATCACCCCACTTTGGGGCCGCCTCGGCCAGGTAGATGGCCGTTTCCGCCGCCTCTAGCTGGCAGAAGAGGACGGGGTTATCCCGCTCCGGGTCAGTCCAGTACTCCAGGAGCCGCAGGGTAACAGGGGTTACGTCTGGATAGCCGAGCTGACGCCATCGCCCGACCCGGCCACGGATCTGATTAACGAACTCGTTCTGCTTGATCTGATCTGCAGTCAACTCCGGAAAATCAAGCTGTTGCTGCGCACCACGCTTGCGCGGACGGGGCACCGGCACAAAGTAGGAACTCGGACGGCGCCCCTCGACGATCCGGTCGGTGATGCCTTCGTTGTCGAACGCGAAGTACTTGGCAGGCGGGTGGTAGGGAGAGTTGATGATCGGATTGCTGATAACCCGGTCCGCCACCGTCTGCCCCTCTCTCCAGCGCCCATCGATGCGACACCGAGCGTAGCGCCGAATACACCTCCGTTACATAGGACGCGATCACACTGATCTGCGTGTACCTGGCGGCCTGTTTCTCACAGACCTTCCCAGGCGAAGGCCAGACACGGGCAGCCGGTGCCGGAAGTCAGCTTCAAAGCCAGTAGGGAGGGCCGCCAGCCGATGCCGACGGCCCCCAGGTAGTGGGAATGAGTCAGGCTACGGCCTGACCCCTGCCGGTCCGGGTGGTGTCGGTGCTGCTGTCAGGAGCGTCGCAGCGCGTCTCACTTGTGACGCCCGCGCTACTGGGGATCGGCTCGTCGGCGGAGGCCGAATCATCTGCGTGGTTGTTGGACTCACTGTCTTCGACATCGGGCAGTGAGTCACTGCATGGTTTGTCTCCGGCGTAGGACGCGCCGTCGACAGCCGCCTGCTCAATGTCGGATAGCTGATAGCCGACACTGGCCAAGAAGGCGAGGTAGCGTCCAGCTTCCTGTCGTGGGCAGGGGCTGTAGCGGTCGGTGCGCCAGGTGTTCTTGCCCTCGCCTTCGGTCATCGCCTGTTCGTAGGCGGTGGCGATGGGGGCGAGCATCAGCAGCGGGAGCCTGCCCGCAGCGACGGTGCCACTGGCTTCCTCCCACCCGGTGGCCGTCTTGCCGGTGATCTCCGAGAACAGGAGGCGGGAGTGCGCGGCCGCCAACCCAGACCGCAGCGGGTCGGGCATTGTCAGCAGTTGCAGGACGACGAACTGAGCCACCTCGCGTGGCGCGGTGCGGCGGGGGAACAGGTGCGTGGCCAGCCAGCGCTTCCGCACCTCCCCTGCCGCCTTCCACGCCTTGTTGCCCTGGATGACCAGCCGGCGGGCGGCGTCAGACGGGCCATGCTCAGGGGAGCCTGCCAGTCCAGCAGGACCCGCTACCTCCGCCGCACCGGTACTAGCGGCTGACTCGCTGTGCCGGAAACTGTGCCCGTGAACTGCGGGGTCAGTGCAGTAGTGGACGGGCGTGGTGGGGTCGTAGGAGCGGAAGAACGCACCCCGCCCGGGACAGGCAGCGCGTGATTCGGGTGTGAGGTCTTCGCCGTCGTGGCACAGCACGGTGAGAAGTTGCGCGCCTGGTGGCAGCGAGTCAGTGACGCTGATCCCGGCGTCTTCGAGTTCGCGGCGGAGCCGTTCGTGCTCGGCTTTGTCCACACGTTCTTGGCGGAGGCGTTCGGCGTGGTGGTCCAGTGTGCCGTGCCAGCGGGCCGCGTCGAGAAGCTGGGTTACGGCGTTAGAGTCGCCTTCGAACTCGGCGAGGACGGCGAGGTCCTCCAAGGTCAACTCGCGAGGCAGCGCCTCGACGGTGGCCCGGGTCTCGTCGGACAGGGTGGCTGCCGCCAGCGCCGCGGTGATCTCTGAGGGCTTGAGCCGAGTGGATTTGCGGATCCGGGCTTTGGTCGCACCAGCCTGGCGAGCGGCGAACAGCGCGTCGGCCTCTTCCATGGATGTGAGCGCTTTGCGGTGCCGGTGCGCGACCCACATGTCGAGGAACTGGCCGGGCTCGTCGGCGGCCCGGTCGTCAGCCAGGTCGGCTGGTACTTCGGCCAGGCCAGCCTGGACCGCGGCCGCGAGCCGACGGTGACCGTCGATCACCCGGTAGGCCCCCTCCGCATCGGCGGTGATCCGCAGCGGGACCAGGACGCCGTTTTCCTGGATCGAGGCGAGGAAGTCCGGGCTGAGATCGAGGTCGCGGCGGACATTGCCTGGATGTGCGGTGAGCAGCATGACCGCGATCATCGGCCGTGCCAGAGTCGGCGCGCCGTCGGCGTGGTCGCCGGATGGCGAGGCGCTGCCCGGCTGGTCTGCGGCTTCGCTGGGCGGTTCACTGGCAGTACCACCTGGGTTTACGTCGGTGCGATCAGACATGGGACTGTTCCTTTCATCTAGACGAGGTGACGAGGCGACCTGGGAGGCGGTCATGCCGGGGCACCTGCAGGGCGGGCGGGGTGGAGGGTGTGGCCGTCGAGGGTGACGGTCAGGGCGTCGTGCTCGGCGGCGGATTTGGTGCAGATCTCGATCAGCAGGCCATCGCCCGCCGGGTCTTGGCGGATGTAGATGGAGGTGTCGCCGGCCTGGGCGCAGGCGACCGGCCAGCCGAGCGCGGTTTCGGTGGTGGTGATCTCGATGTCGCGAGCGCGGATCATGGGCCGCCCCGTCCGGGAGAGGATCACCGCGACGTCGGCGAGCGTGGCGTCGCCGGGGGCGGTGGTGGTGAGCAGGGCGTGGATGTCGTTGAGCGCGGCGGTGTCGGTGTATCCGGGCCGGGTGCGGGGCCGCAGCGGCAGCAACACCTGGTCAGTCATGGCGATCTCCAATCGGCAGCAATGGGTGGATGAAGCTGGCCCCTGCCGCGTGGCAGCGGCAGGGGCCAGAGAGCTTGCGGGTCAGAGGGCGGCGGCGATGTCGAGGGCCCGGAGCGCCGCCGATTCCATCTCATGCGCGGTGTCGGCGTCAGCCTGGGCCTGGGCGGCGCTGGTGACCGCGTGCATCACTCCGCCCGCGGTGACGTCGCCGCCGCGGATGAAGTGGGCCAGGATGTCGTTCTGTTGCGCGTCGGTGAACCGCAGCCGCTGGCTGACGGTACGGATGGCCTCCTGCGGGTCGGCCACCGGGTGTCCGGCGTCTCGCTGGATAGCCGCGAGGGCGCGCTGGACATACCCGGGGTCGAGATAGGCGGCGACGGCGTCGGTGGTCTTGGCGGTGATCAGCGCCAGGGTCTTATCCCTGGTGTTGTCCGACCAGGTGACCATGCCTTCCTCCATGCGCTCGCCGAGGTGGACCGCACGCATCGCGTCGCGCGTGATGGTCAGCCCGTTGCGGCAGACCTGCACGACCAGCCGCGGGGTCAAGGTGAACGCGCCGCAACCGGTCTCACTGTTGGTGATCGCGAACCCGGCGAACACGACCGGGTTGTCCGCGCCGGAGGCGCCGGTGAACGGGCTGCGGTACCCCGCCAGCAACGCCGGGGCGAGGACCCGGACCTGTTCGCAGACCACCCGGACATACATACGCCGCTCGGTCAGGTCACACCCATCCACCTGGACCGGGGCTCCGGCCTGGCGGACACCGTCCAGGACGGCCAGCAGCACGTCCAGGTTGTCGATGATCTTGTAACCGTCCGACAGGAACGCCCGCGCAGCCCCCGGGCCCTCCCCCGACGCCGGACGCAGGCAACGCAGCAGGAACCGCCGGTCATCGCCGTCCAGCCAGGCGTTGACGTTGGCGTCATACAGGCCCGGCTTGTGCTCCCGCATCCGCCGCAAGTAGGCGGCGGGGATGCCGAGCTTGTCCGCGACACCCTGGTCGCACACATCGGTCGGCGTGTAGGTGCCGGTGGTCATCGTCACGCCGTCCGGGCCGAGCACCGGCGCGGTGCCCTCCACCACCAGCCGCGCGCCCTCGGCGCGGATCGCGGCTGCCGGGGCTACGAAATCAGCCTTGCGGGCCTGCTGGTCACGCAACAGCCCGGCCAGATCAGCCAGTGTCGCGTTGCGGGCACCAAGCGGTGCCGCGCTGGCATCGGTAGTCATGAGCGCAGTCCTTCCATGAGGGGCAGGTGACCTCCGGGCGGCAGGGGGCCTCCCGGCAGTCAGGCGGACGCGCCGCAAGGAAGGCGACCGCAGCACCGGCCGGCCCGGGGCGGGCAAGATGTTTTCCCCGCGGGCACAAGAACAGCGCCGGCGCAGCCGGCACCAAACCAAAGCCCGCGGCCAGGGAAAAGATCTGTGCGCCGCTCGGGGCGAGCGAAGCGAGAGGCCGGTTGCGGGAACCGACGCCGCGGCGCAGACTGACTCAGCCGGGAGGGCGCGCCCAGGGCGGTCGCGGCGGAAGTCATGGCCTAGCGGCATAACGCGGACGAACCAGATGCCGAAAATGCTCTTCATGCCATACGCAAGGTGCGTGGTGCCCGGCCAGCCGAATGCTGAGGTCCGTCTGGCACGCCAGAAGCGACGGTTCCCTTCAGCCGGGTGCGCTGGCTCACCCGAATCTGCCCACAGTATTGATCTGCTACTTAGGTACTAGTATCCTCTAGGTACTAGGAGGTCGGCAGATGGCAAGTCAGTCCCCGATCAAGGTAAGCGAAGCGACAAAGGAGCGCATCCGCTATATAGCGGCGCTCACTGATGCCACGCAAGCAGAGGTTGTCGACCGGGCCGTAGAGGAGTACGCGGCGCGGCATGCAGACGCCATTAAAGCAGGTATCGAGCGTGCCCGGTCCGTGCTCGCCGGAGGCGATGCCGCTATCGCCGCTCACCTTCTCGATGTACCCGTCGAGGATATCGAGCGCGTAGCTGGCAAGCGCCGCGGCCGCTAACGCAGGCCCAGCCTGACCACTTCCCACCAGCCAGCCTCGCGGGTGGGCCAGTCATGCCGAACCTCGAATACCGCGTCGGAGAAGTGGCTCTCCAGCGTGGCGAACAGGATGTCGCGCAGTCGATCGTGGACGTGGGTGCCGTCCGCCGCCCTGCTGCTGAGCGCGCACCATATCTCCTCCACGCCTCCCGACGCCAAGACGAGCACGCGGCAGGGAAGGTACTCGCCCAGGTCAGCGGCCAGCTCTGTTCTCTTGCGGGACAGAGCTTCATCCACGAGGTGCAACAACTCGGCATTCAGCCCCCGCTGCAACCTGATGGCCGCTTCCGCCCGGTCGCGCAGCCTGTCGTCCTCGGACGCAAGCAACTGCCCATTCGCATGAAGGTCGGCGAACCAGGCATAGGCGTCATCGTCAGAGCCTTGCTCGCGCCGATGTGCAGCGCACAGCCACACGATGTCGTGTTCCTCGTCGACCCACGTCGCACCGCGGGCAGATGACACCCGGAGGCGATATACCAGTGGCTGTGCTATCGCGAGGATGCGCTTCTGCCCTTGCGGAGACCGTGGCGCAATCCGCCGCAGCTCATCAAGCCACGGATGATCAATCTCGCCCAGATCCACACCCAACCCTGGTACGTCAAGGCCCAGGTCCTCAGTCAGGCAGCGGAGTGTAGGCCGCGCGCGGCGGTTCATCGACAGGGCGTCCGGGATCGTACCGGCCGACGACAAGCCCTGTGTCGGCAATCCCGAGACGCCCGGCCGAGTACCACCACGGCTGTCACCCAGACGGTCAGCTTCGCGAGCATGGCGACGCGGCACCGGTTCCTCCAGTCGGGCTAGCAATTGTCACAGCTACCTAGTAGCATTTACTATGTGACAAATCAAGCCCCTGACAGAACGGTCCGTCAGTACGCCGCCGACCTTGCCCGACAGTGGGCGGCCCGGGCGGTGCTGGGAATCGTCCGGGATTCTGGTGGGCAGGTTGTGGAACGTCCGGTGTTCCGTGACCGCTCAGATCTGGATCTCAAGGTCACCGGCGCTGATCCGATGGCGGGCCTGCGAGCTGCGACCGGGCTCAAGCAGGCCAGTCGCAAGCTGTCACTCGACTACGTCCGCTATGTGCGTGAGGACGGTCATTCCTGGCACGACATCGGCGTCGCCCTTGGCTTCTCAGACGACACGGAGTTGGGGATCTCGGCGGCAGAGGCCGCCTACGACTACGCCGCCGGAACTGCCATGTCGGCCTGGCGCTCGTTCGCATGGGTGTGCCAGCACTGCCGGGCCACGATCATTGACCACGGTCCGGAAGCCGGGCACCCGGCCGACTGCGAAGAAGGCCACGCCGACGGCTGCACCCGCCTGGCGGCAGCGGTCGCCGTCTGGGCTGCCTTGTGGGACGACGAGGCCGACCAGTGACCGGCAGCATCGACGCAGCCGGAGAGCCAATGGCCCACGAAGCGCCAACGGCATCCGTGTCCGGGCACCTGGGAGAGCTGGACCTTCCACTGCTCTTCTCTCCCGCCGAGGCAGCCGCCGTTCTGCGTGATGCGGGACTCAGGGACATGACCGAGTGCGCCCTGCGGACGCGTGCGTACCGCAAGCAGGTGCCCTTCCACCGCAACGGACGCAAGATCATCTTCACGTTAAGCGACCTGCACGGCATAGCCGCAGGCGAGCCGTACTCACCGGAACGCCGAGACGAAACAGCGCCGGCCGCAACTTCTCGGCCAGCGCATCACCACCCATCGTCGCGGCGCGCCGCAGCCGACACCGATCCCTGGCGGCCCCGTCAACCGCGAGACTGCCCCGCTCAGAACGCCCACGTGCGCCGACAGGAGCCGCGTGCTTCGGGAGCCCGGATAGGTACTCGCCGGAACGCGGCAACCACGCATCACAACGGCGCCCGCCCGATCAGGGCGACCGGCACCGACTCTCGGCCCTGGAGGGCCCATGGCAGCAGCGCCTAAGCGTCGGCCGAAGCCCTGGGCTGAGACCCGCAAGTGTGGCACTCGATACGTCTGGCGTTTCGAGGACAAGAAGTACCGCACGCCGTTCTACGAGGATCCCGAAGAGGCACGTGCCGACGCCATGGCTCAGATCACTGAGCAGATGGAAGGCTCCTGGCGCGACCGGTCAGGGCCGAAGATCCTCCTCGAAGAATGGATCGACATCTGGGCAGGGATGCTGGAAGAGATCGAGCCCACCACCCGGGCCAAGTACCGATACTTCGTCGAGGCTCATATCCTCCCCCAGTTCCAAGGCCGCCAACTCGGGTCGCTCACCTTCGAGGAGATAGAGGCGTGGGACAGAGCTATTCCGACCCGCATCAGCGCCCGCGGGCACCCTTACGCCAGGTCAGTCGCCTCTGGAGCACGGTCACTGCTGATCACCATCCTCGGCGACGCCGTCCACGCAGGAAGGCTCGAGCGCAACCCGGCCGAACGCCGGAAGGGCCGCCGTGGCCGGGTTCAGGCCAAGGGCCGGGCACCCGCCCGAGCCGCCCAGCAGACCGCCGCCAACGTGATCACCCCATTCCAAGCCTTGTGCCTGGCGGAGCGGTGCGCGCTGCTATCCGGCCGCGACATCGACTTCGTAATGAACGTATTCGCGGCCTGGACGGGTGTCCGCTGGGGAGAGCTCCTCGCTGTCGAGGGATGGGAAGGCGAGGACTCGCCCCTGCAGATCAACAAGGACGGGATCTCCACCTACGCCGTCGACTGGCAGTTGCGCGAGCTGGGCGGCGAGGTCTGCAAGTCCCCACCGAAGGACGGTTCCTTCCGAGTGCTGGACCTACCGCCGTTCCTCGCCGACCTTATGCAATGGGCAATGGACAACCGGCGCAGCAGTTGCTGCTGCCCCGTAATCGACGATCGGGCCATATGTAAGGGCGAGGACACCACCGAACCGAACTACCTGTTCCTCGGCCCCAATGGCGGCCACCCACGCCGCTCGAACTACGCCGACCGCTACCTGACCCCAGCCGCCGAAGGCCTCTATCCCCTACGAAAAGGCGTCCGCCGCCCCGTCTGCATCATCGCCGAGCCCTGGCCCGGCATCCCGATCACCAAGGGCAATAAGAAGCACAGGGCAGCTGACCTAGCCGACGGCACCTGGGAGAACCTCACCGGCAAGTTCCGGCCCCACGACGACCGACACACCCACGCCACCTGGCTAGACACCGCAGACCTGAACAAAGTGATCCAGATGGATCGCCGCGGCCATGCCATGCCCGGCATGGACGCCGTCTACAACCACATCACCCTCGAGATGCGCCAACGCCTCTGCAACGTGCTGCAGGAGCTGTGGCAAACCGCAGTGGCTCAACGCCACGAGATGGCACCACGCTCGGCAGTATCCATCCTGAACCAAATCCTGTTGGATCATGGCCAGTAGCTATTAACAGTGAGCTCCGGGACAGGCCGAGCCAGCAGAGAGGATGGCGGCTGATCTACGAGGGGCGGAAGGCACCGACCATCCGGCAGGCGCTTGACCTCGATCAACTGGCATGTTTGCGCTCGCGAGGTCGTCGTATGATCGGCAGCCTGCTGTGGTCCGCGTCTTCAGTCCTACCAGTAACGTCTGCATCAGCACGTAGCGTGGGCAGCAATCGAACTCTGATTCGAACACCGGGTAGAGAGCGAGAGCAACGTGGCGACCAAGACCGGTATCCAATGGACGCAAGTTACCTGGAACCCCACCACCGGGTGCGACCGCATCTCCTCTGGCTGCGATCATTGCTACGCCCTGACGCTGGCAAAGCGCCTCAAGGCCATGGGCGCAGACAAGTATCAGATCGATGGAGACCCGCGTACGTCCGGGCCTGGTTTCGGTGTCACGACACACCAGGCAGCGTTGCGCGAACCGTACGCCTGGCGGACGTCGCGCACTGTCTTCGTCAACAGCATGAGCGATCTGTTCCACGCCCGAGTCCCGCTCAGCTTCGTCCGAGACGTCTTCGACGTTATTGCGGACACTCCACAGCACACCTACCAGGTGCTTACGAAGCGTGCCGCGAGGCTACGCAAGGTCGCTGATAAGCTGTCCTGGCCAGACAATCTCTGGATGGGCGTATCAGTCGAGAACGCAAAGGCTCTCCCGCGCGTAGACGACCTACGCCAAGTCCCTGCCACAGTTCGCTTCCTGTCTTGTGAGCCGCTACTGGGTTCCCTGGACGGCATCGATCTCCGAGGGATCGGTTGGGTTATCGCTGGCGGCGAGTCCGGCCCCCACTACCGCCCGATGCGCCTGGAATGGGCACGGGGCATTCGAGATGCGGCCCAGGCTGCGGGCGTCCCCTTCTTCTTCAAGCAATGGGGTGGCCGTACTCCCAAGGCGCTAGGGCGCGAACTGGACGGTGTGGTCTGGGATGACATGCCTGAGACCTTCAGCGCAGTGGGCTGACCACGAGATCAGCGATTCGATTGCCTTTCCCGTCGCTCGGCGTCCGCCCGTTTACATGTAGGTCCTTAATCGCCGCCCTCACAACTGTCTCGCGGACTCGCCCGAGGTAGTCCCCAAAAACCTCGACGGGGAAGTCACCCACACGGCACTGACCGCGCTCAGCGATGAGAGCCGCGATATTCTCAGCGATAACCGGTCGAGCTTCTGCCTCAACCGCGCTTAGGTCTAGGCGCAGCGTGGCAGACGGTGGGAACAGCAACTCCTGGCCGCCGCTCTTCTCCAGCATCTTAGTTACTTCCTGAGCGTCGAACGTACTCCACCATTGCTCCGTGGCGCGGGCTATGTCGTCTGCGAAGTACCAGACTCCAAGAGGGTTCCGGGTTCCGAAGACAAGAAAGTAGACCGGCTTTTGTGAGGGCGCGCGTCGCACCGGAACCGCGAGAATTCGCATTTTTGCCGCCTGTCCCAGGCGTTCCATGAATCCCCTAACGATCCCACTTACCGCCTGATCGCTCACACCCCGTCTTGCGAGATCACGCCACCAATCGCCGCCTACAGCCTCGTCTAGCCTCGCCATACTATTCTCATTAGGCGTTGAAGACGTCATGTGGCCTGCGATCCGCCGGACCGCCTCAAGGCTGAAGTTAAGGAGTACTTCCGTAGGAGGCCACGTAACCGCGCGTGGGCCAGACAAAGCCCTCGTCAAGACTGAAAACGGTATGCCCAGCCCGCACGGATCGAGGAAAAGAAACAGTGACCTGCGGTCGGCCGCGACGACTACCTTGTCGAGGCCGCTGATTACCTCGCATTCGTCAACTTCGGCTTGCACACCACGCGCGACGTACTCGTCCACGACCGGCTTCAAGACTGAGTAGGACTCCGGGTCGCGCTCATAGAAGAAGAGATGGTAGTTGATCCCTTGAGTGCCCTGATGCTCCGCGATTTGGAGGATACGCTCGGCCGAGGCGGGTCTTCCGTCCTGATACCGGCCACGACCTGCGTAGCCATCGAGGTAGACGACGCCCGGGGCTTGGGAGCCCGTCTTGCCCGCGAACCTCGGCAGGTATCGGCGCAGAAGGTCGTGCTTGAAGACACCAGGCAGCCTCTGCTGCTCCCAGAACTGATCCCCGGCGCCCGTCGCCATCGGCAAGCCTCCAGACTGCCCTGTGACCAGTATCTTCCCCAATGTCCTTGCGCGACCAGCCTGCCACTAAGCGTGCTGATCGGATCCGAGGCACGCCCGCTGGATGAGCTCGCCGGATAGAGCACATGACCTACGTGATCGCCAACATGGCGCGCGCCCATTGTCAGGCCCGCCGGGACTGCACACGCGAAGCTGCTACATCAGGAACCTATTCTTCGACGGTAGCGCCAGCCGGCCTGGTGACTTGGCGTGCTGTGCGGCCAGGAGCGCCGCGCAGCTAGGCATCGACACTCGTGGTACAGTTGTCCTACAAGCGGTACAACTGCACCGGAGGTGGCGTGGAGAGAGCAGAGGATGACGAGCGTTTTTCTGTGCTGTCAATTGACGGCGGCGGCGTGCGCGGCATCTTCGTCGCGGCGGTACTGGCCAGCCTCGAGCGTGACATCGGGACGCGGGTCACCGAGCACTTCGATCTCATCGTCGGTACAAGCACTGGCGGCATTATCGCCCTTGGACTAGGCGCTGGCATGTCGCCGACAGAGATCCTTGATCTGTATGTCGGCAACATGGGATCGATCTTCCCGGCATGGCGCCGGAACAGTCTTGCACGGCCACTAACGCTCGTCCGCGCCAAGTACAAATCCGACGGTCTTCGTGAAGTCGTCCAGAGTGCGTTCGGGGACAAGTCGCTCTGCGACAGCACGATCCCCCTGGTGATCCCGTCCTACAACATTGGCGAGAACGCCGTTTACCTGTTCAAGACACCGCACCACGAACGCCTGCGACGCGACTGGAGAGTCCCCATGTGGCAGGCCGCGATGGCGACCACTGCGGCGCCCACCTACTTCCCGGCCTACTCCCTGCCCGACGACCACGTCAGGCTCGTCGATGGCGGCGTCTGGGCGAACAACCCGTCGATGGTCGGTATTGCCGAAGCCGTCTCCATGTTCGGGCAGCCTCTGGAACGAATCCGGCTTCTCAGCCTTGGCACGACCGTGGCTGTCACTCACAGGCCTCGCAAGCTCGATCACGGCGGCCTCATTCAGTGGGTGCGATCACCGCACGTCGCGCAGATCCTCATAGCCGGCCAAAGCAATGGCGCGTTCACCCAGGCCGAGCACCTGCTCGGACGCGGCAACGCCTACCGCCTTAACCCGCCCGCGCCCGAGTCCCTCGGCAGGCTGGACGCCGCGGATACCCGCGATCTCCTCGCGATCGCTGCCCACCACAGCAGGGACTTCTGCCCAACGTTCGCCGCAGAGTTCGCCTCCCACCGGCGAAGGACGTACACACCACTACGCACTAGGAAGGACCTCCCCGCATGACCCGCTTCTCCTCGCAGGCCCTTCACGAGTTGCTGCGTACCGGCATCAGCTCGCTTGATATCACACCGTCCGAACGAGGCCTGGCCATCTCCCGCTACACCGACGTCGCTCACTCCCTGGCGGAGCACTGGAACAGCGATCCAAACGATGGGCTGGTCTACCCGCAGGGATCGATGCGGCTAGGCACCATTACCCGCAACTTCCACCGCCACGATGAGATTGACATCGACCTGGTCGCACGACGCGACCAACCCAAACAGTCGATCAGCCAAGCCGACCTGAAAGCAGACACAGGGCTCGGCCTGGAGAAGTTCGTCCTCAGTGTGCCTGAAGGTTCACCGACGCTCGACGAGGGCAAGCGCTGCTGGACGCTGCATTACGCCGGCTTCCATCTCGATGTACTCCCCGCGCTGCCCAACCTGGACGCCGTGTCGGAAACCGCCATCATCATCACCGATACCGAGGTGGTCCGTTGGCAGTTCTCCAACCCAATCGCGTACGCCAACTGGTTCCACAAGATCATGGCCAGGGAACTTGAGGACAGGCTCAAGGTTCTGGCCAAGCGCATGGACATCGAGCGGGTACCAACCTGGCAGGTGAAGACCACGCTGCAGCAGGCGGTTCAGGCACTCAAGCGGCACCGTGACATCTACTTCACCGATGCACTCCAGCTCCGGCCCGCCTCGATCATCATCACCACGCTTGCCGGACACGCTTACCGTGGGGGTGGCGACCTTTACGAGGTCCTCGACGACATCACCGACCGGATGCCGAACTACGTCGCACACGACGGACAGCGTTACGTCGTGCTGAATCCGGTGGAACCGGGCGAGAACTTCGCCGACCGCTGGCACGGCAAGCCAGAACGAGCTGAGGCGTTCTTCGCGTGGATCGAGCAAGCAAGGGCCGACTTCAGCGGCCTAGCCGATGCCGGCGCCGGCATCGACACCATCGTCTCGAAGATGGCGTCGATACTCGGGGAGCGCCCCGCCCGCGAAGCCAGCCGCACCCTTTCCCGAGGCATCGTGGACAGCCGCCGACTGGGACAGCTCCGCTACGGGGCAGGAACCGGCGTGCTGGCTGGCGCCTCACTCGTCGGCAGCAGGCGGGTCACCAGGGATCACGACTTCCATGGCCATAACGGCGCACGCCCGTAGCCTCAGCATGGCCCAGCAGGCCCTGGGACTGCGATCTATCTTTCCCGACGCCAGCGTGGCCCTAGAGCCCGACAGGCTGCGCTGGACGGGACAGGTGCAGCCCTCCGACCTGTCCCGCACCTACACCATCCGAATCGACTACAAGCGAGGTCGGTACCCGGCAGTTCATGTGCTCGCCCCCGACCTTCAGGCCACCGAGACGGGGTTCCTGCCCCACACCTACGACGATGGGAGCCTCTGTCTGCACGACGTCGGGCAGTGGAACGCGTCCATGCTGATCGTCGACACCATCGTTCCGTGGGCTGCCGAATGGTTGCTGCATTACGAGATATGGGTGGCGACCGGCGAGTGGTTCGGCGACGGTGATTCCAGGACCGCACTTCAGACGCATTACGATGACCTTCCAGCGCTCTGACACCACGAACTGCCGAATCCGCGGCGCTGACACCCCCAAGCGCCCCAATGCTGGGCCGCGGACCACGCGCCCGCAAGGATGGACACCATGAACCCGAACCCACAGGATTCGGTATGACTGGCCCGCGCACACCACAACTCGGCGCCATGCTGAAGGCCGAGCGCCGCAGCCGCAGACTGTCCTTGCGCGACGTCAGCGACGAAACAGGCGTCTCCATCAACACCCTTTCCCGCGTCGAGCGCGGGCATCTGCCTGACTTGAAGAACTACCAGCGCCTGGTCGACTGGCTCGGAGTGCCGGCGGACACCTTCCTCGAATCCACTCAGCCGGAAAGCCCCGCAGGAACACTAGATCTTGTCGCACGACACTTCCGAACCGACCAAAGCCTCACCCCCGAAGCCGCCGAGAAGCTCACATCGATGGTCCAGGACATGTACGGCAAACTCGCCTCCGAACGCCCCCGGCTCGCTGTTCACATGCGCTCGGCAAAGACGTTCACCCCGGCAGCCGGAGCGCTGCTAGCCGACATCCTCAGCGGCATGCAGACCGCGCTAGAAGCCGAGGAGACACGCTGAACCATGCGGCGCGGCTTCAAGGCTGAGGCAGAGCGTCTCGCCACCCAGGTGCGAAACGAGATGGGCCTCGGCCAATACAAACCTCTCGATATCAGCGCACTGGTGCACCACGTCGGAGCACAACTGCGTACAGCCGACGAGCTAACGAGCCTGACCAAGCTGCAGGAACTCGAGATGCTGCAGCCAGGCGCATTCTCCGCGTGCACATTCGACTTCGGGGCTCGAAAAGTCATCGTCATCAGCCCACTCGCCTCCGGTGAGCGGCAACGCAGCGACGCCAGCCATGAGGCCTCCCACCTGTTGCTGAACCACAGCGTCAAGGAGGTCGAACAACTAGGTGGCTTGTCCTTCTTCACCTGCGACCCCGATGAGGAACAAGAGGCGAACTGGCTGGCCGGATGCCTGCTCCTTCCACGCGAACTGCTCTTGCGATCACTCAAACGCGGCATGGACGCGCCTAGCATCGCCGAGGCGAACACGGTAAGCCTTCAGATGGCCAACTTTCGGCTACGCACCACTGGTGTCGAGCGACAGGCAGCGACGTGGAATCGATGACTGACGATGACTAGAGCCGTGCGAGACCCATGCAGCGGCCATGCTCAGGCGACCGTTCGTCTCAACCCAGGTGAATCATGTCGCCCTCACGGTCGCAGGCGCGCAGGTCAGACTGCCATCACTTGGCAGTGCGTGAGGCATTCCTGGCGCCTCATGACTTGCGGCCACTGAGCGGCCGACATGGAATACAAGATTCCAGGGCGGACGAGCCCAGACGGTCGCCGCCCGCCCCCTATGTTGTTCAGGCCCAGCCCCAACCGAACGATCTTGCCCCCCAAAGTGCCCCCCGCGACACCTCGGACCTGGGCCTTAACGACTAAAAATTGCCTCTGACCTGCAGAGCCCCCTTACGGAATCGAACCGTAGACCTTCTCCTTACCATGGAGACGCTCTGCCGACTGAGCTAAGGGGGCGAGTATTCAGTTGTCTGACCTGCGGTTTCGTACCTCACGACCGGACCCTGGGGCCCTGGACAGCGGTCGTACAGCGTCTGATCTAGCGGTATGACAAAGACCAACGCTCCCACCAGCCTAGGAGAGCTTAGCCGATTACTGGCCTCCAGGCGTCTTCACCTGGAGGCAGCCGACCTCCGGTCTGTTTC
>Ga0070730_10001195_pt1 | contig 25459 bp, 24 predicted proteins | sample Coa_R1_3_FD_66447 | JGI IMG/M metagenome (GOLD analysis project Ga0070730, IMG submission 66447) | Surface soil microbial communities from Centralia Pennsylvania, which are recovering from an underground coalmine fire - Coalmine... | ecosystem: Environmental > Terrestrial > Soil > Unclassified ... | reverse complement strand
TCTTTTTTATATAATAAAGCATGATCAATCGAGAACAGACAATCTCCAACACAAATCTGAATACCCCATTCGGAGTTCTCACTGATACAGAGATACTCCAGATGAGCGTGATCCAGGGAAAGCGTGTATTGCAGTCGCTCCTCCTGCCGTCCGACGTCAATGAGCCAGGAAAGCTGGTTGAACATCTGTGGCAGTTGGGGCTGACCACGGTCTGGGTGATGCCTGCCACCACGCTATCTCGCACCATCACCAGCTCCTGGTTTGAATCGCTGCATGGCCGCTGGGTCGTGATAGTCCACTCCAATCCGCGTGAGCCGAGCAGGCCGAGCAGCACGCTACTCTGGCCAAAGGGAGGAGGTCGTCAGCAAGAGCGGCGCCTTACCCTTGCCTTACCCGAACACGCCGGGTGGAACTGGGCACTTGCCGACGCGAGGAGTTTGCTGGCAACAGTGACTTATTTGTCCCAGGTGCTGGCACGACCTGTAATCGACGCTCCCGATCTGGTCGCGCACCAACTTCTTACAGAACTTACCAGCGACCAGCCTGGTGCGTGGCTCCATTCCTCAACGGCAGATCTACATGCTCTTGCGACTCAAACAGGTAGTCCTATCACGATAATGGAACGTGCACGCGATCTGGTATGGATGCGTCCCCTGACGTTAGCAGAGCAGCGCCAAAAGTATCTGCATAAATATACCCACCTCTCCTGGGAATTAGAGGCCTGTATGGGAGTCCAATTGGGAATAGGGGCGCCACAGTATTCAGCCAACGGACGAGCCTATGATGGTCAGCATCCGGGCATCTGGCGCATCAACGCTGAGCGAGCAGGGTCTGTTTTCGATGGCAAAAGGCTTCCCAGTTGTCTCGATGCGGAGTGGATGAGCACGCCACAGGTCAAGTGCTGTCGGGATATTGGCTACCAGGTAGAGGTGAGGGAAGGGTACTTCTGGCCCCAATCCCATACATTGCTCAAGCGCTGGTCCACCAGATTATGGCAAGCGGGTGAACGCCTACAGACACAGCCACAGACCTATCGCCATGCGCAAGCGCGAGCCAATGCCGCACATACTATCACGCAGCTCGCTCAGAGTAGTGTGACCATTCTCGTGCAGGGAGAAGATAAACAAGGATGGGCTCGCCCCGATTGGGGAGAGCAGATCATCGGTCGCACGCGAGCCATGCTCTTTGCTCACCTGGTCAGCCTGGTAAGAAAGGGTACCATGCCTGTTCTGATCGACAGGGACGCACTCTGGGTAGTGTCCAATGACCCTAATCCCTTGACAGCCGCCCCCGAGCTGGTCGCAGCACGGCGCTGGAAAGGCTATAGTACGGGCTATGAAGCGCCACTCCCGCTCTCACGCGAAATCAAAGAGATCTTCAGGACGGCAGAACATGCCAACCAGGCGATTCTGGCACTCAATGCGCTGGCGGGTGAGATCTTCTCATGATCCGTGAACACCGTAGCGCCTTATGCCTATCTTGATGCGAATAAAGTGATAATATATCAAATAATTCATTCAGGAAGACGAGCGAAAAGAACAATGGCAGAAGAGGCCTGGAGTTCCAGCTTTATATTGCATGCCAGAGGTCGGAGCTATTATTGGCAGGGAAGAGGATTCCTCTCCATCAAAACATTTTCCTCTGGCCAGGCATATTATAATGTGGGCAAGGGCTATTACGCTGTAGATGATACCAGTTATCTGGTTCTCAATCATGACCAACCCTATACCATTACAATTGAGAGTGAGAGCCCAGTCGAGTCCTTTTGTATCTTTTTTGAGCCAGGGCTCGCAGAAGAGGTGTATCGCAGCCTCACTACTGCTCCACAAGTCCTGATAGATGAACCAGCAGCATCTACAATCACACCTCTCTCTTTTTTTGAACGAACTTACCAACATGATCATCTGCTCTCCCCGGCTCTCCACCATCTCAGGGCAATCCATCGTCTTGGAGATCGAGATTATACATGGCTCTATGAGCAGTTCAATGATCTTCTGCAGCGATTGCTTCAGGTCCATTTTAATGTATACAGGGAGGTAGAAACGCTTCCCGCAGTGCGAGCAGCGACACGCGAAGAAATATACCGCCGGATCTATCGAGCGAGAGACTACGCATCTGCGCTCTTCGATGTCCCCATTACGCTAGAGGAAATGGCGCGTGTCGCCAATCTCTCCCCCAATCACTTCTTGCGCATGTTCAAGCAAGTCTTTCAGCAAACACCACATCAATTTGTCATCAGCAAGCGTCTGGAGCAAGCGCAACATCTGCTCCTGCATACCGAACGCTCGGTGACCGATATCGGTTTTTCGGTTGGCTTTACCAGCCTGGGCTCCTTCAGCTGGCTCTTTCGCCAACGTATTGGCATCTCTCCAGAAGGATATCGTCGCCAAAAAGGTGATTTTTGAGAAGCGCCTTTTTGTTATGTATGGCATACTCAGCACAAGACATTAATCCATGATAAAAAGGAGCATCCCTACTTATGGAAAAGAAAGAGCCACTTTTACCTGAAATGGTGCAGGCATTTGTAGGTCTGGCCCATAGAAGCCTCGAACAGGTCCAGAAACTTCTAGAGCAAGAGCCCATGCTTCTCAATGCGGCATGGGACTGGGGTGGTGGAGATTGGGAGACTGCGCTGGGAGCCGCAGCGCATATGGGCCGGAGAGATATCGCCCTCTATCTGCTTGAAAAAGGAGCGCGCATAGATATTTTCGCGGCAGCTATGCTTGGCAATCTGGAAATCGTGCAGGCGCTGCTCAAGGCCTACCCACAGGCTCGCCACGCCCTGGGTCCGCATAGCATCCCTTTGTTACAGCATGCGAAAGTGGGTGGGGAAGAGGCAGCAGCGGTACTGGCATTGCTGCAAACACAAGGGGATGCTTGACGGAGCGGCAAAGTGCGTCACTTCAGCTGATAACGCAACAATAGATGGCTCCCAGCCAACTTAGTACTCAGCAAAGTCGCCCAGATGGCGTTAGAAGGCAGAAAAGCGCGCCCTTCGACCAGTCCCAAACGGCTCAGATCCGGCGTGCGCCCGGCAATTTGCGGGGCAAGCGTCAAGAAGAGTTCGTCAAGAAGCTGTTCCGCCAGAAATGAGGCGAGCAGGGTGGGGCCACCTTCATACAACGCCAGGCGAATGTCATATTCGCGTGCCAGCAGTTCCAACACAGCGCGCGGAGAGATACCCCTATATCCATTATCATTTTCCGCAGGCTCAAGGACATGTACTTCGGTTTCAGGTGGCACATTTTGCCGGGAAAGATGATCGTAGCCTCTGGCACTGGTAACGATAAGTGTCCGTAATCCAGGCACATGAAACGTTCTATCTCGCAAGTCTACCTGCCCACTGGCGGTCATAATGACACTCATGGGCAGGCGTTCGCGTTTCCCAAGTTGTGTTCGTAAGGCATCATACTCCGCCGCGAGCGCGGGATAAATAAAGGATGGAGTGTGTACATGATTCGCATCGTGACGCAGTGAACTGGTTCCAAAGATCACTACATCAGCCTGAGCGCGCAACAGGCCCATCACCATCTGATCCTGCTCATTTTCGCCACTAATAACTCCACCGCCATTCTGACCAGGGGCATTATATGAGACCACCCCATCCAGAGTCTCCACAAAATTGGCGATCACATATGGCAGCCCATTTTCCGCGGAAGCAGGGATGCTCAATCCGCCGCCATAGAGCTGTGCTAAGTCCGGGGGCAGGGTCTCAACAGGGGCAGTTTGACGTTCATACAAGGTAATAATAGGTTCCATGTGATAGTTTCTCCCGAATAGAGATATTGTCAACAAGTTTCACAGTGTCGCTAACTGTGAAACTTGCTGCCTGCGCTCAAAATGACCATACAGAGCCTGGCGGTCACGAAAAATCCATCTCCACTATACCATAGAACAGATTCGCTGGTAGTTGAAGAGATGGACTCTTGTAATTCGACACAGGCAGGCATTGGACGAGCTTAACGATCAATTTTGGCGGGCGCAACCTCCAGAGCGCGGATATGTGCAGCCGCCTCATCACGCGTGATCTTCCCAGCCAACAATTCATCAAGTATGTTTTCGATTGTTGGTGCGAGAACAGGCGGTTCCTCTAAAGTAGGCTGCACAGCAACTGGCGGTGTCGAGGGCGTTTTTCGACTACTCAGGAGTTGTTCGCCGAGAGCGGCCCAAAGGTAGATGGCTACCAGAATAGCACCGACCACAAAAGCAGCCAGACCAGTATGCGCAACCTGCAACCAGTTCGGAATAGGTGAGCCGAATAAGGATGTCACCCAGGCATATAGCGCCGTCGCGCCCCCAATAGCCAATGCGAGGATACCGCCACCCAGCAGAGCGAGCACAAATCCACGGCGAGGACCAGAGGCGGAAGTTGCATCTACAGCATAGCGACGACGCAGGTAGAGACTGAGCGGTATGTAGACCAGGCCGGCCACTATAGAACCAATGACTGATATCCAGGCATGAGCCTCTGGGACGGCAGCAGACAGGCTTTGCAGGGCATTATAGAGCAGGTTGCCACACCCCCACCAGAAGATCGCGGCCGCAACTATCGCGGCAATAGCAATCTCCATGAACTGCATCGACTTGCGCTCTATTGACTCCAGTTGCACCGCCTGACGGAACCAGAGATGATAGACACCAACAACCAATATCCCCAAGGTAAGGGGCGAGACGAAATCATACGCCGGATACAAACCCAGTACATCCTTGAACGCAACATCCTGTTTGAACAGGGGGGAAATGAGCAGTTCGACGACAAGGTAGATGCCAGTCAATATGCTACCTACACCATAGGCCAGGCTGATACCATGGAGTATGAAACGTAGAATGCGGGAACTGTCCTTACGAGTTGCCCATCCATAAACCACCCACCAGATGACAAACCAGGCCACACTGGCCCCTATAAAGGACAAGTTGTACGGCGGACTGCACTCATACCCCGAGCTATGACAGTACTCCAAAGTGCCACGACCAGCAAACAGCAACTCGTCCACCAGAGGTCGGATCGAGCTGAACCAGCTAAATGCGAGCGAAATGAGCAGAATCAACTGCACGCCATAGAAATGCAAGCGTTGAAAGACTAACGCCGCCCCAGAACTTGCTGCGGTACGTTGGCGCTCTAGCTCCAGAACCGCGGCCAGGGCCAGTGCGGGCAGGACGAGCGATACAGCCCAGATCACATTCGAACCCGAGCTATACCCCAGAGCACTAAGCGCATAGCCTCCGACAGGCACAGCGACTGCTACGCTGAGCGCTTCTGTCATATTGAGAAAAAACGAGCGGATAGCACTACTACCAGATGCGGGATCATGCTGGATATCCCGGCGGATCAGCCAGTAGTGGAGTCCGCCCACAAGACCTGCAATCACCCATGCCACCACAGCAAAGGTGAGAGCTTGCACAATATCCGCTGGGGTGGACAGCGCCCCATAGGAGCCACGCAGCCAGGTATTCTCCAGGAGCGTATATAAGAGTCGTCCAGTGACCATGGCAACAAAAATCAACAGGGCAATAAAGACGGTATAGAGGTAAAAGCGATAAAGATGACGAACCATAGCCCCCTCCAATATGGAACATAATGCAGAACCGAGAATCGTTCTCGACACTTCTAGCAAGAGTATAAGCAATGCTGGTTGACACTCATAGATGTCATTTGACCTATTTTTTCGTGAGGAGAGGGCTGGTAAGATCAGCTCAACTTCGCCATCAGGTCGTCACGGACAGGGGTGAAAACGTCCAGTAGTTCGGTCTCAGTGATAGCAACCGCACTATGAGGGATATCACTGGGAATTGAGATTGCGTCCCCGGCTCTGAGGATCTGGGTCTCTTCACCCAGAGTAAAACGCAGTTCTCCACGCAACACCACCGTCAATTGCTCATGTGGATGAGAATGAGGGGCAGAGAATGCACCGGCCTCAAAGACAATATGTGTCACCATCAACTTCTCCCCTGTAAAACCCTGCATATAGATCTGCGGAGAAAGCTCGACAGCATCTTGATCAAATAAATGGGCGATTTTCATAAAGCACTCCTTGCGCTAATTCCTGGAAAAGCCAGGTTGCTACTATTAATAGAGGCGCATGCTGGCGTCAACGCAACAGCGCGTGCCTCTATTATACGCGAATATTGCGTGGATGGAACGCTACTAACGAGAAAGCCAACCAAACCTGGTCAGCCCTTGAGCAGGCATAGGATAAAATGAGTATAGTGAGCCGCAAGTTGCTCCACCGTCAGGTTATACTCAAATCCTAGCCGTTGGTAGGTCCAGTTTAAGGCCGAGAGCACAAACAGCGTGGCTATGCGGGTATCATCAACGCGAAATATACCCTGTCTCGCCCCTTCTTCAATAACACGCTGGAAAGAAATCTCATAAGCCTTGCGCTTCAGCCAGATCTGCTCACGCAGCACGGGATTGAGAAACCGCCACTCCTGCAAGAAGACGGTAACGGCGGGCAGTTCCCTACTCATCACCCACAGATGAGCATGCACCAGCGCCATCAATTGCCATTCAATGGGAGCATCCCACGGAATCAGCTCTACCTGAGCTAGAAACACGTCTGCGCCATAGTTGACAATCTCCCAGAGCAGCTCTTCTTTCGAGCTAATGTGTGCATAGATACTACCCAAGCGGACTTGCGACACCGCAGCGATTTCTCTAATGCTGGTCCCATGATACCCATGCTCACTAAAAAGCATGCTGGCCGCCGCAAGAATATTGGCTCTTCTATTTATCTTCATACCCACTAACCCTCCATAGTATTGCATAAAGTATTAACATTCAGGATCAGATTGCAGCATAATAATGTGCTTATCAGCAAAAACGCAGAGATCCCTGACCTCCATCAGGGCCTGTTCAAAATGTTCTAGAACATCCTGTTCGCGATACGTGATCTTTTCATGAGATGTGAGCAACCTGCCAAAGCGAAAGAGGCCATCCTGCTCTATATGCACTACCCGGGGGAGTGTATTGGGAGCCGGGAACCAGGCTTTGCCAATAGAATAAGGAGTATGAAACGAAAAAAGCAGTTCGGGAAAGGCCTCTGTAGTCACCTCGACATAATAGAGCGAGTAGAAGTCCTTCTCCACCTCATAGGTACATTCTGGGCACTGCTTCACCATCGTAGTGTGCTCGGAGAGAAACTCCCATTTCGTCTGATAATAACCCTCCCTTTTCAGTTCATAATGCTCCTCGCACAGATGGAGCGTGTATTTGTGCGGATCTGGTGGACGATAGAAATGTAAGCGAGCATAGGGAGTTTGTAGCAGCATGATCAGCGCCTCATTTTTGCGCGCGTACCAGGCATTTTTCTGCGCGGCATAATGAGCTGCATACTTTATGCCTGTGCGCATTTTGAGCTGGTTCTCTTTTGCCCAGCGAGAGGCCCAGGTCGTCCAAAAGGCAAGATTCAATATAGCTGCCAGCTCCGGTGATCCTTGCACCTTCCATTCAGCAATCATCTGCTGCCAGGAAAGCCAGAAATGCTGGCGCGTCTGTTGATTGGCCTTGCGGCTGTGCACGGCTACCTGTGCAGCGGCCTGCCTGCTCACATGAACCTGATCCTGATGCTCACTGCGCCAGCGAGCAATCTCTTCTTGCGACAGATGAAGGATCACGCGTCGATCATGTACAGGATATTCCATGTCTCGCCCGGCTTTTCTGAATGAGCGATACACCAGAACCGGGATTTTGCCCTCCTTAATCCAGCGCCTGCGCTCAAGCTGCGTACAGGACAACAACTCCTCCAATTCGGTTGGGCCGACCGCTAATTCCTGAGGAAAGGTATCCAGCAGGCGAGCATATTCCTGCTGATTCGTGCTGACCAACTGGATCAAATCGGCCATGAGCGGCTCTTTCAAGGCTTTGGTCTTCGTGGGCAGTCCTAAAAACATAAGTGTCTGCGCCTTTGAAAGCGCAAACGAGAGGAATTTTGGCAACATCCGTATCTCTCCTATCAACCGTGGCACAATGCCACAATAACTCCTTCTACTTAAGAGATACCGGGCGTTTTTGAAAAAGCGGAAAGAAATAGGAGCCAATTTGGAAAACTGATTCTAAATTGGGAAAAGAGTACTATCAACGGGGTAACTACTCTGACTCGTTCAAACGGTAACAGCCTGGTAACACCCGGTAACTGCTCTGACTTGTTCAAAATGGGACAGGATGGCAAGCACAGCCCGGTTACATGTAACCGGGCTGTAACCGGGGCTGGATCAGCCTCTGGAGCCGATTGAGAGGGTACAGGTTACAGGTTACTGCTCTGACCAGCCAAGTTTGTGACAGGTGCTTTCCAGAGAAAAGCTGACTCATTTGCTCTGCCTCTCGATGGGTGCCACAGACTGAACTAGTCAGAGCAGTTACATGCCGGGAGGAGAAAGCAAACCAGGGTCGTGGTCCGTCGCCGGAAATGCCGCTTTTGTCAGTTAGATAGTTGTATAATTGCATAACTGAGACTACTCTGACTGGTTCAATGGGTGACAGGATGACGGATGCCCGGTTACATCCCGGTTACATCTGGTTACATGTAACCGGGATGTAACCGGGCATGAAGCGGCCTCTGGAGCGGCCTAATGGCCTCTCTGGTTACAGTTATAGAGAGGGAGAGGTCTTGGAAACTCCCGAATTGCCGCTTTTGCATGGTTAGATGGTTGTATAATTGTACAATTGGATAACCGTAACTACTCTGATCGGTCATAGAGGCCACTCGTCTCATGAGAATTCCTCTAAGATGTTTCTTTTACGTGATTAGCTTCGAGAGTAGGTAAACGATGCCAACAAGCTATGGTGATTACGCTCCTGGCTGCTCATCTGTGCTCTGACCAAGCTCCTGTGCGACCTGCCGCGCTTTCTCGGGATTGATACTGTGCATCCACTCCAGCATTTCTTTGTGCTGGTCCTTCATGCGGTCATTTTGCGCCTGGAGGTGCTGCACGATTTCGAGATTGAGCTTTTCCTGCTGCGCCAATCGCTCGCCCTGCGTCTCCAGCCGCTGCACAATCTGGAGAATCAGCGTATCCTGATGATCCAGGTGATCCATGATATGGCAGATTTCCCCCTCGCCTTTCACATCAGTTGCATAGTCGTTTTGAGCGGTAAGGCGGTCTTTTTCGGCTTGACGGTTTTGAGACATCATAATCAGAGGAGTTGCAAAAGCTGCTTGAGCAGACATTGCTAAATTCAATAACACAAATGGGTATATATCCCAGTGATAGAACCATCCAACGAGATTAAGTGTAATCCAAACTATCATGAGCAGAGCTTGACCGATGATGAAATTCCATGATCCCATAACAGTAGCGACCTGGTCAGCTATTTTTTGCCCAAATGTGAGCTTTTCATCAGCAACTTCGTTGACATTAACGATTTTGGCATGCTGCTCATGCTTGAATTGTGGAAAGTGGAAGTGCATGCCCGCCACCGCCTGTTTAAGATGATCGGTGACATGCTTTGAGGATACTGAATTAGTGCTCGGGGTTGTTTCCATGCTAGTTGCTCCTTAAACAAAGAATTCAATTTTTTAACGATCTGAGGGGAGTTTACAAGGGAATATTTCATGCGTCAAGCGTGCAAAAACATATTTCTCCTGTTTCTTGTGCAACTAATTCATTGCCAAATTAGATATTTGTTGACAATCAGTAGATGCACATGTATAATATCTGTGCTATGGTTGATGAGAATAAACGATGTCCAAAATGCCAACAATATTTGCCGAGAGAGCGTTTTTACCGGAACGCGACCCAATCTGATGGGCTTTCTTCATACTGCCGAGAATGTTCATCTGTACTCTACCTTGCGAGACAGACACGCTTGCGTGCAAGGACTGCGGATGAACTCTGCGAGCAACAAAGGAAGGAGATAAAGCAATGCACCAAATGTCAGGAAGTCAAGCCCATTTCGGATTTCTACAAAAATAAGGGATGGATTGACGGATTTCATCCTTACTGTAAAAAATGTGTTATCGCCGGCCAAAAAGCCAAGCGAGAACTTAAACTGGAGCAGTCCCCCGGAAAATATCGCTGGAAGCGAGATATCGTACGCCACGATTACTTTGCGCAGATTGATTCGCCGATAAAAGCTTATGTGTTGGGAGTACTGGCGGCCGATGGCAATGTCTTGCCCAAACATTATCGCGTCACGTTAGAGTTATCAACCAAGGATACAAGTTTATTAGAACTAGTTCGCAACGAATTAGTTCCTGGTGGAGCTATCACCTCCCGTAGTCGGCGCGGCCACGACTATCAGACGCTCGCGTTCGTATCGCATCCTATGATGGATGACTTAGCAGCCCTTGGAGTAACTCCAGCCAAGAGTTGCACCATTACATGGCCTGAAAAGCTACCTTCTGCTTTTGCTCGTGAGTTTATCCTGGGCTATTTTGATGGGGATGGATTTATCACCTTTCATAACCATCCTAATGGCAGAAGATATAAGTATCTCGGCTTCACATCTGGATCACGCGACCTCCTTGTTTCTATTGCCGACGTTATTGAGCAGCACACAGGCTGCCGACCTGGAGGTCCCTGGGGAAAAGTTAATACAAACACATATACAATACGCGCTTGTGGCAATGATGCTATAGCCATCGATAAATGGTTGCATGAGAGTGGGCTGGGACTTCAACGAAAACGTCTCGTGATAGAGGATGCAAGCTGAATGATGCCATGAGCAAGGTAGATGGGAGTGTTTCTACACGCTTGATGCAATATATAACTCGCCCCTGCCACCAGTAGCGACAGGAGCGGGCCAGTATCTTGTAAAGGTGCTTTGTGGATAGACGCCTGCCTGGTTCCTTTTTCGCGGCTGGACGTGTGTTAGCAGCCGAGATGTTTGGCGATGACCATGCGTTGCACTTCGCTGGTCCCTTCGCCGATCTCGTTGACCTTCACACTGCGCCAGTAACGCGAGACGGGATACTCGTCCATGAAGCCATAGCCACCGTGGATCTGTACCGCCTGATCAGCTGCCCGTTTAGCCATTTCAGAGGCAAAGAGCTTGGCCATAGAGGCCTCACGGCTATATGGCTGCCCCTGCATCTGCAACCAGGCTGCTTTATAATACATTAAACGAGCCAACTCTATTTCGGTATCCATATCGGCCAATTTGAATTGAATGGCCTGGAATTTACTGATGGGTTGGCCGAACTGCTTGCGTTGTCTGGCATAACTGAGCGCCTCATCCAGGCAGGCCTGAGCCAGGCCAACGGAGAGCGCGGCAATGGCGATACGTCCGGCATCCAGAATCTGCATAAATTGTTTGAAGCCGTCGCCGCGCTGCCCCAGGATATTCTCAGCGGGCACCACGCAATCTTCAAAGGCCAGCGGTCGCGTGTCGGATGCCTTCCAGCCCATCTTTTTATAGGGCTTGCCAATCTCGTAGCCAGGCGTCTCTCTAGGCACGATGATATTGGTGATCTCTTTATGCCCATCCGGGCGCGTTCCCGTCACCGCAGTAATCGTCACCCCTGTCGTCATATCAGTGCCAGCGTTGGTGATGAAGGCTTTTGAGCCATTGATGTGCCATTGACCATCCTGCAAGATGGCTCGCGTCTGGGTGCCACCGGAGTCGGAGCCTGCTTCCGGCTCGGTGAGGCCAAAGGACCAGAGATCCTCGCCGCGAGCCAGGGACGGCAGGAACTGCTCTTTCTGCTGCTGGCTCCCAAAGAGGTAGAAGGGGGTTGCACCTAAGGAGGTATGCGCTTCTATGGTGATACCAACGGAGACATCACCACGGGAGATTTCTTCGATAGCAAGACAATATGAGAGGAAATCGGCACCGGCGCCACCATATTCTTCCGGGAAGGGGAGACCCAGCAAACCCAGCTCGCCCATCTGACGGATCAGATCGTAGGGGAAGGCCCCCGTCGCGTCCATTTCCTCTGCGCGCGGTTTAATTTCTTGTTCGGCAAATTCTCGACATGTGTTACGAATGGCCAATTGCTCGTCATTGAGTCTGAAGTCCATACGATGGAGTTCCCTTTCTTAATTCACCCATGTAGTCCCAAGAGAAGATAACATACTTTATTGCTCTCAAATGAGATGAAGCGTTATCTGCCAGCCCTATTATACTCGATAAAGACAAGAAGAGAGTATGCAAAAAAACACAAAAGACACGCCCCCCATCATCAGAGAAGATAGGAGCGTGTCTTTTGTGCTATGATCGGCTACGAAACGGCTTCGCTACTCTTTACATTAGCGCCAACGCCTTTGTGCAGCATGGGAACCTTGTCCAGCGCCTCCCAGGGAGCATCGATATCTGTGCGCCCAAAGTGGCCGAAAGCCGCGGTGGGCTGGTAGATGGGGCGGCGCAGATGCAACGCCTGGATAATGCCAGCCGGGCGCAGATCAAAGTGCTCGTTGATCAGCCGAATGATCTCCTCATCCGAAACCTTGCCTGTGCCAAAAGTCTCGACGAAGAGCGAGAGCGGACGCGCCACGCCAATGGCATATGAGACCTGCAGCTCCAGGCGATCCGCCAGGCCAGCAGCCACGATATTCTTCGCAATATGGCGCGCGGCATAAGCAGCCGAGCGGTCCACCTTGGTCGGATCTTTACCGCTGAAAGCACCGCCGCCATGACGAGCCATACCACCGTAGGTATCCACAATAATCTTACGGCCAGTTAAGCCAGCATCACCCATGGGGCCGCCGGTGACGAAGCGTCCGGTGGGGTTCACAAAAATCTTGGTAGCATCATCGATCAGATGTGCCGGGATGACCGGTTTGATGATGTGCTCGACAACATCGTTGCGAATCTGCTCTTTATCCACATAGTCAGCATGCTGGGTCGAAATCACAATAGTATCGACGCGCACAGGTCGACCATATTCGTACTGCACCGTGACCTGGCTTTTGCCATCGGGACGCAGATAGGTCATGGGGCCATTGCCGCCCCACGACTTCCGGCGCACCTGGGAGAGCTGGCGGGTGAGCCGATGGGCAAGGCTGATCGGCAGCGGCATATACTCGGGCGTCTCGTTACAGGCAAAACCAATCATCATGCCCTGATCACCCGCGCCGATCCGCTCTAATTCATCATCGGTGAGGTGAACCTGGACATCTTTGGCCTCCAATGAGCGGCTGACACCCATATCAATATCTGGCGATTGCTTACCAATCGAGGTTACCACCCCACAGGTGCGATAATCAAAGCCATAGTCCGCATTGATATAGCCCACCTGCTCAATGGTTTTACGTACCACTGCCGACATATCGATCCAGGCAGAGGTGGTTATTTCCCCAGCCACCAGCACCAGGCCAGTGGTGGTAGCCGTCTCACAGGCCACACGCGCCTGCGGATCCTGCGTGATGATGGCGTCAAGAATGGCATCTGAAATCTGATCACATAGTTTATCAGGATGCCCTTCAGTCACCGACTCACTGGTGAAAAATGATTTTGGGTTGTTCATGAAACCGCTCATGAATTGGCTCCCCTCCTTAAAAAAAATCAGGTAAACTCATAGTAGGTATAGATGTATGTTCGTTCGTGCAATCAAGAGTTCACGGGGCAGGAAAGATCGCGATGCAAGGCACAAAAAGACCCCTGCTCATCAGGGGCCTGGCGTTTACTGCACATTCCCCTCATCTTGCGGAATAATCCGCCGGAATTGGCACCCTTCCTGCCAGTTAGACTAGCAAGCGGGTTGCCGGGCTTCGTAGGGCCGTTTCCCTCCACCTCTCTTGATGAGAGCGACAATCACTCATATATTCAGTTGTTTATGGATGTTGCAGCAAGCTGTCAGACAATACTCACTGCTCTTAATATTGTACGCTAATGGCAAGCTGCTTGTCAATGAGCCAGCCAAAAAGAAAGTGTTCAAAGCTTTTTCGCAGATTGTTCACATGGTGAAGCGACAATAGGAGCCACTTCACCATGTAGAGCTTCGGGCACAAGAACTAGGTGCCTGACTCCCACGAGTTGAGATACTTATCCTGCTCAGGAGTGAGCGTATCGATGCGCACACCCATCGCGTGCAGCTTGAGACGCGCAATCTCCTTGTCGAGTTCGGCGGGTAGCGTGTAGACGCGAGGCTGCATCTCTTTGGCATAGCTCAACATGTACTCGGAGCCAAGAGCCTGATTGGCAAAGCTCATATCCATCACACTGGCGGGGTGCCCTTCAGCGGCTGAGAGATTGACGAGACGCCCCTCAGCCAGCAAGTGGACATGACGACCATCTGCGTACGTATACTCATCCACAAAATCGCGTACACGGCGTTTCTTGACCGCCAGCTTTTCCAGCTCAGGAATGTTGATCTCATCGTTAAAGTGACCCGAGTTAGCAATCAGCGCGCCATCCTTCATGCGCTCCATATGCTGGCGATCAATTACATTGATGTCGCCGGTCACGGTCACGAAGATATCGCCGAGAGCAGCAGCCTCAACGCCCGGCATCACACGATAGCCATCCATCACTGCCTCAAGGGCGCGCGTGGGATCAACCTCGGTGACAATAACGTTGGAGCCCATACCATGAGCACGGGAAGCAACGCCGCGACCACACCAGCCATAGCCAAAGACCACCACGACGCGACCGGCCAGCAACACGTTGGTGGAGCGGATGATGGCATCCAGCGAGCTCTGGCCCGTGCCATAGCGGTTGTCGAACAGGTGCTTGGTATCAGAGTCATTGACGGCCAGCACAGGGAACTTCAGAACGCCGCCCTTCTCCATGCTGCGCAGGCGAATGACACCCGTCGTCGTCTCTTCCATCCCGCCAATAATGTCTGGCAGCAGTTCAGTACGTGTAGTGTGGATGGTTGAAACCAGATCACAGCCATCATCCATCGTCATATGGGGCTTATGGTCCAGTACAGCATTGATATGGCGATAATACGTCTGCTCGTCCTCACCCTTGATAGCAAAGGTAGGGATGCCATACTCACTTACCAGAGCCGCGGCAACATCATCCTGCGTGGAGAGGGGGTTAGAGGCACAGAGCACCAGATCGGCTCCGCCAGCTTTTAGCGTAATCGCCAGGTTAGCGGTCTCAGTCGTGATGTGCAAGCAGCCCGACATACGCACCCCTTTCAGGGGCTGATCTTTGGTGAAGCGATCGCGAATCAGCCGCAGAACTGGCATATCCTTGGCAGCCCACTCAATACGATCTTTCCCACGTGGGGCTAATGAGATATCTTTGACATCTCCATGTGTTGAAATTGACATAATTAGATACTATTTCCCTTCATCGAGGTAGAACCAAGTAACAGGTTTTATCATAGTAAACGGAAGTCTCTCTGAGAAAAGTTACCGGCCCTATTCTACACCATTTCGTCTACCAATGAAATGCAGCCAGGAACACCCCTGGCATATTCGGCTATATGACACGACGTCTCTAGCGCGTCGCAGACCGCCAATGTGGATCAAAGTGAGAGCATTGCACCAGTTCTTGATAGCGTGCAGCGACATCCTGCATCGTCAACCCACGCAGCCCACCAATACTAAAATCGGCACAGGCGAAGGAACCAATGATATTGCCATGCACAACCGCTCGTTTGAGATCATCGGTGGCGTAACGGTCATCCGCTGTTGGCTGTACCGTGGAGAGATAGCCAAGGAAGCCACCAGCGAAGGAATCGCCAGCCCCGGTGGGATCAATAACCTCCTCCAGAGGATAGGCAGGGGCGCTAAAATAGATACCATCCGCGCCAAAGAGGAGAGCCCCATAGCTGCCCAGCTTCACAACGACATAGCTTAAACCAAGTTCAAACAGCTTGCGCACACCCACCAGCACACTCGACTGACCTGTATACTGCCGCACCTCTTCCTCGCTCATCAACAACACATCAACACGCTTGATCACCTCGGTGAGCTGCTCGCGAGCAGTCATAATCCAGAGTTCCATCGTATCAAGCACCGTGAGCCGGGGACGCGTCACCTGATCGAACACCTCCAACTGCAAAGCTGGATGGATATTGGCCAGGAAGACCAGGGGACTATCGCGGTAGGCTGCCGGAATTGCGGGATGGAAGTTCCCATAGACGCCCAACTGGGTATCCAGCGTATCACGGGCATTCATATCCATATGATAACGCCCATGCCAGAAGAAGGTCTTCCCCTCTTCAATTTGCAGGCCAGCGAGATCAACACGACGATTTCGCCAGAAATCGAGATGGCTTTGCGGAAAATCGCTGCCTACGATCGCAACCAGATTCACCTGATTATAGAGCGAAGCGGCAGTCGAAAAATAGGAAGCAGCCCCACCAAGCACGCCTTCTACAGTTTTAAAAGGTGTCTCGATCTTATCCAGGGCCACAGAACCAACAACTAGAATGGACACATCCACCCTCCATAGAAAATAATTTTAACCAGCCACACACGGACACGATTGACCTTGCGGCCCTCGGTCCTACACGGGAGTAGCATCACTCAAATGCTCGATCACACCATCGAGAAAAGCCAGCGTACTGCTAAACTTCTCGCGAGCCATTTCACGAGCGGGCCCAGTATTTAACGACTGGTATAGTTCAATAAAACGCTCTTCAATATGACGAAGAATAGCGGCCAGCACCTCGCCAGTCACAGCACGATTGGGATAACGAGCGCCAAACTCGATCAACGACGTGACTACCGCCAGGCCGCTCAGTCGCCCTAATTTATCCGCATCGTAGAGCACAAGGTTCTCTAAAGGAGCCGACTCACGCTGCTCAGCAGGCACCACGGTCGTATGAGCCAGGATCGCCTGCTCCACCTTACTGATACGCTCGACCGGCACCTCTATGCCACGCAAAAATACCCCGGCCATCTCCGCGGATTTGACATTGTGATTCTGGAAACCATGAGTCGGAGTAGAAATATCATGCAAATAGCCAGCGATAATGAGAGCTTCTGTATCAATTGTAGCAGCCTCCTCTTCCCGCGCCTCCAGCTCTAATGCCAACATTCTACAGTTTGCTACAACAGCGCTGACATAACGAAAGCCCTCGGCTCCCATGACCTCCTCCGCATAGTGAGCTACAGACTGTATTACACCTGTATCCATTGTTTTAGCGAACCTTCCCAGTAACATCTTTTTGCGAACACACCCGGCGTAAGCTTACGTCATATGGTGGTCGGACGATTCCCTGCTCAGTAATAATAGCAGTTACATAGGTATAAGGGGTAACATCAAACGCCGGATTGGCTACCTCGACCCCAACAGGGGCTACCATCACTCCAGCTATCGTCGTGACCTCCCCAGGAGGACGTTGTTCAATCGGAATATGATCCCCGGAAGGCAAGGAGAGATCAATGGTAGAGCAGGGCGCCACCACATAGACAGGAATATGATGGGCATGTGCCAGCACGGCTACACTATATGTACCAATTTTGTTGGCAACATCACCATTGGCCGTAATACGATCCGCGCCCACAAAGACAGCTTTAATCCCACCACAGCGCATAAAATACCCGGCCATATTATCGGTAATCAACGTCAGGGGGACCCCAGCCTGTTGCAACTCCCAGGCCGTCAGACGGCTACCTTGTAGAACGGGACGCGTCTCGTCAACAAAAACATGGAGACGTTTCCCAGCCCGATGCGCCAGATAGATGGGAGCAAGCCCGGTCCCCACGCCAGCGGTCGCCAGCGCGCCGGCATTACAATGGGTCAGCAGAATATCGCCATCCGCGATCAGGGTAGCACCATACTCGCCCATTTTCAGACAGGCGGCATAGTCCTCGTCGGCTATGGTCTGCGCCTGATTGCACAGCACCTGCACCAGATCAGCCAGGGCAATATGCTCCTCAATAGCCCTCCTGGCACACTGTTGCATGCGGTCCAATGCCCAGAAGAGATTGACGGCTGTAGGACGGGTGCGGCCAAGCAGCTCGGCAACCTTCTGAAGGTGGGTATGCGCTTCAGCAAGCGTCAGAGCCTCGCCCTTCTCTCGCCACAGGCGATGCAGAGAGAGCGCCAGACCAAAGGCAGCCGTCACGCCGATAGCCGGAGCGCCCCGCACCTTGAGCGTAGAAATAGCATCAGCCACCTGCTGTTCATGATGGAGTCGCAGATAAACAACCTGTTGTGGAAGCAGTGACTGGTCCACCAGGCATACACTAACATCCAGCAGGCTCTCTTCTTCCCACCAGACAGTGCGTACATCCTGCTGCTGATATTGCTCAGCCATGGGAGCATCAGCCTCCTTACGCCATTGTTACTAGATAGTGTGAAATGCGTTCAAGCATAGCAATGCGCTACAACGCCCTGTTATGTAACGAGGACGAAGTGGTACGCACGCGGGAAACACCCAATAGTACTAACACATGGGTTAATAATCGCTAGAGTTCCAGCGAAGTATGCTACCATGATAGACGATAGAGCACACAACTGCAAGCTATGTAGAGTCACTACATAAGCATGTTACTGAAAACGTTAGTCGTCCGTTCCACTACACAGAAGGATAAAGCTGCCCGCGCCCGCAGGGATACCTACTATCAGGTATTTCCTCTGCGTTACACGGAGATATGCTATTACCTCTTGCATGGAACGGACAAGACGGTTGTAGCAATCGAAGGGATTGTAGCGCATGGTCCGGGTGGAAACCAAGGAAAGCTCTTGGTCCTTTGAACAAATTTACGACGAATATAAGACGCCTATTTATAACTATGTCTATCATCTGGTAGGGGACCGCGAACAGGCAGACGATTTAACGCAAGATACCTTTTTAAAAGCCTTTCGCGCCCTCCCAAAGATGGATGCAGATTTGAAGTTGTCGGCCTGGTTGTACCGGATTGCGACAAACACCGCATATGATGCGCTGCGCCGCCGGAAACTGATTTCATGGCTGCCCTGGCAGGATCTGGATCACGAGCCAGCCGATATTGAGAGTGCAGACCCACAGGAAATATATGGTACGACGGAATTGGTACGAGCGGCACTCCGTCGCATGCCTCAACAATATAGGTCGGCATTACTCCTGTATACACAGGAGGGTTTCTCCTATAGTGAAATTGCCAGGACCCTTAATATTGCTGAGAGTGGCGTCAAAATGTATCTCTCGCGTGCGCGTCAATCATTTAGAGAGCATTATCGGTCCCTGGAACAAGGAGGAGGCGCAAAATGAACTGCGAGCAGGTCAAGGACTCCCTTAGTGCTTACCTTGACAAAAAGCTCGCATTGGAAGAACGTCAAGAGGTAGCTACACATGTACAAACATGCGCTGCATGTAGCGCTATTCTCATGGACTTCCATCGTTTTGACACACTGATTACATCATTGCCCCGTGTTCACCCTGACGAGACATTACGGCACAGAATTTTCACCTCACTCGAATATCTGGAACTCACAGGTACAGCCGATGTCTTCGCGTATCCACAGGCAACCTATCAACATCCAGGATTAGACACCTCCAGGCATCCTCGCCTCATAGCCCTTCCAGGCGGTCGCAGCTCCTCTTCTGATTCACCAGAAACGAGGAAACGTCGTAGTACAGCAGGACAACGCGTGATGCAGCTGATGATCGTGGCTAGCATCCTACTAACGCTGGGCATAGCCAGCTTCATCGGCTGGAATGTATTCAAGAGCCAGGAGCGAACCACGACACAAACCCTGGGTGGCATCACCCCTCCAACCGGACCCCAGCAAGGACCAATACCGGCGGGGCTACGCTTTGTCTTTCAGAGAGACGGCGCGCTCTGGAGTGCTCCGACAGATGGCGGAACGGGAACTGTTCGCCTGACTCCATCGAATACCACTGTAGCAGCAAATTGGGAAGTAAGACCAGCGCAGCCGGGCCATCCTGCGGGAAATATGCTGGCTTACATTGACCTGCAACAAGGTTTTGTGCATACGATACGTAGCGACGCGCAGAATGATACGCAGATCCGGCAACCCCTGCTCAAAGCTGGCGTGCCAGCTTCTTCTCTCTGGGATACTGAGGCCGGAACCGACATTCTCAATAGCCTCACCTGGTCAAAAGACGGCACAATGCTCGCTTTTGTGGCCAATCCAACTGGTACGCCGGGATTGTACATCTACTCAACAAGTACAGGTGAAGTACAGCAAGTTCCGCTCTCTCTCTCTGGGGCGGTCGCGCACCCCGTCTGGTCCCCTGATGGGATACGTATTGCTTTTGAATTGACGCATAACAGCAAGGGAGCTATCCTGGACTACAATACGCAGAACCACGGGATACTTACCATTGCATCAATAGCTAATGCCCAGAGTAATGCGGCCGACACGGTTCTGACACTTGACTGGGCCTCCAGCATAGATACGCCTACCATCACCTGGAGTGTAGGAGCAGCAGGACACATTCATACTATCTGGTCACAGCGGGTAGGAACCGAAAACACGCTCCAGCCCCGCCTGCTCCTGCAGGGAGATTATCAGCAGGCAACATATAGCAGGACCGGGCAGCGAGGGATCGGGAGCTGGCTCGTTGTCAAATCATTCGGCGGGCAGACAGCAGATCTCATCAGTGTTGACTTGAATAGTAGCATGATAAGGCTCACAAGTGGGAAACAGGTCAGTTTCGCCCAGTGGTCTCCCGATGGTACGCAGGTATACTACTTCGACGCTTTCTCATCTGGCCTTGGCGCCTTACATGTTATTCATCTACAGTCAGGAAACGACGCTCTGGTGGCCATGGGAGTGACCAACGATCCAGCGCCAACCTGGTCTCCCGATAGCCAGCGCCTGGTCTACAGCACGGGAAGTCATACCCTGATCGCTCCTGTTCAGAACATCAGAACATCACAGCCGCTGAAAATACAAGGGCCGGCCTCCGCGTTTTCCTGGTCAGCCACTTCGCCATCTCAGCTTGTTCTGGCCATGAGCGATGGAGAGCAGGGCATTTATCTGGTAGATACACAGCATGATACGGCACTCCAACTAGATAAAGCAGCATTCCACGGCCCTATCTGGTGGACACAAATTCCATGATAGGCATGAGCGATTATTCTATGCCATGATGGTACAATGTGATATATATTGACTATTGCATCCTCTCAACGTCAGGGTTGAAGATGTTGCGGAAGGGAAGGGAGAGTATGTCAATAACACCACAGGCATTCTTTGCAGAGTATCTACCACCAACTCAGGCAATGGTAGACGCGGAATCTATGGCACAGCTTGGCATTCTTGCCGTGTTTCGAGCAAAGCCCAATGCGACACATCAGGCAGTCTTGAGCCAATTAGAGAGGCGGGAACGCATTGTACTCATCCTGCTCGATGGCAATCGCAACATCCGGGATGTTGCGAAGCTGGCCAGCCGTAGCGAATTAGAGGTAGCACACATACTCGTCCGTCTCCTCAAATGCGGCTACGTTGAATTTCTGGGTCCTGAGAGATCATAAGGCCCTGGACTCTTCATGGGAAATGGACATCAAGAGATAAAAGTTGGCAAAACGACGTGATTACAACGAATTTCTTGATGGGGAGAAATTTGGTCATAAAAGTGATAACAATTTGCTCACTCATGCGTTATAATAATTAGGCCTGGGATGGAAGGCGGGATGTACGTGAGCAAGCAGACCCACCTCGACGAGCGGCTTGTAGCGTGCATCTAGATTTCCGTGCGACCTTTTCCCCATGGGGTCGGCACGCGCACCTCCTAGAGCTTCGCGTGGCTATGATGGCTTACGCGTGGTAAGGGGAGGACGAGCTGGCACCCCGTCCTCCCCTTACTTTTATATTGTGAGAAAGGGTCGCATGCGGTCACTTGGTGGAAAATTAACAGTAGTTGCAACATTAACACTCCTGCTTTGTATGCTCCTCTTTACGGTCGTAACCTGGGGCCTACTTAAACTGTACTCTGAACAGCGAGCCAAAAGTGACGCGCAAGCTCAACTTATACACACCCAACAGGCATATCAAACATATAGTAACAATCTGCTAGGGGATTTAAGCAAGCTAGCCCGCTCCCCAGATACCAGTTCTACGCTCAGCGGGTCACATGCGGCCTCGACACAGCAGACTATCTACAACCAGCTAAGTACCCTGGCTGTACGTCACCATCTGGCTACGATAGCCCTCGTGGCCAGAAATCACCAGATAGTGGTTCAGGTGACAAGTAGCGATACTATCAACCCACTTCTCTCACCTGATATGTCACTCCTGATCGATCAGGCATTGCAGGGAAAGACCCCTGCGACTTTAGCACAGAACAAACTGCTCACATCCAACCAGTTGATCACAGGCACCCTCTGGACCCTGAACGTTGCAGCCCCCATACAAGATAGCTCCCATACCTCCATCGGCGCGCTGATAGCTGCAGAACGTATTGATGACAATTTTGCTGGTCTATTAATGCAACCAACCGGAAATAGCGTGGTCCTCTGTCTGGAGGGCCATATCCAGGGAGCAACAGGAAGCGCCGCAGGAGACTTTAAGACCGCCCAACTATCAGGGCAGCATCTCTGTAGCCCAGGAACAGAGGCTACGGTGAACGCGTCACAAGGCTATCTCATAGTAACTGAGAATATCAGGGTACAACAACAAATAGCACGCTCACCCTCGCTGGTCGTTGTGGCAGTTGAACCACTCTATACATTTAGTACATATAAAAACCGTTTCCTCCTTATTCTCGCTGGTATGGGAATATGTACCTTTGCCCTGGGCGTGCTCATTTACACCTTCGTGACACGTCTTTTTGTTATCCGACCATTACGTCGCCTCCGAGCGCGTGTCCAGGCGGTAGCAACCAGTGGCACCGATACACCAGCCATGCCACGCAAGACCGATGAGATACAGAGCCTGGCCAGCTCGTTCAGCCAACTTTCCGAATCGCTTGATAGTGAAAGTCAGGCTATGACGGAACAGATGAGCAACCTTTTGATCATGAGTGATGCCCTCGTCTCAACGTTGAACCTGGAGCATTTATTGGGAGAGATTGTGTCCCGCCTGGGCAATATTATGCAGGTCAAACATGTATCGCTCCTGCTCTACGGTCGTGAAATGCTCTCCCCATGGGCAGTCGCGCAATGGTCACACGAGTGTACAAGGCAACCAACCCGCTCTGTGCATAGCAAAATACCCCTCTCCCAACTCTCATCGCCCCAAAGTGGGGAAGTGATTGTCCATGCAGACCCGGACGGAGATATTACGCTGGCCGTGACAACAAAAATGGTGGCCATTCCCAGCTCGCGGGTCAACTCATCCAGCGGCAAACGCAAAGCCGCGCAGGCCTCACGCACAACTCCTCCCCCAGGGTTGTATGGGCTACGCCATCCCCGCATTCCCCGCTCAGCCCTACGCGACCTGGATATGATACTGGCCCGCATGGTGATACAGCGGCAAAAGATCGCCTATGGTGAAGACATCGAAGCCATCTACCGCGAGCGCCAGGAGCCCTGGGCACGTATGGCGCTGGAAGCGGGTTATCATTCTTCTATTGCCGTTCCACTGCTTCTACAAGACCAATCAATCGGTGCATTTATTCTCTATGCAGATACCCCACACCAGATCAGCAGTCGCGACACATTTTTGCTCAGTACGGCCGCGATTCAGGCCTCTATGGCTATTCAGAACGCGCTCCTCTTCGCAGAAGTCAAGGAGAAAAATGCGGCACTTGAGCGAGCCAACCAGTTAAAATCGCAATTTCTTGCCAATGTGACGCATGAATTACGCACTCCATTACACAGCATCATCAGCTATGGTGCCCTGATCCTGGAAGGCTTTCTGGATGGCGAGCTAACAACCGAACAAGAGGAGCATATCCAGTTCATGGTACGACGAGCAGAGGATCTCTCGCGCCTGGTTGATGATATGCTCGATCTTTCTAAGATCGAGGCGGACCACATTGAGGTCAAGCCAGAGCCACTAACGCTTGGCCCATGCCTCATCGAGGTCGTCAATCAACTCAAGCCTATGGCCAACAACAAAGGGCTCTATCTGAACCTGGAGATGGAAGAGGGATTACCTCTGGTGCTGGCAGACAGCCATCGTGTGCGCCAGGTTGCCATCAACCTGGCCTCCAATGCTATGAAATTCACCGAGAAGGGTGGAGTTACCCTGCGTTGCACGCTGCTCAGGGATCAGGACATGCTACGCATCGCGGTCTATGATACAGGCATCGGCATCTCACCTGCCGCTCTTGGCTATATTTTTGACGCCTTTCGCCAGGCAGATGGCAGCACTACGCGCCGCTTTGGAGGCACCGGCCTCGGTTTGACGATCGCGAAAAAACTTGTGGAATTACAAGGAGGTGAAGTGACTGTGGAAAGCGCATTGGGGCAGGGCTCCATCTTCTCATTTACATTACCCGTTGCACCTTCTCTGGAACATAATCAGTAGTGTCATATGACAGCGTTCCAGATCAATACGTAGAAAACAAACATTGAGAGAAAGCATATGAGCACACCAATACATACAAACCGTCCGACTATTCTCGTTGTGGAAAACGAAGTTTCTAATCGTCTGCTGATCGAGCGCGTCCTCTCCACGCGCGGCTACCGTTGTCTCTCTGCCTCCAATGGCCGCGAGGCCCTCGACATCCTCGACCACGAACAGGTTGATCTGATTCTCACCGATCTTTCTATGCCTGTCCTCGATGGCTATCGTACAACGCAGTTAATTCGCGCCCGTCCCGGCCTCGAACAGATCCCGATTGTGGCAGTCACCGCTTTTGCCCTCAACGATGAAGGAGAGGCCGCCCGGCAGATTGGTTGCACGGAGTATTTAACCAAGCCATTCAAGCCACGCCAATTATTGGAGGTGGTGGATCGTTTGCTGCCTCAGAAGTAAAAGAGGAGCAATACGCTCTAGCCTTGCTATCGCGCTCTCATCTTCCATATAATGTAAAAAAACCTGATTAGGAGACAATCCATGGACATTGCAGTCACCACACTGGCAATAGATGATATTGCCAGCGATGCGCTTGTTGTTGGCGCTGCACGCGCGGAGTTGGGAATCGTACTTTCGACCGCCGCAACTGCTGCTGATGAATTCCTTAATGGACTCATCACTGAGCGATATATTGATGGAGAATTTAAAGGACACCTGGGCGAGACACTTACTATCCATACCATGGGTCGGCTGCCAGTCAAGCGCGTAATCGTAGTTGGTCTGGGTCAGCAAGAGAAAATCAGCGCGCAATCGTTCCGCCGGGCGAGTGCTATCGTTGCCCGCCATCTGCAGAGCACCGGAGCACACCACATTACACTGGCCCTACAAGGAATTGGGACGTACATGAATGACGCACAGGCCGCTCAGGCCGGGATAGAGGGCGCTCTCCTGGGACTCTACAGCTTTAGAAAATATCAATCTTCAGAGAAGAATAACAATAGCATCTCCAGGATCGATCTGTTCACAGAGACGACACAGCAGGCCGCCTTCGAACAGGCCATCTACATGGGTCATGCGCTGGCTGAGGCTACCAATTTCGCGCGTGATCTCGTCAATGAGCCACCCAGCGTGCTGACACCCACCGAAATGGCCAACCGGGCCAGCATCATGGCTACTCAGTCGGGTCTGGAATGCGAGATCTTCGACAAAGCCAAAATTGAGGCGCTTGGTATGGGTGGACTATCCGGTGTATCGCAAGGA
>Ga0070730_10001194_pt1 | contig 25503 bp, 27 predicted proteins | sample Coa_R1_3_FD_66447 | JGI IMG/M metagenome (GOLD analysis project Ga0070730, IMG submission 66447) | Surface soil microbial communities from Centralia Pennsylvania, which are recovering from an underground coalmine fire - Coalmine... | ecosystem: Environmental > Terrestrial > Soil > Unclassified ... | reverse complement strand
CCGGCTCGTCGTGACCCGTGAGGACGACGAGATCAGGCAGGTACTCCGCGATCACGGAACCGAGCTGAGCGGGATGGCCCAACCACGGCGCCTGAGGGTCCCGCTCGCTCCGAGACTCGGCTTCGCCGACTATCCCGATGATTTCGTATCCACCGCCGCGGCCACGGCGGAGATCCTGGAGCAGGGTAGATGCGTCCGAGAGCTCGCCGACGAGGAGCAGGCGAACCGCCGGAGCGACCTTCCGCAAGGCGGTCTCCCAGCAGGCGCTCGCAGCGAAGACGGTCAGCGCAATGAGCCAGATCGTCATTGCAGAGAGATCTGCGATCGGTAGCCAGGCGGACGCGGTGGCCGAAAGGACGACCGCGATCAAGACGCCCCGTGCTACTGCCACCCGCGGTCCGAGCGCTGTCAGTGCCGCGCCGTCGAGACTGTGTCCGATCGCCATCGACAGGCCCCAGATCGCCGAGGCGACGGCGACGGCGACGATCCGCTGCGACCAGCTCTCACCGTGAGAGGAAGCAAGAACGATGGGAATGACCGGGCCAATCGCCACGGCGATCCGCCCGGTTTCCCGGATCGCCGCTGCGCGGCGAGGTGGCAGCCGACGCGGCGGCGCGCTATCCCCTTCGCGAGCGCGCACGCTGTGTCGATTCTAGGCCGGACAGCGTTGCCTCAAACCCGTCCGAAGGAATAGCCCGGCCGGGCCGAGCGGTGGGCAATCGTCCGCTTTCACAAGTCTCGCCGCGGCCGGCGCATCGAACCTGGTCAGGCTAACCAGTCGACTCTTCGCCGGTGGCAGCTTCGGCGTAGAGGCGCTCGTACAGCGCTTCGAGGAGATCGACCGTCCGCTGGAACCGGAACTGGGCCTGCTGCCGCAGTCGTGCGGCACCCCCCAGCCGCCGACGCTCGAATGGATCGTCGAGCAGGCGCGCGATCGCCTGCGCAAACGCTAGGTGATCGCGCGGCGGCACGAGTATCGCCTCTTGCTCATGCTCGACGGTCGATGGAATCCCGCCGACGCGGCTCGCCACGATTGCCTTTCCCGCGGCCATCCACTCGAGTAACGCGAGTGGCATCCCCTCGAACCGTGACGGGAGAACGAGGACGTCCATCGCAGCAACGAGATCGGGCACCTCATCGTTCGACCGATGCCCGAGAAAGAGGGTCGGCACGCCGAGTTCGTCGGCGAGCCGCTCCAGGCTGGGCCGTTCAGTCCCGTCGCCGACGACGACGAACCGCAGGTTCGGCCGCTGCGGCGCAAGCATGCCGAGGGCCCGGAGTGCTGTCTTGAGGTCCTTTTCTGGTCGCAGGCCGCATACGGTCCCGACTACGGCGTCCGACGGCGCAAGACCGAGTTCGCTCCGGGCGTGCTTCGCGTCGCCCTGGGGTCGGTCGGGTATGCCATTGGGGATGAAGACCACCTTGTTCTCCGGGATCCGCTCGAGCTCGATCATGCGCATCCTGTCCGTCGGTGACACCGCTACGATCCTTCCAGCGCGCCGCGCGATCAGCTCCCGATCTGTAATACGGCGCAGGGTCCCGTCGTAGGACCAGGAGTGCTCGTGCGCAAGCAGGACGGGCAACCGGGTGCGCGGAGTCAGTACCGCTCCCCAGAGATTCGAGCCGAACTTGTGGGTGTGCACGATGTCGATCCTCCCGCTGCGCAGCAGCCGAACGAGAGGCCGCCAGCGCCAGACATCGAGCTTCGAGTGACGGTTCAGCTCGAGCACCTCGATACCCGCCGCGCGAGCTGCGGCAACGTGGCTCCGTGAGGATGGGCGTGTCGAGCAGATGATGCTTTCGAACCGGCTCGGATCGAGACCGAGCGCGATTCGTGTCGCCACTGTCTCCGCGCCCGCGGTCATCAGGCCATCGATCACGGTGAGCACGCATAGCCGTTCCTTGCCGGGGGGACGGCGTGCCAGATCCCCTCTTCGAGTGTCGGGTGTGTATGACCGGGACGTTTCGTCGCCGGGTGGGCTGTTTGGAACGGGCATGAGAGATGGCGTTCGCGCCCGACGATAACGGCTGCAATGCCCACCTACTTGGACTGATGGACTGATCCGGCCTCAAGCCTTCATGCGAACCGAGCGCGAGCCGCCCCGCCTGCGCCTACCAGGAACTTGCTCATCTCAAAGATCGGAATCTAGGGCCAGAGCAGCGCCCTACAATCGGCCCCAAGGCTGGATCGTCGAACAGCCGTGCGAACACGTGTCTTCTATCCTGAGCCGGCTTAACCGTCCTCCGCAGCTCCAGGCGCCGTTTGTCGCCGGCAACCCCGAGTCCGGGTACTACAACGACCTGCGCGTCGAGCTCGACACCGACGATCCGATCGAGGCGCGGCGGCTGCTGCAGAGGTTTGTCGCCGACCGAGAACGGGCGAACCACGTCACCATCGCACAGTTCGCGCTCGGCGCGTGGCAGATGCGGGAGAAAGACGAGGCTTGGCTCCGTGTCTTCGCTGAAGGAGCCCAGTGGCTGGCGGAAGCGCTGGACGACGGCGGTGGCCTTCAGTATCAGTTCCCGATGCCTCACACGTTGGAGATCAGCCCTCCGTGGTACTCGGCGATGGCGCAAGGGGAGGCAGCGAGCCTCTTCGTGCGTGCCGCACTGACCCTCAGAGATGGGAGCTACGCCGATGCGGCGGAACGCGCAATCCAGCCCTTACTACGAGCGGGCTCGTCGATCGTCGCGTTCACTCCTGAGGGGCCGGTCCTGCAGGAATATCCGACACAGCCGCCGTCGCACGTCCTGAATGGATGGATGTTTGCCCTTTGGGGCCTGTACGACGTGGCACGCTTGGCCGAGCGTTCCGGGAACGCGGGCTCCGAAGCACAGCGTGCGTTCCTCGACGGCACGGCAGCATTGGTCCGCCGAGTCGACCTCTACGACGCAGGCCTCGGCTGGTCCCGCTACGACCTCTACCCGCGCCGCTTGACCCACGTCGCAAGCCCCTTCTACCACCGGCTGCATGTTGCGCTATTGGGCGCGACAGCCGACCTCACAGGCGAAGATGCCCTTCGGCGCAAGGCGGCCGTATGGGAGGCGTCCGCCGGTCGCTTCCCGCTGAGGACCGCGGCAGTCGCGCGCAAGATGGCCTTTCGGCTCGTCTATCCGAGGCGCCCGGTTTGACCGCTTGGTGAAACCGGCCGAGCGAATCGTCGCGCTTCCTGGTCTAGGTACTCTCCCTCGCCGTGTGTGGCATCGTCGGTGTAGTCGGTCTGGACTCCGAGCCTACCCTGGAGACGGCGGCAACGGTGCTCGACTCGATCCGGCACCGAGGACCAGACGCCGCGGGCCACGCGTATCGCGACGGGGTCTGGCTCGGCTCGCGCCGCCTGAAGGTGCTCGACCTGTGCGACGACGCGAACCAGCCGATGAGGGACGCAGAAAGCGGCATCACGCTCGTCTACAACGGCGAGATTTACAACTACCTCGAGCTACGGGCATCGCTGGAACAACTCGGCCATCGATTCGAGACGAGCGGCGACACCGAGGTAGTGCTCCGCGGCTATCTCGAGTGGGGTGAGGAACTCTTCCGGCGTTGTAACGGCATGTGGGCGCTTGCGATCCACGATCCCTCTCACGGCGGCGTTCTCATCTCACGCGACCGCTTCGGAGAGAAGCCGCTCTACGTCGGAAGAGACGGTGGTGGAGCCTGGTGGTTCGGATCGGAGGCGGCTGCCCTCCACACGGCGGGCGTCGGGGCTGGGCGCTTCGATCGCGCGCGAGTTCTGAGCTTCCTCGCCTTCGGCGACGCCGAGGATCCCGGCGGATCCTTCTTCGAAGGCATCTCGCAGCTTCCCCCGGGACACTCGGCTTTGCTCGTCCGAGATGGCTCCCTGAACCCGCGAAAGTGGTGGGATCTCGCTGAGTTCGCCACCACGTCCTGGCTTGACGGAACTGACCCGGCCGACCCACAAGAGGTACTCGACGATGCGGTTCGGATCCGTCTCCGTAGCGACGTGACCGTCGGAGCGAGCTTGAGCGGGGGGGTCGACAGTTCCGCCATCGTCGCGTCGATCAGAAATGTCGATCCAACACGGCCCTTGCATGTCTTTACCGCCAGCTTCCCAGGCCAGGCGATCGACGAATGGGAACGGGCGAGCAATGTCGCGACACAGTTCGAGGCACAGGCGCACAGAGTGGAGCCGACACCTGAAGGCTTCCTCGATGAGCTGCCCCTGTTGGTGCGTCGCCAGGGCGGCCCTTTCGACTCGCCATCGGTATACGCCCAGTGGTGCGTGATGCGTGAGGCGGCTGAGCAGCACGTGACGGTGCTGCTCGACGGACAGGGGGCGGACGAGACCTGGGGCGGCTACCGGAAGTACGTCTGGTTTGCTGTGGCGGATGCCGCGCTGCGCGGTCAGTTCGGAAGCAGTGGCCGGATACTCAGGAGCTGGAAGGCCGCTGCCGACCTCCCGTCGCCGGATCTCCTGCAGATTCTGGGTCTTGCGCTTTCGGCCCGGGGACGGGAGGCGGGTCGCAGCGCCCTGCGGCGCTCGGCGCGCTGGATCGGCCCTGCGTTGCGCGAGGGCCACCTTGTCGATCCGCAGGGTCCGAAGCTGCGGGGACCGCTCTTGCTGCAAGCCGCTGTAGCCGATGGATCGCGTGTGATATTGCCGCGGCTCCTCCGCTACGCCGATCGAAATTCGATGGCGTGGAGCCGCGAATTGCGACTGCCGTTCCTGGATGAGCGGGTCGTGAAGCGAGGTCTCGGCTCGGGGTGGCGGCTGAGCCTCGAGTCCGGCTGGACGAAGGAACGGCTCCGCCGTCTCGCAGCACGACGTCTCCCTGACGAAATCGTGTGGCGGAGAGGCAAGACAGCGTACGACGTGCCGGAGCGCCTTTGGCTTGCGCACCCTGGCGTTCAAACCCAAGTGCGTGAATCGGTCGAGTTTCTCCGTTCTCGGCAGATCCTGGCACCTCGGGAGGAGCCGAAGACGACCGCGTGGCGGGCACTTGCTCTCGCCAGGTTCCTCACCGAGTACAACCTCGCCGCCTGAGACCGTGGCGTCCCCGCGGCTTCTCTTCCTCGCCTCGTCGTTCCCCTATGGCCTGAACGACAGGTTCTTCGCGCCCGAGGTCCGCGAGCTCGTGCGCCAGGGCGTCGACGTACTCGCGATTCCCGTGCGACCCACCGGGCCGCTGACCACCAGCGACGCCGAATCGCTGGCTATACGGCGCCCGCTCCTCGACCTTACGATCGCGCATGGTGCTATCGCCGAGACCATCCGAGCCCCGTTGGCCGTGGCGCGCTCGTTCGCAGTGCTATTCCGCAGCCCTTCACCAAACGTGCTGCTGCGGAACATCGTTGCCTTCCCGAAGGCGCTGTGGATCGCGCAGCTCGCACGCTCTTGGAAGGCCGATCACATCCACGCGCACTGGGCCGGCCCGCCGTCGACGGTCGCCTACATAGCGTCGAGGCTCTCGGGAGTTCCGTTCAGCTTCACTGCGCACTTCGCCGACATCGTCGCCAACAACCTGCTTCGCGAGAAATCGGCGTCAGCCGCGTACGTCCGGTTCATCGCCGTGGCGATGATGAAGCTCGCAAGAGAAGCCGTCCCTGGAATCGACGACTCCCGCTGGGTCTTGGTCCGTTTTGGCGTCGAGATGCCCGAGCGACGCGCGCCACGCCAAACCCTCGGAGACCCGCCGGTCCTCCTGATGGGCGCACGCTTCGATCAGGAGAAGCGGCACGACCTCCTCATCCAGGCCACACGCCGCTTGCTCGACCACGGACTCGAGGTCGAGGTCTGGCTCGCAGGCGCTGGCCCAACCGAGGACGCCATGAAACAACTCGTTCACCGATTCGCTGTCGACCAGAAGGTCCGTTTTCGAGGCTCTGTCCCGCGCGCTGTACTGCTCGAGTGGCTTGCTTCCGGACAGGTGGACGTTGCTGTGCTCCCCTCGGATGGCGAAGGGCTTCCCGTCTTCCTGATCGAAGCCCTGGCCCATTACGTCCCGGCAATCGCCACGGACGTGGGCGGAGTCGCAGAGCTCGTTGGCGACGGCTGCGGAGAGGTCGTGCCACCGGACGACGCCGACGCCCTCGCGGACGCGATCGCACGCGTGCTCCGCACGCCTGAGTTACGCGAGCATATGGCGCGAGCCGGACGAGCTCGCGTCGAGCGCGAGTTCGCGATCGAATCGGTGGTCCGGCATCTGCGACAACTGCTCGGATTCGCGGAGGACGCAGAAGATCCGATGATCGCAGGCCGCTTCAGCGGGGATTCTTCGCCAAACTGAGCGATTTGTGAGATTCGATTCTTTCTGCTCTGCGAAGCTCGACAGAAACCCGTAAAGCACCGAACTCGGTAGCGGCAAATTCGGCTTCGCGGCCCGCGCAGTCCGATCGGCGTACTCCGAATGAGGGGTTCAGTGCCTCGTCGCTCCTTCCGAGTACCGGGATGTGCGCAAGCAAGTGGCCGTAGTGATACTGCTGATGCTCGGGTTCGCGGGTGTCGGATCTTCGACAATCGTGACTGGCGCTCTCGCAGGGCCGAAAGCAGTCTCCGCCGTTCAGGAGGAGAAGCTCCTCGGGCCGAAGCCGACCCCCCGCTGGTACTGGCGCTGGATCGACTGGCGCCTAGGCGAGGGGTACGCCAAGGGTCACCGGAGTGAGCTCGCTTTTCGTCCGGCCGATGGGCCGGGCCGGATCCCGACCTGGGCCTGGAAGCGGCTCCACTTCTTCGTGCTCGCACGCGACGAGCATCGAGGCCTGGCAGGAGCCCGCAAGAAGCATGGGGGACCGCCGGGGACAACTACGACGGGTACCACGACTTCCGCTACCACCACGACGTCGGCTGCGACAACGACCACCACGGCCACAACCGGCACGACGACCCCCGCGCCCACAGGCGGCGAGACCTACGAGCAGGCGATCGCTTATACACAGACGCGACCCGCGTTCACGCCGCGCCGGACGGTGGACGTGAGCAACGCAGCTCAGCTGCATGCGGCCCTCTCGAACCTGCAGCCGGGCGATCTCGTTCAGGCGACAGGGAGCTTTACGGTGAACGGCGAGACCGTGATTGACAACCAACTCTCATCCCCCGCCGAGCTCGACCTGAGCGGCGTCAGCTTCGTCAACTCGAGCGGCACGAACAACCCGGCCGTCTACCTGAACGACCCCCAGAATCTGTACATCTTCGGGGGCGACGTGAGCACCGCCGACACCGGCGGCCAGGGCATCCTCGACGCCGGCTCACAGCACGTCCTGTGGTGGGGCTTCACGATCCACGACACCGGCAGCACAGGCTTCGCAGCCCGCGCGCTCAACGGCCCGGTCGACCACAACGACTTCCAGGGGACGATCTGGAAAATCGGCCAAAACCTCGCCTGGGACACGCACTGCATAAACGAGTGCGGCACCGGACTGCATGGCGCCAACCTGTGGGACGGCGCGACGGCCGGCAACTTTACGAACAACCGGTTCGCCTTCTACGCGCACGACATCCCGACCGGCGCCTGCGTCGAGTTCGGAAACAACCAACCCACCTCCCAGGCGACCGGCAACGTCCTCTACCTCAAGTGCGTAAACGAGACTGAGGTCTCCACCATCCAAACCGGAGGCAACGGCTTGCAGTTCTGGGGAGACACCAACACGCTCGGCGTCGACGTCAAGTATCTAGAGGTGGACAACGCCCAGGGACGCGCACTCGACAACCAAGGGCTCTCCGCCGGGCAAACACTCGCCGGCGTCACCGTGGAGTACGGAACGGCGTCGAACACGAACCAGAATTCGCTCCTGAACGAGCCGAACAACCAGCTGCCGTGGGACTGGCGAGGCAGCGTGGCCTACCAGAACGTCTCACCCGCGCCCTGAGCCGACGCTCTCGAGGCGTTCCCACAGTTCCTCGCAGAGCCGTCGCACCTCCCTGCTGAGCTGAAACTCGTCCTTTCGGCGCGCCGATCCGAGGTGGACACCGCGGGTGATGTCCTGCTCAGGGTAGGCCACACCGACGAACTCGTAGAGCGACCGCATCGCCTGCGCCGGATCGTTGACCAACCGCTCGTACGAACAGAGACGAACATCGGGGCGCTCGTCGAGTCGCAGATCGAAGAAGAGCGAGGTCCGGGCCCACCAGAAGAGCGCCGCCGCGTCGTGGGGATCCATTTCTGGCCGGTAATGGCGGGCAAGAATCGACCGTGTGGTCTCCGGAACGACCTCGCCTCGCCAGTTGGGCGGGTCGTTCCAGAGCAAGAGGCGAAGGTTGCGCTCGCCGTTCCCCCCCCCGAAGTAATTGAGATCGGACGCCGCGACGTTTTCGGGGCGGCGGTACATCCAGACCGCGTAGGAGTTCTCGAGACCGTCGAGCCAGGTCGGAGTGTACTGCGACTCGACGAGAGGCTTGAGAACGAGCAGGCGCGCACGGGTACTGTCCAGCCGACGCCTCACCTCAGGCAGCGGCTTGAGCCGAAACCCGTTTTCGGCGGACGACGACAACACACTCCGCTCCGGAAACGTCACGGACCGCAGGTCCGCGTCGAACAGTTCCAGCATCAGCGTTGTCCCCGAGCGTTGGCAGCCGACAACCAGCACGACCGCTTTACGACCGTCACGCGGGAACGGATGGCGCAGGCGGTATGCGCGTTTCTGAGCCAGATGCAGCTCGCGTTGTGCGCGACGCCGGATGCGTGTCGGCAGACTGTCAGGCATGGGCCGCGGCCAACGCCTCCCTGCAACGCCTGCCGCTCACGCGGAGGACTCTAGCCGGGCCGCCGAAAAACTGGTGGCGATGGCAGCCACTCGGTTTCTCTTTGTGCTCGGGACGGGCCGCTGCGGATCAACACTCCTCGCCGAGATCCTCGCGGCCCATCCCGGGATCGGCTGGATCTCCACGTTGCCGGACCCGCTCGGCCGCATCGCGCGAGGCATGCGACTCGAGCCTCGGCCCTCGGAGGCGTACGCCTTGCTTCGGAAAGAGGTCTCCCCCATGCTCGTCGACCCGTTTCGAGATCTGACCGCGGCCGATGCGGCGCCCTGGCTAGAGCGACGCCTACAGCGATTCTTCGGCCGCCGCGCCGAGGAGCAGGGCCGCCCAGTCTTCATGCACAAGTTCACCGGCTGGCCCCGCGCGCGTCTGCTCGCAACCGTCTTCCCGGAAGCGAAGTTCGTCCACGTCTTTCGTGACGGCCGCAGCGTGGCCAACTCGTTCGTGCAGGTCCACTTCTGGCAGGGCTACCGGGGCGCGCCGGGCTGGACCTTCGGCGACCTCTCCGAAGACGAGCGCCGCGACTGGGAGGCAGCGAATTTCTCGTGGACGTACCTCGCCGGCCTCGAGTGGAAGCGACTGATGGCCGCATTCGAGGCCTCGAGGGACGAAATCGGTCCCCAGCGCTGGCTCGACGTACGGTATGAGGACCTCGTCGCGCGACCCTTGGAGGAGACAACGGCCATCCTGAAATTCACTGGGCTCGACCGCTGGACCGGCCTGAAACGTCGCCTCGCCGCACTTGGAGTCTCCGAGGGACGCAGGGATGCCTATCGGGACGAGCTTCGACCGGAAGACGTCGCGCAGCTGGAGTGCACGCTCGCGCCGACGCTCGAGCGCTGGGGCTACTCAACTCCCGCTCGGTAGGAGAGAGTCCCCTGTGCTGTCTTCGTGAAGCACCGTGGGAACACTCGCAAGCAGGGCGAGCAAGAGCCAGAGCGGCTTTTCGAATTCCCCCGAGAGGAAGAAGTAGGCACCGAGCAGACCGATTACGCCCGCGAAGAGCCCCCGGGCCTGAAACTCGATCTCACCGAGCGACCGGTCGAGCCGAGCGAGCGCCCGCCTCGCCGAGCGCAGTGGAATCACAGCGACGGCGAGAAACAGGACCAGGCCCACCGTGCCGAGCTCGGCAAGGAACTGGAGGTACGTGTTGTGCACCACCAGCGGAATCGTCACGATCTGGCGGACAGTCGTGAGGTTGACCGTTTGCGTCGCGTACGAGGGCTCCACGACCTGGTAGTTGCCAAGCCCCACGCCACCGATGGGGTGTCCCGAGTAGACACGGAGCGCAATGCGCCACTCGTCGAGTCGCCCCGAGGTCGTGCCGGAAGCACCGGCCCTTGAGGTGGTCTGAAAGACGTGGGCGGGCCTGTAGCCGAAGTAATAACCAAGCCCGATCGCGGCCAAGACCAGAACGAGCACGAGGATGCGCGGCCGCGCCGGCCCTGCCACCGCGACGGCCGCGAACAGGCCAATCGCCAATCCGACGATCCCTCCGCGGGACTGCGTCAGCGCGAAAGCGGCTAAGTCGATTCCGGCCACGGCCGCGTAGAGCCACCGCGCTCGCGCTGAGGTCGTGGCTGCGAACAGGAATGCGGCGATCAGGATCGCGGGAATGAGCTCGGCTGCGAAGTAGTTGGGGTCGAAGAGGCCGGCCAACCGCCCCGAAGCTATGTAGTGACCCGAGGCGATGCTGTACGTCGATGTGACGACGCTGGCGAGTAGGTAGCCGCGAAGGATCGTGCGGAATCCCAATCGAGTGCAGGCGGCTGTAAAGGTGACGAGGAGGAGTGCAGCATTAAGGACGAGGCGTTCGACGCCGGTACGTGTCGCGCTTGTGTTGACAGCCCAGAGGATCGAGGCGCCGGAGAAGACAATCAGCGCCACGATCGCTGCGGACAGCAGCGGCTGCGCTTGAGGGAGCGCCGGAACTTTCGTCCGGCGGGTCAGCACGGCGGCTGCCCAGGCGAGGACGAGAAGAGCCCCAACGGGCTTTGCGAGGGTGGCGCCCACGCCGAGTGACCCGGGCAGGTGGGCCGGGAATGTCAAGACGGTGAAAGCGGCGATCGCGAGTGGGAGCCTTGTCATTGCGAGCGCGACAAACCCGGCGCCAACCAGCGCGTACACGGCGTATTTCGGCGAGTAGACCGCGACGGTCGCAAGCAGCGCCGCGGCGCCGGCCGCCGCGGCGGTGACGGCGGCGCGCGCGTCGAGATCCGGCGTCAGGCGTGAACGAGCTAGCCCGTTCACGGCGAGATCAGGAGCGCTCAGAGGATGGCAGTGGGGCCCCCGCAGAGAGCAGGTAGTCCCCTGGGATCACCGGTAGGTCGCCCGGGTAGCCCTCGTACGCGTGCTTGCCGCGCCGGCCGGGACCACGGCGAGAGGTGATGAACAAGCCGAGCGGTGTCACACCGCGCCGACCGAGGAGCTCCCGCAGCTCCGCGAGCTTGTCGCGCCGGGTGTGACCAATTCGGGCACACACCAGGACCGCCTCGCCCGCGTCGGCGAAAGCGATTGCTTCCGCGACCTCCGGCAGAGGCGGTGTGTCAACGACTACGACGTCGCACTCGCGACCCAGCCGGCGCAGCAACTCCTTGACCCGATGCGTGTCGAAGAGGTGGAGCTCGTGCATCTGCTCTTCACTTGCGAGCAACAGCTGCAGCCGCGCATGCAAAGGAGCGGGTACTGCACCCGTGCGCGACGCGTCCGGATTGTTCAGCAGGTGTACGACACCGTCACGGTGGCCGACGATGTTGAACACGGTGCCGACCATGGGCCGCGGCAGGTCGGCATCGACCAGGGTCACGTTCAGACCCGCACTGCTGAGTGCGATCGCAAGATTGACGGCGGTTAGCGTCTTGCCGTCCCCGGGACCGGCGCTGGTCACGATGATCGAAGCCGGAAAACGATCACCGTTGCCGCCTGCGCTCGCCAGCACCGCTCGTAGCGTGCGGTATGCCTTCCAGGCCTCGCGCGGAAGCGCCCCCCGCCCAAGGAAGTAGCCCTCCACCGCTCGAGCGGGGAGCCGCGGGATCCGGGCGAGCACCGGCAGCCGGTGCGCTTGGGTGAGGTCCTCCTCCCGGGTGAAGGTCGGACTGATGATTTCGAGCGTGACGGCTGCGGCAAGGCCGAGCAGCAGGCCCACGATGAGGGCGATGCCAAGGGTCTCCTTAGGACGCGGCCATGCGGCGGACAACGGCGTGGTCGCCGGAGTGAACGCGCTAACTGTCGGATCCGGCGCGCCGGCGTAGGACTTCAGACCGGACAAGACGGCGGCGAGGTTCGCATGCGTGTCACTCTGTTTCGGCACGAGACGCAGCTGGGCCTGGATGTCCTTGATCCTGGCCGACAGCCAACTCTGGAAATTCACCGCCCGCTGTTGGAGCACGAAGCGCTGGAAGCTGTTGGCGACCCCCGCGGCGGCAGCCCCGTTCGAGGCGGTTCCCTGGATAGCGACGAGGTCGGCCTGGGAAAGCGGGGTCACGCTGATCTTTGCGCGGCCGGTGCCCGTACCCACGTGCCGGTAGGCAGCGCTCTTGTAGAAGGCGCCAAGGTAGGCCGGAGAGGCGAAGAGGCGGGCGGCGGCGGTGGTAACCGAAGATCCATCAGCAGGCTGATAGAAGACGGCCGTAACAGGGGCGCCCGCAAGGGGATCGCTGGTGCCGAATGCGGCGCGCGGCTGGATCGACAAATCTGCGTCGGCGACGTACCGCTTCGTGGACGTGGCGACTACCCCGAGCGCGACGACCAACGCGATGACCGTTATGGCCGCGATCAGCAGGCGATGGCTCCGCAACGCATGCCAGTAGGGCACGCGACCTACGCCGGTATCAAAGTTTCCGCTCAGATCCCCTTCTCCACGACGCGAACCTCATTGTCCACCACCGTAACTCTCCTCAAACCGGCCGACCTTGCAATGGCCCGCGAGGCAAGACGGTGCTAGTCGGGGTCGCCGCAACTGCCGAGCGCGATGCCGTGCCCGACGATGGTACCGATCACAAGCGCAACGGCAAGCCAGCTGAAGAGGCAGACGGCGAAGAGATGCGGCCAGTCCATAGCGCCGACCATCGCTCAGAATCAAAGCACAGGCATCGTCCGGAAGGGGTAATTTGAATGCCGTACTGGTCTCGCGACGGAAGAGGTGTGGTGGTGCCTGCTGACGGTCTTTGGGAGGGTGTGGAACGGCTTCTTGAGCGATTGACGCCCGAGATTGCGTCAGAACACGGCCTCGGCCCGCTGGCAGCCCGACGGCTACATCTCCTTGGAAACCCAACTCCGGAGCACCTCCTCCGGGAGGAGCGTGCTGCACGGACTGCAGCCCTCGTCGCACCCGCGCTACTGAAACGTGCCCGAGAGGCCTATGACGGGCCGCTCCTACTGGTCAAGGGGCCGGAACTCACCGCGCGCTACCCGGACGCCGCTCGCCGCTTCGGCGACCTCGATCTTGTGGCGGGGAATGCGGAAGAGGCTCAGGCCGCGCTGCTCGCAGCAGGCTTCCGTCTGCAGGATCGCGATTGGCCTCCAGAGGGGTACGACGATGTCCGGCGGCCGCACTACCACCTCCACCCCCTCGAGTTGCCCGGCCTCGCCCTCCGAATCGAGCTCCACAAGCACGCCAAGTGGCCCGAGTATCTCCGGCCGCCCGCAAACGATGAACTGTTCGAGGCCGCCGTGCCGTCCGTCGTCGGCATCGACGGCCTGCTCACGCCTCACCCTGACCATCACGCGGCCTTGCTTGTTTCTCACGCCTGGGGAGAGGTCCCCATGCGTCGGCTACGCCAACTCGTCGACCTCTTCGCCTTCGTCGACGACAACAACCGTCCCGAAATTCGCCGACTGGCGACAAGGTGGGGCATCGAGCGCGGCTGGAGGTCGACGCTCGCGGTCGGCGACTGGCTGTTACGCGGACAGACCGAGCCGCGTCTCGTCGGTGTCTGGGCGCGCTACCTGCGCGAGCTGCGCGAGCCAACCGTGTTCGAGATGCACATCCAGGAGTGGCTCTCGGCGTTCTGGCTCACAACGCCACGGCCCGCTACGCGCCGGGCGTACCATGCAGTTCTCCGCGACTTCCAGCCGAAACCGAACCAGAGCTGGAAAGCCAAAGGACGGCAAACGGTTCGAGCGCTCACGCACCCGCGGAGAACGAGGACCGAGCATTACGTCCGCTCCGGCTACCAACGCACCGCCACCGGACAGTGGAAGCGCCCGTCCTAGCCGTGACTCGGAGCTCGGCTCCTGCGTTCACCGTCGTCATGCCGGCGCACAACGACGTCTCGACAGTCGCCGGAGCGATCGAGTCGGTGCGTCTGCAGACGCGACCGGACTGGGAACTGATCGTCGTCGACGACTGCTCGCGCGACGGAACCGCCGACGTAGCCGAGGCTGTCGGTGACCCCCGCATCAGAGTGGTGCGTCAAACCGAAAACCTGGGACCGAGCGCAACTCGCAATCGGGGTATCTCGATGGCGCGGGCACCGATCGTCTGCCCTCTCGACAGCGACGACCTCTGGGTGCCGGAGTATCTCGAGGCGATGGGGCGCGCCCTGGAAGCCAATCCCAATGCGTCCGTTGTGTGCTCGGATGCGTGGGTCTTCGACGAGCGGACGGGGCGTGTCAGGAAGAGATCCGCCGTAGAGCAGCAGAACCCGCCGGAGCCCGTACCCGACGACCCGGAGACGTTTGTGGTCGAGCTCCTGCGACGCAACTTCGTCTATTACTCGGTGGCCGCCCGACGCGAATCGATCCTCGCGGTCGGCGGGTATGACGAGAGGCTGTGGGTGGGTGAGGACTGGGAGCTCTGGCTACGCCTCGCCGCCGCGGGCTTCCAGTTCGCCTTCGTCCCGCAGCTCCTGGGCTTGCACCGGAAACGGGACGGCTCGCTGACGAGTACGCTGGAACGCTCGCTCGAGGGAAGACGCGAGGTCTACCGCGTCGTCGCGGAGGACTGGGACGCGAGTCCGGAGATTCGCGAGCTCGCGCTCAGCATGAGGCAGCAAAGGGACCTCCGGGGGCAGCGCCGCGCCGCGGCGGCGGACTTGCTCGCGCCGCTCGCCACGCTCCGCTTCAGGCTACGACAGACGATGCACTGGCATCAAGAGCCGCCTCAGGACGTCGCCGACCTGCTGTTCACGCTCGCAGGTACGCGGCAGACGTAGGGGGTTCCCTCGTGCGCGTGCTTGTGACGGGTGCAAGAGGGCTGATTGGGAGCGTGCTGTGGAAAGACCTCGCCGGCGAGCACTCGTTGCGAGGAATCGACCTCCGCGGTGACAGGGCGGCGGGAATCCGCCGGGGCGACGTGCGCACGGGTCGCGCGCTCCGCGGCGCGTTCGACGGAGTTGACGCAGTCGTCGACCTCGCAACAGGCGCCACCGTAGATCTTCCATGGGATGAGGTCGAGGCAGACATCGAAGGACGCGTCAACCTCCTCGAGACAGCCTGCCGCCACGGTGTGAGCCGTTACATCTTCGCGAGCTCGAATCACGTCACCGGCATGTACGAGCTCGACGAGCCGTACGCGTCCATCGTGGCGGGCGCGTACGAGGGACTTGATCCCGCCTCAGTGCAACTGATCGGGACCGACTGGCCGGTTCGGCCGGACAGTCCGTACGGCGTGGGCAAGGCGTTCTCCGAAGCGGCGGGGCGGTATTACGCCGACCAGCACGGAATCTCATGCATTTGTCTACGGATCGGCACGGTAATGGCGGAAAATCGGCCCAGGGTGCCGCGCCACTATGCGACCCTCCTGACGCACAGCGACCTCGTCCGGCTTGTCGGCTGCGCCCTCCGGGCTCCGCTCGATCTCCGCTACGGCGTCTACTACGGCGTCTCGGCGAACACCTGGCGCTTCTGGGACCTCGCGAACGCGACGGACGAGCTCGGCTATGAGCCTCAGGACGACGCGGAGCGGTTCCGGTCCGGGTCCGAACGTCGAGTCTGAGCGCTGCCGAGGCCGAGTGTCTTCTGCAGAGCGACCAGTGGCAGTCCGGTGAGGCTTGCAACTTCCCAGCGTTCCTGCAGGTGCCGTGGGAGGCCGGCCACGGCGCGAAGCGGTGGCTCGTCGGCGGTGGCCTGCAGGTAGAGAGCAAGAACCTGCGCCGTCCTGGCGACACGGCTCCCGCCCACTCCTGCCAACGAGAACGCAATCCGATCCCTCCGTCCTATCGGTTCGGCGTCGAACGCGGCCACGTAGCTGCGCAGGACTTCGTCGCCGGCGATGTCTTCGAGGTAACGCACGGTCGCGCGGAAGTGAGCGACGAGACGTACGGTCCGTGCCCGCTCGAGCAGCGCGTCCGCGGTCGGAGCCTCGGGCGAGTGGAGAGCGCTGCGCACGTCGACGAGCCATTGACACGTCTGTATTGGCAGTGTTCGCGCGCCCATGGCGCAGGCGAAGAGGAGCTCGTCGGCCGCATCGAGCACGAGCGGAGTCGCTTCAGTGACGTCGAGCTCGAGCGCGTGCTCGCGCAGAGCGCTCGATGCTCTCTCCCTCAGCGGCCCCGAAACCTCGGGCGGGGCGCCGTGCCGAATGACGAGCGCCCGACCGGTCTCGTCGCGGAGCACTGTCGAGGAGCGAGTCTGCCCGGCGGGCCGCCAGCCGGCGTAGGTCGAGACCTTCACGGCTTCCGCTGCCTTCTCACGATCGACGATCAGATCGAGTTGTGGTACTGGGCGTAGACCAAGGCGCGGATACCAGCGCAGAAGAGCGGACATGCCGCCCGCGAGCAGCGGCTCGACGCGGGCACGCTTGCGCAGAAGCGGAAGGAGAACGGCGAGTCGGTCGAGCAGCAGCTGGTTCCGGTACCACACGCTCCGGTATGTACCGAATAGGCGCGGCAGCTGTGGCTCGTCGGGTGCGACGTCGCGTAGGCGTTCATAAAGCAGTGGCAGAAGACCGAAGCTTCCAGTCTCGAGCGTCGCCACATCGAGGGGTTGCAGCGCCTCCCAACGCGCAGCAGCATGTTCGACCGGGCCGAGAGCGACTTCCATGAGGTCGCGCTGCTTCGCGGTTGGCCAGAAAGAGCCGCGCGGGCGGCTGTAGCTCAACTGTCCTCCGCTTGGGCCGCCTCGGCCGCCGCCCGGCGGCGCTCCATCGCCTGTCGGATCACCTCGAGATACTGCGCCCGGGAAGCACGTTCTCGCAGCCCGTTGTTCTGGGTGTGAAGGCGACGCTCGAGCACTACCTCCGAAAGCACGCTGTAGCGGAGCCCGGCTTCGGCTGCGCGTGCGAACCAGTCGACAGTAACGCCGACTCGGACGGCGGTCGTGAACGGCCCGACGCGCTCAAACGAGTCGCGCCGGATCAGCATCAGATTCGGCGCGGTCCAGGGCATCGGCTCGGGCGCCGGAGGTCGCAAGCTCGCCCGCACCTCCTGATCGAGCTCGGGACTCAGGAACTCGCGCACGTGCCCGAAGACCATGTCCAGCCCGGGATCGGCGTCGAGAGCCGCCTTCTGCCGACTCAACTTGCCGGCGGTGAAGCGGTCGTCGGCGTCGAGGAAGGCGTAAAGCTCTCCGGTCGCCTCTTCGACGGCGCGGTTACGGGCGGCGCCGTTTCCCGCGTTCTCCTGGCGCACCACCCGTACCTGCGAGTAGGCGCGCGCGACGTCCGCGCTGCCGTCGGTCGAGCCGTCGTCGACCACGATCAGCTCGATCGGCTCGTAGTCCTGCGCAAGGGCACTTTCGATCGCCTCCCCGAGGTAAGGGCCGGCGTTGTAGACACCGATCATCACGCTGACGAGCGGATTCACCCTTCGCTCCCCTGCTCGGGCTGCTGCTCACGCGCGAGCTTCGCCCGCAGCGAGCGCAGGAGCGGCTCGTGCGACGGCCGCCCGCCCGTAAGGCTCGAGGCCTGGTAGCGGCGGTAGAGCACGATCTCAGGGATGACCTGGTATTCGATCCCGCGCTCGCGCATCCGCATGAGTAGGTCCATGTCCTCGCCGTGGACGAACGAGGTGTCGTACCCGCCGAGCTCGAAGAACACTTCTCGGCGGAACATCACCGACGAGAGCGGGATTCCGTCGACGTCGCCGTAGACACTGTCGCGCGCCATCCATTCGGGTGCGTTCATCCACTCCTGTCGCCCGAAGACGGCGCCGACGTCGGGATGGGCCAGCAGATAGCGCGCCTGATCGCTGACCCTGCTGGGCGGCAGCAGGTCGTCGGAATCGAAGTTCGCCACAAACTCTCCGGAGGAGCGTTCGACGGCGGCATTGCGGGCGGCAGACGGGCCTTGGTTGTCCTGGCGCACGTAGACGACCTTCGGATAGCGGCCGACGATGGCCGCGGTGTCATCGGTCGAGCCGTCGTCCACTACAACGGTCTCGAGTGGCCGCCAGTCCTGAGCCAGGACGCTGTCGAGCGCTTCCGCGATGTGCTCGGCGGCGTTGTATGCCGCCATGATCACACTGACGAGCGGAGAGTTGTTCGCTTTCGCTTCGGTCATGCAGCTAGCTCACCGAGCAGACCGGCGATCGTTGGAGGAATGAGCTCTGTCGGGCCTCCGACGTCCAGGCCGAGCGCGGGAATGTCCTGAAGCAGTGCGGCCATGGCGGACAGCGCCTCTTGACGGGCAGGGACGAGCTGAAGCAGGGTGCTCGGCGCGAGAGCGGCCAGCACCTGTGCCGGTGCCCGCTGCCGCACCTGCGGTTCGTTGCCGTGTACGCGCGGGGCGACAATCGCTCGAAGCGGAAACCCCCGGCACATTCGTTCGGGGAACCGCTCGGCGACATAGAAGACGGACTTCTCTTCGAGTGCTCCGTCGCCGGCGAAGCTCGGAGACGGAAGATGGGGAAGCAGTTTCGCGTGATCAGGCTCGAGCTTCCCGGAGCAGAAGAGACTGAGGACACGCGGCTCAGGTCCGAGCTCGACCGCCACGTAGTCGTCTCCGGCGTACAAGAGGTCGGAGGAGAGACAGGACAGCGCGCACGTGGACTTCCCCGAGCCACCGGCGCCGACGAGGAGCACTCCGCCGGCCGCTTCGCCGACCGAAGCTGCGTGGAGAAGCAGCGCGCCGCGGTCGGGGAGCCACCAATGAAGAATCTGGCGGAACGGCGCCGCCGGTTCCCAGAACGGCAGTTCATTCGCGTTGCGGGACCAAAACCACGCTCTCGACATCGCCCGTTCATATGCGCTGAGCTGCCCGAGCGCAGGGCGCGACGCGAAGTGCCGGCCATCGTCAGCTGTGTAGATGGTCGTCCCGCGTGGGCTGCCAGGCGCGAGCGACGGCAGCGGTGGCGGCGGGGTTCCCGAGTCCTCGGCGTCCCACACATCGATCGTCAGCTCGGGTTCGGCGACGCTCCCCTCGACCAGGTGGTCGAAGGCGCGGCTCAACTGCTCGGCGAGGGCGACTCCCGCGAAGCGCAACCGGACCGGCGCTTCGCCGATCCGGATCGAGCGCTCGACGAGGCCGCCGGTCTGCGCAGCCCTCTCGAAGCTTCTTGTGAGCTCCTCGATCGACCTGTCGAGCGCGCCGTCGGCGGTCTCAGGCGCCGGCAGAGGCATGCGGCCATCCCTGCGTGTCGACCTCGTGAACCGGGTCGAGCAGGATGATGTCTTGCATGTCGGTGAACGTCGTGAAAGTCGGCGGCACAAAGCGGGCGCGCTCTCCTCCAGCCCGTGAGGGCGAAAGGGGGGCACAATCAGCCTCGTTCCCGTCTGCGACAAGGAGCTCGGCGGCGACGAAGTCGTCGAGCAGCTTCTTCACCGACGCGTCGATGTCATCGTCGCCGGTTGCCTCGTACCGCTGTTCGAGCTGGTGCACGATGGCTTCGGACCCTTCTCCGCGCTCTACTCCATCCCAGACCTCGACTGCAGTCCCCTGCAAGCTGAAGTAGTGCCCGCTCGCGAGGTTGACGATGATCGCCTCGCCGCCCACAGTCTCCGAGATCACCTGCGGGCTGTTCACCCGATACCTCACAGCTCAACCCCCTTCAACGTTCTCCACTTCTCAGCCATCATGTAGACACCTTAATCAGGAATTCGTGTCACTCCAGGAATTCGTGCTTAACCTTCCTCTGACCCCGCAACCACAACCTTAGCCCGAACGCGCCGATTCGCTCGAATCTCCGGAATTACCCTGGCCGTCCTCGGTGTTCTCACCCTGGCCTGGGTCGTCGTCGTCTGGCAATGGCAGGACCCCTTCACCGGCCTCTACACCCGATGGGAGCAGCACAAACTCGCCGAGCAACTCCAGCACGAGTTCGCGACCTGGCCCGGCCAGAACGACATAGGGAAGGAATCGCTCGCCGCGGAGGCCCGAACGATCGAGCTCGCCGCAGCGAAGTTCCGCCGCAGGGCCACAGAAGGACAGGCGATCGGTCGAATCATCATCCGCCGCCTCGGTTTGAACATGGTCCTCGTCAACGGAACCGACGAAGGTTCGCTCGAGCGGGGGCCCGGTCGAGATCTGCGCTCGTACATGCCGGGACAGAACCGCCTCGTCTACATCGCGGGCCATCGCACGACCTTCCTCGCTCCTTTCGCAGATATCAACTACATCCAGCCCGGCGACTTCATCCGGCTCGAAATGCCGTACGGCGAGTTTGTCTACCGGGCGTTCAGCCACCGGATCGTGGCGGCCGACGATCTCGCGGTTCTGAGGTCGCCCCGGCACGAGCTGCTCATTCTGCAAGCATGCCACCCGCGCTTCTTTGCCACCCACCGCTATCTCGTCTACGCCCATCTCATTGGCGTCGAGCCGAGACAAGGCGGGCGGCCCATCCCGCCGGCGCTCCTTGCGGCCGCCCAGTCGCAGTAGCGTTCCAGAGACTGGGTCCTGTCTCTCGACGCCGTTCGGCCAAGGCAGGTTGCTGCACCGACGAAGCGATCGAGCTCGTCGACACCGCCGTCGCGACGCGCACGATCGAGCCGGCGACGTTGACGCTCGGCACCGACAATGGCTCGGCCTTCACCAGCCGCCGCTTCCGGCAAAGGCCCAACAAACCAGCCCCAACGAGGATCGTTCCAAACAGTCGCCTGGGTGGGCCGGCTGGTTTTCATGTTTGACTCATGTCTGCCGGTGAGACTTGGGTCGATGGAGGGTGTCCGTTCTATCGCAAGCTTCGTCCTCGTTGTTTGTCTCGCCGCGACGTTCGCAGGTTGCGGGGGCGCCGGAGTACTCTCGCCCACCACTGCGAGTGTCGGAAAGGCACACGCCATTCGGAGTCGCGCCTGCGAGCGAAACCCCCATGACGGGGTGCACGGCCCCGATCGCCTTCGGGTGCTTAGTCCGTGCGTCGCGTTCGAGGGCACAGTCATCCAGGCACCCGGTAAGAAGGCCCCCGACGGCGACGTGAGCTTCATAGTGAAAGCGGATCCCGGCTACCGAAACATGCTGAACGCCCGCAACCGCCGCGAGGGCGGCCTGCACATAGAGATCGTGCCGCGTGACCAGCCGGGCTGCAAACGCGGACAGCCTGTCCACTTCGGAGACATACCGGGCCTTGGTACGTGCTCCGGACGCGACGTGGTCTCTCCGCGGCGCGGAGCACATGTACGGATCATCGGGCCGTGGGTGCTCGACCGAAACAACAACTGGTACGAGATCCATCCCGCTTGGAGCATCAAACCCGTGCCCCGGAGCGCCGGCTAGGCCTGGGTCCAGCCACTCAGCGATGTCGAGCCGAACGGCCCGTGGCTCGCTCGATCATGGGTCAACGCGGGAAGCGCGCCCACCATCCGAGGAATCCGGTCAAGCATGCCAGGTAGACGCAGAGTGCGGTGTAGAAAGAGGTCATCCTCTGGTTTCGCGAGAGTAGTGCAGTCACCGGCGAGATCGTCATTCGCGAAGGAGGCCCATTCATATGTCGTGCCCTCCGTCGGCGCAAGAGGGTGGAAACGGTGGAAGGCGTGCATACCGGTGAGAGCCGGGTCTCGACGTCGGTGCTGGTTCCGTCGTACCCGACGACGATCGCCCGAGGCGACCACTTTGCGTCGTGCGGTGGCGACGACTCGCCGCCTCGGCGCAGGCTCCAACATCGAAGTCTGGATCATCCCCTCGCGTAGCGAGCCGCAGCCGGAGTCGAGTTACGCCGACGACCCGATGAGCCCGCTGTGCCAGAACGCCGACGACCGAGAGACCGGCGCCGAAGGAGAGGCGATCCGGGCACGTCGAAAGAACCTCGGGCCGAACGACAAGCGCAAGAAGCTCACACCGACGTGAGCCTGGGCGACATCAGAACGCATCGATCCCGTAGATCCGATGCTTCAGCTTGCTAGCCGCAACGAACGGCGTCCACGGAATCGGGGCATCGAACAGCAAGTCGCCGAGGAGCCTCTGGATCGCGGAAATCAGGTTCAAGTCCACCCAGCCTAGAAACTGGCCGAGACTGACCCCTCGCCTACGCAACGCAAGGGACACGACGGGCCAGAGGAGCAGCGTAAGCGGGACGACCAGCCAGAGCACCAAGCCCCGAACCGTCAGGAGAACGAGGGTTCCGACGAACCTACGCGGCGCACGCTCGGTGGACGACCCGGAGGGCACCGCTACGCATTCGCCTCGGCCGGCTCAAGTCCCCCAATGCGCGCGCGGCCGCTTGCACGACCCGCCCTACTGCGCCGGGAGGATGTTCATTGAAGACCGTGCCGCCGCGCCGGTCCCACCGGATTCGGCCGATACGTGAGTTCAGGCTGGTGCGCCTAGCCCAGCCGAACTCGACACGATTCGTCTCGAGCGACTGCCCGTCTTACATTCCGCTGGTCTCGAACGGACGACCCGTGATGTCCGCGGCGTCGATGTAGCGGGCGAACTGGGCTGCCGAGCAAGGCGACTTCTTCGCACACAACACCCTCAGCTGTTGGTGTTCGGCGGTCCTCGCGGCCGCTATCCGGTCGCCACCGACCACTAACGCACAGCACTCCACGTCTCGGCGAGACCGGCCGCGAGCGTTCTGTCGGCGCGCCAGTCGAGTACGTGGGCCGCCCGGGAGGGATCGACGACGCTGTTCTGCAGATCGCCCGACCGCGCCGGCCCGAATTGCGGTTCTTGCTCGGCGCCTGCAACCTGGGCGCAGAGCCGGTGCACCTCGCGGATGTCCACGGCAATGCCGGTTCCGAGGTTGTAGACGCCACCCCCGGGAGACGCGGAGGCTGCCAGCAGCCCGGCCACCACGTCACCGACGTACACGAAGTCTCGGGTCTGCTTCCCGTCCCCGAAGATCACCGTCTCCTGCCCGTCGCGAAGGCGGTCGAGGAAGATCGCGATAACTCCTCCTTCCAACTTCGACAGCTGGCGCGGCCCGTAGACGTTCGCCAGCCTGCACGCTACGTGGCCCGCACCGTAGAGCCGGTTCCAGGTGGCGAGGTACTCCTCCCCAGCGAGCTTCGATGTGCCGTACGGCGAAAGTGGCTGCAGTTCGTCTTCCTCGCGCGCCGGCCGATCACATTCGCCGTAGATGGCCCCTCCGGTCGACGTAAAGACGACGCGAGCCCGTGCCACGCGCGCCCCCTCGAGCACTCGCACCGTCCCGATGACATTGACGTCTGCATCGAAAGCGGGACGCTCGACCGACGTCCCGACGTCGGCTTGCGCCGCGAGGTGGAAGACGACCTCCGGCCGCACTCGCGCGGCGATCTCCCCCAAACCGTCGTCGCGTATATCAAGCTCGTGGAGCGTCGCGCCCTCGCCGAGATTGTCGCGAGACCCGGTAGCGAGACTGTCGACAACATGGACCTCGTCGCCGCGCGCCAGCAAGGCATCCACGAGGTGCGACCCGATGAATCCAGCTCCGCCGGTGACCATGACCCGCATCCGGCCGCCCATCCTAGCCCGCCCATGTGCTTGTCCCTACCGCTTGGGTTTCCAAGCGCTTAGTTCAGAACGTGGAGGTCACCGCAGCGTTACATTCATGTGAAGGAACCTCCCGCCGGAAGCAGGGGAAGATGGCGTCACGTACATCCGATCGGGGGAAGGTCGAACACGCTCACCCGTCTGTGCTCATAGCGGATGACGACGAGGCGCATCGTCGGAATGTCCGCGTGGCACTCGAGGCGGACGGCTTTGTCGTCGTCGCCGAATCCGGTGCGACCGACACTGCGATCAGCGCGGTCACGCGCCTGCGACCGGACATCTGCCTGCTCGAGATCGAGCTACCCGGGGACGGCCTGGCCGCGGTCGGCAGGATGGTCAAGGCATCGCCAAATACGCTGATTGTCGTTCTCAGCCGTTCAGAACGGCCAGAGGACGTCGTGCTGGCGCTTACGCGCGGCGCTTCGGGCTATCTCCTGAAGGGGATCAGCGGTGAACGACTCGCCTTCACCCTTCGCGGCGCCTACAGCGGCGAGCCACCGCTGTCGCGATCCCTCGTCCCGCACCTCGTCGAGGAGATCCGCCGCGGCTCGCAACGCCGCCTCTTGCTCCCGAAGGGCGCAGTGTCGCTCACCCCGCGCGAGTGGGAGGTAGGGGAGCTTCTGCGTGAGCGGCGATCGACGGCTGAGATAGCGGAGCGGCTCGGAGTGTCCCCGGTGACCGTTCGCCGGCACGTCGGCCTCCTGCTCCAGAAGCTCGGCGCGAAGAGCCGCGAAGACGCCGTAGAGATGCTTCGTCTCTATGGTCGACGCTGACTTCTGCCAGCGCCTACGCCTTGAAAGGCAGGAGTTCGCTGGGATCAGCCAGCGCCCTTATGTCCTACCCGGACCCTTGGTGGTGGCCCACTAGACCTCCGTCTGTCATGCCGGGTAGCGCGATACGTCTTAATGCGATCGACAGGCGCGTCCCCCCGCGCAGACGGTCAGATCTCCTTGGGCCCGTGCGGGTCAGGACGTCGATCCGAGCGCGAGAGTCAGGGGGCGCGCCTGCCGAGCTTTTCGAGTGACCGAGGACAGGTGCCTGCGCACCGTGACGTCCGACAGGTCGAGCTCGAAAGCGATCTCTTTCGGGGTCAATCCTTCGCGAAGCAGTGTGACGACCTCGACCTCGCGGCGCGTGAGCTGCAATCGGAGCCCCCCGACCAGCGTCTCCTCATCGGTGCTGCCGCGCAGCTGCTCGATGAGCGTGGTCACACCGGCGCGGGGAACGACCCACTCGCCGGTGAGCGCGACCTCGACTGCACGGACGAGCCCACTCGCGCCGAGCGTCTCGGCGACGAACCCTCTCGCCCCCGCGCGGATCGCCGCAAGCAATCGCTCCCGGTTCAGCTCCGGTGCTACGACGAGTACTCCGGTGCGCGGCGACCGGTCGGCGATCCGGCGAACGCCCGCGACGCAGCCACCCGCGACATCGGCGTCGAGGAGGACGAGACCCGCCTGGTGAGTCTCCGCAGCCTCGGCTGCGGCATCAGCATCGGCCACGTCCGCAACGACGTCGAGGCCGGCGCGCGCGAGCACACTGCGGCGCGTCGCGCGGACGAGCGTGTGGCCGCCCGCGAGCACGACAGAGTCCGGAGCAGGGTCGGCGGCAGCGCCGCTGGATGAGCGAGAAGAGTCCATGAGGGACGCCATCGCCGCCTGTCGGCTCGTCGCGGTGACGAGCCCGACGGCGTATCCACAAGATCGTTGCACGCTTTCTGCCCAGCAATCCCTCGGTCGAGGGAGCACAAGACCTTGTGCAGAGCGGTGCCGGGTCTTCCCAGCACTTAGCCGACTGATTCCTTTGGACTAGCCGTAGAGTCCGGTTCTTGTCACCGGCGGCGAGCCGCCGCATCGCTCGACTCGGTCGCCGTCCACAGCCCTGTGGACAAACCGAGGGTCGCGCCAACCGCTGCCGACTACAAGGGGTGGGAAGTGCAGCGGGCGCTCGAGCTTCCCAGCGTTGGTTCGCGGTACGAAAGGCGGCGGCGCTACTCGCCGGTGGTGC
>Ga0070730_10001192_pt1 | contig 25532 bp, 28 predicted proteins | sample Coa_R1_3_FD_66447 | JGI IMG/M metagenome (GOLD analysis project Ga0070730, IMG submission 66447) | Surface soil microbial communities from Centralia Pennsylvania, which are recovering from an underground coalmine fire - Coalmine... | ecosystem: Environmental > Terrestrial > Soil > Unclassified ... | reverse complement strand
CGCCGAATCGGAACATCATATTTCCGGCAATTATGCGGAGCTGGACCAAATCGCAGCGCTTCAATGGGTGCAACGAAATATCGCGGCGTTCGGCGGTGACCCGAATAACGTCACGGTCTTACCTCTCAGCTCACACGGCTCCCAGTGTTCAGCCCCGCATACAAAAGCTCCCAATGGGCAAAGAGACTCGGCGATGACCGAATCACCCGCGCCAACCATTCCCGCGTAACCTTCGGCTTCCTGCGGAGACGCTTGAACTTGCGGCTTGCCCATCGCAGCAAATGGTAATCGATCCGACGTAAGGTCGGAACGAGTTCCGATTTGTAGAAGTGACCGTAGTAGTTAATCCAACCCCGGATATAAGGATTGAACATCTGCGCCAGATCATCGAGAGCCTTATCACTCCGCGTCTGCAATGACCATCGGCGGATCGATTGGCGTATCGCCTTAAGCGCCTTGGGACTGGCTGCTGGAAGAAACGACGTTCCATACAGATCCTTTTGCCAGTTCGCTCTTCTTGGCCATTTCGCTTTTCGTGGCCGAAACGTATAACCGAGAAAATCGAACTGTTGGATCGCGTATTCGCCTTTGCGGTTGGTGTCTTTGCAGTAGACCACTTTCGTCTTTTCCGCGTGGAGCGCCAATCCACATTGAGCAAACCGTTGATCCAGCGCCTGCCGTAACGCCAGGGCTTCGCTTTCTGTGTGACAGTGGCAGATAATATCGTCGGCATATCTTTCAAACAGCACGCCAGGAAATCTCGGCCCTATCCACACGTCAAACGCGTAATGCAGGAAGAGATTCGCCAGAAGTGGGCTGATGACCCCACCTTGCGGCGTACCGCGTTCCCGCAGTACGTGCCTACCGTCCTCCAGCATCGCCGGTGTCTTTAGCCAACGCTCGATGTACAACAACACCCACCGGACTTGTGTATGCTTTCGCACCGCCCGAAGTAGGAGTTCCCAATCGATGTTGTCGAAGAAACCTTTAATGTCGAGATCGAGTATCCAGTTGTAACGCCAGCATCGTTGCCGCGCTACCCGAATTGCATCGATCGCCGATCTGCCGGGCCGATATCCGTACGAGTCCTTGTGGAATACAGGTTCTAGCACCGGCTCCAGATATCGTCGAACAACCTCCTGCGCTACTCGGTCTGCAACCGTAGGGATTCCCAAGGGTCGCGTTCCGCCGTTCGCTTTGGGGATGTCCACCCGCCGTACAAGCGGAGGTTGATAGCTGCCCGATGACATTCGATGCCAGAGCTTATAGAGGTTATCGGCAAGCCGAGCCTCGAACTCTTGGATCGACTGTCCATCTACTCCAGCCGCTCCCTGGTTGGCTTTCACTCTTTTGAACGCCTCCCAGACTTCTCGCTTTGGTATGTCGAACGGCTTTGCCCTGTTCACGCGGTTCCTCCCATTGCTGGTTGACCACCTGCCAGGACCGTAACACCGCAACCCCTTCGGTCCGGCGCTATTACAGCGCCTTCAACCCTACTACGAGTTGCTCTGTCCCTGTGCCCCGCATCAGTACTCAGAGCCTCACGGGGATCACCCGCTCGGCTGGCTCCCTTTGCATCAGGACGACAGGTTCCCACGTTCCGGGTAAGAGCCTGTTCCAGATTCACGCCGCCTTCGAGCCGGATGCCACAAAATTGCGACGCCGAAGATCGGCGAAGCTTTGAGTCAAGTCGGCCGCCGTGTTCTTCGCCTGGAAATCAGGGGAGGCGAGATCGCGCAGCACGGTATAGTTGCCCGAGCGGTTGGCGTCGTTGAGCGTGAGTAGCGCCGAGCGGACCAAGTAGACTGCCTGTTCGGTGCTGATGGACTGCGTGGGTTGGCGTGGCGACGAGGCCAAATGCGCCTGCAACACTGCTTCCGGAACCACAGTAAAGGGCTTGGATGTGGGGTTGGTTTCAGCGGGGTTCTCTTGCGCCCACGCGGCCGAGATGATCGCCCCGATGAGAAGCGCGCAGATTACAAGTAATGTGCTGAGAGCCATGATGTTCATTTTCATTCTGTGATGTCTCTCCTTGATCGCAGGGTCTGGATAGAACACCTAAAACCGGACGCTTAAAAGCCGAAACGCAACCCGGCGCGGCCGCCCGCCATGTTCTCTCGGAAGCCGTAGGCAAAGCTGCCATTCAGTTGCACATTCCTATAAATTCGAAACGCGGCGCTCAGAGCGGCGCCATTTTCGCCCTGAAAAGTGCCCCAATTGGCAGTGAAGACAAACTTTTCGTTGGGCAGGACCGTAGGCACGCCTGCCATGGCGAAGGCCATGGCGGTGCCGGTGAAGGCCTTGTTGATGCGATGATCAAGTCGGAGAACGCGCTGATCGAGTTGATCCAGATGGTCATTGATTGCTGTTGGATCAAAAGGTGGGCCACCGGCGCCGGTACCACCGGAACCTAGACCGAGACTCGAAATAGGTGTAGTGCCCAAGTCACCGTTGGCGTCCGTCGTAACCACACTGGTGACGCCGGACTGGGCCGCCGTGCTGGTCGCCGAGGGAAGGCCCGGAAGCGTGTAAGGTGGCTCTGAGTCCTTCGATTGTCACCGCTCCGCGCGGCGCTTGCTCGACTTCAATTTCCGCCAGGTCGAAGGGCGACTCAATGTCCCCTTTGGCGGCGCCACGGGACCAGCTCAACAGAATATCTCCAGCTTGAAGTCCCGCTTTCTCAGACTCAGAATCTTTCTTGACTGCATCTGCCACAACGCCTTTTCCAAGTTCCAAGCAAGTTGTTCGGTCACTAAGATCTTGGGGACGCGCTATACCTCTGCCAAGAAAGAGAAACGTAAGCAGGAATACTGCTTGCCGCACAAAAAATCTCTTCCATAACTTCATTCGCATATCTCCGAGGGATGCCTTGCAATGGACGGACTCGTGCATAGTGTGTCAGGTGGGATAACATCAAATTATTTACTAATTGACTGACATTAGCAAGCCGATGCGAGCCAGGATCCGCAACCGCAATTGGGCGCGCCGATGACCTGAACTGGCTGAAGTCTCTGCGCATTGTTTTCGGATCGGAATTGGCCATTTTGTTTTGAACAAACGGTGACCGGACGCCACGAACTTTCAACGCGAGCTACATTCTCATGACAAATAATTTCCGATTTGCCGGCAATCCTGCACGAGCCAGGGAATTTACCGTCCGGGCATCACCTTCATGGGTAAGAAAACGTGGTTGCCTGGAAAGACTCTCTCAAAGTTCATCACTAGCACCTTTGGCATCCCGCAACGGAAGCAGAAGGAAATCATTGAGCGAATCAGTGATGCGGTTGCAGATATCGCTTCTTTGGTTTGCGAACTCATGAATGGCTTGGCCGGGTTCAGAGACACCGGAAAGCGAATGCTGATGACCTGGAGCGAAGGAGTAAAAATTCTGCCGGAACCGCGAATGTTCGCTTTGGGCCCATGGAAGTCGCACGAAGCTTTCGAGGAAATTTCTGACCCGCCAAGACTAGAAAAACCGCGGATTGAGCGCTACCAGGACGAAGCTGCGGCTCGCACCACCATAGTCGGGTTGCTTGGCAGAGCCTTAATACGGAAGAACTGTGCGAATGCATTTTGCATTCGAAGATAGTTATAAAGGTCAACTACAAAAACCACCGCAGGATTTTCGGAATAGGTTTCAAGACAAAGGGCGCCTATTTGGCCAAGATCGTGACCTCCGGAGTGTTACTTTGTTCTGCAAATCTTTCCATCACAGCCATGCGAAGCATGAGAGTTTTCATCTGCTGCTGCATGGCAACAATCTGCTCCCGCTGGGCAACCTGCTGGGTTTCGAGGGTGGCGCGCAAGTGCTCGATCCGCTCCTGCTGTTCTTCAATCAGCCGCTTCTGTTTCTGTACTTCGTTGAGCAGCATAGCGTTGACGAAGTGATAGCGCACGGTTTCGGGTTTCCCATCCTTGTCGAAGACCACTAGGCCGGGAGCGACTTGCGCCACCTCTTCGGCTACGAGTCCGTATTGGCGGGTGTGCGTGGAATCGAGTTCGGGCTTGTAGTAGAACGCCACAGGACGCAGCTTCATCAGGACATCGCTCTCCGAACCCAGATCGGCGATATCCTGCTTGAAGCGGCGTGAAGAGGTCGCCGTGCCCAACTGGCCGGCGCCGTTAACGAAAACGTTGACGCCGGTAATGGTCGCGCTATTGATGCCGGTGATGAAGGCCTTGGTCTGGGTGCTGCCATCACCGATGCGGATGGTGTTCGATTCGCCCGCCGTTCCCGAGTTGCCGATATCAATATTGTTGCTCTCGCTTCCGGTGAAGCCAGAGCCGGCATTAGAGCCGATGGCGATGTTGTTGCTTCCGCTCAGCAGAAATGTGAGCGCGCCGGCGCCTAAAGCGGCGTTGTCCGACCCTGTGGTGTTGTCTTGGAGCGCGGAGATGCCAAAGGCGGAGTTCTCGTTACCGGTTTGGTTGGCCACGAGCGCGTCGGGACCGAAAGCAGCATTGTTGTTGCCGGTGGTGTTGACGCGGAGCGCTCCGGCGCCAAAGGCGGAGTTGTCGGAGCCTGTGGTGTTGAAGGTGAGCGTATTGTAGCCGAAAGCTGCGTTAGCCAAGCCTGTGGTGTTGAATTTGAGCGCGAAGCTGCCAAAGGCCGCGTTGTCCGCGCCCGCTGTATCCTGCGAAAGAGCGGAATATCCAACGCCGGTATTGTTGTCGCCCGACAGGCTCAGATTCCCTGCTCCTGTGCCTACGAAAGTATTGCGTAGTCCGAAGTTGTGCAGGAATGGCGCCCCTCCCAGGGTAATCGCGCCCACCGAGGCTGATGTGGTATTCGGCAGCCCCAGACTGCCGTCCACCGTCAGGCTACCCGTGATTTCTCCACCGGTCAGTTGCAGATACCGCTGGTCGGTATTGGCGGTGTTGAGTCCCACCGTGGGGCTGACCAGAGTTCCCCCGATGTCAATAAAACCGTTGCCGGCGGTCACACTTTGCACTCCCGGTGCGGGTTGCCATGCCGCGCCACCCGAACCATTTGCGCTCAATACCTGGCCGTTTGCCGCCGCGCCGGAACCAATCTGTGCAGCTGTAACCCCATCATTGGCGATGGAAATGGTTCCGCTCGTACTGATCGGCCCACCGGTCAAACCTGTTCCAGTAGCGATGTTGGTTACTGTCCCACCCGCGCCTCCTGCGCCGAAGCTCTGGCCGCAGCACAGCGTAATCGCGCCGGTTGGAGCAATCGCCAATGCGCCGATGTGCACCCCGGCGTTGTCTTCCGTGATCAACGAATTAGTCAGGGTAAAGTTGCCATCAATCTTGGGAACAAAACCCGGTTTAGCACTGGAGCGAAACAGTATCTGGTAGAGCACCGGCCCGCCGGGTTGTTCCGGGCTCGGCGAGATGCGATGCCAAAGCAGCTGCTGGTCTGGCCTGAGGCTGGCCATCTGCGTCTGGCTGTTTGCCTCGATTGCACCGAGGCATGTCAAAATCAAAGCAATCACGAGATTTCTGACTGAATGTTTCAATTGCTCCTCCATCACAAAAAGAAATTTCGGCCAAAAGCTGATCCCGCCTTCGTTGATTGAACAGCAGCTACTGAGTGCCGCCGACGATGGCAATCCCATTGGGAGCGTTGCCCACGGCAACGTTGCCCGCAGGGGTCAGAGTGCCATCGGGATTGATAGCGTAGATTGAGATTCCGGGTGCGAATTGATCGATCACGTATACGAACTTTCCCGAAGGCTCCGCTGCCACTGCGACCGGGCCTGCTCCCGTCGCGATACTGGCGGCGTTAGTATTCGGGATGAGCTTTCCGCTCAGAGGATCGATGCTGTACATGGAAACGGTGCTGCCGTTGACGTTGACCACATACACAAATCTTCCTGACGGGTCAATGGCAATTGCGAAAGGATTTGTGCCCGCGGCTATCGCGTTCGCGATCGGCGTCAAGGGAACTGGCGTGGTGAACATAGAAACATCATTGCTGAACTGGTTCGCCGAATAGACAAAGCTCGCGGTTGGATCAACCGCCACGGCGACCGGCCTGGCGCCGGTGGTCGCATCCGTTCCTAAGTGTGTCAGAATGCCAAGGCCCGGGTCGATGCTGTAGGTCGCAATGGTGGAGCTGAGATTGTTGGCAGCATACACGAACTGGCCCGAGGGATCGACAGCAAGCGAGCTAAGTCCGCTGTTGGGAATCGGTATGGTGATTCCCTGTGCCGTGAGCAGGCCCGTTCTTGGGTCGATGGTGTAGACCGAGATAGCACTAGATCCCTCATCCGCAACATAGACGAATCTGCCGGTAGCGTCGACAGCCACTCCATTCGGTGCTTTCCCGCTGGAAATCGTGTTCCCTCCGCCGGGTGTATTCGCAAGAGTGAGAGCGCCGTCACTCCCGATGGTATACATCGAAACTGTGTTGTCAGACGCGTTCGTAACATAAGCAAACTTTCCCATAGGATCGACCGCCACGTGACGAGGAGCCGCTCCTGTCTCGACTGCGTTTGTGATCTGCGTCAATGCGCCCGAGCCCGGATCGATGGAAAACATAGAAACCGTATTGTCCTGATTTGTCACGTAGGCGAACTTGGGCGTGTGCGTCACCGGAGTGTTGCCATGAGACAATACAAGTGAAAGCGGGGCTACCGCCCGGATGGTTGCCGTGAGGGTGAGCACCCCGGTTGATTGGTTGATGGCGTACCGCGAGATCGTGCCGCCACCCTCGCTTATGCTTCCCACATAGACGAACTCATCCGACGGATCGACTGCGATCGCTACCGGCTCTTGCCCAGAAGCAGCAGTGACATTGGCCCCCAGCGACTTCAGCGCTCCGCTCCCAGAGTCAATGCTGAACATCGAGATATCGGTGGAATTGGCAACATAAAGAAAACGTCCGAGAGGATCGACTGCCAGCGCGTGGGGGTTCGTACCCGAAGAGACGGCGTTCCCAACCTGCGTGAGGGTCCCCGTAGAACTGATGTTAAACGTCAAAACATTTGCGATGGAGCCATCCACAGCAACATAGGCAAATCTCCCTGAGGGTTCCACCGCGACTGTTCTTGGGGTTCCTCCTACGGAAATGGTTCCGGAGCCTCCTCCGACCGTATTTGGACGCAAAGTCCCGGTAGAATCAATCGCGTACATAGAAACATCGCCCGACCCGGAGTTGGCCACATAGGCAAACTTTCCTGCAGGATCCATCACGATGGATTGAGGACCAATTCCGGCGCTCACGGTGCCGCCGCCGATTGGCGCTAAACTTCCGTCAGCCACAATGCCGTACATGGAGATGTTGTTGGAAAGGAAATTTGTCGCATACACAAACTTGCTTGAAGGATGTACTGCCACCGCAGTGGGACCATTGCCCGCGGCAACCGGCGCCGCGATGCTGGTGAGCACACCGTTGTTGACATTGACTTTGAACATAGATATGGAACCGGGATTGTTGCCGGCAGGGGTATTGACTGCATAGAGAAATTGACCTGTGGGATCCAAAGTCAAGAAAACCGGCTGAGGCGTCCCAGCCGCTGCATCGAACCCATAGCCCGCGTAACGTAATTGTCCGGTCGCGGCATCGACTTCGGCTGCAAAGATCGCGCCACTAGGCGCCGTGAAGTAAGCAAAGCGAGGCACTGGCAGGACCGTGAAGCTCAGCGAATTGGAAGTTCCTCCCCCGGGAGCGGGATTCGAAACGGTGACCGCATCCTGACCAGCGGATGCCACATCAGAGGCTCCAATCTGCGCTGTGAGCTGGCTGCTGTTCACGAATGCCGTGGCTCGGCTGCTGCCGTTCCACAACACCACCGAAGCCGGCACGAAGTTCGATCCGTTCACCGTCAATGTGAAAGCTGGCCCCTGCACTGTCAACATGCTCGGGAAGAGATTGCCCGCCGTCGGCGGCGGATTCGGCGCAAGTTCTCTTATGGTAAAAACCAAAGGACTCGATATGCCTCCTCCTGGGGCGGGATTGAAAACCGTAACCGCAACCTTTCCGGCGGCGGCCATGTCAGAGCTTCCAATCTGCGCCATTAGCTGGCTGCTGTTTACAAATGTCGTCATTCGATTGCTGCCGTTCCACTGCACCACCGAAGCCGGTACAAAGCCCGAGCCGTTGACCGTCAATGTGAAAGCCGTCCCTAGCGTTGTTGCTGTGTCGGGAGACAGACTGACAACAGCTGGCACCGGATTCGAGTTGAGCGTAGACGTCGGTGCTCGTCCACAGCCGACGCTAGCGAAGCTGATCGCTGCGGACAGCAACAATAAGATCGCATATACACCTTGGTCTTCACGATTCATTTCACGGAATTGATGGTTCAAAATCACAACAGATGCTCCTTCTGTTCTGAAATCAGTCTCGGCGATCCGCGTTGTGCAGCTGCCCAGATTCGAATTAACGCCAAGGTCAGTTAAAATGACCGCTCTCCATGCGGCTCCACAAGCACGCGCGTCGTTTGTGTTGACAATAGTTATAGAATTTCGATTGCAAGAACACCGTAGGACTTTCGGACCACTTTGCGCTTTTGCCAGCAATGAAATTGCAACGTCGAGCGCGACCTGTCGCCACCCTAGGAATGTCTTTACGGATCAGAACTTTGTGGCAAAACCGATCCAAAGAAAACTCACTGAGTGGCCTTGGATGGAGATACTTTCTGAGTCGCTTCGAAGTGCATCATCAGGCCGCGCACCTGCTGCTCGAGCAGTTCGATTTGTTTCTGTTGTGCCGATATTTGTGTCTCCTTGTCTTTCAAATAGGTGAGGGGCGCAAAAACCTCGTCAGCAGTCATAACTGACGCAGATTCAGCCGGTTAACCGTTGACATGTTTGTCCCAAGTTGACGACTTGCTCTCGGCTTCTGGAGCTCAAGGCGCATCCGATTTACCACAAACGGACCAAAAATTTACCTTCCCACCAGTCGCACGGCGCGGGATTCTGATTATTCATGTCACCATTGCAGGCCGTTTTCCGAATCTTTCCATATATGTCAGGATCTGCTGAATGAGGCTCTGCGCTTTTTGCGGTTGATGGTCAGCGCAAAAGCTTCTTTGGCGGCAGAGTTTCTATTCTTACGCAAGCAGTTGGCCTCTTATCAGGAACGTAAGGTCAAACCGCGCAGGTTTGACGATTCCGTGCGGCTTGCAATGCTCATTTTGACCAAATTGTTCGAGTGGAAGAACGCCCTAGTGAATGTGAAGCCGGAAACGTTCCTTGCCTGGCACAAACAGGGGTTTCGTCTGTTCTGGCGCTGGAAATCCCGCGGCGGAAGGCCTCGGTTGCCGAAGAACATTCGCCGATGGATCATCGAGATGGCGGTTAACAATCCAACCTGGGGAGCGGGTGGGGGACGAACTCTCGCTCAAGCTGGGCATCTAGGTGTCGCCGCAAACCGTGAGGAACTACTGGCCCCATGATCTGGATGCAGGTCCAAGAAGGGCTTCGACACAGCGCTGGATGACGTTTGTGCGAAACCACGCAAACTCTCTGGTCGCTTGCGATCTTGCCAACTTGCTGTTATGCGAGGCCATGGAGTCCAACCAAGAACAGCCCGCTTTTCTGGCCTTTGAGCGGTTGTTCCGGGAACGTGGTTTGCCCCAGGCCATTCGCTCCGATAACAGCGTGCCCTCCGCTTCCCCCAACGGACTGTTCAATCTCTCCAAATTATCCGTGTGGTGGTTGCGCCTGGGGATCAGCATCGAACGCATTCGCCCGGGTCATCCCCAACAAAATGGCCGCCACGAGCGCATGCATCTGACCCTGAAAAAGGAAGCTACTCGGCCTGCCGGCGCTAATATCCTGCAACAACAGGCCAAGTTCGATGCCTTTGTCGAGGAGTTCAATCTCGAACGGCCACATGAAGCTCTGGACATGAAGTGTCCGGCCGAGGTCTACACCACTGCTCCGCAAAAACCTCATCGGCAATCATAACTGATGCAGAATCAGCTGGTTAATGGGTTAGCATCTTTTTGTCCATTGGACGGCATTTCCTGAATTGGGGTGCGTCCGATTCACCACAAACGGGCGTGAAATTCGCCTTCCGATCAACTGCTCCCCATTGTTGCCCGGCATGGGATTCTGAATTTTGAGCCCAGTTGTTCTAAATCAGACGCGTCTTTTAAGCTCCAAAACACGTTCCTGCCGAACAAAACCCCGAAAATCGATTAACCCTCTGATTTTTGTGTCAGTTACACTTTGCGGACGAGGTTTTTTCGCAGCACAGCCATTACCGGGTCGCGTGGAGGAACTGGAGGAACTGTAAGAAATATCTTGCTGGTGCAGGTCCCAACGGTCCTCCGCGCCGATGTCTACGCCACCGCAGCGCTGGCCGGCGCAGCCGTCACGGTGCTGGGAAGAAAGTTAAATATCCCTCCCGCCTGGGACGCCCTGCTGGGCGGTCTCGTTTGCTTTTTGCTGCGCATGATCAGCGTATGGAACCACTGGAACCTGCCACGCGTGCTCGGCAGTTGAAGGGAAGTGAGGATTTTTGGGCTTCCATCTATGCCGGGGAGCGCTTCCTAAGGAAGGGTAGTGTTCCCAGCAGTGACGCGGACACTGGTACAACACCCCAACCCAGCATGCAGATCTCAAATTTCACGACCAGAGGATGAGCGAACGAATGAGAGGCAAGCAAAATCAAAAGAAAGAACGAAAGCATGCAGCCCAATGCCAAAGCGGGCGAGATACCTGCCAACGCTCTTTGCCATGCTCTTCCACCGGCGCGCTGTGACCCATACGCTCCCAAGCCACCCACCACGGGTAAACACAAGATCCACTGCCAGTTGAGCGGTATGGCCACACCGTGCAGCATGAGAATGGGTGAGAACCCGTTGGAAAATTCAAACGCTGTCATAGAGAGAACCGTGGCGAGGACCGCCGGCAGCCATACTGCTTTGACCCGATCATAAAAGACCGCCTCGTTTTGTCTGGCCAACAGAGAGCATGTGCGTTCGGCGGCGGCACTCGCGATCAGGTCCCAACTGACGCACCACCACAGCCCTGCAAGGCCGCGGTGTCCGGCTCTGCGCTCCGCATGGTGGCAGCTTTCCACAAACACGCCAACCATGGCGTCACCGAATCTTTGCCGAAAACTCTTAGGATAGAAATAAAGCAGCAGCCCATAGATCCTGATGGATGTTGCTATCACGTTGGGGCTCATGGCATCTTCCTATCCTGGAACCCGCTGCAGCACTCTTTTGGCTTTGGCCAGTGCTACGACTCCGGCAAGACGTTTGCTTTCTGCAACCAGTACGCGCCGGCCCAGTGCGGTCAGGCGATAATAACGCCGGCGTTCATCCTCGGCAGCCGGTATTCGGCGGCCAAGCTCTTCGAGCAAATCTTCTTCCAGTAATGCCTGCAGACAGCGGTAAAGCGTTCCTGGACCAAGCCGGATTGCGTCTTCGGTCGCTTCGCGGACTTCCTGCATGATGGCGTATCCGTGGCGCTCGCCATCGGCCAGCGTAAGAAGAATATGAAGGTTGGCATTTGAGAGCGGCAAGAATGATTCAGGCTTGCGCTCAGCCACTTTTGAAGATGGCGGCATAGGTTCCTTTCGTCTATCCACTATGGACATACCCGGATCGAGAAGAAAAGTCAATCATTGACAACTATATCCACTATGGATATATTCGTGGGGTTAGAAACCCCATATAGCCAAACTTCAATCGCATGTTTTCAGCACCGCAAGCCGCCATCGAAATCGAGGATCTGCGCAAGACCTATCAGACAATGCGAGGAAAACCTGTACCGGCCCTGCAGGGTGTCTCGCTGCAGGTTCAGCGCGGCTCTATCTACGGATTGATTGGCCAAAATGGCGCCGGCAAGACCAGCCTGGTCAAAATCCTGCTCGGTCTTTCTACTCCCACAGGCGGCGAGGCACGCTTGCTGGGCGGATTGCCAGGAGATCCTGCGGCGATGCGTCGTATCGGCTATTTGCCCGAACAAATGCGCCTGCCGGAATACTTCAAAGCGAAGGATTTTCTTTGCTACATGGGCCGCTTAAACAATGTGTCTTCTGCCCTGTTGCAGAATCGTATTCCCCGGTTGCTCGAAAAAGCCGGCCTTGCTGGTGTTGAAAAGCCCGTCGGGAGCTATTCCAAAGGCATGCAACAGCGGCTCGGGCTGGCGCAGGCGCTGGTCAACGATCCGGAAGTGCTCTTTCTCGACGAACCAACGGATGGGCTCGATCCCGTGGGGCGCAAAGATGTGCGCGATCTTTTGCTGAGCCTGCGTGCGGCCGGTAAGACAATTTTTCTGAACTCACATCTGCTTTCTGAGATCGAAATGGTCTGCGACCAGATTGTCATTCTGAACCAGGGGAAGGTGGCATGTATGGCTGCGCCGGCTGAATTCACGCGAGGTACCGGGGAATACCGGGTGCGCGTCGCCGCCCTCAGCCACGCGGCACAGGAGGTTGCCGAGGCGGTTGTTGGTCGGGCGAGTTGGGAGCAGGATACTCTTTGCTGTAGGCCTCGCGATCTTGCCCAACTCAATTTCCTGATTGATCGTTTGCGTGCCGTGCCTGTGGAGATTGAATCCATCGAGCCCGTCAAACTCACGCTCGAACAGTTTTTTCTTCAGGTTGTCAGCGGAAAGGAACAGTAATGCTGGCTACATATTTGAACTCATTGCGCGAAGCCTTCAATCGCCGTGTGGCCCTGGTACTGATCGGGATAGCGTTGCTCATCTCGGTTCTGCTGAATTCTTTTGTGAGGATCCAATCATTTCCCGATGGTACAGACGTGGTACTGATGGGTTCGCGCAGCCTGGGGCCAGCCGAAACTGCTGTGCCCGATATCGTGGAAAAGGCGTCGAGCCTGCTGGGTACGCTCTTGCCCCTGTTGGCAATTTTTGCGGCAGCACCGATGCTGGCTTCGACCCTGGAGAAAGGCTGGCTGGAGTTGACGTTTTCCAAAGGCACCCCGCGTTGGAAGATTTTTTTTGGACGTTTTCTCGGCGGAGCGACCCTCTATTCATGCACCTTTCTGCTGGCTACATTTCCTCTGGCTTACCGGTTGTGGTGGCAGACTTATGTATCCACATGGCAAGTCATCGTTGCTCTCTTGCTGGAAACATTAGGCTTCGTTGCGCTGTTGGCGGTGGCAGCCTTAGCTACTTTGCCGCAAAAAGGGGTGGCCCTGCCGATCATGGCTTCGGTCGCCATCTGGTTTTTTTCTTCTCCCCTGGCGCATCGTTACACAACATATTATCAGTTCCTCAATTCATACACTGCCCGCTGGCTCGTCGACTGGATATATCGAATCTTTCCCAAATGCTCAGAACTCGACAGTCTTTCTTCTTCTTTTATTCAGCATGGCCATATCACTTCCTGGTGGCCGATTTGGTCCACAGGAATTTTTACTGTTGCTGTGCTTGGCTTGGCCCTGGGGATGCTGGACCGCAAATCGTTTTAGTGCAAAGAGTTGTCCATAGCGAAAAGTCCATCTGGCCGGGTATTTTGGACATTCGTGTGCTGTTGAATCTCCCTTCCGGTCGTGCGGAATCTGAAACCGTGAACGAGAAATGAGCAAAGTGCATATTTCCTTCCACTGCGCACCATGGAGAATGAGGCAAGAGCTCTTTCTGATGAGCCCACACGTACGTGTGCAGGCTCGTCTTGATGCGGCGTCGATATGTCTCAATCATCAATCACGCGGCGCGACGTTCATAACGATGGTGCAGTCCGCCGACTTGAGGGAGTTCAATCACTTTCCCCAGCGAGGGCGGCTGAATCGGTCGGGAAATCGGCGCATCTTTCGCCAGGCCCAAGTGAGTGCGGGATTTCTCATAATATTCACAATACAGTCTTAAAACACGACGCAATCCTTGCTCACTGAAGATCATCACGTGGTCCAAACACTCCCGGCGAATCGAACCGATCAGTCTTTCGACGTATGCGTTTTGCCAAGGAGAGTGGGGTGCGCTCAGAATCTCTTCGAGCTGATGCCGAAGCGACAAAATCTCAGCTTGCAGCGCCGCACGAGAACGCAACGAACTACCCAGAGAGCAAAACAAAAGCCAGGCGATGATCCACATGGAATGGAACAGCTTACAGATGCGCGACCGATTAGGTTAATGCTTTCAAACAGAACGGAGTTCTTGATAGGCACAACCGAGACAAAATTAGCACGATTGCGGTGACGATCGTGTCACGCTCCTAACACGGAATTTCTACCAGTTCACCGGAATAGTAATCAGTTGGGGAATGGTACACGGTCTTTCCCGGATTCTCGTAACATAGCGTAACGTTAGGTAAACGCGAACTTCTCGGATCGGTTCTGTTTGCCGATAAGGTTTTTGCGGAGCATACGTACTCCCGAGACGCAGCCCGATTCCGATGAGCGCATTTGGAAACTCTTGACTAGGAACAAAGAATGATCGCGTTGACGCAAAGGCACTTCTAAACCTCGCGCCCGTTAGGGAACCCCGCTTGCTTTGGTCATAATGCTTTGTAAGTTATTGACAATAATAAGTTTATATCGTACTAATAATATAACATCATATGTTATATTGGTTGCATCATAACATCATGACTGGCCTAGATTTACTGAACGCGAGAAAAAGACGAGGCATAACTCAGCGCCAAGTGGCGCAAGAGCTGGGTGTCACGCAAGCGTATGTCTCCATGCTCGAAAAAGAGCGGAGACATCTGCCTGCCCATGTCGTCAGCCAGGTACTCAGGCAATACGAGGTAGATCCATTGGCACTTCCGCTACACGGAAAAGAATCCTGGTCAGAGCTCGACTCTGCGCGACTTACGACCCAACTGGCATCTCTAGGCTACCCAGGTTTCGCTTACATGCGAGCTCAATCAACTTGGAATCCATCTGAGCTTCTGATTGCTTCCTTAGCTAAGGATAATCTTGAAACCCGCGTTGCCGAAGCTCTTCCATGGCTAGTTCTGAACTATGACAAAATGGACTGGAATTGGGTAATGGACGAAAGCAAATTGCGTGATGCGCAGAATCGTCTCGGTTTCACCGTTACGCTTGCCCGAAAGGTGGCCGAACGGAATGGTCTGTCAGTAGCGACAAGTCGACTTGCTTCGTTAGAAAACCGACTACAGCGGTCGAAGCTGGAGCATGTAGGAACTTTTTGTAACGAGCGCATGTCCACCGCAGAAAAACAATGGTTGCAAAACAGGAGTACTCCAGAGGCAAAGCAGTGGAATATACTTTCGGATCTTGCTCCAGAACATCTAGCTCATGTCACATCTGCCTAGCACACCTCCGGAACCTTGGCATTCCTTTTTGACTGAACTGGATCAAACAGCTTCGGAAGAGGTACGCCTGGAATGCCTAGGAGGATTCGTAGTCACTCAGCTGTACGGTCGTCAACGCTCAACTGCTGACATTGACATCCTCTTTGCAGTACCAGGTTTGGACCAAAAACTGATTGAAAAGACGAGACAAGGCTCTGAGTTGCACAAGAAGTACGGTGTCTATTTAGACGTTGTAGGCGTTGCCTCTTTGCCCTACAACTATGATGAACGCCTGAAAGAGATGTTTCCCAGAGCCTATAGGCATCTGAGATTGTTTGCACTCGATCCTTATGACCTGGCGTTGACAAAGCTTTCTCGCAACATTGAGCGCGATAGAGATGATGTTAAGTACCTGGCTAGAACAATTCCCTTCGATCTTAGATCCTTCAAAATAGATATGAAAACGAGCTACGGCCTTATGCTATAGGTAATCCAAGCGAACTCGATTTGACCATGGAACTGTGGGCCAAAATGATCCAAGAAGAGAAGGATAAGACCACCCCCAAGTAATTGTTACTGTCCTGTCACAGCCAAACTGCGGTACAGCTTGCAGTCGAAAAACCATGCACCTACTCTAGATATTCCACGGGCCACACTAGTCTGGCATGTAGAGGAGGTACCCAGCATGCAGCCCCATCCCGATACCAACGACACAATAACGGCGAGTTGCTTGCGCTTCTGCAAGATCCGGTGCAATCAAACAGGACATTCGTGATAGACTATCGCCCGTTTGTCCTTCCGCTAGGGTCAACGTCAGGAACGCACCCCTCCGCAAGCGGAACCCGTTTTTCACACCATTGACGCAGACTCCATAACTTCCGAAAGGACGAAAACCTGTATGTCTTTATCCCCCCGAAAGGCCTTGCTTCCGTCACTGTCTGTCTTCACGCTCCTGTTATGCGTGTCCAACACTGCGCTTGCGCAGAGGGTCCTGATTCAGAACACTATCGACGAAACACAGCTGGTTCAGCTGGCGGGAAACACTCGACCCGAAGTCAAGACCGCTGCCGACCTTGGCGCCGTGAACGATGATTTTCCTATGCAGCATATGCTGTTGCAGTTGCGGCGTCCCATGGAACTGCAGGAGGCGCTCGACAAATACGTGGAAGACCTGAGCGATCCGCAATCGCCCAACTTCCACAAGTGGCTCACGAGCACAGAGTTCGGGGAAAAATACGGCCCCTCCGAGCAGGACCGCGAGCAAGTCACCGCTTGGCTCGAAACTCACGGTTTTCAAGTCAACACGATTTATCCCAGTGGAATGATGATCGACTTCTCCGGCACCGCCGGACAGGTGCGCGCCGCCTTCCACACCGAAATTCACCAACTCATGTCAAAAGGCGCTCTGCATCATGCCAATACCAGCGATCCACAAATTCCGGCAACGCTTGCGCCCGCAGTCGTTGGCATTGTCGCCCTGCACGACTTCAGGCCGCACGTGATGCATAAGCGGCACTCCGAGCTTACATTCAATTCCGGCGGACACACGGAGCACGCCATCGTGCCCGCCGATCTGGCTACGATCTATAACCTCAATCCACTGTTTCAGCAGGGTATCTCGGGACAAGGCCAGACGATTGTGCTGATTGAGGACACGGATTTTTCTACCGCTGCCGACTGGAGCACCTTCCGCTCCCGTTTCGGTCTCTCCGGGTTCACGGGAGGGTCGCTGACTACGATTCATCCGGCACCGCCCAGCGGACCCAATAATTGCAGCGATCCCGGATTCGTTACTGGCGGCGTGGCCGAAGAGGCCATCCTTGACGTGGAATGGGCAAGTGCCGCAGCACCCAGCGCGAAGTTGATGATGGCTTCCTGCTCCGACACCTTCACCAATGACTTGAACTTCGGCGGTCTGATTGCCCTGACTAACCTGATCAACGAGAGTTCGCAGCCGCCGGCGATCGTCAGCATGAGCTTCGGCGAATGCGAGTCCAACATGGGAGAGGCGCAGAACGCAGCCTTCAATGCCACATACCAACAGGCCGCGGCAGAAGGAGTTTCAGTGTTCGTCGCCTCGGGAGACGAGGGAGCTTCAGAGTGCGATGCCGGGGGGCCCTTTTCCACAGATGGGATATCGGCCAGTGGTTTCGCCTCCACCCCTTTCAACGTTGCAGTCGGTGGCACGGATTTTGGCGATACCTTCCTGGGTGAGACTTCCCAATTCTGGAACGCGACCAATGCTGCAAATTTTGGGTCAGCGAAGTCGTACATTCCGGAAATCCCCTGGAACGAATCGTGCGCCAGCACACTGCTGGCAAGGTTCAACGGCTTTGCTACGACTTTTGGCTCCAATGGTTTCTGCAACAGCAGTTTGGGTTCGAATTTTCAACAACTCGTGGGTGGAAGCGGCGCGCCCAGCAGCTGCGCCACTGGCACTCCTACGGATACGTTTAAAGTAAGCGGCACCTGCAAGGGATATCCCAAGCCTTCGTGGCAGTCGGTGGTTGGCAATCCGAGGGACGGTGTACGCGATCTTCCTGACGTATCATTATTTGCCGCTGCGTTTGGTACTTGGGGACACTTCTACATCCTGTGCTATTCCAATACCAGTGACGGCGGAGCCACATGTGGTGCCGATCCCAGCAAATGGTCGGCGGCCGGCGGCACGTCCTTCTCTTCGCCGATCATGGCAGGCATTCAAGCGCTGGTAAACCAGAAAAACGGACGCCAAGGCAATCCTAACCCGGTCTACTACAAGCTCGCGGCCAGAGACTTTGGCAGCAACGGGTCGGCGGCGTGCAATTCCAGCAACGGCCCGAGTGGATCCAGCGCATGCACGTTCCACGACATCACGCTTGGCGACAACGCAATGAATTGTATGATTCAATTCGGTGCCTTCAATTGTTTCGATCCCGGAGCGATCGTGGGACAGGCCGCACCCGAGGGTACGCTTTCTCTCTCCAATACCTCGGACGAACTCGCTTACCCGGCGACCGCTGGCTGGGACTTTGCCACGGGTCTCGGTTCGGTGAATGCCGCAAATCTCGTGAACAATTGGAGCGGCGCAAATGGTCCTCCTCCGCCAGACTTTTCGCTTTCGGCCTCGCCATCTTCGCAATCGGTAGTGCAGGGCGGCAGCGTCAGCTACACGGCCAGTTTGAGCCTGCTCAATGGTTTCAGCGGCACGGTTAACTTGACCGTAAGCGGACTTCCCACTGGAGCCACGGGAACGTTCAGCGCAGGTTCGATCACTTCAGGTTCGTCGACACTGAAGGTGTCTGCCAGCAGCACGACTCCGTCCGGCACGTATACGCTTACGATCAAGGGCATGAGCGGCACGCTGTCACATACCACCAGTGTCACTTTGGTTGTGACAAGTATGAATCCAGATTTCTCCATCGCCGTGACACCGAGTTCGCAGACTGTCACCGCGGGTAATAAGACTACCTACACCATCAGCGTTTCAGTGTTAAATGGCTTCAATGGCACGGTGAACTTGAAGGTCGGAGGACTGCCTCAAGGCGTTACCGGCATGTTTACCGCAAGTTCGATCAGCGGCTCCGGTTCTTCAACACTGAGTCTCACGACGCTAACGACGACTCCGGTAGGCACGTCAACGTTAACCATCACAGCAACCGGTGGCAGCCTCTCCCATGCCGCAACCGCCACTCTCATCGTGCAAGCAGGCAGCACCATTCCTGCCTGGGCACCAAATACGGCTTACAAAGTGGGCGATCTGGTCACTTTCAATGGTATTACGTACAAGTGCATCCAGGCGCACACCTCGCAAGTCGGATGGGAGCCGCCAAACGTGCCGGCGCTTTGGCAGCCGGTTTGATCTAGCCGACAGGAGCAACGAGCGAGTGGTTGGAAACAAATTGCCCAGGGTGACAGGCGGCTTGTGCCAATCGAATTTTTGGACATTACGCAGTTAGTGCCTCGGAGCGCAAGGCATCAGAGGAGTTTTCGTCCTTCCAAAAAAACATTGTCTTCTTCGGGCAACTGCCGAGGCGGTTTGTGGCGCACCCAACGGAGACCATACCGTCCAATGGAAAAGGTTGCTGTAACTGTCTTACTGCTGCGCGTCACGTAACGCACGTCGTAATAGCGGAAATATCCCAAGGCCAGTCCCCGTGACCGTCGCGTGATTTCAGTTAAATTCTCTCCCCGACGCTCGACGTGACGGCGAATGCGCCAAGGATCGACCCGCAAAGTGTGCAACTGACAGCCAAGAACGGAAGCTATCACAACACCCAAATATGCCAGAGCGTTGAGAGGTGTAAACGCCGGAGCAAAAATAGACCGCGACACGCCGCGCAAGCGGCGTGTCGCGGCGGAGGAAAACTAGACCACCGCCGGATCTTACGTTCCGTGAGCTCGGTTGATAAAAACGCCGGGATCATGAAACACCGGAGGCATGTACTCAGTGGAACTCTATGGACGTGTACGGCGAGCAGTAGGCTCCGCACCAGCGGCATTCCAACAAGCCAGCCGATTGCACCCGCATCAGATCCAATCCGATCGCACGACGATCTTCCCGGTCCAAGCTTCGCAGCCAGTCGAGCACGTTCTCGAATGGCCTATGCAAACTGTCCCGTCTGTGGGTCGTCCAGAGCGCACGACCAGATCAGAACAAAAAAGTTGTTACTTCAGACATTGTGCAGGTTTTGTTTCTTGTACTCAATTAGCAACTGACCTGGATTCACCCCCCCGACAGACCGCTTGCTGGAACAAAGAAAAGGCAGAACGGATAATCTCGTTCTGCCCGTTGCAAGTTGGAGGGAGAAAAAAAGAAAACTATTCGCTCGTCGGTTTGGCCGCCGATTGCTCGTTCAACTCGCGCTGCAATTCCAGGAGCTGCATTAGTTGTTGCCCTGTTAGCGTTTCGCCAGCCTGTCCGGAATGCTGGCTTTCGCTGGCAGCGGCAACCTGGGCAGGCTTCTGCTTCGCTGACTGCTCCAGCACGACGTAAATCTCTGCGCCTGCGGGCAGAACAACCACGACATGTTCGCCGATGGAAAGGCGCTGCATCTCCTCATCCGAGGCCTGCCCGATGTTGCTCGAGACCCGCTCCCGCATCATGTCGCCCTCGCTCAACGGCTGGTTCAGGCTGCCGCGCCCCACCAGCATGGCCGCGGCTTCGCCGACGCCCGAAAACGATCGCACCAGAAGGTTCTTTCCCGTGTTCTTGCCTTCGACCTTGCCCTTCAACGCGCGCATCGCCAGATCGGTGGCTGTTCCTTCGATTGCCGTCGTTGATCCGTCCGGCATCACCAGCGAATCGAACCGGATGCCAACGTAGCCGGAACGGTCGGCCTGCTGCAGATGCCCAACTGCCTTGCTGCCTGCAGGCACGACAATCTCTCCGTTGCGCTCGTAGTTGTACTCAATCACCGCAATGACGGGCGTCTGCACAGCCGTGTTTACCGCGGATTCAAGGCGGGCGCGGAGCCTGGCTCCCGGTGGAAGCCCGACACCCAGCTCCGGTTCAATCGTTGTCGCCGCGCTTCCAGATGGGCTCGACGATGTGCTGCGAACAAATACCAGTGATGCCTTCTCCATCTCCTCGCGCTCTGCTTTGCTGCTGGCTGCGCTCTCTGGAGTAGCAGCCTGCCCGCCCGGCTGATATGGAACAGGCTCCCAGGATTGCCCCCCGCTGAAAGGCGGCACCGATCCCAAAGCATCCGGCGGCTTTGTCGCCGTCGAAGAGCCCGCAGCAGTTGGACTGGAATGGGTAGTCGCCGTTTGCCTGATGGCGTCGGGCGTCACCATGCCTTCGTTCTTTTCTGCGTCGCCCGACTGGCTCGTGTTTTCGGTCGGCAGGAAGTTTTTGTTTTCGTTCGTCGTGTTAGAGGCAGGTTTGTTTTGCCTGCCGCTTGCGACGGTAGGCTTCGGCAGGCGGGCTGTGGACTGGTGGGCATGGATCAACGCGTACGCAAACACGACGAGCACGATCACAACGCCACCGATCATAGCCAACACGGGCCGGTCCTCCGGCGTCTCCTTCTTGCCGCGATGAGCGAACTGTTTGCTTTCCTCAGCCCGACTGGGCGCCGGATTACCCGCATCGGCCGAGTTTGCAGACTGCTCGGGAATATTCATTCCCAAAGGTCCCTTATCGAATCCATCATCTTGCTTCATTGCCTTCCTCCTCCTGCTGCCGCGGCCACAAATGGCAGAGGCAACAGGATCGGTCGATCCACCTGCTCCGCCTCCGAGAGCTGCAGCATCAATCTTTCGCCCGACTCTTTGAACGCCGGGCGCTCGAACACCACGATGCCATCGGCGCGCGCCCCTGGGGCCAGCCGCCGCGCCGTCATCTGGTAGTCGGCAATCGGAACCGGCTCCGCTTTGGTCCGCTTGCCATGCGCTCCGCCGCTGTCCAGTTGAATTTGCGGCGGCAGAAGTTCAATCCAACGCTTCGAATCGTTGAACACCGAAAAGGGGACCGTCATCTGGTCGTGTTCTTCGCTGACTTCGCCAATAGCCGTGAGCAGTTCTTTGCCTTGCCAATCCGGCCTTGCAATGCGTTTCTGCTTTACAAGCTGGGTCTCGATGCCGTTGCCATTCGTTCCCCCCACATCATGCGCTTCACTCAGCAGACCTTTGGAATCAGCAACCACAAGGCTCGACTCGTCAGTCTCCTCAACCAGGAATCTGCGCGAGCGTCGGTATTCCACGATGAAATCCACCGTGGCATCGACTCCCGAGGTGCCGGGGCTTATGAGTTGCAAACTGACGGTGTGGCCTGATCGAGTCGTAATGAGAGCGTTGCTCTCCGCCGGCACCTTGGTGATTGGCTTGATAAACACTAACTTTGGCTCTGCGTCCGAATGTTCGGCCTTGAAATCCGAGGGATTGCCAATGACCACAGAGCTGATCTCCTCCGGCATGCGCAGCGATGTAGCGTAGCCTGGATGCAGGCGCAGCACCCGCACCTCTTCCGGCTCAATAGCCGAAGTCGAGACGCGTGGCCGAGCGGAACCCTCCGGCTTTTCCCCTGTTTGCGCGGTTGCTACAGTTGAAAGTGACAAAACAATACCCAGACAAATCTTCATCATCGATTGCTTTCCTTCCTTGCGCTCACGCGCTTTTGTTGTTCGTAGATCGCCCGCACTCGGCGCACGTAGGTCACTACGTCCCGATTGCGGTAGTTGAGTCCTCGCCTTTGAATGGCGCCCTCGCCGGCGTAATATGCGGCGGCAACCAGGCGATAGTCTCCGTGGAATCTCTGGTTCAGCCAAGCCAGATAGCGTACGCCGCCTGAGATGTTCTGCTTGATCTCGCAACGGTGCGCCACTCCGAACCTCTGAGCCGTCCGCGGCATCAGTTGCATCAGTCCAGCAGCCCCTTTGGGAGATAAGGCGCATGGCTGCCATCCCGATTCCTGCTGGATAACCGAACGCACGAGATCGAGCGGAACCCGGTAGTGGTCGGCGTATGCCGCCGTATAGTATTCAGCCTCGGCTCGATCAGGCGTAGCGGGGCTTCGTGCCCAACCCACTCCGGTGCAGAAAATAACGAACAGAACGATTGAGGCTCTCATGCCGATTGCCTCTCCAGAGTCTGTTTGCTGTACTGCTCCGCGTCATAGATGAGCCTGGCAAAGCCATCCTTGAGCATCAGTTTTTTTCTATCGGCTTCGGTCTTGGCCAGCAGGGGAAGCAGGATGTCGCGCATCTCCGGCGTAATCTGCTCCTCCCCAAGCACTTCGAGCGCCTGGGCGAGATCCAAAATCTCCGATACGGAAGGCGCTTTTTCCAGACTCCAGCCCCGCAGGGCCTTGGCCAATCCAGCCATGTCCGCGTGAAATTGTTTGTTTGCATTAGGGGTTCGCAGCGCCACAATCTCGGCCTCGCGCTGAGGTGAAGGATGCTCGACGCGAAGATACAGGCTGCGCCTTCGCAAGGGGTCACCAATTCTTCGCTCTTCGTTCGAGGTCAAGACAACGAATGGAATGGTCTCCGCTTTTACAGTACCCAGCTTAGGAATGCTTAACTGCCACGCGCTCAGCAGTTCCAGCAGCAATGCTTCGAAGCCGTAATCTACCTTGTCCAGTTCGTCTATTAGCAGAACGCATGGCCGGCGGCTTTGTATCGCCCGCAGCAACGGCCCCGCCCGAAAAAACCTCTGGCTGTGCAGATCGGTTCGTAGCGTCTCCCAGTCCAGGTTATGGCCCATCTTCGTCTTGAGGTTTACGCATAACCGCTGCAGGGCTTCGTCGAACTTGCCAATAGCTTTCTCCTCGTCGATGCCCTCATAGCACTGCAGGCGTTCGACTCCAGTTTCGGCTGCCTGAGCAACCGCATACGCGAGTTGCGTCTTGCCGCTGCCGGCCGGCCCTTCCAGCAACACCGGCTTGTTTAGCTTGGCGGCTAAAATACACCACAACCGGGGTAACTGCGTCGGTTAAATATCCCACTCCTCTGAGGCGCTCACACGTCTCCATCACGCTTGAAAACACGCAAATCTCCCTTTCTCCGGCAGCGTGGATCGCTTCCGGGTTGGGAGAAGTTAAGGCCAAAGGAGATTTCGGTCAAATTGCCCGGTGCTGCGAGGAGTTTGACCGAAATCGAACCCTGGGTTAGAAAATGCACAGCGTGAGGTACCGTATGAAGGCGAACGCAGTTGTCAGTACGTCAGTTGAGGGATTCGAAGATAGACCCCACCAGGGGTCTCATACAGAGGAAACGATCCCTGGTAGAAGATTTTCACCGCAACGCGCGGGCCCTCCGACGCCCATGGACCAGCACCGTCAGTCGCTGCGCATGTATACCGAGGAAGAGGTGGCCGAAATGCTTCAGGTGTCGCTCTCACAACTACGGAAGTGGCGTACGAAACGGAACCAACGCAAGAAGCAGGGACCGCCCTTTAGAAAAATCGGGCGCTTGGTCCGTTATCCCGAACGTGGTCTGCTCGCATTTATCAATGGGGAGTAATTTCCTCCCCCCTCCTGAAGTCAACTGCCGGCCGGTCGCTGCTTCGCAACTGATCTGCGACAAAGCCCCCTCGGCCGTCGCCAACACCTCTGTCTGCTCTGACTCGATCAACTGCTTTGCGCGCTCGAGTGCCCGTTGCTGGATGTGTACGTATTCGATTGAGGTTTCCCGATCCATGTGTCCCAGCTGTGCCATCATCACTTCCAGCGGAACGCCAGCTTGCGCTCCTTGTGTCCTGAAGGTATGTCGTAGATCATGAAAGCGAAATCCGGTCATGCCACAGGCGTCCATGAGTTTCCTCCATGATTTCACCCAACTTGTCATCGGCCGGTTCACGTCCCACTTCTGTTGGGACTGCTTGCCAAGATGTCTCGATTTGCGGAGGTTAAGGGGTAGCAGATAGTGGTGCGACTCTGTGGCCCCGAGTGACTGGGCTCGAAGCAAGAGGTTACGCAGTCCCCATTCTGCCAGCGCCATCAATCGTGGTTCACGTTCCTTGCGATTCTTTGCGATTTCTCGAACCACGGGACCTTTCCTTCAGATAGAGAAATATCCTTGAGCTGAAGGTTCCTGATCTCCCCGCCACGACAGCCCGATCCTGCCGCAAGCGCGCCACAGTACATGGCGAGCTGCCAGACATCCTTGCCCATCGCGGTCGTGATCATTTTCATGAGTTGATTGTTCGACGCGAATTTGCCCGCACGGCTCTTTACCTGGCGGAGCGGTCTGTACCGCCTTTCCAGGTCGTCAGACCAACAATCGGCGTAAGTCATGACCCCCCGCAGCAATTGCATTTCGTAGTTGACACAACGGGCCGTAACTGGTTGCTTCATCGTGGGGCTGATCTCTTGCCGTCGTTCCTTCTGATACTTGCGGATCTTATAAAGTCTGACCGATCTAACAGGAGTCTTTTGGCCAAAGTACCTGAGCACGCGGTTGAATATCCTCCGTTCTCTTGCAATGGTGAGAGAGGAATTACTCGCTGCTTTCCACTCGAAATACAGCTCACTAACTTGGCTCAATGGCAGTTTGCTCAAATCGGCACTCTCGGACTCTCGCTCTTCCCGATTCTCCTGTTGCCCTGCCAGAAAGTTCATCTTGAACGACAGTGCTTTTGCTGGATCCGTGGTCTCGGTAGATTTCTGGCGCTGCACCCCTTCCGCATTACGCCAAGTAAACCAAATGTACTGCGATTCGCGACGCCACCGCAGTCCGCGTGGCAGCCGTGGCTGTTTCTGGTCTTTCATGTGCTGTTTTTCTTACAGGTCAAGAATTCGGTCAAAACTGGCACGTCGACTCGCTTCATGCTGGCTGCAGAGGCTTCGGCCTGCGTGAAATAAACTCCCCGGCGATCTGCAGTTGCCAGCGCATCGATGGATGTGCCGGGATATGCCTGCATGTTCGCGAATGGAAAGTTACCAGTTTGTTGTTACCAGTCAGGG
>Ga0070730_10001189_pt1 | contig 25581 bp, 17 predicted proteins | sample Coa_R1_3_FD_66447 | JGI IMG/M metagenome (GOLD analysis project Ga0070730, IMG submission 66447) | Surface soil microbial communities from Centralia Pennsylvania, which are recovering from an underground coalmine fire - Coalmine... | ecosystem: Environmental > Terrestrial > Soil > Unclassified ... | reverse complement strand
GGTAGGGAGCCTGCGCGGGCAAGCTTGGTGGCCTTGGGCCTCTAGGCGCGGTTTTAACCGCCAGCCTACCCCATCTTCGCGCGCGGGTCTGGCCCCAGCGCGCGCAGCCTGGCCCGGAGTTCAGCCTGACGTGCGCGCAGAACTGCTGTAGCATTCTCCGCCTTTTCTTCTAAGGCCGCCAGGTCGTGCCGCGCCCGTTGCAGTTCATCCAGCAGCACCTGACGATGGATCTCCCAGCGAATCACGGCGCGTTCTCGCCCCATCATTGCGGCAATGCCCCCTATCCTGAAGCTTGCGCCCCACGCACCAGCGTCGTGAGCGTGTTAATCAATTCCTCATCCTGATAGGGCTTGACGAGATAGGCATCAGCGCCAAGCTGCATCGCGCGCTGATGGTGTTTGCCCGCCGCGCGCGACGTGAGGACAATCAGCGGCAAATGCTTATACTGATCCTGGCTGCGCAGCGTAGCAATCAATTCATAGCCATCCATACGTGGCATCTCGATGTCCAGCAGCACAGCAGCAGGCTTGCGCTTGGCGGCCACATCCAGCGCCTCCATCCCATCGCGCGCCGTCTGCACCTCCCAGCCCGCCGTCTTGAGCATATTGCTGACCACGCGCCGCACGCTGGGGCTATCGTCCACCACGAGGACATACTGATCTTCCTGGCGCGTGGGCTGCGCCGGAGACTGCCCCCCTCTTCCCACCGCCGGGAGCGAAGAGGTCCAGGTTGGCGCCAGCAAGCGCGTCGGCGCCGATGAGAGCGCCGCAGGAAGCGCGACCCCAGGCATTGCAGGCGCGCTGGCCCCCGCAGGAACCGCTGCAAACGCGGGCGACGCCGTTTGCGAACGCTGCTCCAGCAGCCGCATGATGTCCAAAATGAGAATGACCTGACCATTGCCGAGTATGGTAGCGCCGGCCACACCGCGCACCTCGCGCAGATGCAGACCCAGGTTTTTCGCCACAATCTCTTGCTTGCCCGCAATACTCTCGACCACCAGCGCGTAGCGCTGGCGACCAATCACCACCAGCAGCACCGATGAGCGCTCATCAACCCGATTTGCAGGCAGGCCCAGCAACGTGGCAAGATGCACCAGCGTATACGCCTCACCGCGCATCAACACCGCCGGAACCCCCATCACCATCGTGCGCTCGCAGTAATCCAGGCGTCCAATCTGCTCCACCAGCGCCATCGGAATGGCATAGGTCTGATGCGAGACCCGCGCCAGCACCGCGCGCTGAATCTGCACACTGATGGGGAACTTCAAGGTGAAGGCGCTGCCGTTGCCCGGCGTGGATTCTACCTCCACCGAGCCGCGCAGGCGCGCCACCACATCGGCCACCACATCCAGCCCAACCCCGCGCCCGCTCTCCTCAGTAATCGTGTCGGCAGTGCTGAAGCCAGGCCGGAAGATCAGATTCAATACCGCCTGCTCTGAGAGCGGCGCGCGCGCATCCAACAGACCCCGCGCAATCGCAGTAGTACGCACCTTCTCGGCATCAATTCCGGCGCCATCATCACGCACCGTGACCACGATCTGGTTGCCCTCATGGCCCGCGCTCAGCGTAATTCGGCCAAAGCGCAGCTTGCCTGCGGCCTCCCGCGCTTCGGGTAACTCGATGGCATGCGTCACCGCATTACGCACCACATGCAGCAGCGCCCCAGCCATCTCCTCATAAATGCTGCGATCAACCTCGGTCTCCTCCCCTTCGACCACCAGTTCAAGCTCTTTGCCCATGCGCAGCGCAACCGCGTGCGCCGAGCGATGCAGGCGCGGAACCATTGTCGAGATCGGCACCAGGCGCATCTTGAGCAACTGATCCTGGAAGGACGAACTCAGGCGCGTCTCCTTGCCAAAAATGTTCTCGCAATCGCGGATGATCGTCTCCATCTCGTTGCTCAGTGTCGTCATATCGGAGACGCCTTCACTCAAGCCACGTGTCAGGCGGTGGAACTCGTTATAGCGATCCAACTCCAGTTCATCAAAATCAGCCAGGTGGGCAGCAACCTTGCTCGCATTCCCGCCAATGACGCCAGGCGGTAGCGCGAGGGGGCGCCCAGCAGCGGCGACAGTGCGCTCCAGCGGCCCGCTGTTCCCTGGCGCCACCCCACTATTCTCCAGGGCAAGCGTCTGCGCGCTGCGCCCGGCGGGCAACATTGCCGCTTCAAAGCGGCCCTCAAGCTGCCCGCCAACTTCATGCAAGCGTGTGCTACTCAGGCCCACATCCGCCACCATCCGCAGCAGCCGACCCATACGCTCCTCGAGAATACTGCGGTTGACCAGCAGCTCGCCAAAGAGATCGACAATTTCATCGAGTTTCTTTAAGCGCACGCGCACCGTGAGATCATTCTTTTCAAGAGCCTCACCATGTGGGCCAAGCGCCACCAGACGGCTTGCCTGCTGATTGCTCTGGCTGGAACGGCGCGTCAACTCCTCGACAGCCTCAGCCTCCAGGGCAGAGAGACCCACTCCAGCCGTAGAGTGACCTGGAGCAGCGCTGCTCTCAACTTCCTGTCCAAGCAAAGACTGATAGCGCGGGCGCAGCGCATCAACCACCGCAGTCTCGCCGCCATGCTCGCCCGCCGTTCCCATCACCAATTGTTCAAGCGCCTCAGACGTATCCAGGATCAGGCTGAGGACATCGGTGTTCACCTCGATGCCCCCTTCCATAATGCGATCCAACAGATCCTCAAAGATATGGGCCAGATCAGCGATATGGACAAAGCCCATCATCGCCGCAGCCCCCTTCAAGGTATGGGTGGCGCGCCGGATGCCCTGGAGGGTCTCGCGGTCATCCGGCGAACGCTCCAGCGCAGTAACCCCTTCATCAATATTTTGGATATGCTCCTCAGCCTCTGCCCGGAAGACCTCTAGCGTCTCCTCAGACTGCTCCGTAGAGCGCTCCACTTTTCTCGGCGCGCTCAGCCCGGTTTGCGGCACGCTAGCAATGAGCGCTGGAGCAAACGCAGCGGGCACAAAATCAACCCTCTCGGCAGGATGGCTGCGCTCAAGATCGGCCAGCACCTGCTGCCGCACTTGAATCTCCAGTTCCTGACGCAGCCGCTCAGTCTCTTCGCGGCGCACCTGCTCCATCAGCTCGGCACGCACCTGCGGCTCCATCTCAGCACGCAGTTGCGCGCGCAGCCCTTCCGTCGGCGCGCTACCGAACAGTGCTGGCCCAGTTGGCGCTGGAGGAGGCGCCCAGCTAAAATGCGCCACCGTCGCGCTAAAGCCACCGTCCGATGCAGGCGCGGCCAACGTCAGCACCGAAGAGATCAGGGGGCCACAGGCGCGGATGGACGCAGATAACTGCTCACTGGCCGCGTTGAGATCACTATCGGTAGCGGCCAGGCTGCTATCAGCATCCTTCAGCAGAGCCAGAATCTTCTTCAGCCGCGTCGTCACTACCCACAAGACCGAGAGCGGCAGATAGCGGCGCACATGGTCTGGACTCTGGCGCAGATTCAACCCCATCGCCTTACCGGCCCAATCCTCCAGCCGGTCGATAGCGTCTTTCGAGCCATCCAGGAAGCCGCGCAGTTCGCTGCGCTCACTCTCAATGGAAACCGCCACCGCGCGCAACGCCCCCAGGGTCTCTCTCAGTGATGTCGCGCCCTGGCGCACCTGATCGTCTTGCTCAACTAATTGTTGCCAGGCCGCCAGGCCGGAGAGCGCGCTCCCTCCTGCCAGGGGTTGCGCTGCTGGAGGAGCCAGCGAGAACACAGGCGCCACATCAGGCGCAGATGCCTGGGGCAGATCGATCTGTGATGCGCCCAGCGCTGCCAAACGCTCGCGCGCCATGAGCGCCTCCCAGGAGGCTTCCGCAGGCGGAGGCGCTACGGGCGCCTCCAGAGATGCTAGCCCCGTTCGCTCCACCCGTGCCTCTATGCTGGCTACTGTCTCAGCAGGCGAAAGCGGTTCTTCCGGCCACTCCCCATTGGTAGGTGCGCGAAATGCAGCCAGCATCTCGGCAAGCGATGGTTGCGGCTCGTCCGTCGTACTGGTCAGCGTGGGTTCATCGCCCAGATCGGCGACCAGGGAGGCCCATTGATGATCGCTCACGGCCTCCAACGACTCGGCCTCGGCGGAAGCAGCGGCTGCCGGGGCAGAAGGACCGCCCGAAACCCTTTCGGGCGCTTCGGGCAGCGCTTCAGCAACGGGGCCTGAGGCGCTAGCAGTCGCCCCAGATAAAGGTTGAGTGATCCGCTCGCGGAACGCTCCCTCTTGCGCACCGTCAGCCGCAGACAATTCAGCAGAGAATGCCGACCCAAATGAAGCTGCTGCCATCGCGTCACCCGAACTGCCGAGCAGCGAGACCCAATCTGCTCCGCCGGATGCCCCCATTGCTATCCCAGATGAGTCCGCGCTTGAAGGCGAGCCAGGCAAGAAGTCCCCAGCGGGTCGTCCCTGACTCGGCCAGTCCTCAGCAGCTTCTTGCTCAGCAAAATAGCTGGTTTCAGGACCGTACATAGGCATATCAGGGGTCACAATGATGGCATCCTGCATGAGCGGGTTGCCTGTCGCACGCGCCTCAGCGGTCTGACGAAAGGCCCTGTAATCGGCGCTATCCTCGGCGACAATGCCCTCTTCATCAGATGTGCCGTTCTTAATCGCCTCCAGCAACAGACGGGCACGCGCGAGCGAGCGGCGTAGTAAGCTAATCGCCGCTCCATCAAGAGGCTGTACCTCATCAAACGCTTCGACCAGCACATCCTCCATCGTGTGAGCCACCTGCGACAAACTGGGAAAATCCATCATCGCGGCAGACCCGCTAATGGTATGCGCGCGGCGATGAGCTTCCTCGAGGGCTTCGCTATCATCAGGCGCCTGCTCTAACCGGATCAGGTTCGCCTCAATTTCAGGGAGATAGCTGCCCACCTCGTCGAGAAAACTATCGAGAATGGCAAATTTATCGAACGAACTGGACATGCTTTACGCACCACCATTCTGGCTAGAGGTCTCAAAACCTGAAATCCAGCCCATGCTGGCTCCCACTTCCTAAGAACCGCAAACCTGAGACCTGAACCGCTTATTCATAGGGCTGTTGGTCCCGCGTAAAGGGCCGATGAAAAGGCTGGTCAGGATACCCCTGGCCCTGGTTATTATAGCCCTGCTGCCCATTATAGCCCTGGCCCTGGTTATTATAGCCCTGCTGCCCATTATACCCCTGCTGCCCATTATAGCCTTGATTGGGGTAGCCTTGCTGTCCATTAGCCCCTTGTTGTGGATAATTCTGCTGACCGTTGAAGCGTGACATCCCCTGGTTCGGCCCAGGCATCGGTGGTTGTCCGCTCGTATGCGCGGGCAACGCGGGCAGATTGGGGAACCCCGTATCATCGCCGCCAGGGAGCAACCAGCTTGGGTCGATCTGATCCAGATTGGGCATATTCAGCAGCGGCGGAAGCCCGCCCCCTGGAGAAGCCAGCGCATCTGCCGGGGGTTGCTCTGGCAAGCGGAACGTTGCCACCGAGGCGCGCAACTGATCGGCCAGTTCAGAGAGATAACTGACACTCGCCGCAGAATCCTGCGAGGCCGCCGTCGTCTGACGGGTAATCTCCAGAATCTGGTTCATAGCGATAGCCACCGCCTCCGACGTCTGCGCGCGCTCGTTGGCTGAGCGGGCGATGGCCTCAATCATCTGCGCCTGCCGATCCACCGCTGCGTAGATCATCTTGAGTGCGCGACCAGCGTCATCGGCCAACCGCGAGCCAGAGACCACCTCTTGTGTACTCTCTTCCATAGCCACCACCGCATCATAGGTATCACCCTGGATACTTTTGACGATAGTCGCAATCTTTTTCGTCGCCTCGCTGGAGCGCTCCGCCAGCATACGAATCTCTTCGGCCACCACACTAAACCCGCGCGCGTGATCGCCAGCCATCGCCGATTGAATCGCCGCATTCAGCGCCAGCAGGTTCGTCTGGTCGGCAATATCCTCAATCAAGCGCACAATCTCACCAATCTCCTGGGAGCGCTCGCCAAGCCGCTTGATTTTCTTTGCCGTCTCCTGCACGTTCTCACGGATATGCTGCATGCCCTCCACCGTTTGCGCCACCGCCTGCTCACCACCGCGTGCATTCCGCAGCGCTTCCAGCGCGGCCTCCGCGCTCATTTGCGCGTTGCGCGCCGTTCCCTGGATAAACGTCGCCAGCGCCTCCACCGCCTCGGTGGTCTGGGCAATCTGCAACTCCTGCTGCTCCGACGCCTGCGCCAGTTCAGCCGAGCGGTCTAGAATACGCCTGGTCGCCGTCGTCACCTGCATCGTCGTCGCCTGCACGCGCCCCACAACCTTGGAGAGTTCCTCGATCATATAGTTAAAGGAGTCCGCCAGCACACCTAACGTATCAGGCGTGACTTCAGCCTGCACCCGCAGATCGCCATCACCTACCGCGCTCACTTCCTGGAGCAGCTTCTCAATCTGCGCCTGAAGATTGGCGGCCTCGCGGCCATCGCCAGCATTTGGCGCGCTGTCCATCAGCGAATTGATGCTGGCCGCCAACATAGCGAAGGCGTCATCGCCAACCACATCTGCTCGCAGCGCGTGGGCGCCCTCAACCCCCTCCTTACAGACCTCCACCAGCGCCATGCACCGATCATGAATCTGGCGTTGGATACGCAGGCCCAGGTACATGACGACGATCATCACAACAATAGCACAGACAAAGGTGCCAATCCAGGTTGCAAGCTGATCGTCAGAACTCAGATTAAGCCGCTGGACCACCCAGACCCCCAGCCCCAGAATCAGCAGCGGTGGGATCACAGCAGCAGCCAACATGGTCCAGCGCATGCGTAATGCAAGCGACATACCCTTACCAGAATCAGGATTCATAATTACTGCTTCCTCCTAATAATTGAGGATCACGCTACACGCGCCGCTGCGCCAGACGGCATTCAGCTTCCAGGGAAATGGCGCCTCCATTGCGGCGCAAACGCCCTTGGCGCCTCCTCTTCAGACCTGGGCGCCAGGCTTGCCTGGCACAACCCCCCACCCCTCAGGTATGGGAGCCATGACTTTGATACTGGTGCATTTTCTCTGATAAGAGCAGCCGCTCTATATCAATCAACAGCACTGATCGGGTACCCACAGAAGCAATGCCGCTCACATAGGAAGCAGCCCAGCCTGGAACAGACCGCGTGAGTTGCTGCAATTGTATCATGTTTGGCAGAATCCCCCGCATCTCACTGACCCCATCCACCACCAGGCCAATGACCAGATCGCCGATCCGCCCAGCGACCACCCGCGTGCGCGCAGAGGACGGCTGACGCTCCAGGCCCAGAAAACTGCGCAAATCCACCACCGAAATGATCTGCCCACGTAAATGAATGACGCCATCAATCCAGGAAGCGACATTGGGCACAGCCGTAATCTCAGGGACGCGCTCAACGGTCTGAATATGTTCCGCCTTGAACGCGCACTCAAAACTCTCTAGCGAAAAGATCAGATGCTGCTCGCCCTGCTCCTCAACAGGCTCCTCAAGGCCGGTCATCGGGTTCACAGTCCCGCGCAGCGTCGTCTGCCCCCCAACATAATTTGCCGGGAGCATGGAGCCAGCCAATGGGCCGGTTACTCCAGAAAACATGCTTTGAGTGTCCAGCCCGCCTGATTTGCGCCGGGCAAATTGCTCAAAAGGAATGATCGCCCCGCTGCTCTGACTGGCCCCATCCGTTCCACTACCGAGCAGACGGTTGGCGCGTTCCTCGAAACTGTCGCGCGCGCGCGCTGATGTTCTGGGGAGCCAATCTGAGTCCCCTCCAGGCGGATCGTGATGCTCGCTCACACTCTTCTCCTCTGCGCGGGACTATCCAGCCCCCATACACACCACGCTCCGGCAACCCATCCGTGTTGCCGGAGGAGGTCTGGATCAATTCCCGCGAGTGATATTACACTAATCTGCGCACACTGGCAACCAGTTCATCCCGATTAAAGGGCTTGGTCAGATACAAGTCCGCCCCCTGTTGCAACCCCCAGCGTTTATCCAGCGGCGTATTCTTGCTGCTCATCAGAATAATGGGAATATTGCGACCCAGATCCATATGCTTGATCTGGCGGCAAAGCTGGAAGCCATTCCGCCGGGGCAAGATCACATCCAGCACCACACACTGCGGGCGTTCAGTCAACACCTTTTCCATCGCCTCATCACCATCCACCGCCGTAATCACATCAAAGCCACTTTCACGAAGCGGCGTCGCAATCAACGTTAGGTCAGTCCAGCTATCATCAACGACGAGAACCTTCGCGCCGGGCATCAAGTCTTTCCTCCTCAGGAGAGAGCAGCACTGCTCCCTCACGATTCCTGGCATAGCAGCGCCTCAGGCTTTTCACCGAAAGCGCCAGATACGCTGACAGGCCCAGACCACAGCAGTGGCAGGGCCTCGCAACCATCACAACCCGTCTATCAAGAGAAACTCTCAAGAACCAGAGAGAGTAACGTCAATCATCCTTCTAGCGAATCAATCACCCAGCAGACCTCAGACACGCCGCCGCAAGCGCGTCGTCGTGCGATCAAGGGCACGCTTGCGCTCACGGGCTGGCGCGTTGGCTAAATGCTTCTTTACCGACTGCACCAGTTCCACCGAATCAAAGGGTTTGGTAAGATATTCCGATGAACCAGCAAGCCGACCTCTGACTTTATCAAATAGCCCATCTTTCCCACTCAACATAATGATCGGGATATGTCGAAACTCCATCTTATCTCGAATAATGCGGCAAATATTATACCCATCCATGCGAGGCAACATAATATCGAGCAGGATCAGGTCTGGGTCTTCGTCGGCCACCGCCGCCAGCGCGCTCAACCCATCGCTAGCGGTGATGACGCGCATATTCTCGCGTTGCAACGTCAACTGCACAATTTTGCGCACGGTTGGGCTATCATCGACCACCAGCACCACTGGATCGTTCATCAACTCAGCCTCCTTCGTTCTCGCGCCTGGACCATGCGCGGATCAGCGTCCATTTGACGCATACGCGGATTTGACATGCGTGCATTAGTCTCACGGGAGCGCTCATTCCACCCAGAGCGCCGCGCCGCGCCGCGCTCCTGCTCAAAGGTCGCCACCCCACCGTTGATCTCAAGGTGATTGACCTGATCCTCAATTTCCCGCAGAAACGTTTCCCACAACTCGCGGAACCGTCGTTCCGACCGCGAGGCGCCCACTTCTTCTTGCAAGATATTCGCACAAATCTGGCGCATCAGCCAATGGAGCGCCGTGACTGCCTCCCAATAAAACAGGTGCAGTTGCTCGCCTTTCACCAGCGTATGCAGCGAGAGAATCTCCTGGCAATCAAGCTGCCCATCATGGAAGCTGACCGTCTCAAGAATCGGGCGCCAGGCTTGCGCCTGTTGCAGCAGTGGCCCAAAGGTCTCCTCTAGATAAGAGGCCACCTGGCCTGGCCGAAGCGCGCCACGCCCGCGCAATTGGCGAGCATATTCGCCGTGATGCTTGAGCAAGCCATTGACGCAGGTCGTCAGCGTTTTAATCAGCGCCAGCAGGCGTTGTTCGGGGGAACTGGGCTTTTGCCTGGAGAGTTCATGCTGACTGGCGGTCAGGATGTCCACCAGATTGCGTTCCAGTTCAGCCTCTAACGCCTCATCCACCACCTCGATCAACCGCAGCTCCAGCAGGTGATCCAGAATCTGCGCCACCCTCGCCTCACTACAGAGGAGCGCGTAGGCAATCGCCTCTAACGAAAGCTGCCCATTTGCCAGGCAAAGGACATTGACTGCATCCGGCTCCAGGCCCAGGCGCTTAATATCGCCAGTAAAGTGCGGCATCCAGCGGGCAACCGTTGTCCGATTCAAGCCCGTCGCGGCGGCCTCATCCCACTCATCTGCCTGTCGCAAGCTTTCCAGCAACACATGATCGACGTTGAGCGCCAGGTGCGCGCCTTGCAAGACATTGCGATGAAACTCAAAACGGCCCTGCTGCCAGCGAACGGCGCGACTCATGGCCTGAATCACACTATACTCTTGCCATTGGGTCATCTCAGACTCGCCGATGACCCCATACTCCACCAGCATCTCCAGCATCACCGGCGACCTGGAACTCATCGCGCGCCGAATCTCGGCAGCATCCCGATGATCAATCCGCCCCAGCAAGCGCATCACTTCCAACAGATCAGGGTGCCGCACAAAATTATCCTGAAGCGCCGCAACCTGCCCCTTGTTCAGATAGAGCGAGAGAGTCTCCTGGCCGGAGGTCACAATGAGCGTCCCGGTCTTGCCACTAAGCGCCAGCATCTTGAGGGTTGCTTGTAAGCCAAGTGTTTCAAGATCCCCGTCCAGGATCCTCCCTTGCTGTTGCATGTCTATCTTGCTCCCTTACCATCTGAAGCTGCCAGAACAGCGAGGAACCACCCCCGCTCTCCGGCGCAGCTTCGAGAACTGGCGAGGGTGGCCGCAGACCCAGCGGTCCCTTCGCACATCATAGGCTGCTAGCTCACCTGGAGCGAGCGACGCGATCCTTCGGCGGGCCTCATGCCCAGCACCCGCTCCACTGCCGCCAGCAAATCGGCTGAGCGCAATGGTTTCTTCAAGACAGCCAGCGACGGCTGTTTCAACTCCTCAGCGCGCACCTCTATCTCTGCCAGCGCGCTTAAGACCACCACCGCCAACAGCGCCGAGTCGGGGCGCGCCTGCAAGCAGCGCAAGACCTGATACCCATTCATGCGCGGCATCATCATATCCATCACCAGGCAATCGGGTTCCCAGGTCAAACAGTGTTCCAGCACCTCCAGGCCATCATGCGCCGCACGGACAACATAGCGTCCGTCTTTCGAGAGCATCGCGCAGGCCAGCTCTGTCAGGCGGCTATCATCATCAGCCACCAGCACGCGCACCGGCTGTTCTGGCTCCAGGAATGGTCGTGGTTGCAGAGATGCCCCACTGAGTACCCTCCCCAGCGTCATAAGATACCCCCGTAACACGCCCATGTCAAACGGCTTAGGTACAAACAACACCGCCTCCAGCGCCTCCAGCGTCTTCCGCCGTAGCGGCTGGCTGCCCAGAGCAATAGTCAGACGGGCGGCTGGCCGGACAGGCATGCCAGACGTATCGTGAGTCTCCCCGTCAACGAGCAGCTTCTGATCCATTCCATCTAAATCAACGAGCAACACATCGGCCAGTGCAACTGCCTCCGCTTCCTCAAACTCAGCGCCTGCCCAAACAGACGCCTCATACCCCCACTGGCTCAGATTGCGCAGCAGCACCTCATTGAGCCGATCATCGGCGCCCACAACCAAAACTTGCAATGACGGTCGCTTCCTTGTCATGGTTCGCCTCAGCTTCCCTGGTGGAAAGTCACCCTAGACTTTCATTCAGCGTGATCGAAAGAGGTAGCCGACACCCGGCTCCGTACAAATATAGCGGGGATGCGTGGAGTCCTGCTCAACCTTTCGGCGAAGCTGACGAATAAAGACGCGCAGATAATCCGTCTCATCCCCATATTCTGGTCCCCAGATCGTTTTCAGCAACGTGCGATGCGTCAAGACCCGATCAGGGGCAGCCATCAATTGATAGAGTAAATCAAACTCTTTCGGCGTCAGACGCACCTGCCTGGAACCTGCCGCCACCGTGCGGCTCAGCACATTCATCACCAGGTAGCCATCTTCGCTCGCCAGAACCTGGCCGCCCTCCGTCGCTCCATCGGCAGGCCGACTCCCGCTACGACGCAGGCACGCGCGCACCCGCGCCAGCAATTCATCGAAACCAAATGGCTTGGTCAAATAATCATCCGCTCCCAGGTCCAGCGCATGCACCTTGAAGCGCTCCTCGCCGCGCGCGCTCACCACAATAATTGGCGCGGACGACCATTGGCGCACTTCACGACAGACCGCCAATCCATCCATCCCAGGCATCGACAAATCCAGCAACACCAGATCAGGCTGCTTCTGGCGGATCAGTTCCAGCCCTTCTGGCCCACTCGCCGCCACCAACGCCTCATAACCGCTGGCCGTCAGAATACGACGGAGCAACCGCAGAATCGGCTCCTCATCATCAATCACCAGGATACGCTTCACCTTCGCTGATACGCCTGCTGGCTGCACATCACCAGCCACCCTCACATCCACATCAGCCTCCACATAGGCTAGAGAAGACGGTGGGCGGTTCGCAGCCGCGCCACGTTCAATCAGCATCATCGGTTTCCTCGTTGCGTTCGGCGCCAACGCCAGACGATGGGTTCCCACCCGCCTCTTGCTCGCGCGTCGCCAGATGAGTGACCATCTCTCCGAATGGACCGCTCTCGTGGGCTACTCTGCCAGTCATCGGCGCCGATTGCTCCACCGGCAGGGTAAAGACAAAACAGGAACCACCCTCAGGGCGACCTTCAACCCAGATGCGCCCATGATGCGCCTGGATAATGCCCCGACAGATCGCCAACCCTAACCCAGACCCGCCTGCCAGTGATGGCGCCGGGCGCCTGACCAGGCTATTGTTCAGCAGCCCGGCAGGCGCCGAGCGCGGGGGGCAGGGGCGTTGCTGCTTCACCCGATAAAACTTCTCAAAGATAGGCTCACGCTCCTCAGGCGGAACACCACACCCCTGATCCAGCACACTGACCTGCGCCTCTGCTCCCAGCAGCCTGGCGATAATCCGAATCTCGGCGCCCTCCGGCGAATACTTCACCGCATTTTCGATCAGATTGCACAATACGCGATCAAGCTGCATATAATCGCCCTGAATCAGCGGCAGGGACATGGCGCCATCATAAACCACCCGATGCTGGCATGTCACCTTCTGCAAGCGATCCAGAACCGCGTAAATAATCTCCGACAGATCGCACCACTCCGTCTGAAGGCGCAGCGCGCCCCCCTGGATGCGCGACATTTCCAGCAGCGCGCTGACCAGCGTATTCAGCCGGTCGGCCTCCTCATTGATGTCTTGCAGCGTCTCCCGCCGCAGCGCCTCGTCCCACTGCAATTCCTCTTGCAGCAACCCCGTCACCGCCGCCTTAATCACCATCAAAGGCGTACGCAGATCATGCGAAACGGAAGACAGCAGACCATTCTCCAATGGCTCATTCGGCGCCTGGGGCGTCAGATCGCGCAAAAAGAGCGCGTAGCCCACCAGCGTACCAGCTTCATTGCACAGGGGATAGGGCGTCAGCGTATAGGAGCGCTCGCGCCCAGAGAGCCTGGCGCCACTCACCGAGGCCACAAAATGCAAACTGCGCCTGGAAGCAACCAGCGATGCGCCATCCAGCGCATCAGCCGCCAACCCGTGATCATCGACCAGGCGATGCTGCTTCAGCAAAAGCGCCAGATACGCGCTGATGCTCAGATCACGAAGATCCGCAGCAACGGCGCCAGCGCATTGGGCAGCCAGATCATTGATCAACACGCATCGCCCCTGGGGATCGGCCATTACCAATCCTTCAGCGCCCGCCGAGGCCAGCCCCGCCAGACACGCCATCTGCTGCGCGAGATCAGCAGAGGGTGGGGCAGCAAGTCCGCGCGCTGAGGGCTGTAGCACGTCTCTCCCCTTTCCGGCAAAAAAAACCACAAGAGGCTCTGCTGAGCCAGGCTTCCATCGCGCTAGCTCACCAACAATCATCTTTGAGGGCTACGCACAGTATAGCATGCAGTGCAAGAGGCGCGACGGCCAACACATCAGCGCTCTTCTTCAGCAGCCTGATCCAGCAGCAACCTGGCGGGCCACTGCACATCCGGGCGATAGGCGCTCAGGGACGCCCAGATCAAACGCAACACCCCGGCGCGATCCTGCGCCGAATGCAGCAGATCAATCTCATCCGTCTCCAGACGAATTAGCGGGCAGCGATCAAACGCCGCCGCCCATTCTTCATAGCGCTCATTCAGGCGCTCAACATAGCTCGTCTCAATCCCCGCCTCGAACGAACGCCCGCGAATGGCGATACGCTGTTTTAGGGTCTCCGTCGAGGCCGCCAGATAGAGGACCAGATCGGGCGGCGGAAGCCCCCGGCACAACTCCTCATAGAGATCGCTATACAGCCGATAATCCTCGTCCGAGATCTGGCCCCGCTCATACAGATTGCGCGCCCAGATCTCCGCATCCTCATAGATCGTGCGATCCTGCACCGCCGTCGCCGCGCTCGACGCCAGCCGCCGGTGCTGCTCCGCGCGCTTCACCAGAAAGAAAAGCTGCGAATGAAAGCCCCAGGCGCGCATATCATGATAAAAGCGCGCCAGATAGGGATTCTCCTCGGCCAGCTCGTAATGCGGCTCAAAGCCCGACGCGCGTGTCACCAGTTCCACCAGCGTCGTCTTCCCGACGCCCAGATTCCCCGCCACCGCCAGAAACGCCCCGCGCTCCACCGCAGGCGAAACAGACCGCGCCCCATTCAGCGCGGGATACTGCGCATGAGTCATGCACTCACTCCTACATACCTGCTACAAAATTGTCACGCCGATCAATTCTGGCAATTCTGGCAATTCTGGCAATTCTTGGCTCCGATGCCCATTCAGGGTCCATGCAAAGAATTGCCAGAATTGCCGACCCAACGACCATTCCGCAAACCACAGGCCGATTGAACAGACGAACAGACGCTCTATATGGTATCGCGCGAACAAGACATCGTGAGCAGATTTCTTAAGGCTTCTCTGGAATGGAGGCAAACCCTAGACCCCGAAGGGGTCCATCAGGACCATGCTTCACAAAAGGAGGAGATGAGGAAAAGCATATCCTATGCTCCCCATCTCCTCTTCGCGCCTGTCATAGCCCGGCAACCACACCTACGCCAACAACAGCAAAGCTAGCATTCGCTATAGCCGCAGGAGTAGCATTTCTTGCAGCCCTCTTCGTAGACCAACGTATTGCACCCACACTGCGGGCACAGATTGCCCGTCACCCGATAGGGCGCCGGATAGCCCTGCGGCAGCAGCGTAGCGCCGCCCGCCCCATTGACCATGCCGTTGGCGTGGCTCTCTGGAGCTGCGTACTCTTGCTTTGACTCCATGATATGCTCAGGCGTCTGCGTTGTAGGCTCCTGCGGCGCGGCAGCCAGAGTCTGCCGGTCAGGCTGCTCCTCCAGATGGAGTTCCAGCGCGCGCGCCACCGCATCGGGCAGCGAACGAATCTGGTCCCGGCCAAAGCCCACCGCGCGGCTGCCACCAATGCCCCGCAACTGATCGACGATTTCGCGTGCGCGCTCGGCGGGCGAAAGCGGGCTGGCGATGCGCAGTTGCAGTGAGAGCAGCCGCCCCAGCGCCTCGGCCCAGGCCGCCACATCACTCCCTGCGTTGCCCACATTGATGAAGACCTCCAGCAAGCCATCCGCATCACTGTTCAGGGTAATATTCACATTCCCCTCCGGCGCGCGCACCCGCCGCGTATAGCCCTGCACCACCGACGGGCGGCGCTTGATGTGCCCCGTCACGCCGCCGCCATCGCCATAGATGCGCGCAGGCGCGCCCGCAACCTCCTGCTGCGCGGCCTCCGTCGTCTCCACCGCAGGCTCACTCTCTGCCGTCGCGCGCGGGGCCGTCGTCTCGCCTGCCGCCGTCTTGATCTGCTGCGTCTTATCGCTCTCCTTTACACCCACGTTCAGCACCTGCTCGCCTTTGGACCCATCGCGGAAGATCGTAATGCCCAGGCAGCCCAGGTTCCACGCCAACAGGTACGCCTGCTCCACATCCTCCAACGTCGCGCTGTTGGGGAGGTTAATCGTGTTATGCGACACAATGCCGTTGACCACATACTCGTGTGCATCCTCGACCTCGATGTCGTAGAGTGACAGGATGCCAGCATCCTCCACTGTCGTTACCCGCAAAACCGACGCCTCACTCGACCCCCCCATGCGCTCAGCCGTGCGATTATCACAGTTTTGCGGCTGACGCTGCCTGATCGAGTTAAATGCAGAATAGAATGGATGGCTGGTAGGCAGTTTAGTGCGGCTAAGCACTTCATGGTCAACCAGCACCTGATAGGTAGCGTAATGCACCGGACCGTTCTTGTGCGGTTCTATGCAGGAAACAAGCTCCTGTAGCTCGTTACTTACAACCACCTTATGCGCCCTGTTACCAGAGTATGCCACTATCGAATGTTCCTGCCGAACCAACGGCAAACCGAAACTTCGGCATATCTCCGCTACACCATACGCCAATTGACTGGACATACCCGCGTAGATATACAGCCCATGTTTGGGGCGATAGTAGCCATCCAGCGAGACGCCGCGCAGAAACGCCAACTTCTCCTCGGCGCTGCCAGCAAGTATTTGCGCGGGCACATGCTTATAATACGCGCCCTTGCCAATCAGCCCCTCTATCCAGCGGCACAAAGCGCGGGAGTTCAAGGTGAGGTATTGGACATTACTGTTACGCGCTTCAATGGTATGGCGCGGAGTCAGTCCAAAGAGGTCTTTTGCCAGCCCTGTGAACTCTGCCAGCACCTCTTCATCTGCGCTGGTCAGCCCAACCGCGCTCGTTTCGATAGTGGTATGCCCATCAGCCGCGAGCATGCCCAGAAATTGGGCCAGTTGCGGCGTCATGCGCTCAGGGAACGTCACCGGCTTGGCATTCGTCCGATAGATGCCTCCCGGCGGCAGGACCGCTCCGCCAGAGCCATGCGAAGCGGCAAAGCGACCCATGACCAGATCGCCCACGCGCAGGTCAGCCAGGCGCTTCCAGCCATCGGGCGTCGAGACACGGTGGCTTTCAGTCGAGCCAACTAATTCAGCCCCATTGTCCAGCCGAATGCGCGTCGCAGGCTTCTCCCCAGCATAATAGTGGGACAACACTCGATGCCCGCCAACCGTAATCCCATCCTCGGCAACGTTGACAAAGGTATCTGGCTCCTCCACCTCCGAGAAGTCCTCAATTGCCATCAGACCCCGCGACGTGGGAATGAGTGTACCAGCCGCCAGGCACTTGCTGATCGAGTTATTGACGCCCTTCTGGAACGCGGCCTGCATTTTGATATGCCAGTCTGGCGCGATCTCGTGCGCCGTCACGAAGCGTTGCAGCGCCGGGTGCTGCTCAGCCGGATGCCCATGCAGCGCCCCATGCTCCTTGACATACGCCAGCACGCCCTCTTTATCTGGCAGATCGCTCTCCTCGACGGCCCGCTGGAAGAACGGGTTCACAAAATCCAGCACGCGATACGAGCCATCCGGCTGCTTCACGCGATGCTGGAAGGCCAGCGCGAAGATCGGCTCGATGCCAGAGGAGCAGTCCGCCAGAATGCTGATCGAACCCGTCGGCGCCACCGTCGTGCGCGTCGAGTTGCGCAGTTCCGGCCCATCCTGATAGATGCTGCGCGGGAAGTTCGGGAACGCCCCGCGCTCCTCAGCCAGCTTCTGCGATTCCTCGGTTGAGATGCGCTCGATAAATCGCATCACCTCGTCGCCCAGCGTGATCGCTTCCTCGCTATCGTAGCGGATGTGCAGCTCGAAGAGCATCTCCGCCCAGCCCATCACCCCCAGGCCGATGCGCCGGTTGGCCTGCACCTTCTCGCGCACCTTCGGCAGCGGGAAGGGGTTAATCTCGATGACATCATCCAGGAAGCGCGTGCAGAGCCGCGTCGCCTCTTCCAGCGCCTGGTAATCCACCGTGCCATCCTTGACAAATAATCCCAGGTTGATCGATCCCAAGTTGCACGCATCATATGGACCGAGCCATTGCTCACCGCAATTCGCAGTCGATATTCCATTAAATATCAAACCATGAACTACAGGCACCGTCGTATCATACACGTCCGCCGTGCCCGCATCCTCGATGAGCGCGACCTTAGTCGTGAATTTCTCACCGTTCGCCGGATGTGCTGCAATCCAGTCCATCAAGCGGGTCTGCTTCCGCGCCTGCATGAAGCCGACCATCTCAGCAAAGCGGTTGCGATTGGCCTTATCGACGATTAATTCATACTGCGCCTGCGTGAGATATTCAGCAGGCTCGCGCTGCGCATTGGGCAGCAAGCTCATAGCCGCCTGCCTCCGCAACCGCACAAAGCTGACAATACCCAGATTGAGCAGAAGCTGCTGGACATCCTGTGCCAGCCCTTTAGACGAGGTGGCAAGTCGAACAGTACAGGTACTATTTGTTACATGCGATTGCACGCTGCCATCGGCGCTGAACAATCCGCGCAGGAAGCCAATCACCGCATCACGCGGCGCAGCAAAGACGCTCTCCGGCACGCGCTTCTCGTGCGCGCGAGCGGCGGTAATACCGAGCTGCCTGAAAAAGCTGGCAACTCTGCCTGATGTGCTGATCTGATAGTGACCTTGACGATGGGTGTTGTTGCCACTCAGGCCAAACCAACGCTGGAAGCGGGTTTGCAGCAGCGTTGCAATCTCAACGTCTGCGCCATCTACAGCAATACCCAGAACATCTTGCTTGAGTGCAGGTTCATATCGGACGTAGCCATCGCCCAGGATATAGCCAAGCACCTCGCCTAACTCGGCGGACCATTCCGTGAGCGGCTCAATCTCGCCACGCGCTATTTTGTAGCGCAAACGAATCGTGCTGCGCTCTCCGTAGGCAATCGTGGGCAGCTTGCGCTCGCTGGACCAGGCGCCCTCGGCGCTTTGCAGCAGCAGTGTATCGCCATACTCCAGTTCATCCAGGCGCTTATAGCCTTCTGAGGTCAGGAAGCGATGGTAGGGCGTGGCAACCATCTCGATACCATGACTCGTCACCAGACGACGAACCGGCACATTCTCACCCGTCTTAAAAACTGGCACAGCAGGAAGCGAGACAACGCCAGCCCGCGCAGCCCGCGCACCTCCGTTGACGACTGCCTCAGCGGTATGTTCAAGCGCGCGCGCATCCGTCGTTACCAACAGTTCCTCGCCACTGGCATACAGCGCATCCATCCGCACCAGGCCACGACTTGTCGCCAGCCGTGTCTCCCCAATCACACAGGGATTGGTCGATTCGAGCAGCTCAATCTCTGGCGTCGGGTTGGCCGTCGAGCGGTTGGCACGATCAAGAAACACCAGGCCGGGGTCGCCCGTCGCCCAGGCAGCCGAGACAATGCGATCCATCACCTCGCGTGCCCGCAGCCGCTTTACCACCTTTTTGGTATGCGGCGCGATCAGATCGTATTCGTCATCTGCCTCCAGCGCCCGCATAAACTCATCAGTAATCGCCACCGAGATGTTGAAGTTCGTCACGCTGCCATCGCGCTTGCAGTCGATGAACTCCAAGATGTCGGGGTGATCCACACGGAGGATACCCATGTTGGCGCCGCGTCGGGTGCCCCCTTGCTTGACTGCTTCTGTTGCCTGATCGAAGATGCGCATGAAGCTCACAGGGCCAGAGGCGACCCCATGCGTCGTCGAGACGGTGCTGCCCTTTGGGCGCAGACGCGAGAAGGAAAAACCTGTATTGTGAATAGCTGTCAAGCCGTTCTTGCCGGCCAGATAGGTGCTGTGTCCCGCAACCGTGAAATCATAGAAGGGCTGGCTTTCGCCCGGCTTCTCAACTGTCTCGACCGTCGTTGCGCCACGCGCCAGATGCTCCAGCACCTCAAGCCGCGTCTGATATTGCTCAGCCACCAGCGGACGCAGCGCAGCCACCACATGCAGCAGCTTCTCGGCGCTAACCCCCAGCCCTTCTTTCCAGCGATGCAGCCAGACCTCTGTTTCACCGATAGAGACTGGCTGGCGATGGATTTCTGTGGTGTTGGTCGTCATGCCGATGCTTTGCAGCATGTCCTCGATAGCTGAGAACGGAACAGGCAATCGTGGCGCAGTCGAGCGTTCATGCGTCCGTTGTGTTGCTGCAAGCCGAGATACTTTCAGGGAATCATGGAGATATGGCCCGATCAGTCCCCGCAAATCCGCAATGAACGATTCACCCGCCAGCTTGACCTCATAGATCACCGAGCGTCCCTTGCCATATGGTTGACGACTGCGAATAGTCGGAGCAAATCCCAAGAGGCTGCACAGCGTATGAACCTTGCTCGCCAGATAGTGTGATTGCGTCGTGAAAGTCACACGGTCACGGCTTGCCTCAACATGACTATCGGAATCCACCAGCCCAGCCAGGAACGAGCCAACGACTGGCAGCGGCGATTTGGCAATCATCTCTGGGAAAGAGAGGTCAATCTTTAGGCCAGGATTGATCGCAAGAAGTTGGCGAAACTGCTCGATAAATCGCTGATCCGTTGTATTCAAAGAATAGAGACCTCGAGCATCTCGTTGAACGTTGAGGTGTACATTGAAGTGACGGGCGAGAATGTCTCTTGCCCATTCTAGCGAAGCAGTACGTCCATCAAACAACCGCCAGCGCAACTTCATCCGCTCAGGCTCGCTGTTCGGCTCTTTGACCCAGCCAGGCGACCCATCGCCAAGATAAAATCCAAGGAGCCAGGCGATCTCTTCATTCAGACGCACGCCAGCAACATCCCTGTAATCGCTATGCGGCCAACGCTGGCGCACGGAGGCATTGGACGTGGGCAGAATATCACCCTTGCGAAGTTCATCGGCCCGGCGCTCGACAAAGCGTGTACCATCAAAGACCATGAAAGGATGCCAGCGGCTGGTCGTCACTTCCAGGCCATTGGCGGCGCGCACCCGCACCTGATCGGCCAGCGGCACAGCATAGCGCCACAGATGGGTCACTTGCGCAAGTTCATAGGAGCCATTGTCGGGGTTCAGGGCCATTGTCTGGATGTTCAGATCGCGCACATCCAGAATCGCGTGGTCGCTAGAGACTTCCTCTGGCTTGCCTGTTGCCTGCACACGCTCATAGAGCGTCGCAATTGATTCAACGCCGCAGAAGGTGGTAAAGACATGCGCATCGCCCGCGATGCACCCACCACCAGACTGATGGATTAAAGCGGCATTCTTGACGCCCTCGAAAATCCCCGACAGGCTATCCTCGACGGGCACCACATAGCAGGCAGAAAGTTGTAGATTGTTGCCCTTGCCCGCGTTCATCAGCGTCGGGCTGTTGGGCAGGAAGTGACGCTCGGCCATCAGGTCATAGAACGCCTGGGCCATCTCTGCGCTGGTCAGGCCAGACTTGTCCGCCCAGCGGTCCTCGGCGGAGGCAACCGCCGTCGCCACGCGCCAGACCAACTCATCTGGCGTCTCGGTCGGCTTGCCGTTCTCGTCTTTCATCACATAGCGTTCATTCAGCACCCGCACCGCCGCTTCCGACCATTGGCCCTGCTTACGCTGCGGCCCCGTCTGCCCGGCCTCTGCCGCAGCGCTCGATTTCTTCTCCTTCACGCGCTCCACATCCTTTCTATGTTATGGCTGCCTGGTATTGCAGCCAGTGTCCGCACCAGAACATCTATTCTATTTTGCAGCGCCGTATCCTAGTATAACCACAATATCTTGATTTTTCAAGTGCCTAAAGTACCATATTTAGTAATTCACGCACAAATCAGCAAAAGATGTGCCGGAACTTATGCAGGTGAGATTCATCCGAGAGAAAGCAAAAATAACTTAGAAGGGCATGGCTATAGAGGCAAGCGAGGGCGTGTCTTCTCCCGCTCGGCCCAGTGCTTTGCCCAATCATGCAGCGGGGCAAGCGCTTTGAATAGCTCGCTCCCCTCCGCCGTCAACCCGTAACTTCCCTGCGCATCTTGCGCCATAATGCTAGCCTCTTGCAGTTCGAGGAGACGCTGGCTCAGGACGCTGGGAGACATGGCATCACAACGCTCTTGCAACGCGCGAAAGCCCAAGCGCTCCTCGCGCAGTTCCCAGATAATGCGCAGCGCCCAGCGCCGACCGAGCAGATCGAGCAGGGCCATGATGGGGCGCCCGGTGGAGGAGCCGCGAACAGGTCTTCCAGGTTTTGGCGTGGTCATAGAGTCCCCCTTGCGCTTCGGAAATCGAAGCATTATACTAGAGGAGGTGCTACGAAATTCGTAGCACCTAATATAACACGTTCTCCCTGGGGAGTGCGAGGAAGCTGCTCCAGGCGAGTCAGCTTCCTCAAAGGAGGAAATCATGAACCCGGCGTCGCTTTCACCGCGTATCCCGCCCCTTGAGCCACCCTATGATCCTGATGTTGCCGTCGCCCTGGCAAAGTGGATGCCCCCCGGCTCCGCAGTGGAGCCATTAAAGCTCTTTCGTACTCTCCTGCGGAACCAGCAGATCAGCGAGAGAATGCGCCCGCTGGGGGCAGGACTGCTTGGCCGACACGGATCCATCGATCCACGCGAGCGCGAGATCGTTATTGATCGCACCTGCGCGCGCTGTGGCTGCGAATATGAGTGGGGCGTGCATGCTGTCGCCTTTGGGCAGGCGCTAGGCATTCCAGAAGAGCAGTTGCTGGGGACGGTCACGAAATCTTCAGATGAGCCGGAGTGGTCAGAGCGACAGGCGCTGCTCATTCGGCTTGTGGACGAGCTTCATGAGACCGCCAGTGTCTCCGATGATCTTTGGGAGCAGCTCGCAGCTTTTTGGAGCGACGCGCAACGCATCGAACTGCTTGTGCTGGTTGGCTGGTATCACCTTATCTCGTTTGTCGCCAATGCCGCTCACATTGCACCTGAGGAGTGGGCAGCGCGCTTTCCACGCTGACGGCTGGAGGGTCAGGCGCCAGGTCTGGAGAAATAATCACGCTGATACGGAGCGTCGGTGGGCGGCGGCAGGTCAAGCGCGGCGCTCATATCGGGCGAGATCAGCCCCAGGCGCGCGCGACGCTCCAGGCGCGTACGCCATTGCAGCAGCGCCAGCCCATCGATCAGGTGGATGCCCTCTTTCTGCGCCCATTCCTGCGCGGCGGGCGTGAAAAAGCTGGTGGTCACAAAATAGCCCTCGTAGGCGAAGGCGCGGCGCATCGCGCCGGAGAACTGTTGGAGTTCGGGTGAGCCAACCGAATGCGACGCCCCATAGCGCTTGCACTGCGCCAGCGCCAGTTCTCCGGCGCTTCCACGCCGCCCGCGCCCCGGACGGCGCAAGATCAGATCGACGCCGCCATCGCCGCTGCGCGGCGTACTCTCGACATGATAGCCCTCTAGCTCAAAGAGGCTCCCGACGTAGCGCTCAAACTCCACCGGGTCCATCTCCTGCAATTCCTGGAGGGCGCCGCGTTGGTCATAGTAGCGCGCCAGTTCGGCGCGCTGAGGATGTCGGCTGCGCATCCCTGGCGGCGGGCGGCGCAAGGTCCAGTACAGAAAGCCCCCCACCGCCAGCAGCCCCAGCGCCAGCGCGCTCACCCAGAGCGCCGTCACCGCCAGCGGATGATGCTGGAACCAGAGCAGCGCCTGCCAGATCAGCCAGGCCAGCAGCCCCAGCGCCAGCAAGACCAGTGATACGATCACCACTGCCCGCTTCGCCACCTGCTCCCGCCGATTGGTCCGGCGCGGGCGGTGGCGGCGCTTATAATGCCGACGAGTTGGTGAGGGTATGGTCCCTGCCATAGTGGCGTTCGCTCCTTCCTCGCGCTGCAAAAAGTCCAATAAGGCTGCGCTTCTGCAAGCTTCATACCGCTTACACCGCCTGAAAGCACCCAGCCATCCTTGCAAAGACGATGTGGGCAGTGTATGGTTAGGCTAGTGGTTGTTTCCCCGCATTTGGGACTCGTGTAAGGAATAGGTATGCGCGCTGAAATCCTCTCTATTGGCACCGAACTCTTGCTTGGTAATATCACCGACACCAACGCCACCTTTCTGGCCCAGCAGCTTGCCGCGCTGGGCATCGATCTGTATTTCGTCTCCACCGTCGGCGATAACCAGGAGCGCATCGTCGAGACGCTCCGCCGCGCCTGGGGCCGCGCCGACCTGATCGTCACGACAGGTGGCCTGGGGCCAACCGAAGACGACCTGACCCGCGAGAGTATCACGGAACTTTTGGGCGAAGAGATGCGTGTGGACCCGCAACTGGAGACCGACCTGCGCGGCTTCTTTACCGGGCGCGGCGTCATCATGCCGGAGCGCAACGTGAAGCAGGCCACGCTCATCTCCTCGGCCAAGGCGCTCCCCAATCCAGTGGGTACCGCGCCGGGCTGGTGGACCGAGCGCGACGGGCATATCATCGTCTCCATGCCCGGCGTGCCCCACGAGATGATGCGTATGTGGACCCACGAAGCACTGCCGCTGCTGCGCCCACGCACCGGCGCTGTCCTCTTCACGCGCATGCTGCGCGTCGCCGGATTGGGCGAATCCACTGTCGAGCAGCGCCTGGAAGCGTTCTTGCACAGCGCCAACCCCACCATCGCCACCTACGCCAAGCGCGACGCCGTTGATGTGCGCGTGACGGCCAAAGCCACCAACGAACTGGAGGCCCAGGAGCTGGTCGCCGCGATGGAGACGCAGGTACGCCAGATGCTGGGCACATATATCTTTGGCATCAACGACGAGACGCTGCAAAGCGTGCTGGGCGCTATTCTGCTGAGCAAGGGCTGGACGCTGGGCGCAATGGAGTCCTGCACGGGCGGCCTCTTTGCCAGCACGATTACCGACATAGCGGGCAGTTCTGATTATTTTCGCGGCGGCCTGGTCTCCTATTCCACCGAGATGAAGGCCGACTGGGACGTGCCCAGCGAGACGCTGGCGGCGCATGGGGCCGTCAGCCTCGAAACAGCCAGGGCGATGGCAAGCGCTGTCCGCGCCCGGCTGGGCGTGGACGTGGGCGTCGGCATCACGGGCGTGGCAGGCCCCACCGAGCAGGAGGGGAAACCCGTCGGCACGATCCATGTCTCCGTTGAATCGCCGCTGGGCGTGGCAACCGCCAGCCCCAATCTGAACAGCCGCAGCCGCGTCGAGGTCAAGTGGCGCGCCACACAATCAGCCCTGAACCTGGCCCGATTGCATCTGCTGGGCATCTGGAAGCAGGCGGATTAAAGCCCAAAGCAAGTGGCTCCCAGCTTTCCTGTGCTATAATCCCCAGTAGCGATAGAGCGCGCAGATTGCCGGGCTGTCAGGGCGAGTAAGCGCCTCTATCCTCAAAGAAGGCTGGCATGCTGCGTATTCTTTCCGCCTGGGACGAAACAACCGAAAGTGTGATTGAAGCCTCAATTCAGGAGGCGGTTGAGACTGCTCGCGCCGGTGGCGTCATCGCCTTTCCGACCGATACCCTCTTTGGCGTGGCCGTTGACGGGCGTAACCCTGTGGCCGTTCTGCACGTATTTGAAGTAAAGCGTCGTCCGCTGGAGAAGCCGCTGCCGCTTTTGCTGGCAGATGCTGCTGACGTGAGCGAGGTCAGCCAGGCAGCGTATCTTTCGCCTGGCGTGCGCCGGCTGACGAGCCGCTACTGGCCGGGCGCGCTGACCATCCTGCTCCCGGGGAAGCCGGGGCTAGTAGAGGGGACGCATGGGAGTGGCAAGGTCGCCGTGCGTGTGCCCAATCATCCCGTCGCGCTGGCCGTGCTGCGGGCCTTTGGCAGCCCGCTGGCAACCACCAGCGCCAATGTCTCCGGCATCGAGGGCGCGCGCCATCCCGAAGAAGTGGCGCAGAGTATCGGCGCAGGCATCGATGTCCTGCTAGTTGGTGGCCCGCCCTTGCGCGAAACGGCTTCCAGCATCATCGATATGACCGTTGATCCGCCAGCATTGGTGCGCGCCGGGGCGATCCCCTGGGATGAGTTGATCGCTACCGTCCGGGGCGAAGCGTAAAGCGTTCCCAATCGAGGCGCAGCAGAAACCGGCTCTGCCACTATCCAGGGCATGACCTCTCTTGAACGAGGCAACACCTGCCGGGAAAAAAGAGGAC
>Ga0070730_10001187_pt1 | contig 25613 bp, 35 predicted proteins | sample Coa_R1_3_FD_66447 | JGI IMG/M metagenome (GOLD analysis project Ga0070730, IMG submission 66447) | Surface soil microbial communities from Centralia Pennsylvania, which are recovering from an underground coalmine fire - Coalmine... | ecosystem: Environmental > Terrestrial > Soil > Unclassified ... | reverse complement strand
TGCCGGGCGGCGATCACACGATCTTCATCGGCCTCGTCGTGGGCGGGGACGCGACCGATCGCCGGCCGCTACTTTACTATCGCGGAGGCTATGCCGGCCTAAGCCGCTGATGCGCACCGTCGATCGGATTCGCATCCGCGCGCCCTTTGCGCGCGTCTTCGCAGCGGCAAGCTCGGTATCCCGCTGGCCTGAAATCCTGCCGCACTATCGCTGGGTGCGACGGCTCGACGGCGGTTTGGTCGAGATGGCCGCGTGGCGACCATTTGGGGCCGGGCTGAAGTACCCGACATGGTGGATCTCGGAGATGACGATCGATCGTCCGGCTGGAGAAATCCGCTATCGCCACGTTCGGGGCATGACGCGCGACATGCAGGTGGTGTGGAGGTTGGTGGAGGTTGGTGAAGGCTCTGAAGGGGCCATCGATGTAGAGATCGTGCACACGTGGGACGGGCCGCGCTGGCCGCTGATCGGCCGGTTGGCCGCGAACCTCGTCATCGGCCCGATCTTCATTCACGGCATCGCTTCGCGCACGTTGGCGGGAATCAAGCGCGCGGCGGAGAACGGAGGCATATGAACAATTTCCGTCGGGTCGTCATCACGGGTGTCGGGGCGGTCACGCCAATAGGCACCGCTGTCGACGGGTTGTGGCACGGCTTGCAGGCCCGCACCTCCGCTGTTCGTACGGTCACGCGATTCGATCCGGCGCCGTTCCGCAGCCGGATGGCCGCGGAGATTCCAGATTTTCGGCCGCAGGACCATCTCGACGCAAAGCGCGCCAAGCGGCTCGATCGCTTCTCTCAGCTCGCGGTCACGAGCGCCGGCCTGGCGCTCCGCGATGCGGCGATCACGCCGTCGAAGGAAGATCCCGACCGCGTGGGTGCGATGATGGGATCGGCCCTTGGTGGCGTCTCGTTTGCGGAATCGCAGGTGCCGCGTTATCTCGCCGACGGGCCGCGCGGGCTCGATCCCTCGCTCGCGCTCGCGGTGTTCTGCGGTGCGGCGAGCTGCAACATCGCGATCGAATTCGGCTTCACCGGTCCCAACGCCACGAACGCGATGAGCTGCGCGTCGGGCACCATCGCGGTCGGCGAGGCATTTCACATCGTCCGCGACGGCCGCGCCGACGTCATGCTCGCCGGCGGCGCCGAGGCGCCCCTCGCGCCGCTGACGTTCGCGGCGTTCAGCATCATCCGCGCGATGAGCACCCGCAACGACGATCCCACGCATGCGTCGCGTCCGTTCGACGCGGGGCGCGACGGTTTCGTGATGGGCGAGGGTGCGGCCGTCCTGGTGCTCGAAGAGCGCTGTCGGGCGCTCGCGCGGGGCGCGAAGATCTACGCCGAGGTCGTCGGCCACGCCTACACCAACGACGCGTATCACATGACCGCGCCGCGCCCCGATGGCCGCCAGGCCGCGCGCGCGATTCGGCTCGCGCTCGCCGACGGAGACGTGCTGCCCACCGACGTCGGCTACATCAATGCGCACGCCTCGGCGACGCCGCTGAACGACCCCACCGAGACGTCCGCCATCAAGCAGGTCTTCGGCGATCACGCCTATCGGCTCACGGTGAGCGGCACCAAGGGCTACTACGGTCACGCGCTCGGCGCGAGTGGCGCGATCGAAGCGGCGATCTGCGCGCTCGCGCTCGCGCGCGGCTGGCTGCCGCCGACGATCAACCTCGAGCATCCCGACCCGCGGTGCGATCTCGACTGCCTGCCGGGCGAGCGGGGCGGCCGGACCGCGTCCCCGGAGGCCGTCGTATCAAACTCGTTCGGCTTTGGGGGAATCAACGCCGCGCTGGTGTTGCGGTCTGATAGTGGCGCCCGATAGATTGGCCCGGCTTTCAACCAGAGGCTACTCGTGAATTACCGCACTCTCCGGGCACCCACCGCCGAATTCATCGGTACGGCGCTGTTCGTTCTCGTCGGCGCCGGCAGCGTCGTGACGAATGTCGCCGGCGCCCTCGGCGTCGCGCTGGCCAACGGGCTGGGACTGGCGCTCGCCGTCACGATCATGATGCCGATCTCCGGCGGTCATCTCAATCCGGCCGTGAGCTTTGCGCTGTGGCTCGGCAAACAGATCGACGCCGTCACGCTGGGCAAGTACGTGCTCGCCCAACTGCTCGGCGCCATCGTCGCCGCGCTGCTGATCAAGGCGTTCTTCCCCGTCTCGGCTGTCCGCATGACGTCGCTCGGCACACCGCAGGTCTCCGGCACGATCGGCTTCGGCGCCGCGGTCGGGCTCGAAGCGCTGTTCACGTTCTTCCTGGTGACCGCGGTGTACGGCACATGCGTGTCGCCGCAGAAAGAACGCGTTGCGGGGTTCGCGATCGGTCTCGTGGTCCTGGTCTGCGTACTCGGCGGCGGCGTGCTGACGGGTGCAGCGCTCAACCCTGCTCGCGCCTTTGGCCCGGCGCTCGTTGCGTGGGACTGGCATGCGCAGGCGGTTTACTGGATTGGACCGTTGCTGGGTGCTGCGGCCGCGGCCGGGTTGTGGCGGTACCTGCTGTTGCCGCGGAGTACTACGGAACTCGCGTGATCGTATGGTAGGGGCGCAGCATGCTGCGCCCCTACAATGCTTCCGCCAGGTCCGGCGCGAAGTAGGTCAAAATGATATCCGCGCCGGCCCGCCGAATCGCGGTTACCGACTCCCACATGGCTCGCCTCTCGTCGATCATGCCGCGCTCAGCCGCGGCCTTGATCATCGCGTACTCACCGCTGACTTGATAAGCGCCCAGCGGTGCGCCGAACCGCTCCTTGGCGCGGCGGATGAGATCGAGACAGGGGCCCGCGGGCTTCACCATCACGATGTCCGCGCCCTCGGCGAGGTCGAGTGCGATCTCCTTCATCGCTTCGTCGCCGTTCGAAACCGCCATTTGATACGACTGCCGATCGCCGAACTGCGGCGTCGAGCCCGCCGCTTCGCGGAACGGTCCGTAGAACGCCGAGGCGAACTTCGCGGCGTACGACATGATCGGCACGTGCGAATAGCCACCCGCGTCGAGCGCCTTGCGAATCCCGGCCACCCGTCCGTCCATCATGTCGCTCGGCGCGACGAGATCGACGCCGGCACGCGCCTGCATCACTGCGGTCTTACCGAGCAGATAGACCGACGAATCGTTGTCGACGTCGCCGCCCTGAATCACGCCGCAATGGCCGTGATCGGTATACTCGCAGAGACAGACGTCACCGACGACCACGAGCTCCGGCACCGCCCGCTTGACCGCGCGAATCGCCTGCTGCACGATGCCCTGATCGTCGTACGCTTCCGAGCCGGTCGCGTCCTTCGTCGCCGGAATGCCGAACAGGATGATCCCGCCCAGCTCCAAGGCCGCCGCGCGCTGCGCGTCTTTGACCAACTCGTCGATCGACAGTTGTGACACTCCGGGCAACGACGACACCGGCCGTCGCTGACCCTCGCCGTGCATCACGAACAGCGGCCAGATGAGCTGGGACGGCACGAGATGGGTCTCTTGCACCAGGCGGCGAAGGGCTGCCGTCCGGCGGAGCCGGCGCATGCGTCGAATGGGAAATTGCGCGGTCATCGGGCGAGTAAGCTCGCGGCGCCTTCGCTCTCCAGCAAGCGCGCGACCTTTTCACCTGCAGCCTCGGGACGTTGCGAATCGATCGGCGCACTCGCCGTGAGCTGGACCGATCCGTCCTGTGCCGTGACCCGACCATAGAGCCGGCTCCCGGATCCAGACTCCTGACTCCCGACGTAAGCGGCAACAGGCGCCTGGCAGCCACCGCCGAGCGCGGCGAGCAAGGCTCGTTCGGCGCTCACCGCCACCGCGCTCTCACGATCGTGGAGCGGCACCAACGCTTTGCGGGTGGCTTTGTCGTCCGCGCGGATCTCGATGCCGAGCGCGCCCTGGCCCGGCGCCGGCATGATGTCGAGTGGATCAACGACCGAACCCTTGCCGTCCAAGCCCAGCCGTTCCAATCCCGCGATCGCCAAGAGCGCCGTATCCAAGCCTTCGTGATTCTCCACCTTCCGCACCCGTGTCGGCACGTTGCCGCGCAGCGAGACGACCTCCACGTCGGGACGGAGAAAGCGGACCTGCGCGACACGCCTGAGACTCGACGTCCCCACGCGCGTGCCGGGCGGGAGATCCATCAGCGATTTCCCGTTCACCAGCGCTTCGCGAGGATCATGGCGCGTGGGGATGGAACCGAGCGCGAGGCCGGGTGGCAATGTGGTCGGCAGGTCTTTGAGCGAATGCACCGCCACATCGATCCGGCCGTCGAGCAACGCATCCTCAATCTCCTTCGTGAAAAAGCCTTTTCCCTCGAGCTCGTGCAGGGGGCGATCCACCTCCGCGTCGCCCCGCGTCTTGATGACCAAGATCTCCGCGCGCGCGCCCGTCGCCGTAAGCCGATCACGCACCCACTCCGCCTGCCAACGCGCGAGCTGGCTGCCGCGTGTGCCGATTTTCACGCAAACCGCCGCGCGAGCGAATCCACCAACCCCTCCACCGTGTGCGGCTCGGCTTCGATGACGTCGCGGAGACCGAGCTCGCGCGCCGTCCCGGCGGTGACGGGACCGATCGTGGCGGCGACGAACCGCTCACTGGTCGCGGCGGCGCGACCTACCAAATCCACAAAGCTGCGAACCGTCGATGACGAGGTGAACGTCACGGCATCGACGCGCCCGCGCTCGATGTCGGCTGCCAGCCCCGTGAGATCGGTGTCCACAGGCACGGTGCGATAGACGGGAATCGCTTCCACCTCGGCGCCGTGCTCGCGAAGCGTGGCGCCCAACACTTCGCGCACATCTTCGGCGCTGGGAATGAGCACGCGCGTCCCGACCAGCGTTCCTCCGGTCCTGCCGATCAGCGCGGCGGCAAGCGATTCGGCCACGAATTCCTCCGGCACCAGCGCGGGCACGACGCCGCGCACGGTCAGCGCGTCGGCCGTCGCGCTGCCGATCGCGGCAACTGCCGTCGTGGCGAACACGCGCGGCGTGAGACCCCAGGCAACGAGGCGATCGAAGACGACCCGCACCGCGTTTTGGCTCGTAAAGACGACCCAGCGATAGGCGGAGAGCCCGGTGAGAGCGGCGCGCAGGGCGCCAAGATTCTCGAGCGGCTGGATGCGAATGACCGGCACGAGCACCGGCATGGCGCCACGCTGCTCGAGCGCGCGCATCAGGTCGCCGGCCTGTTCGCGCGCGCGTGTCACCACGATGCGGCGCCCCGTCAGAGATGCCATGCGCCGTTGCAATCTCACCGCCGCTCTACCCATTATCAAGCAATGCTGCGCTCACTCCGTGCCGCTTTCGGCCGCTTCTGCTTGCGTCGTGCCGCCGCCGCCCAACGCCACGCCCCGCGCCGCGCGCTCGCCTGGCTGAAGCTGGGCGCGCGGTTGGCCCCCGGTTTTGCCGACAGCTATCCCGCGCTGGTCCATCTGTCGCGCGCGCTCGACGACCGCTGGGGTGCCGTGGAAGCCGCGCGTGCTGCTGCGGCCCGATTCCCCGATCATGCCGACGCCTGGATGCTGCTGGGCGAGGCGCTGCAGATGGTATTTCGCCAGGAGGAGGCGTTGGGCGCTTTCGAGCAGGCCCTCGCGCTGGAAGAGCGCGCGGACGCCGCGATGGCGGCGGGAACGCTGTACCATCGCATGGGCCGCTTTCCCGAAGCATCGGCCCGCTTTGCGCGCGCGTATGCCGCGGGCGGCGGCGCGACGGCGCTGTGGCACAACGCCCAGGCGCTCTACGATGCCGGCGATCACGGCGCGGCGGATGAAGCGTTGAACTTGTGGGCGACGCAGGTGCCGGACGGGCATGGCCGGCTCCCCGCGGCGCGGGCCGAGCTACGGGCGAAGGCTGCGGCGCGCGCGCAGGTACAGTGACAAGGTGTAGCCCAGCAGGATGACGGCTGCCACGACGTACGCGGCGATCATATAGCCGCCGTTTTGCGGAGTATCGCTAAGCATGGCTCCCTCCCACCGTCTCCAGCTGCTCGCGCAAATAACTCAGCGCGTAGCGCTGCACGACGAAACCCACGTACAAGAGCGTGAAGACGCCGAGCGACATCAGCCAGGTCGAGAGCATGCTCCACGGTAAAGATGGCGCGCTCGGCTTCAGGACGATCGGCATCGGATGGAGCGTGGGAAACATGAATACGCTGAGGTGGATGAACGGGACCTCGCACATGCCGCAGATCCCGAGCACGGCGGCGAAGCGCGCGCGCATTCCCGGATCCGTCACCGCGCCACGCAGCAGCAGGTATCCCACGTAGATCAAGAAGAGAAAGAGCGTCAACGTGAGACGCGCGTCCCACGTCCACCACGTCCCCCAAATCGGCTTTCCCCAGATCGGTCCGGTCGTGAGGACGGTCGCGCAGAAGACCGTCCCAACTTCGGCTGAGGCAGCCGCGAACCGATCGAGCCGCGGATCTTTCGTAAATAAGTAGACGGCGCTCGCGAGACCGACCAGAACCATCGCGGTTTCGGCCCAGATCGCCGCCGGCACGTGCACGTAAAAGATCTTCTGCGCGAGTCCCTGCATCGCCTCGACCGGCGTGAATGCGAGCGCGCGCACGTACACGCCCGCGAGCAAGAGGAGGGCAATGAACGTGATCCACCGACCGGCACGCAGCATATTCATTCTGTCACCGTCGCGGAGAACAAGAGCAAGGCAAGCGCCAGGAACACGATGTCATAAACGGCAAGCATGTTAAGCCAGCCCGCGATTTCACTCAAGGGACGCGCCGCAAGCAGGCGGACCGTCGCCTGCACCGCCCAGGTCAGCGGCAGAATCATGAACGGCAGCAGCAACACCGGCAACAGCAGCTCGGCGAAGCGCGTCCGCACGGTCATCGCGCTGAACAGCGTCCCGACCGCAACGAATCCCACCGTGGCGAGCGCGATCACGAGCACGAGCGGCGCGAGCAACACCTGCACGTTGAAGAACAGCGCGACGAGCGGGAGTCCGATCACCTCGATCGTCACCACGAACAGCAGATTCGCGATCAGCTTGCCGAGGTAGATGCTGCCGCGATCGATGGGAGCGAGCAGCAGTCCCTCGAGCGCCTGATTCTCCAGCTCGATCTGAAATGCGCGGTTCAACGCCAGGATCGCCGCGAAGGTGAAGGTCACCCATAAGATGCTCGGCGCGAGATCGATGTTGGAAACGGCGGTCGGGTCGCGTCCAAAATTGAACACCACCAGCACGAGCACGACGAAGACGGCGACGGAGAGGATCGCGGTGCGGGACCGGAACTCGACGAGCAGGTCTTTGGCGGCGACTGCCCAGGCGTGGCGGAGCATGCTAGGCGATCGCCCGACGATACTCGTCGGCCACCTGCTGCGCCCCGCGGCCCGCGCGCGGCGCGAAGTGAACGAACCGTCCGGCGCGCATGAACGCGACGTCGGTGGCGAGTCCGGTGCCTTCCTCCACGTTGTGCGTCACGAGGACTGTCGCCCGACCCGCCGCCGCATGCTGCGCCAGCAAACGGCTCAGCGCTTCAGCGGCGATGCGATCGAGACCCGTGAACGGCTCGTCCAGCAACAGCACGGTGGGATCGTGAACGAGTGCGCGCGCGATCGCCACGCGCTGTACGAGGCCGCGCGACAGTGCCCGCACCGGGCGATTCGCGTGGTCCTCGAGTCCCAGCCGCGCGATGAGGTCGGCCGGAACGTGCACGTCATAGAGCGACGCCCAGAACCGCAGGTTCTCCAGCACCGTGAGCTGACCGTACAACTGCGGCTGATGCCCGATCCAGCCGATCGCCCGCCTGCCGCCGGCCACGTGCGCGCGCCCCTGCTGCGGCTGGATCAACCCGGCGAGCACCTTGAGCAGGGTCGTCTTCCCGGCGCCGTTGGGACCGAAAACGGCGAGCGTTTGACCAGGCTGTACGGTGAAGGAAATGTCGTCGAGCGCCCGGACGGGGCCGAAGTGGTGCCGCAGCCCCTCAGCCTGCAGCATCGATCGCGGCCGCGAGCTCGCTCAGCTCGTACGGCTTGACGAGATAGCGGCTGTGCCCGAGGTCGAGGACGTTCATCAGCGGCTCCATGCTGACGTAGGCGGTCGTGACCACGACCGGGAGTGTGGGCCACTTCTCGCGAATCCGCTGGAGCAGAGCGATGCCGTCCGTATCGGGCAGCCGCATATCGAGCACCAGGACGTCGGGCTCGAAGTCGCTCAACTGACGCATGGCCTCCGCGCCGCTCGGCGCGTGGGCCATGGTGTATTTACCTTTGAAAAACCGCTCGTACGAGTATTGCAGCGCTGCTTCGTCTTCGACGAAGAGGACCTTGCGCGTGGCCGGGGAAGGCGACGAGGCGGGCGTCATCGCGCCAATTTATCTCACGAGACGCCAGTCTCCAATTCGAAAAGGTCGTCCAACTTCGTGAGCACCAGCAGGAAACGCAGCTCTTCGTTCGCCCCGCGCAAACACACCGTCTGGCGGTGCTCGGCGGCCTTGCGCTGGATGAGCATCAATGCCCCGAGACCGGCGCTGTCGACCGAACGCGTTCCCGACAGATCGATCACCAGGCGGCCGCCGCCGGTTCCGGAAGCGAGCACGTCCAGGATCTCCCCGGCGGCGCGGCGGAACGCCGTGCGGGACTCGAGACCGAGCCGCTCCGGAGCCGCGATCGTCTTCTCCACCGGGCGCGTTGACATCAGTGTGTTCTCCACGGGCATCGCTGACATAATTCCTCCCGTGGCGGTGTATGCCACTCCAATGCCATGCTCCCTAAGCCGCGCAATCGCAAGCGCTTGTCCAAAACCCGTGAGCCCGCTCACGCACCGTCAATGCCGCATACCGAGCGGCGCGGTGCAACTTGCTAGAGTCAGCCTCTTCCTTAATATCCCCAACCATGACAACGACCGACCGGATTGAAACTCTCCTCGACGAGCAGCGCCGCTTTCCCCCTCCCGATTCCTTCAAAGCTCACGCCCATGTGCGCGATAGCGCGCCGTACGAACGCGCCCGCCGCGACCCGGAAGGTTATTGGGCGGACTGGGCGAAGCAACTGGAATGGAGCCGCCCATGGGACCGCGTGCTGGAATGGAAGCCCCCGCACGCCAAATGGTTTCTCGGCGGCAAGCTCAATGCCTCGGTGAACTGTCTCGACCGTCACGTGCGCGCCGGCCGGAGCGGCCGCGTCGCGCTCATCTGGGAGGGCGAGCCTCCCGGTGAAGTCAGACGCATCACCTACGGAGAGTTGCACGCCGACGTCAACAAGTTCGCAAATGTCTTGAAAGGGCTCGGCGTCAAACGTGGCGACCGCGTGGCGATCTACCTGCCCATGGTGCCCGAGGTCGCGGTCGCCATGCTGGCGTGTGCGCGCATCGGCGCCGTCCACACCGTCGTGTTCGGCGGATTCTCGGCCGAGTCGCTCCGCGACCGCATCAACGACGCCGGTGCGAAAGTCCTGGTGACCGCGGATGGCGGGTATCGCCGCGGCGCAATCGTGCCGCTCAAGCAAAACACGGACGACGCGCTCACCGATACGCCGAGCATCGAGCACGTGATCCTGCTGCGTCGCACAGGTCAGACGGTCACCTTCAAGACGGGCCGCGATCTGTGGTGGTCGGAGTTGATGGCGCGCGCCGCGAAGGATTGCCCCCCCGAAGCGATGGATGCGGAAGATCCGCTCTACATCCTGTACACGTCGGGCACCACCGGAAAGCCGAAAGGCATCCTGCATACGACTGGCGGTTATCTGACGCAGGTGTACGCGACCACCAAGTGGGTGTTCGATCTGACGGATGCCGACGTGTTCTGGTGCACCGCGGATGTCGGTTGGGTGACGGGCCACTCGTACGTCGTCTACGGGCCGCTCGCGCTCGGCGTCACCGAGGTGATGTACGAGGGCGCGCCGGACCATCCCGCCAAGGATCGCTTCTGGTCGATCTGCGCCAAGCACGGCGTGACCGTCTTTTACACGGCGCCGACTGCGATTCGCGCCTTCATGAAATGGGGCGCGGAACTTCCCGCCAAACACGATCTCTCCAAGCTCCGGCTGCTCGGCTCGGTCGGCGAGCCGATCAACCCGGAAGCGTGGATCTGGTATCAGAAGAACATCGGCGGCGGACGTTGCCCCATCGTCGATACATGGTGGCAGACGGAGACGGGAGGAATCATGATCACGCCGCTTCCCGGTGTGACGGCCACGAAGCCCGGCTCGGCAACGGTGCCGTTCCCCGGTGTCGAGGCGGCGCTGCTCGACGGTGAGGGAAAAGAAGTGAAGGTCGGCGGCGGCTATCTCGCGATCACCAAACCGTGGCCCGGCATGCTGCGCACGATCTGGGGCGACGACGAGCGCTACCAGAAGGTGTATTGGAGCAAATGGAAGAAGGATCTCTACTTCCCTGGTGACGGCGCGAAGCGTGACGAGGACGGCTACTTCTGGATTCTCGGTCGCGTCGACGACGTCCTCAACGTGGCCGGGCATCGCATCGGTACGATGGAAGTCGAGAGCGCCCTCGTCGACCATGCGGCCGTCGCGGAAGCCGCGGTCGTGGGCCGCGCGCACGACCTGAAGGGCCAGGCGCTCGCGGCATTCGTCACCCTAAAGGAAGGACGCCAGGCCAGCGACGCGCTGCGCGAAGAGTTGAAGAATCACGTATCGAAGAAAATCGGCGCGCTCGCCAAGCCCGACGACATTTTGTTCTCGGCCGATCTGCCGAAGACGCGCAGCGGCAAGATCATGCGGCGACTGTTGAAGGACATCGCGGAGGGTCGGGCCCTCGGCGATACGACTACGCTCGCGGATCCGGCGGTGGTGGCAAAGCTTCGCGATCAGTACGAAGCGCAGGAGACCTGAGCGACAGGAGCGAAGTAATCCAAATCAGGGTGATGACGACCGCGCTGCCCACGCACCAGCGGCAGATCCCATGAATGAGGAATAGCTCGACGTAGGTGAGATAGATCGTAAAGAGAAAGCCGATGCTCGCGAGCGCGCAGAGCACCAGGTTCCAGGCGCGGTCGCCGAGCGCGGCGGGCCGCAGCGCGACCACCGCGACGACCAGCAGCGCGAAGTAGCCGACCACGCCGTAGAACGCGACGGGCAAGCCGAGGAAGACGGCCCAGCGGCTGGTCTGCACCGTTTCACACCCGCCTGACGCTCCGCACTTGATCGCGCCGCCGTAGCCGAGCGCATGTAACCAGAGGTACAGCGCAATGAATAGCCCGACGAGCGCGAGTACGGCGATCGCCTGACGCGCCCGCATTTAGTGACGAGCTGGGCTGCGACGGGCCGACGCGGGGGACGCGGGTTTCGGTGGTGAGTGCGCGATGACGCTATCGACGATGGCTTTGAAGTCGTCAGAGCCGGGCAGGCGGCGGAATTCGAGCTCCTTGCCGTTGATGAAGAACGTTGGCGTGCCGTTGACCTGCAGCTTGTCGGCTTCCTGCCGGCTGAACTCGATGCGCTGCGCGTAGCGTCCCGATTGCATGCACGCGTCGTACGCGTTGGGATCGACGCCGACCGCTTGCGCGAAGCCGCGGAACAGACTCGACGGATCTCTGCCGGTCTGCGCCCACTGGTGATGCGTGAACAGCTGGTCGGCCATTTCGAAGTACTTGCCCTGCGCGCCCGCGCACTGCGCGGCGTGCGCGGCAAAGCGCGAGTACTGGTGAATCGCCAACGGATCGTCGCGGAACCGCCAGCGCACGCGTCCGGTGTTGATCAGCTGCTCCTTGATGGTCGGCATTTGGACGGTGGCGAACGTCGCGCACACGGGACACTCGAAATCCAGATACTCCGTGATCTCCACTGGTGCGCCCTCCTGGCCGAGCGTGTACCCGCGGAACCCGTCGTCCACGACCGTGGGCGGCGGACCAGCCGCGGCTGCGGGCGCGCCCCCGCCGGTGCGCAGCAGCGCGAGCACCGCGATTGCCAGAACGACGGCCAGTACTGCCAACACCACGTAAAATCGATTCATGTCTTTCGTTTTCCTCGCCAGGGCTCGTCTTCCTCGGGATCATCGCCGGAGAAATCACCGCCGCTCGCACCACCCAACGCTTCCTCCACGATGCGGCGACTTTCGGCAATCTCCGGTGTGTCGTACGTGCTGCGCACTTCGTAGTGAAACAACTCGCTACGCGCATTCCCCAGCAACTTCTGCAACTCGGGCGCCGCATCGAGCAGCCGGCCAGTTTGGTCCAACTCTTTTATGCGCTCGGCCAACGCTCGTAGTAATGCGACCAGGCGTTGCGCGCGTTCGGGCCCATAGACTTCGTCGCTCATCGCTTCCTCCCCGGACCGCGGGAACCCGCGTTCCTGCTGTGGCATTATACCACACAACCAATTATCTTGCGGCGCCGTTTTCACGACCTCGTAACCGAAAGGAAGTATCCTGCATGGCCAAAAAGCGTAGTGAGAGTCCCCGGAAGTACGCGGTTCCCACGAGCTTCGAACAGGCGCGTGACGAACTGTTCTCCCACATCCTCCGCTGCGGAGTGCTGGAGGCGGCGCCTGAGCATCAGAAGGAATGGTTTGACGACACCCTGCTCTATCTTGCCGACCGCTTCACCGACCTGACCGAGACCGAGCTGAACGAACTGCGCGTCCTTGGCGAGCGTTACTGCCGACCCGTCGTGCCTCGCAACACACCAACGGCACCCGTCGGCGCGGACGCCTGACGCCAGCTGTTTCGGAACGAGGGAGGGCGCCCCCAGCGGGCGCCCTTTTTGTTGGCCTCTGGTTTATCTCCACCACCGCGGAAACCGGCGCATGCGCCATCCCGCCGCCGCTCGCAGGCCGCCGGCCACTCCCGCTTCGACGTACCAGCCGCGCCGGCTTCCCGGCGCGGCTTCGAGTCCGATCAGGACCACGAGGAAGGCCTGGCCGTGGCTGTCGCGACGCACGACCGCGGCGCCGCCCATGCCGGCGTACAACCCCGGCCCCGAGCGGGCGGACGAGTTGACCAGGATTTGCGCCGTCAGCTGCGCGCGACCAGCCAATCGACCGCCGAGCGCGCCGCCCGCCAGTGCGAACGCCACGCGCGTGTCGTTGCCGGGACGATGCGCGAACCCGAGCTCGGCCCCCGCGAACGTGTAGTGCGCGATGTCGGCGACGGCGCCCAGACTCCATTCGGTCGATGTCAGCTGCTGTGCATGTGCAACGAAGGGCAGAAACGACGCGAGGATTATGACTGCGATGCTACGCAATGGACACGTCGTAACTGATCGCGATGTCGGGCGCGAGCGAGGCGATGACGGAGCAGTATTTCTCGATCGAGAGATCGATCGCGCGTCGCACTTTCACCTCGTCCACCCCAGCGCCGCGCACGATGAAATGAAGTGCGATCGCGGTATAGCGGCGGGGCTCCGCGTCGCGGCGCGTCCCGTGCACCGTGAGCTCGAGACGCTCGAGCTCCACGCGCTGTTTGCGCAGAATGATGACGACGTCGGAGGACGTGCACGCCGCCGCGGACAGGAGCAGCAGCTCCACGGGGGACGTCGCGACCTTCGAATCACCGTCAACGAGCATCATGGGCCGGCCCGGCGCGCCGCCTTCGAATTGCAGCTGCTCGCGCCAACGCATCGTGATTTCCGCGATCTTCGCCACGTCAGTTGCCTCGCCGAGTCGTGAGACCGATGAACACGCGATGATGCCGCAGCGCATCCATGCCGTGATACTCGATCAGCCAGTTGAAAGTGGACCGGTAGCGCAGCTCGAATCCGAGCACCGCGTTCAACCACAACCCCGGACAACGCGGAGTGCTGCCACAGCCGTCGCGGCCGGCAACGCCGATCCCGCCGCCGACGTAGGGTGTGGCGACGTCTTCGTCGGCGGTAAAGCGCCAGAGCGCCTCGAAGCTGCCGACGTAGGTGTTGGGGCCGTTGAAAACGCCGAGCTCGAATGACGGCCGCAGCCGCAGCCGGTTCGAAAAGAGATCGCCGATATCCAGCGTACTGCCGAGCACGAGCTGCGACGACTTCCGGAAATCGATGCCCGCCCGCACGCCGAAACCGAACAGGCCGAGGCGCGTGCCGCCGTGGTGGGCGCTCTTGGGCGGCACGAACTGTTGCGCCGCCGCTCCGGCCGCGAGCACCGCGCACCCCAACAGTATCCCCAACAGGATGCGCGCGGCCCGCACGTGGTATCTCTCTCGGATGTTCATAGTGCGGCCGGCGCGCCGCCGCTGTTCCGGCGGGCCGCGGTGCGGCCGTAATCCCAGATAGCGTACACCGCGATCGCAGCGGTGGCCCACGCGAGACGATGCGTGTAGGTCCAGTCCGCGATGGCGGCGACGAGCGTCAGCAGCTGCGCGATCGTCACGGCTTTGCCGCCGGCGCGCGCCGGCTGCGCCACGGGGCGCCGCAGCAGCCAGGTCGCGACGAAGCCGAGCACGGCAAGGATGTCGCGCAGCAGCACCCCGATCAGCTCATACCAGTCGAGCATGCCGCGGCGCGCGATGGTGATGAACGCGACCGCCATGAAGCACTTGTCGGCGATCGGGTCGAGTACCGCGCCGGTGCGGGACGAGCCAAAGCGACGCGCCAGAATGCCGTCCGCGACGTCACTGGCCGCGGCCGCCGCGACGATCGCGAGCTGGCCGAGCGAAGACCGCGCGAGCGGAAACAACACGGCGAGCGGGAAGCGCAGCGCCGTGAGCGCGTCGGCTACCGCGAAACGCGGTTTGACCGTACCTTAGCCTCCGTGGATGTCAAGCTGCTCAAACAGGCGGCCATCTTCCAGGATCTCGACGAGGGCGAGCTCGCCCGCGTCGCGGAAGTGTGCCGCGAACAGAAATTCACCGTCGGCCAATACGTCTTCAAGGAAGGCGAGCCGGGCAATCGCCTGTTCTTGATTGCGGAGGGCGAGGTGCGAATCTCGCGGACCATCCCCGGCTCCGGTGAGGAAGCGCTCGCCGTCCTCAAGCCGGGCGCGTGCTTCGGCGAGATGTCGATCTTCGATCGCTCCGAGCGGTCCACCGACGCGATCGCCAACACCTCCTGCACGCTGATTACCATCTCCCGCTCCGATTTCGAGCTGCTCCTCGATTTCAACCGCGACGTCGCCTACAAGGTACTGTGGTCCGTGGTGCGGCTGCTGTCCGCCCGCCTGCGCGTGACGAACGACAATCTGCGGTCGTTCCTCGCGATGTCCATGTTCTGAGGGAGATTGCGTGAACGCATTGACGCCCTATGCGGCTTTCTTCATGCGTCTGGCGGTCGGCGGGGTGTTCCTGCTTCACGGCATCGCCAAGTTCGAGCACGGGATCGGCGCCACCGCGCACATGCTCGGCGGCCTCGGCATCCCGTTCGCGACGATCGTTGCCGTCGTGCTGATCACCATCGAGACCGTCGGCGCGCTGTGCGTGCTGCTCGGCATCCTGACGCGGGCGTGGGCGGCGCTGATGGCGGTGGAAATGGTCGTCGCGATTCTGGCCGTGAAGCTTCCCAATCACGGCAACATCGAGCTCGAAGCGCTCTTGCTGGCGGGAGCCGTGACGCTCGTAGCACTCGGCGACGGACCGCTGTCCGTCGCCGTCCGCTTCAAGCACGGCTCGCCCTAGTGCAGGATTCTCAGTACGCCGGCATCGGCGCCGGCGCGTAAGAAACTTTCGGGATCGGTCGCCGGGATCGCGACGCCCGTCTGCTTGCGCCAGCGCTTCGCGCTGGCTTCCATATACTCCTCGAGCGACCCGCCGACCCATTCGACGGCGTCGTCCTTCATCTGCCGCACGATTTCTTCCCACGTCCCTACGTAGGTCGCACCCAGCGCCGTGCTCACGCGATGGACCTCGAACGCCTTGTTCTTCATCCCCTGCAGCTCGGTGAGCAAGGTGCCGAACAGCTCCAGCTGGCGCGGATCGCGGATCTGGCCATCGGGCCGCATCGCTTCGATCTCCGAGAGCAGGAGGTCTTCGGGGCCCGATTCGCCCGCGAGCTCGTTCAGCCGCTCGTTCCACGGCACAAGCTCGGGATCGTCGTCGGGAAGACGGTAGACGCTCTTCTTGAGCTCGACGAGCCGCCAGATCGCCAGCGCGTCGAAATGCTCCTCGGGGCCGGTGCGCTCGAGATGAAATAGCGCCGCCTCGTATTCGCCGCGATCGTACAGCAGGTTCGCGAGATAAATGCGGGCTTCGCCGAGACTCGGGTCCAGTTCGAGCGCGCGCCGCAGCCAGTGCAGGCTGCCCCCTTCGTCGGCGAGCCGGTGCGCGGCATAGCCCACGCACGCCGCCGCGTCGGCGGAATCGGGGTTCGCGTTGAGCGCGCCCTCGAAAAACCGCCGCGCCTGATCGAGCACGCCTTCACGAAACAGGGCGCGCCCGATCTGCAGCATCAGGTCATGATCATCCTGAAAACCGAGCGCGAGCACGCGCTCGAAGCACGCGATGGCGCCCACACGATCGCCGAACTTGAGCAGGACTTCGCCGAGCCCGGCCAGCGTGTCCTCGTGATCGGGATCGAGCCCGCGCGCCTCCTCGAACGCGCGCCGCGCCCACGCATATTCTTCGCGCGCGAGCCGCGCGTACCCCATGCCGACATGCAGCTCGACGGCGTGCGGGTACAGCCCCAGCCCCTCGCGCAGCGCGTCGATGGCTTCGTCGTATTGTCCTTCGTTGTAGAGCTGATGTGCACGTTCGTCGTATTCGTCGGAACTGAGGAACGGATCCGACATCGAACGGGTCCTCCCTGGAAGGTTGTGCTATGATAAGAAACGGGACACTGTTACACAAGCGACCATGCCTGCGGCAATTTCGACGATCGATGACGGTTCGGTGACATCACCCGGCGGCTTCACCGCCGCCGCCGCGCACGCCGGTTTGAAATCGGACGGCGCGCTCGACGTCGCGCTGCTCGTCAGCGCGACCCATTGCGCAACCGCCGGAATGTTCACGAAGAACGCGATGCGCGCCGCACCGGTCATCTATGACGCGGATTTTCTGGGGGAGCGGCCGGGGCGCGTCCGCGCCGTCGCGATGAATGCCCGCGTGGCCAACGCTTGTACGGGAGCGGCGGGATTCGAGGCGGCGCGCGCGATGGCCCGTGCCGCGGAAGAGGCAGCCGGTCTGCCGCCCCGCACGGCGCTCGTGCTGTCGACCGGCGTGATCGGGGTGCCGCTGCCGATGGAAAAGGTCGCGCGCGGTCTGCAGGACGCCGCAAAGAAGCTCTCTCCCGCAGGCGGCGTCGATGCCGCGCGGGCAATCATGACAACCGACACCAAACCCAAGCACTGTGCGGTGCGAATCGAGACACCGAGCGGCGCGATCACGATCGGCGGAATCGCCAAGGGCGCCGGGATGATCCACCCCGACATGGCGACGCTGCTCGGTGTGCTCACCACCGACGCCGTATCGGAACCCAGCGTGCTGCAACCGCTCTGGAAGCGTGTCGTGGACCGCACGTTCAACGCGATCTCGGTCGACGGCGACACCAGCACCAACGATACCGTCCTCTTTCTGGCCAACGGTCACGCGGGTGTCGATCCCTCCCGCGACGGCGCCGTCTTGAAGGCCTTCGAGGAGGCTGCCACGGCTGTCGCGCGGACACTCGCGCTTGCGGTCGTCGCCGACGGCGAGGGAGCGACCAAGACTCTCGAGATCGCAATCATCGGCGCGCAGACTGAAGCGCACGCCCGGGAAGTCGGACGGGCGATCGCGCGCTCGATGCTCGTCAAGACAGCCATCTACGGCGGCGATCCAAACTGGGGGCGCGTGCTCGCCGCGGCGGGCGTCGCCGGCGTCGCGCTGGTGGCGGAGCGGATCACGCTACAAGCGCAGTCGAGCAACGGCTGGCTGACACTCGCGAGCGGCGGTGCGACCGCCCTGGCCGACCCGCGGCAAGCCCGAGCCGTCTTCGAGCAAAAAACCATCCGCCTCCGACTCGACCTTGGTCTCGGTCGAGCGGAGGCGGTGGTGTGGACCTGCGATTTGTCCCCGGACTACGTCCGGATCAACTCAGACTACACGTCCTAGTCAGGGCTTCGACTTGGTCGTGTCGCGCGGAGCGCTCGCAGCCTTGCCCTTGCGAGCAGCCCGGCGGGCACGCTTCGGCTTCGGCTTGGTGGTATCAGCCCGCTGCGATGCTGTCTGCGGCTTCGCGGGCGCTGCGGCCGGCTGCTGCGTCGGCTGTTGGCCCGTCAGAGCCAGGAGAAGAAGTGCGGCTTGAAGCATTAAAGCCTCGGGTTAGGGTCGCTCTTACGACCCGACCGTTCCAGCTCGCGTCACGGACGCGCGACGGTCGCCTTCGGTCCGGGGACGTTGGGAAGCATGTCTCGGACATGGGCCAACACTTCGGCATGAGTTCGGCCCCCACGGCGTTGCAGCTCGTGGTCCGCAGCGGTAGCGACGTCGAGTAACCGCACCCCGCGCAAGCCCTTGGTGTGCGCATCGATCAGGAGACCGGCCGCCGAGTCCGGATCGAAATGATGCGCCACCAGATCGGCGGCCGCATGCAGGACGGGACCGGGAGGTTCCGCGGGCGCCATGGCAACCAACCGCTGCACAATGGGGGGCGGGAGTCCGCGAGCCAGAGCTGCCGCCACTGACACGACATGACCTTCGGGCACCGGCTGGCCCGGAACCGCCTGGCTTATCAGCGCGTGCGCTTCGCGCAGCTGCGCAAGCCCGTGCAGCACGCCGCTCACCAGGCGATCGGGCGGGATCTTCTTGGCGCTGCCTTCCAGCGCCTTCTGCACCAGTGGCTCAGTCGGGAGGCTCTCTGCGACCGCAACGGCGATGATCGAATCGATCGTCGGGAGTGCAGCGGGTGCTACCCGCCCCTGCAATCGCGACGGTCCACTTTGGGCTGCCAACAGACCTGGGGCAGCGGCCAATACCAGCATGACGGCAAGCCGCAACCTCATGGCTCCGCGGTCGACGGGCGAACGATCAGAAGCGAGTTTTGCTGGCCGGCGCCAAAGCCGTCATCGACATAGCGGCCCGCGAGCGGATCGGCGACCCAACGCTCACCGTCGACCACGAACATGTACTCGTGCTGCCCGGCGGGGAGCACCGCCGTGCCATGCCAGACGCCGTCATGGTGTTTGTCGTTCAGGGGCAACACGCCTGGAGTCCAGTTGTTGAAGGATCCCACGACCTCCACAGACCGCGCGCCGGGGAAGTGGCCGACGAAATTCGCGACGCCCTCGCTCGCGCCCGGAGTGGGCTTGGACGTAGGAGGCTGGAGCGGCAGCAACAGAATCGCGGCCAAGCCGGCGGCGAGCGCTAACGTCCACACGGGACGAAGCCGCAGCGTCACGGCACGCGGCCGCGACAACCACCGGACAGCCCGGCGCATCGGCCCGAGGTTTTGCAGGGGCGCGGGCGCGGGGAGCTGCCGCACTTCCGCCATCACCCGAGCCGCGACACTCAACCGCGGCGCCGCCTCGAGCAACTCCGCGGCTGCCATCAGCCGGACGTACGTTTCCCGCAAGTCCGCCGGCAAATCGCCGGCGTCGCGCTCGCCATCGAGCACCGCCTGCAGACGGAGATCAATTGTGCTCATCGACAACCTCCTCCAGCGCCGCTAACAAGGCTTCCCGAGCCCGGTGCACGCGCATCTTGAGCGTGGGGATTCGTGCCCCTGTTATCGCCGCCATCTCCTCGTAGCTCATCCCTTCCACATGCTTCAAAACGAATGCCTCGCGCTTTTCCGCCGGCAGCGTCGCGAGCGCACGCTCGACCAATGCCACCTGCTCACTGCGTTCCAGCTTTTCCCACGTATCTGATTCCTCCGCCAGCGCCGGCGCAGGCGCCTCGCTCAGCGGGATATCATTCGTATGGCGCCGAGCCAGGTGACTGCGGCAGCGGTTGCCGGTGATCCGGTACAGCCAGCTGCGCAGCCGCGACGGGTCCCGGCATTGTGCCAAATGCCGATAGGCGCGCACGAGACTCTCGGCTACCGCGTCCGCCGCGGCATCGGGATTCCCGAGCATGCGCGTAGCGAAACGAAGCAGGCCCGGCTCGTACCGCCGGATGAGAATCCCGAACGCCTCCCCATCGCCAGCGAGCACCCGGGCGACCACGTCGGCGTCCTCATTCACCTCTACAGGGACCCCCCGCCCTCAGGCTTGGTCACGGTGTCTCCAGGAGTTGGCGTGTTGCGGCCACGAAGGCTGTAGCCCGAATACCCGCCCCTCCCCCTTCCCCAATCCCCCCGGCAAACGTCTCCAAAGTACGCTGAGCACGCCGCCGGTAGGAGCGGTCGCCAGTCACATGCGCCAAGTGCTGAAAGAACAATGCGGCTCTTGCGTTGGCGCCCGGCAACACGTCGTCGAGGACGTATTTGGCTCGGTCGGTCCCGTCCGCGGTATCGAAGTACCCCCCGGATGAGTCGGCGTAGTTCTTTTGAATGATGCCCGCGAGGTCTATTGCGACGTCGCGGTAGCGCGGATCGCTGTCGAGACGATGGGCCGCAATGCAGGCAAGACCCACCTCGACCTGATCCTGCAGCGTTTGCGGCAGGACCGCGCCCAAGGGAGCGGGGATGGCGTGGCGGACTCCCCAACCGCGCGCGTACGTACGCTGCAGCAGCGCATCGAGCGCGGCGCGGGCTCGGATTGCCGTGACCGAGTCGCGCAGGGTGAGCGCGGCATTCAGCAGCTTCCCGATCGCGTAAGCCCGCTGGTCGGCGAAAACTCCAGCGTCCGGCAGCTCCTTCGCAAGCGTTCGGACGAGCGCGCGGCCCGCATCGCGGTACCGTTCGCCGCCGGTCGCCATCCAGGCGGAGGCCAGGCTTCCGGCGAGCGCCGCACGGACGAGCAGCGGCGGGTCCTCACCAACGATGCTCGCACTGGTGTCGAGCATGAAATCGAGGGCGCGCAGTGCTGACGCCCGCGCTTGCGCGAGCGAGTCGCCGAGCAGGAGCGACACGGCTTCGGCGTACACGACGCTTCCGCCCGCCGTGTGGTTGTGCACCGCCTCATTGAGATCGCGCATCACCGCGATCGTGCTCTGCTGTATGAGTTCGGGGCGCAGCGGTCCCGGGGAAGCGGGGTCTCCGGTTCGCGCGAGCTCCTGAACCATCGCCGCCTGCTGCACGACGAACGAGCGCTGCTCGTGGTAACTCTTTGCGACCTCCGGCAGCAGCTGCTTCAGTCCGCGCCCCGTGACAGGATCGTCGGCCGGGAAGTACGTGCCTCCGAAGAAGGCCGCGCCATCGGCGGTGAGGAAGACGGTGAGCGGCCAGCCCCGCAATCCGGCGAGATGTTCCACGGCGGTTTGATAGTGATGCGCGACGTCCGGCCGCTCATCGCGATCCACGCGCACCGGAACGAACAGCGAGTTGATGAGCCCGCCGATCTCCGGGTCGGCATAGATCGCGCGATCGGTTTCGGCGCACCAGCGACAATTGTCGCCACCCACGTAGAGCAGGACCGGCCGGTCGAGCCGGGCCGCGAGAGCGAACGCCTCCCGCCCCCACGGCTGCCAGAGCACCGGTTGCCGCGCCGCTCGCTCGAGATAGTTGGTTCCGGAGTGCGCCATGCGGTTGGTCAACGGACCACGCTCGCCGATGCACGCTGAGAGACCGGCGCAGAGGAGGAGGAGCGACCTGCGCACAGAAAGAGTACCCCGCCGCCTCCAAAAGCGTGCCGCTATATTGCGCCCATGACCCAGATAACCATCACGCCGAAGTCGAATGGCCCGCTCATCGTGCAGGGGCCCGTGCGGATTGTCGCGCCCGACGGGCGGGAATTGACGCCCCCGTTGCGCAAGGACGGCAAACCCTCGGAAGTCGTTGTGCTGTGCAGATGTGGGGGCTCCGCGACGAAACCTTTTTGTGACGGAACGCACAAGCGCAATGGGTTTCAGGACGGGTCCGTTCCCACCGCGTAGCGCCACCGTATTATGTTGTCAGGCGCTTGGAGCTGACCGTTCCCCCTACCCCGTGCCCCAACGGAGGAGCGACTGACAATGGCGAAGGGAAAGGCCCCGATGGCCGCGGATGAAGGTTACTGTGTAAAGTGTAAGGCGAAGCGGAAGATCTCGAACGCGCAGCAGGTGAAGATGGCCAACGGCCGACCCGCGCTGAAGGGTGTCTGTCCCGTGTGCGGGACCGGGATGTTCAAGATTCTGCCGCCGAAGTAACCTCACGACTCTTGTCGTTCACCTGCACGCCCCCGGCGCTTCTGCTCCGGGGGCGTGCTGTTTTCGTTCGGACGGTATAGCACGCGGATCCCACGTCGCGGCAGTAGTACGCCAGGATTTCCAGCTTGACCACCTCACCGCTCGGAGTCCGCACGGCGTACACGTGGTGCTTGGACGTCAGGAGATGCGACCACATGCTGTAGTCGTACCATTTCCCGATCGCGTCGTTTGCCGTGTCGGCCCCGAAGGTGGTGGCGATGTAGCCGGCGGCAGGCACATCGACGACCGAGTCGAAACTCACGGGACCGAGATCAATGGCGCCCGCACCCGGCGCGGTGATGACGTGATTCCGGCGAAAGCCGATCGCGCCGAGCCAGCGCCAGTCGTCGCCGCTCGAGGCGTCGAGCGTGTACGTGCTGTCGGCGTGCCCGCCGAGCTGGTACGGCGGCAACTCCGGCTTCGTGAATGATCCGATCAACAGCGACGTCACGAGCAGGAGAAACGCCGCCGCGAGCACCCACACCAGGATCGGAGGGCCCTTCAAGCCTCCGCCATGAATGGGTACCATGGATCGCGCGGGGGCACGAAGTTCTCTTTGATCGCCCGCGCGCTGGTCCAACGGATCAGGTTGAGCAGGCTACCCGCCTTGTCGTTCGTTCCGCTGGCCCGACCGCCGCCGAAAGGCTGCTGGCCCACCACCGCACCGGTCGGCTTGTCGTTGAGGTAGAAGTTTCCCGCGGCGTAGCGCAGCGCCGCACTCGCCTCAGCCAGCACCGCGCGATCCTGCGCGAAGACGCCGCCCGTGAGTGCGTACGGCGACGTGCGATCGACCAGCTCGAGCGTCTCTTTCCATTGTTTGTCGGGATACACATAGAGCGAGAGCACCGGCCCGAAGATCTCTTCGCACATCGTCCGGTAACGCGGGTCGTCGACCTGCACGAGCGTCGGGTGCACGAAGTAGCCGTCTGCATCGTCGCATTCGCCGCCGAACAGCACCTTCACCTTTGGATCGCTCTTCGCGCGGTCGATGTAGCTTTTGATCTTGTCGAACGCTTTGCGATCGATCACGGCGCCCATGAAGTTGCGGAAATCAGCCGGATCGCCGACGCGCGCGGCGGCGAGCATCGCGAGTACGCGTTCGCGCAGCTTGGGCCAGAGTGATTCGGGAACGTACGCGCGCGAGGCGGCGCTGCACTTCTGTCCCTGGTACTCGAACGCCCCGCGCACGATACCGGTCGCGAGCGCGTCGACATCGGCGCTCGCATGCGCGAGAATGAAATCCTTCCCGCCGGTCTCGCCGACCAGCCGCGGATAGTCGGCGTAGTTGCCGAGATTCCCGGCGACCTGCTTCCACAGCGTCTGAAAAACTTCGGTGGATCCTGTGAAGTGAATGCCGCCGAGGTGACGATCGGCGAGCAGCCGCTCGCTGATGACTGTCGCGGGGCCCGGGACGAAATTGACGACGCCCGGCGGCAGGCCGGCCTCCTGGAGCAGGCGGAAGAGCAAATAGTTCGAGTAGACGGCTGTCGCTGCCGGCTTCCACACAACCGTGCAGCCCATGATTGCGGGCGCGGTCGAGAGGTTGCCCCCAATCGACGTGAAGTTGAACGGTGATATCGCGTAGACGAAGCCCTCCAGCCCGCGATACTCCATCGCGTTCCACACACCCGCCGGCGAAATCGGCTGCTCGGCGTGAATCTTCTCGGCGTAATGGACGTTGAAGCGCCAGAAGTCGATCAGCTCGCACGCCGCGTCGATCTCCGCCTGGAACGCCGTCTTGCTCTGGCCGAGCATCGTGGCGGCGTTGACGGAAGCGCGCCAGCGCGTCGCGAGCAGATCGGCGGCCTTGAGGAAGACGGCGGCCCGATCGGCGAGGCTCCAGGACGACCAGTCGCGCCACGCGTCGCGCGCGGCCTTGACCGCGGCCTCGACTTCGCCGGGTCCGGCTTGATGCACCTTTGCGAGCACGTGGCGATGACAATGCGGCATGACCGCGTCGGCGGTCTTGCCGGTGCGGATTTCCTTGCCGCCGATGACGATGGGAATCTCGACCTGGCGGGCGCTCAAATCGCGGAGCGACTGCTTGAGCTCGCCGCGCTCGCGAGAGCCAGGCGCGTAGCCGAGGACAGGTTCGTTTACCGGAATAGGGATTTTGGCTGTGGTCATGGCGAGAAATGTAACCGGGGAACCCTGGGATGTTCTGGAAGCGAGATGAGCATCGATCCTCGCACTCGCATCGGCCACGTCCATCTGACGGTCAGCGACCTGGACCGTGCCCTGCGCTTCTACCGCGACGTCCTAGGCTTTGAGGTCACGTCCCGTTACGGCTCCGACGCCGTCTTCGTCTCCGCCGGCGGCTATCACCATCATATCGGTCTTAACACCTGGGCCGGCCGCGGCGCGCCGGCGCCGGCGCCCGGCACGACCGGGCTGTACCACTTCGCCATTCTGTTTCCGGATCGTCCCGCCCTCGCCGCCGCGGTGCGACGCGTGTTGGAGCATGGGATTCAGCTGGAGGGCGCGTCGGACCACGGTGTGAGTGAAGCGATTTATCTGCGCGATCCCGACGGCAACGGCATCGAGCTGTATCGCGACCGTCCGGAAAGCGAGTGGCCGCGCGGCCCGGACGGCGGCATCCGGATGCATACGCGGCCGCTCGATCTGCAAGCCCTGCTCGCCTAAGATGCGGGATGTCGATCCGTTTCCCGTTGCGGTGGCAGCGGAATCGCGATCGCGAGCGTCGTCCCGCCGGCGAGCGACGACTCGACCGTCACCTTCCCGCCGAACACGTTCTCGGCGACGTCGCGGGCCTTGGCGACACTGGTTGGCGTGCCGCCGCCGCGCCCGCGCACGATCAACTCGAGATCTTTGCCCTTCGTCTCGAGTCGAACGGCGACGTTGGATGGCGCCTCGCCTCCCGATTCCGCCGCATTCCGCACGAGATTGACCAGTAGGTCGAACAGTGCATTCGGGTCGCCCTTCAAGTACGTCGCGTCCAACGTTGTCGAGAACTCGAGATCGATCCCCCGATCGCGCAGCAGCCGGCGCTCGAGCGTAAGGCACGAGCGGATCACGCGCACCGCGTCGAAGCGCTCCGGGCGTCCGCCGGCGGCAGCGCCGCGCGTGGCGCCGTGCTCACGGACGGCGCGCAATAGCTCCGTGGTGCGATCGATGTCTTCGAGCACCTCGCCCAGATCGTCGAGCAAGAGCAGCCGGCGGTCGGCGGCGAGATCGAACCAGCGGCCCACCGATTCCATCGCCAGCTGAAGTCCGGCGCGCGCAGCGGTCAGCGGACTACCCGCTTGATTCGCGAGCGCTCCGGACGAGACCGGCGAGGTCTCTTTTGCCTCCGGTCCCGTGCTCCCGATGAGGCCGAGGGCGAGGCCGGCCAGCTCGAGCGCGAGCCGATCCTTGCTCCGTCGCTCGCGGCCGCCGGGCGGCGGCGCGGGTGCGTGTGAGCGCACCGGCGCGACAACCCACGCCTCCGGTGTCGCGCCGGGCGCACTGACCCAGCGCGACCCGATCGCAACCGGGACACTCCACCGCTGCAGGATGGCGTCGAGATCGAAGCCGGGAGGGCGGGCGCCGACATCGGGGCCGCTGCTGGCGCGAGGCAC
>Ga0070730_10001186_pt1 | contig 25617 bp, 22 predicted proteins | sample Coa_R1_3_FD_66447 | JGI IMG/M metagenome (GOLD analysis project Ga0070730, IMG submission 66447) | Surface soil microbial communities from Centralia Pennsylvania, which are recovering from an underground coalmine fire - Coalmine... | ecosystem: Environmental > Terrestrial > Soil > Unclassified ... | reverse complement strand
GAAGACGAGAAGCGCTACATGCACCACTACAACTTCCCGCCCTTCTCCACCGGCGAAACGCGCCCGATGCGCGGCTCGTCGCGGCGCGAGATCGGCCACGGCGCCCTGGCCGAGCGGGCGCTGGTCCCCGTGCTGCCCTCCAAGGAGGATTTCGCCTACACCCTGCGGCTGGTGTCGGAGGTGCTGTCGTCCAATGGCTCCACCTCCATGGGCTCGGTGTGCGGCTCAACCCTGGCGCTGATGGATGCCGGCGTGCCGATCAAGGCGCCGGTGGGCGGCATTGCCATGGGCCTCGTCAAGGACGGCGACGGCTATGCCATCCTGACCGACATCCAGGGGTTGGAAGACCACCTGGGCGATATGGACTTCAAGGTGGCCGGCACGGCGGTGGGCATCACCGCCCTGCAAATGGACATCAAGATCAAGGGCCTGACCAGCGAGATCCTGTCCAAGGCGCTGGAGCAAGCTCGCGAGGCGCGCGGCCAGATCCTGGACCTGATCGCCAGCGTGCTGCCCGCGCCGCGCGCCGAGCTGTCGGCCTACGCGCCGCGGCTGACCGTGATCAAGATCGACCCGGGCAAGATCGGCGCCATCATTGGCCCCGGCGGCAAGACCATCCGCAAGATCCAGGAAGACACCGGCGTGCGCATCGACATCGAGGATGACGGCACGGTGATGATCGCCGCCAGCGAGGGGCCGGCCGCGGCGCGCGCGCGCGAAATGATCGAGGGGCTCACCGAGACGGCGCGCGTCGGCCAAATCTACACCGGCAAGGTGGTGCGGGTGGCCGACTTTGGCGCGTTTGTTGAAATTCTGCCCGGCACCGACGGCATGGTGCACATCTCGCAGTTGGCGTCGGAGCGGGTGGAAAAGGTGGAAGACGTGGCCCGCCTGGGCGACGAGCTGACGGTGATGGTGACTGCTATCGACGACAGCGGCAAGATCCGGCTCAGCCGGCAAGCCGTGCTGGAAGGCTGGACGCCGGAGGAAGCTCTGGAGCACGACCGCAAGCCCAGCGGCGGCGGGGGCCGGTCGAGCGGTGGCGACCGCGACCGCGGACGTGGGGGCGACCGTGGACGAGGCGGCGACCGAGGCGGGCGGCGGTAAGGAAAAAGTCCGGAAATTCGCCGGGTGATGCCCGTGCAACGCACGGGCATCACCCGGCGAATTTCTGGAAGATGCTCAACGATAGCGCTAAGGGACCGGCTGGAAAGCCGGTCCCTTTCGTTGTTCCACAAAAGCCGATTTCGCGTACAATCAAACCAGATGGCAGACCTGACCCCGCGACGGATTATCCCTGTGACGGACGAAACGCCGGCCGGCGAACACCCGGACGCGCCGGTGGCGCCGACCTCGCCGCGCTGGGGGCCATTCACCAAGTTCCTGGTCGCGCTGATTGGCGTGTTCCTGGCGGGCGCCCTGCTGGCGCGTTTCGAGCAGATGATCGCCCCGCTGGTGCTGGCCGTCATGCTCACTTACTTGCTGCGGCCGGTGGTGGCGACCATGGTGGCCCGCACCCGCCTATCGTGGCACGCGGCGGTGGGGATTCTCTACCTGGCCGTCATTGTGCTGCTCATTGGCCTGCTGACGGCGGCCGGCATCGCCATCGTCCAACAGACGCAGGGCCTGCTGGGCCTGGTCACTCAAATCGCCTCGTCCGACCTGCCTAACCAACTGCAGCACTTGCTCAGCGGGCCGGTGCACATCGGCCCCTTCCTGTTCGACCTGTCCAGGCCGTTCTCCATTGGGCCGTTTCGGTTCGATGTCAGCAATGTCAACTGGCAGCCGCTGCTGACCCAAATTTTGGCCAGCGTTCAACCGGCCCTCAGCCAGACCGGCACCGTCATCAGCGACCTGGCCGGCCGCACGGCCCAGAGCCTGGGCTGGACGCTGTTTATTTTGATTATCTCGTTTTACCTGCTGTTTGACACGCACCGGCTGGTGGGGTCATTCGAAGGGATCGTGCCACCCAACTACACCTACGATGCTAAGCGCATGGTAGGCGCGCTGCTGCCCATTTGGAACGCCTTCCTGCGCGGCCAGATCACCCTGGCCATCATCATGGGCTCGCTCATCGGCATCACCATGACCATCCTGGGGGTGCGCTATGGGGTGGTGCTGGGCCTGCTGGGCGGCATGCTGCAGTTCATCCCCATTGTCGGCCCGCTGATCTATGGCACCACCGCGGTGACCATCGCGCTGTTCCAGCCGGGCGTGTGGTTTGGCCTCAGCCCGGTGACCCACGCGCTGATCGTGCTGGGCGATGTGGTGGTGCTGCAAGAGATCTCCGACAACATCCTGGTGCCGCGCATCCTGGGCAGCAGCCTGCACCTGCACCCGGTGGCGATTTTGGTCTTTGCGCTCATCATGGCCAACCTGGCCGGCCTGGTGGGGCTGCTGCTGTCGGCGCCCACGCTGGCCACCTTGCGCCTGTTCGGGCAATACATTTACTGCAAGATGTTTGACTTGAACCCCTGGCCCGACCCGCCGCCGATCACGCACCCCTCGCTCGAGCGCGCCTGGGCGCGCTGGGTGCGGCTGCGTTGGACCATGTGGCGTGAGGCACGCCTTAAGACGGAAGTCATCGAAATCACCGATAGCAGCGAAACGCCACGATCAGCGACGAACCCCTTGAGCAACAAAGGGGCCGGAGACAAAGGCTAATTTCCAATGGCGACCCAACCCGACATCCCCACGAACATCCTGGCCGAGACCCAAAACTATATCGTTTGGACGGCCGACGAGCCGGATGGTGAAACCACCTACAACATGGAGCTGGGCAACGTGACCCTGCACTTTTTCAAAGAAGAGTGGGATGAATTCTTGAAGCTGATGAAGACGTTTACCGGGGGCAGCCGCTAGCCCCAGCGCCAAGCGCGCATGTCGGCCCGGAATGTTGAGTACACATGCCCCGCGCGGCATGCTTCGCCGCCATGACATTTCGCTCAACCGCGCCAAGTGTCACCCTGAGCGCAGTCGCAATCGCTGGATAGTAATCGCCGCCACGCGCGGGAAGGGTCTCGGGTTAGTTTGCGCAGCCCCATGTCATAAGCAGCGATAATGGTCGCGCTGCTTATGGCGTCTTGGCAGTTCAGCGGGCCGGGAGGCCCATCCTCAAAGGGGCGCTACGCAGTCGCGCACCTACGGGGCCGTATTAGGAAACGATTGCGGCCGCGCTCAGGGTGAAACGCAACGCGTTTCCTATTTGAACAAAATGTCATGGCGTCGAAGCGCGCAACGCGCGCCCGCAGCATGAACACTCACGGTGACAGCCCATCTATTTCCGTTTAATGGGCTACGCGCTGTTCCCCAAGCATTTGCCCCCCAGCGCCGGGCTGCCGCGCGTGCTGGCGCTGGACGCCCAAACGGCCGCCGAGCTGGCCGGGCTGGCGGAGATGACTGTCGCGCTCGGTCTGGACGAGTGGCCGGCCGGGCCCTTTGACGCCATCGCCGGCCCAGCCGCGCCCGAGCAACTGGCCGCGCTGAGCCAGCGGCTGCGGCCCGGCGGCCGGCTGATCCTCACGCATGAGGCCGCGCCCGAAACGCTGCTGGCCGCGCTGACCGCCGCCGGGCTTATCCATTGCCTGGTTGAACCCCAAGGACCATTAAGTTTATACCGCGGCGAGCGCCCGCCCGAGGGCTCGCCAATCGAGCGCCAGCAAAGCCTGGCCGCCTCACTGGCCGAGGCGGCGCCTGCTCACCCGCCACGCATTGCCAATTACGAACACTTGCCCCCAACGTCAGTGCGTGGGTTACCAATTACCAATTACGAATTACCAATTACCAGTTACTCGGAACTCACTACTCCCTACATCTTCCTGCTCATCACGCAAACACCCAACAAGCCCGCCTGGAAGCTGTCGCCGGGCGAGCTGGTTGAGTGGCGCGCGGCGACCGTTCTGCCCGCGGCCGGCGCGCAGCCGGTGCTGCTGGGCTTTAGCTCGCTGGTGAAGGCCGTGGCGTATATGCAAGGCGCCGTGCTGGCCGGGCGGCTGGCGGGAGTGAACAAGGTGGGCAAATTTCCGGCCGCCGCTATGCAGGCCTGGCCCGTGCCGCTGGCGCTCAACCCCAGCTTTGAACAAGCGCGTGAGCTGGGGCCCGGACCCCAGCTCGAGGTGCAGGTGCGGACGGCCATCACGGGCGAGGAGTAGGTTGATGCCACAACGGGCCCCGCAGGCACCATTAACCTTCCTATTTACCGACCTGGAAAGCAGCACCGAGCTGTGGGAGCAGTCTCCCGACGCCATGCGTCCGGCTCTGGCCCGCCACGACGCGCTGCTGAAAGCCGCGATCGAAGGCCACGCCGGCCGCATCGTCAAGACCACGGGCGACGGACTGCACGCGGTCTTTGCTTCCGCGGCCGACGGGGCCGCCGCGGCGCTGGCGGGGCAGCAGGCGCTGCGGGCCGAGGCCTGGCCGGCCGACACCGGCCCGCTGCGGGTGCGCATGGGGCTGCACACCGGGGACAGCGAGGCCCGCGACGGCGACTACTTTGGCCCCGAGCTTAACCGCGCCGCCCGCATCACCGGCGCCGGCCACGGCGGGCAGATTCTCGTTTCCGAAGCCACCGCCGTCCTCCTGCGGCCTGCCCTGGCGTCGCCAGCCTCGCTGGCCGATCTGGGCGATCATCGGCTCAAGGGCCTGGCTGACCCGATGCGCATCTTCCAACTCTGCCAACCCAATCTGATCAGTGCCTTCCCGCCCCTCAAGTCGCTCGCCGCCTTCCAGCACAACCTGCATCCCCAGCTCTCCAGCTTCATCGGGCGCGAAAAGGAGCTGGCGGACGTTCAGCGTCTGCTTGCCCCGGCCTCGGCAGTGAATGAGGGCGCCCGCCCGGGCGGTGAGCGCCTCGTCACGCTCTTGGGACCGGGCGGCACGGGCAAGACCCGGCTGATGCTGCAAGCGGCCGAGGAAATGGTAGACCAGTTTCGGGACGGCGTGTGGCTGGTGGAGCTGGCCCCGCTGACCGACCCCGGGCTGATTGCCGAGCGTGTGGCCGCGGCCCTCAACGTACAGGAGCAGCCGGGCCGACCCATGCTCGACACCCTGGTCGATTACGCGCGCCACAAGGACATGCTGCTCCTGCTTGATAACGTGGAACACCTGGTGCGCGAATGCGCCGTTCTGGCCGAGCGCCTGCTGGAGCATTGCCCCCGGCTCAAGCTGCTGGTGACTGGCCGCGAAGCCCTGTTCATCGCCGGCGAGACGACGCTGCAAATCCCGTCTTTATCGCTGCCGGCGGCCGATGAGCGGTCGTTGGAGGCTGTGGCCGGCTGCGAAGCGGTGCAGCTCTTCCTGGCGCGGGCGCGCGCCGTGCGCCCCGACTTTGCCCTTACGCCCGACCTGGCCCCGGCCGTGGCCGAGATCGTCCGGCGGCTGGATGGCATCCCATTGGCGCTGGAGCTGGCCGCCGCCCGGCTGCGCATGCTCACTGTCGAGCAGATCGCTGAACGTCTGAATGACCGCTTCCGGCTGTTGACCGGCGGGCGCCGCACCGCGCTGCCCCGCCAGCAGACCCTGCAGGCGCTGATTGATTGGAGCTGGAACCTGCTGCACGACCACGAGCGCATCTTGCTGCGCCGTCTGTCAGTCTTTTCCGGCGGCTGGACCCTCGAAGCTGCCCAGTCCGTCGTCAGCGATGAGCGGCTAGACGCGCAGGCCATCTTCGACCACCTGGAACAGCTCATTAACAAGTCCCTGGTCACAGCGCAAATCCCGGCGGCGGGTGAGGCTCGCTACGGCCTGCTGGAAACCATCCGCCAATACGCCCGCGACAAGCTGTTTGAGGCCAGGGAGGGCGAAACCTTGCGCGACCGGCACGCCGGCTGGATGTTGGCCTTTGCTGAAGCCGTGGGGCCGCAACTGTTCTGGGGCGCGGGGGAGGTGAAAGCCGTCCAGCGCCTCGTCTTGGAGCTTGACAACTTGCGCGCGGTGCTGGCCTGGACGGTGGAAGACCGCCTGGACCTGGCGCTGCGCCTATGCGGGCAGCTCTTCTATGCCGATAGTTATTGGATGACGACGCGGGAAGTCCTGTTGTGGCTAGAGCCGGTGGTCGACAAAGCGCGGAGCCGCCTATGGCCGGCCGGCGCGGCAGCGGCACGCGCTGATTTCATCCGGGTGCTTGGTGGGCTGGTCACGATGTATGTGTACCAGGGGATCTATGACCGGGCGCTGGCCGCGGACGACGAGATGATCTGGCTGGCACGCGACTTGCCGGGCGAGCCGCGCTTGCTGGCCTATGGCCTGGTCATTCGAGCCGGCATGTACACGCAAACATCAGAGCCGCTCACCCCGCGTGTCTGGCAGGAAGTGGAGGAAGGCATCGCCCTCTGCCGCCAGCACGGATATCGATGGGAGCTCGTGTGGGGCCTGTCCGCGGCGGCTGGGCTCCTGGTCCAGCAGGGCAAGACGGAGGCCGCGCTGACGTATTTCGCTGAGGTGCTGGCGACCGCGCGCGAGTTCCATACGCCCCGCGGTGACGCGATGGCTCACTACCTCCAGGCCACTAAGGCGGATATGGAAGGCAACCTGGCCGAGGCCAAGGCGAACTACCTGGCGATGATCGAGTTCTATGAGGCCATGAACGACCGGCGGCAAGTTCTTTCGACCCGCAGCGACCTGGCGCATGTCTATCGCCGCGAGGGCAACCTGGCCGAAGCAGAAGCGTACTACCGGCGCAACATCCTGGCCTGGCAGGAGCGGGGCCAACTGCCCGCCGTGGCGCACCAATTGGAGTGCTTTGCCTTCCTGGCCATTGCGCACGGCCGGCACGCGCACGCCGCCCGCCTGCTGGGCGCCGCCACCGCGGCCCGCGAACACCTTTTGGCCTTTAGCACCAAACCCGTGGAAATCGCGGAGCGGGCGCAAGCGCTGGAACAATTGGCGGTGGCCCTGGGCGCGGCTGAGCGCGATCGGGTCATGGCCGAGGGCCGGCTCATCAGTCTAGATGGTGCTGTGGTATTGGCCCTGGGCGAAGCGTCAATGCATTGATGAAAAAGCGCATGGGGGCGGGCCGTCGATGAAATCGACGGCCCGCCCCCATGCGCTTTTTTCAAGACAATCAGTGGTAGGCTGAGCAGTCACACGACATCATCGTATTCGGAGGTCAATACGTGGATCTGACGACCTTCGCCGAATTGCTCACCCCGGCTGGCCAGGCGGCCCTGGGCGCGGCCCAGGCGCTGCCGGCCGGGGACGAGCGCTTCTTGGCCAACCTGGCCCGGTTGGGTAAGCGCTTTCCAACCCCATTGGCCAAAGCTGCCCTGGAAACCGCCGCCCTGCGCGCCAAAGCGCGTTACAAGTTTAGCCGCGCGCAGGCGATGTATTTCACCCGCGAAGCGCTGGAGCAGGCTTCGGGCGAGGCCATCGCGCGCTACCGCGCCCGGCGTTTCCGCGGGCTGGCGGCGGTAGTGGACCTGGGTTGCGGCATCGGCGGCGACAGCCTGGCCCTGGCCGAGCACAGCCAGGTGACCGGCTATGACCTCGACCCGCTGCGGCTGGCGATGGCCAGGCAAAACCTGGCGGCCTATGAGCGCGGCGAGTGGGCCACGTTCGTGGCCGGCGATTTCACGCGCCTGGCGCTGCCAGAGGCCGGCGCATTTTTCTTTGACCCGGCGCGCCGCGTGGCAGGCCGGCGCAAGTTTTCAGTGCGCCAGTACGTCCCACCGCTGGAGGCGGTGCAGGCCTGGCTGGCGCGCATTCCCAGCGGGGGCGTGAAAATTTCGCCGGGGGTAGACCTGGACGAGCTGACGGGCTATGACTGCGAGGTCGAGTTCATCTCCGAGCGGGGCGAGCTAAAAGAGTGCGCGCTGTGGTTTGGAGCCTTCAAGGGCGCCGCGCGCCGCGCTACCCTGGTGGACGGGGATAACGTCCACGGTCTGTTGGCTGACCCGGCCGCGGCCGGCGCGATCGAGCCGCCCGGCCCGCCCCTGGCCTATCTGTACGAGCCCGACCCGGCCGTGCTGCGCGCTGGCCTGGTAAGCACGCTGGCGGCGCAGCTGGGCGCCCGCCAGCTCGATCCGGATATTGCTTATCTGACAGCGGGGACGGTGCAGTCCACACCATTGGCGCGCGCGTTCGCGATCGAGGCGGCGCTGCCCTTCCAGCTCAAGCGGCTGCGCGAGGCCCTGCGGGCGCGCCAGGTGGGCGGTGTGACGGTCAAAAAGCGCGGCTCGCCCCTGGAGCCGGAAGCGCTGATCAAACAGCTGCGCTTGAGCGGACCTGAAGAGCGCATTGTGTTCCTCACCCACGTCCTGGGCCAGCCGTGGGCGCTAATCGCAACTTCGGCAGAAAAATTTGGGCAAACGAAGTAGGGCGGGCAGCGAAGCTGCCCGCCCTACTTCGTTTGCCCAAAACTATCCGGATAGAGTATTATTTGCCACCATCCTGCCCCTCCTGGAGCGACCGCATGTTTGCTTCCATTCAACGCGGGTTCGGATTTTTGGGCCAGGCCATCGATCTGGCGCGCAAAGACTCGGACCTGCTCAAGCCGTCACTTTATAGCCTGCTGGTGAGCGCCGTGGTCGCCATCATCGGCGCGGCGCCCATGTTGGCGGTGGCCCTGCTGGCCGGCGATTCGCAGGCCGGCAAGATCAGCCTGTATGTGCTGGGCGCGCTGCTGATCTTCGTGCAGTACGCCGTGGCCTATGTCTTCTCGGGCATGACCGCCTACCTGGTGTATGAATATCTGACCGAGGGCGACGGCCGGATGGACCGGGCCTGGGCGATTGTGCGCCGTGATGGGCTGGACCTGATCAGCCTGGCGGCGGCTTCCACGGCGGTTAAGTTGCTCGAAAACGCCCTGCGCGGGCGCAACGGGCGCCAGAACGTGGCCGGCGGCCTGGCGGCCGGCATCATCGACACGGTCTGGACCACCGCCACTTATTTCATCTTGCCGGCCATGATCATCGAAGACCTGAGCCTGCCGCAGGCGCTCAAGCGCGCCACGTATATCGTCAAGAACAACTTTATGCTGGTGGCGGTGACCGAGGTGGGCGTCGGCACCGTGGTGGGGCTGGTGGGCTTTTTGCTGGGGCTGGTAGCCGTCGTGCTGGGCGTGGTGGTCTTCCTGGCGCTGGTGAATATTTCGCTCGCGGCCGCCATCGTCGCGGGTGTATTGGTGGCGGGCCTGCCGCTGGCGCTGATCACGGCCTTTACGTCGTACGTGACCACGGCCTATCACACATGCCTGTTCCTGTGGGCGCGCGAGGCCGAGAAAGCGGTCAGCCAGGGGCAAAGCGCGCAGGCCGCGCGCGTGCCGGCGCCGCTGGCGGCGGTGCTGGCGCGGTCGTAAACACTCAATGGCCGAGGCGCCGGCGCCGCTGGCGGCCGTGTTGGCGCGGTCGTAAACACTCAATGGCCGAGGCGCCGGCGCCGCTGGCGGCGGTGCTGGCGCGGTCGTAAACACTCAATGGCCGAGGCGCCGGCGCCGCTGGCGGCGGTGCTGGCGCGGTCGTAAACAGGCTGGGCGCATTTCAGAATTGGGGCAATTGGGGTGCCAGCCGGACCACCTCACCCCCTACCCCCTCTCCCGAAACCATTTTTGTTTCGGGAGAGGGGCCGACTTTTCGGTTTCGACTCCCCCTCTCCCAGTCCGCGCCTTTGTCTTTCGCGGCTGGGAGAGGGGGGCGGGGGGTGAGGTGGTCCGGCTGGCGAAAACTCACCCCCAAGTTGAAACGCGCCAAACACGCACCAGCCCAGGCGCCGGCGCCGCTGGCGCTTATGTTGGCTCATGGATCATCCGTCTGGTGAGGGGTGTTGGGGGCCGGACATTTGAAAGCAGGTTCGACGCATGCGACAAGAGTTGCTGACCTGGGCTGATGTTGACCATCTGATCGACGCGCTGCTGCCGCAGTTTACCGGCGCCTTTGATGCCATCCTGCTGATCACACGCGGGGGCATCGTGCCGGGCGGCATCATCAGCGAGGCGCTGGACATTAAAGTGGTGCTGACGGCGGCGGTGGACTTCCCGGTCGACATCGCCCAGACCAAGCTATTGGCCTGGCCCGATTTCTTGCAGTTCCCCGAAGAGTCGCTTTTGGCGGGCAAGCGCATCCTGGTGGTCGACGATGTGTGGGGCAGCGGCCGGACGATCACGGCTGTCAAGAGCCGGGTGGAGTCGGCGGGCGGCTTTCCGGAGCTATGCGTGCTGCATTACAACCCGACGCGCACGCTCTTTAGCAAGGCCTGGCCCACCTATTACGCCGCTATCACCGACGCGCGCATTGTTTACCCATGGGAGATTGACCGCAGCGGCGGGGTGGAAGGCGTGATGGCCGCGCCGCCTGACACCAATTAGCCAGCCAGGCAAACGAAACGGGCGGGCAGCCTGGCTGCCCGCCCGTTTCGTTTTGCCTGGAGAGAATTTTTCACGGTGTGAGGTTGCTGGCGAAGTCGCCCTTGCCGACGACCACCGACACCAGCGTGTGGCGCAGCACCAGCGGCACCACTGACAGCAACACCGCCTGGGCCACCAGGCCGGGCTTCTTGGTGGTTTGGTCATAGCCCTGCACCTTGCCCTGGCCAAAAAAGGCGTAGCCCTGCGTCACCGGGAAAGGCGTGTAACTTTGACCGGCCAGCGCGGGGTAGGTCTGGAGGGCCACTCGCAGGGCTTCCGAGGCGTTCTGCGGCCCGGCGTTGGCGTCGAGGGTAAAGGCGCCCAGGCTGGCCGAGTTGATATCCACGTTCAGGTTGCCCGACAGGGCGCCGCTGCCATAACTAACCGAGGCCGCGCCGCCATTGATGATGGCGCCGTAGGTTTGGGCCGCTACCTGGGCGGCGGCGGACTGGGCCTTGGAGCCGCCCTGTGGCAGCACAATCAGATGCTGGATATCCCCGGTGAGCCCGCCGGCCTTCACAATCGTCACGGGAATGCCCAACACCTGCTGCCCGTAAGCGGTGATGGCGGCCGAGGCCAGGGCCGGGTCGGTGACGGCGGTGCCCGCGGCGGCCACCGCCTGGGTGGCCAGCGCCTCGCCGGTGGGGACCACCTGGCTGGATAGGGCTTGGGCGGTGCCGGGCAGGTTGGCCAGGGCGGTGCCGGCCTGATGCCCGCCGCTTTCGAGGGTAGGCGCCAACTGGGTGAGCTTGGCCTCCACCGTGGCGGCCAGGACGGTGGCGGTGCCGGGCGCGCCGGCCAGTGCGGTGCCCCCGGCGGCCTGAGCCGTTTGGGCCAGGGCCTGGGCAGTGCCGCCGAGACTGGAGGGATTGACGCTGAGCCCGCCGCAGGCCAGCAGCCCGGCGGCCAGAGACAGGACCAGCCCCAGCTTTAGCCCGCTGGCGATTGGCCGCCGCGAGCGGCGTATGTCTTTCAGGGTGAGCACTTACAGTGAGTCCTTAAGATTGTGTTTGGTCGCGTAGGCCGCGGCTTCCGCCCGGTTGGCAACGTCTAGCTTGCCGAGAATGTTGCTGACGTAATTCCGGACGGTGCCCTCGCCCAGGTGTAATTCTAGCGCAATCTCACGGTTGGTCTTGCCATCCGACACCAGCATCAGCACCCGGCGCTCCTGCTCGGTGAGCACCGCAAAGGCCGACACCTCCTGGGCGCGCGCCGACCGCCGCACCTCACTGAATACGCGCTCAGTCAGCGAGGGATCAAGGAGTGAGTGGCCGGCGGCCACGGCTTCCAGGGCGCGGATGACGTCTTGCCCGCCGGCCTGCTTGAGCACATAGCCGGCCGCCCCGGCGCGAATGGCGGCAAACAGCATCTCGTCGTCGGCATAGCTGGTGAGCATGATGACTTTGACTTCGGGCTGGGCGGCGGTGATTTCGCGGCAGGCATCGATGCCGCTGCTGCCCGTCATGCGGATGTCCATCACGATCGCATCCGGCTTGAACGCCAGGCTCTTGGCGACGGCTTCCGGCGCGGTGCTGGCCTCGGCCACCACTTCCATGTTGGGTTGGCGCTCGATGAGCGCCTTCAGGCCCAGGCGCACCACTTCATGGTCGTCCACCAGCATGATTCGTTGTCTGGACATAGCTCTATTGTACTCGTGTGGCAGGGGAGATGTCGATGCGCACCTGAAAACTGCCGCTCTCGAGGCGCTTGGTGGTGGGCAGGCCGCCGCGCTGGATGAAGCGCAGCATGCGGGCATTTTGGGCATTGATCTCCGCTACCCAGGTGGTGATGGCCTGGGTGCGGGCGTAGGCCAGCAGCCGGCTTAGCAGCAGCGTGCCCAGGCCGTGCTGCTGCAAGGCGTCGGCCACCACCACCGCGGCCTCAGCCGCGCCTGGCCCTTCGTCAGGGGCCGCGGCATAACGGGCCACCCCGACGATTTCCTCATCCCCGGGCTGGGGCGGCCCAGCTCGCGGCTGCGACGCCGGCCGGGTGGCGACAAACGCCATACGCTGGTGATAGTCCACCTGCGCCAGCAGCTCGGCTTCGGCGTCGGTGAGTACCGGGTGTGCGCTGAGCCAGCGCAGATAGACACTTTCGGGCGAGAGCCGGGCATGAAAGGCCTGCAGGCGCGGCGCGTCATCCGGGCGGATGGCGCGGGTCGTCACCCAGGTGCCATCGCGCAGTTGAGCGGGCTCGGCGGCCAGTAATGAGTCAAGCATAGGACCTAGTTTACTCCTGTTCCGAGTGGGGCATTTACCTTCATCACTGTTTGGTACTATTCTTGGTTGGGAGATTGATGATGACCAAAAACGCGGCGGGTGCTGTTTCACCACAATCGGTTTTTGAGGGCGTGCAAATGGGCGTCGGCACTTGGCAGTGGGGCGACACATTCGTGTGGCAATATGGGCGCGGCTATGCTGAAACCGAGGTGCGCGCGGCCTATGACGCGGCCATGGCCGTAAACCTGACGTTCTTTGATACCGCCGAGGTGTATGGGCTGGGCCGTTCGGAGCGCTTCCTGGGCGAGTTTACGCAGGCGCCGAGCAGCAGTGGGCCGGTGCGCGTGGCAACGAAATACTTTCCGGCGCCGTGGCGGTTCACGCGCGGCAGTGTGGTGCGGGCGCTGCGCGGCAGCCTGAAGCGGCTGCGCCGGCCGGCGGTGGATTTGTACCAGATCCATTGGCCGTCGCCCACCATCAAGATCGAAACGCTGATGGAGGGTCTGGCCGACGCGGTCGAGGCCGGGCTGACGCGGGCAGTGGGCGTGTCCAACTTCGATCTCGAACAGACCGAGCTGGCCCACGCGGCCCTGGCCCGGCGCGGGGTGGCGCTGGCTTCGAACCAGGTGCACTACAGCCTGTTGAACCGGCAGGTAGAAGGCGCCGGACTGTTGGCGCGCTGCGCGGCGCTGGGCGTCACGCTCATCGCCTACAGCCCGCTGGAGATGGGCCTGCTGAGCGGCAAGTACACGCCCGACCAGCCGCCGGCCGGCTCGCGCCGCCGGCGCTATTCCACAGACTACCTGGCCCGCATCCGGCCGCTGCTGGCGCGCCTGCGTGAGATGGGCCAGGCGCACGGCGCGCGCACCCCGGTGCAGGTGGCGCTCAACTGGACCATGTGCAAGGGGACGCTGCCCATCCCGGGCGCCAAGAACGCACAGCAGGTGGAGCAGAACGCGGGCGCGCTGGGCTGGCGGCTGACCGCCGAGGAAGTAGCTGAGCTCGATGAGGCCAGCCGCGCTGTGCAGCGCACGTAGGGCGGCATTTTTCGGTAGCAGGACATTTCGTTCAACCACAGCGGACTGTCATGCTGAGTGCTCATGCCGCGCGCGTCATGTTTCGACGACATGACATTGTGTTCAAATGGGAAACGCGTTGCGTTTCACCCTGAGCGCGGCCGCAATCGTTTGCTAATACGGCCCCGCAGGTGCGCGACTGCGTAGCGCCCCTTTGGGGATGGGCCTCCCGGTCCGCTGAACTGCAAAGACGTCATAAGCAGCGCGACCATTATCGCTGCTCATGACACGGGGCTGTGCAAACTAACCCGAGGCCCTTCGCGCGCGTGCCGGACCTTACGATCAAGCGATTGCGACTGCGCTCAGGGTGACACTTCGCGCGCTTTGAACGAAATGTCATGGCGTCGAAACACGCCACGCGTGCGCGGCAAGCGCTCACACGTACAGCACCTGCTAGCCGCTGCTATTTAATCCCTACTTGGCAAACGTCACGGACGCGGTCATGCCCCAGCGCATCTGCGCCTGGTGCTCGGCCAGGGTGATGCGCGTGGTGTAGGTGATGTCGCCCTGTTTCTCTTCGAACACTGGGCTGATTTCGCTGACCTTGCCTTGCAGCGGGGCGTTGGGCAGCGCGTCCAGGGTGACGGTCACCCCCTGGCCGGCGCTGATGCGCACGACTTCGATCTCGGTCAGGTTAGTGGTCTCGACCACCCAGCTCGAAAAATCGGCCAGCGTGCCCACGTTCTGGCCGGGCGCCACCTGCTGGCCCACCTTCAAGTCCAGGTGGGCCATGTTGCCGGCAAACGGGGCGCGCAGCTCCGAGTCGGACAGCGCCGACTGCGCGGCGGTCAGTGCGGCTTGTGAAGTGTCCACCTTGGCCTGCGCCAGGCGCAGCGCGTCGGGGTCGGGCCCGGCTTTGATCTTGTCATATTTCCGTTGGGCGTCGGCCAGGGTAGCCTCGGCCAGGGTCTCCTTGGCCTGGGCCAGCGCCAGCCTGCCCGCGTCGGGGCCGCGCTGGGCGGCCGCCAGGTTGGCGACGGCGTCGTCGTAAGTCTTCTGGGCCTTGGTCACCGCATCAGCCGAGTTGGCCTGGTCGGTCTGGATGCGCAGCTTCAATTGGGTCTGGGTGTCCAGCGCGCTCTGATAGGCCGATTGCGCGAGGTCGAGGCCTTTCTTGAGCGCGTCGCCGTGATCCCCGGCATCCCACTTAGCCTGCAGGTTCTGGTAAGCGCTAAACAAGATGTTCACCTGCGCGGTAGCCTGCACCAGCGCCTGGTTGTCGGCATCGACCGTGCCGAGCAGGTTGTTGTTCTTGGCCGTGTCGAGCGCCAGCTTGGCATCGGACACGGAGGTTTGCAGCCGCTCGGAGATGGGGTTCTGGATGTTGCGCAGATCTTTTTGGGTCTGCGTGAGCGCGTCGGTGGCCTGCGCCACCGCGAAAGCCGCCTGGGCGGTGGCGAAGACGGCCGAGCCCTGCAAGTCTTTAACCGCTTGCTGGGCGCTGAGCAAGTTCAACTGCGCGGTGCTCACCTGGGCCTGGAGCGACTGGCTGCTTTTCAATTGGGCGATGAGCGCCCCGGCGGCCACCGTGTCGCCCTCAGCCACCAGCACCTGGGCCACCTGTCCGCCGGCGGCAAACGACAGGTCCAGCGATTGGGCCGGCAACAGCCGGCCATCGGCCACCACAGCCAGGTTGTCCACCACCGGTGGCAGCGCGGCCGGGGTGGGCGTGGTTGGAGCGCCGCAAGCCGCCACCAATAGCGCCAGAACGGGTAGTAAAAATGATTTCAGTTTCATAGCGATCCTAATCTATTCATACGCCAGGCTCTCGCGCACACTGATGCGCGTGGCGCGCCGGGCCGGCAGCCAACTGGCCAGGAGCGAGAGCGTAAACACGATGGCCAACCAAATCCACAAGCCGGTGGGCGAGTAGTGATAGACCGCCGGGAAGTTGATGACGGTGCCGAGCGCCTCCACAAAGTACCTGCCGGCCAGCAAGCTGATGGGCACGGCAATGACCCAACTGAGCAGCCCCAGCAGCAGCCCCTCGCCCACAAAGATAAAGCTCACATCAGCGGATGAGGCGCCCACCGCGCGCATGACGCCGATCTCGCGCCGGCGCTCGAGCACGTTGATCGACAGGGTGCCCGAGAGCCCAAAGCTGCCCACCACCGCGATGAGAAAGGTCATGATCAGCAGCAGGGTGGTGAGGATGCTGAACTGGGCGTTGGCCTGGTTGAAGCTCTTGATGGCCGTGTCGCTAAAGCTCAGGCCCACATGCTGCGCCTGAAAATAGTCGCGGAAGTCCTGCTCCATGGCGCTCTGGGCGGCCAGGGTTTTCACGGTGCCGCGAATCTCGGCCACCGTGGCGCGGCCCACCTGGCTGATGTCGGTGTTGAGGACGTCGCGGTAGAGATAAGCGGTGTTTTGGTTGCGGCCGGCCAGGTCGAAGATCAGGCCGACGATGACCCAGGTGGACTTGCCCGCGTCGCCCAGGTCGATCACGATTGAATCGCCCAGGCCCAGGTTCATGTCGCGCGCCAGCCTCTGGTTTAGCAGCAGGGCGTGGCCGTCGGCCGGCAGCAGGTTGCGCCCGCCGGTAAGCACAGGCGAAAAGAGCTGGGTGTCGGAGGGAATGGCGCGCAGGGCGATATCGTGATCGGCGCCGGGTCCGCTGCTGCCGGGCACGCGCGCCTTGCCGCCCATAAACTCCCACATTTCCACCCGCGCCACGCCCGGCCGCGACTCGATCATCGGCACGATCTTGTCCAGGCGCTGCGGCTGATCGAAGCCCAGAGCCACGTCGTAGCCGAAGCCGCGATAAATTTGCAGGATGGTCTCGTTGAACGAATAGTGGGTGCTGATGACCATCATAAAGATGGCGCCGGCGGCCACCAGGGTGACCTGGGTGAGGGCCACGCGCCCCGGGCGGCGGAAGGTGTTGCGCAGGGCCAGCAGCACCATGCGCGGCAGGCGGCGCAGGCTGCCAAAAAGGCGGTCGAGCAGCCGCGAGCCGTAGCGCCCCTGGCCCAGGCCATAGGCATTGAGCGCTTCGCGCACCGAGATGCTCACGCCCTGCAGCACGGGATAGAAGCCGGCCAGCAGCGGGGTGAGCAGCCCCGCGCCCAACTGGAAGAGCAGCGAGCGCTGGAGCACTTCAAACGGCGCGGTGGGAACATTGAGGATGGACAGAATCCAGCTGGCCAGCGCATTGGCGCCCAACGCCCCCAGCGGCACCGCGATGGCCAGGCTGAGCAGGCCATAGACCCCCACGCCCGCCAGGTAGATGGTGGAGATCTGTGGGGACAGGCCGCCGATAGTCTTCATGATGCCGATCTGCGGGATCTGTTGGGCGATGACGGCGTTGATGGTGTTGACGACCAGGATGGTGCTGAGCCCGAGCGACAGAACCGCCATCACCACCAGCACCAGGGCCACGCCGTCCATGATGTCTTGCACGGGGTGGCGCTGCGGGTCCTGCAGCACGACGGTGCCCACCCGCAAACCCAGCTTTTTGAGCCGCTGCTCGGCCAGGTCGGCCACCTGCTGCGCAGCGGCCTTGGTGTAGTTGGGGATGCTCAGTTTGAGCTCGGTAAAATTGCCCGTGCCGCCCATGAGCACCATTTGATTGCGCGTGACATAGAAGGCGGGCGAGTCGCCAAAGGGGGGCGGGAATTGCTGCGGATCGCGCACCGTGCCAACGAGGGTCACCGCCTTGGGCCGGTTGTTGACCTCGAAGTAAATGGTGCCGCCTACCGCCGGCACGCCATAGGGCGCGGCCTGGTCCCATTCCACTGCCACCGAGCCGTTGCCCGGCCAGCGGCCAGCGCGCAGGGTGAGCAGGTCAAAGCGTTGGTGCTCATAGTCGTTGTGCGCGATCAGCGAGGCGGATTGCCAGGGGGCGTCCAGGGTGGGCTTCCAGCGCAGGCCCAGGTTGCTCAAGCCCTCGGCGGCGGTCACGCCCGGCAGACGGGCCAGGCTCTTGACGGTGGCGTCGTCGATCGCGCCGCCCAGGTAAATCATGATGTTCGACGGCTGGCTGGCGGTTTGCGAGGCGACCATCTGGCGGATGATCAGGGTGTTGCTGGCGGTGATCATGCCCACGGCCAGCACGCCGACGGCGATGCTGAGCACCACCAGCAGGGTGCGGCCTTTGTTGTTCCACAGATCGCGCCAGACCTTACGGAAAGAAATGTACATGCAAAACCTAAGGATGAAGGCTGAAGGCTGAAGGATGGAAGTCGAACATTAGAGGCGCTTGACTTTCTTGCTGAAGGCTGAAGGATGGAAGTCGAACACTAGAGGCGCTTAACTTTCTTAACGATGGAGACAAAGATGGCGATCAGCTCATCGGCCTCGTCGCGCAGGGGCTTGAGGCGGTCGGCCGGCAGGATGTTGGTGTCTTCAAGTAGCTCGAGCCAATAGGCAGTCTCGTCCAATTCTTGCAAGGCGCCTTCGATCTTGTTCACCAGGTCCGCGTCCGATTTGGCGCGCCGGGCTTCTCGGTATTGAGCGCCGGCGGATGTGCCGGAGCGCAAAAGCTGGCGACCCATGACTTGCGCTTCGGCGCTCTTGGGCAGCTTCGCGTAGAGCTGGACGATGCGCACCGCAAATTTCTTGGTGCGCTCATACAAATCCTGTGTCCCAGCTCCATCCTTCAGCCTTCATCCTTAAAGGGAGGGCCATCTCAGCTTGATTAAGCCCCACAACCGCGCCTTCCTCCAAGCCCTATGTCCCGGCTCCATCCTTCATCCTTCAGCCTTCATCCTTCAACCAAAGCCGCTTCCGGTTGCCCTGCCGAGGCCATTATTCCCTCCTCATACAGGATCCCATCGTGTACTTCAATCAATCGCGGAATGCGGCGGGCCAGCTCCACGTCGTGGGTGACCATGATGAAGGTTTTGCCTTGCTCCACCAGGCTGGCAAACAGGCTGAACACGCGGTCGGCAGTCTGGCTGTCGAGATTGCCGGTGGGCTCGTCGCCCATGAGCAGGGGCGGGTCGTTGGCCAGGGCGCGGGCAATGGCGGCGCGCTGCTGCTGGCCGCCCGAGAGGGTGTTGGGCAGCTTATTGGCCTGGTCGGCCAGACCCACTTGGTCCAGGAGCTCCATGGCCCGCCTGGGACGGTCGCGCGGCTTCCACATGCGGCAAAAATCCATGGGCAGCATCACATTCTCGGCCACGGTCAGGGTGGGGAGCAGTTGGAAAAATTGAAAGATGACGCCGATGCTCTTGCCGCGAAAACGAGCCAGCGCATTTTCGCTCATGCGCTCGATGTGCTGCCCGGCCACCTGCACCCGGCCGCTGGTGGGCCGGTCGATGCCGGTGATCATGTTGATCAGGGTTGATTTGCCCGAGCCGCTGGGGCCGCGCACCCCCACAAACTCGCCCGCGGCCACGGTGAGGTTGACGCTCTTGAGCACATGGATGACACCGGCCGGGCCCTGAAAATCTTTGACGACGTTATCGACGTGAACGAGCGGTGAATTGTTTGCCATTGACCCTATACACTACGCACAACACCAAAACTGGTTGCGTTCAAGCCTCACCAGCGAGGACAGCGGCGCCCAAGACTTGCCCGGCCTCGGGCAGCACGCGTTCCCAATTCCAGCGGCCAATCTCGGCGCCCAGCAGCTCGCCGTTGTTCATGACGGCCAGCAGGTTACCCCCGTCGGGCACAAAACGTTCCACCATGTTGTCCGGCCAGGGCACTGTCAGCCCGCCCGAGGCCGGCTGCCAGGTGTGGCCGCCGTCGCGAGTTTCTTCGATGCGTCCATTCACTTCGACGTTATCGGCCGGACCCAGCAGAATGTGTTCGCTGTCAGCCGGGTCGACCCAGCAGGCGCGACAATAACAATCGTAGAGCAAGGACCAGCGCGCCCCGCCGTCGCCGGAGCGATAGAAACCACCCCCGGTGGGGGCATAGACCCGGTCGGGCGAGGACGGGTGCACGTGGATTGAGTGCAGGTCCGGGTAAATCAGCGGCGCGGGTGGGCCTTCCAGGTCGGGGTTGCCGTCGCTGCCGGCCGCCAACTGCCAGGTTTGGGCCGCGTCGTCCGAGCGCAGCACGCCGCCCACTTCCACGGCGGCATAGGCGCGCTGGCCATGAAAGGCAAAGCCGCGCACGCAGCCGGCCCCCGGCGAATAGGGCAGAAACCAATGGTGTACATCGCGCAGTTGGGCCACTTCCGGGCACTCGCGCCAACTGGCGGCCCCATCGCGCGAGACAAAAATTCCGGCCGGCTCGGTGCCGGCGACTTCGAAATCCGAAATCTCGGGGTGGTAGGCCAACCAGCGCACATGGCGCTGAGTGAGCCCGGCGCTGGCCTCGCGCCAGCTTTGGCCCAGGTCATCCGAGCGCCACACCCCTTCGCGCGAGCCGGCCAGGATCACGCCTTCGCGCGCGATCACACATAGCAGCTTACGGCCGGGCAGGCCCTGGCGCATCTCGCGCCAGCCTGAGCTGTCGCGGGCATAAACGCCGAGGCCAGCGGTGGTGGCCAGGAGCAAGTAGTCTGTCATCGCAGCACCTCCTTTTTGGAAGGCACATGATATCAGAGGGGAAGAAAGACCTAACCCCCCCGGAAAATAGTTTAATCGAGCGCTACTCTTGTGGCTTTTTCTCGCCCTTCACGTCGGAGGCCGGCTTGTCGTCCTTGTCGTCGCGCGTCAGCACGTAGATGAGGATCAGGCCCAGGCCAAAGAAGGTGGGCAGAAAGCCGGCGATCATCCACGGCCCAATGCCCAGGGGAAAGCTGCTGCCCGGCAGCAGGCCGATGGGGTAGAGCCCCACGCACAGCGCCAGGCCCACGGCGGTGATGACCACACCCCAGCGCAGGGTGTCTTTGCCGTTGCCGAGGCCGCCGGCCGAGCGGTCCGGCCGCACCAGGCCCTTCTCGGCCAGGTGCAGCGTCTCGCGGTAGCCGATAAAACGCATGACCACGATGAACATAAGCGTGAGTAAGAATAAGCCGAGCGTGCCAACTGTAATGAAAATGCCGGCATCCATAGTGTCGTCTCCTATGAGCTCAATGCATCCAGTGAAATGTTGCCGTTGCTGGTCTTCACCGTCAGTTGCGGGCCACCGTTGTTCAACTTGCCGGTCCAATGGTCGCGGCTGAGATCGCCGCTGGCCGTGACCGGCAGGGCCGAATGGATGCTGCCAAAACTGGTGGATAGGTCCAGATCGGCGGTGGTGGACGCCGGCAGCGTGAGGCTCACGTTGCCGAAATCGCTGGTCAGGCTGTGCGGGCCGGCCCCCAGGGTGCCGCTATAGCTCACCGAGCCGTTGCTGGAATGCAGGTCGAGCGTGGCGCCCGAACCGTGGGCCACGCTCACGCGTCCAAAATCCGAGCTGGCCTGCACACTGCCGGCGGCGCCGTCAATGTTGATGTTGCCATTTGAGCTGTTGATGGCGTAGCTGCTGGCCGCCACCTGGGATACGGTGAGCGAGCCAAAATCCGAGTGGGCGTTGGCGGCGCCGTCAATCGTCAGCCCGCTTAGGGTCACCCGGCCGTTGCTGGTGCGCGCCGTCAGGCTGGCAGCCCGCCCGCCTTCATAGTCCAGTGCGCCAAAATCGCTGTGCATCTCCACCGCGCCGCTGGCCGTCACCTGGCTCAGCGTCACCGAGCCGCTGCTCGAGGCGGCGCTCACCGTGCTGACAGTGGCATTGTCGAGCGTCACGGCGCCAAAATCCGAGTGCAGCACCACCGCGCCGCCCACTGAGTGGGCGCCGGCCCGGCCGCTGCTGGTGCTGGCATCCACGCCGCCCGCGGCGCCCGTCACCTGCACATCGCCAAAGCTGGTGTGCGCTTTGACGGCGGCGTCCGAGGGCACTTCGATTGTAAAGTCGACCCCGTTGTTTTGGCCGCGATTGCCCAGGATGAACCCGGCCGGCTGCTCCACCTGGATGGTGACGGCGTTGCCGGCCTGGGTCATCGTGAGCTTGAGCGCTGCTAACGAGGCGTCGGCGGCGGCCTGATCAATGCCCCAGCCGATTTTGTGGGCGTGCACCACGATGGCCTGGCCGCTGCCGGCCGTGACCGTGATGCCGCCGAACGAGCTCTGCACATTCACCGCCGCGGCCGGGCCGACGGCAAAGGTTTGATCTTGATCGGCGGTGGCCGAGAATTGGCCGCCGCCATTGAAGACCGGCCAGGCAAAGCCAAAAACGTTCTGCCAGGTGAGGCCGCTGCGGGCCGCCAGCACCGTGCCGCCGAGCACGCCCAGCTCGGCCAGGCTCAACAGGCTGACAATCAACCATTTATGTCTCATCTTTCCCTCCAGAGTACAATCGGCTGTCAGAGAGTTAGATGGCAAAACAGGCTAAAGGTTTCAAGTAATCTGGTGAAACTTTTCAGGCCGCGGGCTATCTAACTGCGTAGAGGCAATACTCTGGGGACATTGGTTTGGTTGGCAATGATGAGAACGATTGGCTGGAGAAAGCGCGCGCGGGTGACGTCGAAGCATTCGGCGCGCTGGTGCTTGCGCACCAGCAGTTCGTCTATAACCTGGCCTGGCGCGCCCTGGGTGATGAGCAGGAAGCCCAAGATGCCGCCCAGGAGGCCTTTTTGCGGGTCTGGCAGGCCTTGCCCAACTTTCGCGGCCAGGCCCAGTTCCGCACCTGGCTGTATCGCATCGTGACCAACGTGTGCTACGGCCGGCTGCCGCGGCTGCGGCGCCAGTTTGCTGCCCTGGGCGAGGTGGAAGTGGACGACGTGCCGGATGAGGCCCAACTCGAACCGTCGGCGCAGGTGGAAGCCAGCGAGCAGCGGGCGTTCCTGTGGCGGCAGATCGAGGCGCTGCCCGAGAGCTATCGGGTGCTGGTGCTGCTGCGCTATCAACAGGACCTGCCGTATGAGGAGATTGCCAGCGTGCTGTCACTGCCTTTGGGAACGGTGAAGACCGGCCTGTTTCGAGCCCGCGCGCGGCTGCGCGCGGCCCTGGGGGCTTTTGAAGAGGTGCCGCAATGAGACCCTTGCCCGAAGAGGCGCGCGACGCCACAAGCGCCAGGCGAGCCGCGTTCGACGCGGTGGACGATGCCCTGCGCAGCTTCCCGCTCCAGCCGGCGCCGCCCGGCCTGGCCTCGGGGGTGCTGGCCGAGCTGCGCTCGCCCGGGCGCGCGGCCGCGGCCCGGCCTGTGTTCCGCCTGAGCTGGATGGATTTCGCGCTGAGCGGATTTGTGGCGCTGATGTTGGGGCTGGTGCTGCTGTTGTCGGGCTGGCTGACACCCGCGGCCGGCCGGCTGCAAGCCATGGGGGCCGGACCGCTGTTTCAAGGCGATGGGCTGGTGTGGGCTATGGCGCTGGGTAGCCTGCTGGTCACAAGCGGTCTGCTGTTGATGGCGGGGCTGGTGTTCCGGCGGCCGGGGCCGCTGCAAAGAATCTCTCGATAGTTTTTGTTTCCAGTTACTGTTTGTGGGCCATCAAGTAGGCCCGCCGGGTGGCCACCTCAACCTCCGGGTAGGGCTCGCGCACAACCACCTCGTCCACGACAAAACCCGCCATGGTCAATTGGCGCTCAAGCTCCGTCGGCTCATAGAAAATGAAATCAATGGAGATGGGCCGGCCCCACAACTCATCGCGGTGCACGGTCTCTTGCCCGCAGTGGACGGCGATGAGCGCCACGCCGCCCGGCCGCAGCACGCGCCGCAGCTCCGCCAGGGCCTGGGGCACGCGCGCGCGCGGGATGTGGATGAGCGAATAGAAGACCGCTGCCCCGCCCCAGCTCTCATCGGGGTCGCTGAGCGCCAGCATATCGCCCTGGCGAAACTCCAGGTCCGGGTTTAGCCGCCGCGCCTGCGCCAGCATGCCTTCCGACAGGTCGACACCAAAGGCCGCCGCGCCCTGGTCGCGCAAGTAGCGCGCCACCTGCCCCGGCCCACAGCCCAAATCGCAGATCGGCCCGAGGCCGCCCACGCGCGCGGCCAGACGGTCGAGCAGCGCGCGGTCGAGCGGCTTATGCCGCAGCTCGTCATAGATGTGGGCGGCGTACTCGCCGGCCAGGCTGTCATAGCTGGCGCGCAGTTTGCTGCTCCAGGCGGCAAATTCGTCCGGCGCGCCGGTGTCGTTTGGATCCATGATTTCCCGCTCCTCAGCGGTTAGGATGCACGGATTATATCGCCGCCACTTGCAATAGCCGGCCGGGCGGAGGCGCAGGGGCGCGTTTCAACTTGGGGGCGAGTTTTGGCCGGCTGGACCGCCTCACCCCCTGCCCCCCTCTCCCAGCCGCGAAAGACAAAAGCGCGAACTGGGAGAGGGGGAGTCGCGACCGAAAAATCGGCCCCTCTCCCGAAACTGTTTTTGTTTTGGGAGAGGGGGTAGGGGGTGAGGTGGTTCGGCCGAAAACCGTCTTCAAACCCGATTATGTATCACTCGGCTTTTCGACATATAATCCGGTCAAATGGTGCCTGATTTATCGATCGCAATCCTGGCTGGCGGCCGCAGCTCGCGCATGGGGACCGACAAGTCGTTTGTCCAGGTGCTAGGACGCCCGCTGATTGAAGATATCCTGGCGCAGGCAGCGGGGCTGGGCGATGAGACCCTGATCGTGACCAACCGGCCCGACGACTATGCCTATTTGGGGGTGCCGCTGTTCACTGATGTGCTGCCCGACAAGGGCGCGCTGGGGGGCCTGTATTCGGCGCTGCACTCGGCCACGCGGCAGCATGTGTTGTGCATCGCCTGCGATATGCCCTTTGTGGTGCGCCCGCTGCTGGACTATCTGATCGGTTTGAGGCTGGAGGCCGACGCGATTATGCCGCGGCTGGCGGGCGAGGCCGAGCCGTTCCGCGCGATCTACAGCCGCGACTGCCTGGGGCCGATTCGGGCCGCGCTGGATGCCGGCCGGATGCGGGTGATCAGCTTTTTTCCGGAGGTGCGCGTGCGCTATGTGGACGAGGTCGAGATCGATCGCTTCGACCCGGGCCATCTGAGTTTCTTTAACGTGAACACGCCCGCTGATTTGGAGCAGGCCCGGCGCCTGGCGGCCCAACCATGAGCATGGACCAGAGCATGGACCACGACGGCGATCATCAACGCGAAACGGCGCAAGAACTGGTGCGCAGCGGGCGCACGGCGCTAAAAGCCGGCGAGCGCCAGCGGGCGCGCCAATTGCTGCTGGAAGCCACCGAGCACGACCGCGACAACACCGACGCCTGGCTGTGGCTCTCGGCCACCACCGATGACTTGAACGAGCAAAAACAATACCTCGAGTGGGCCATCGCCGCGGATCCGAACAACACCGCCGCCCGGCGCGGGCTGGGGATTGTCACCGGCAAGATCAAAACTGAAGACCTGGTGCCCGCCGGCCAGACCGTCACGCCGCAAAAGCCGGCCGCGCCCGAGCCAGCCAGCGCCGCGGAGACGTTTAGCTGTCCGCAGTGCGGGGGACGGCTGCGGTTCGATCCCGTCAACCAGGACCTGCGCTGTGACAGTTGTGGTTATAAGAAAGCGGTGGAGAGCACGCCCGCGCCGGCGCCGGCCATGGTGCTCGACTTTAGCCTGCCCACGCGCCAGGGCCAGTTGTGGGCGGTGGCCGAGCGGCGGTTCACCTGCCAACAGTGCGGCGGCAGCACCGTGCTGCCGCCGGGGCAAACCTCGAGCACGTGCCCGTTCTGCGGGGAATCCGCGCTGGTGGCGGCGGCGGACGACGCCGAGCTGATCGCGCCGCAAGCCTTGATCCCCATGCGGCAGACATCCGTCAGCATCGCCGAGAAAGTTCGGACCTGGCTGGGCCGTGATTTTTTCGCGCCGGGCGACCTGACCAAGCTCGCGCGCCAAAGCCGGCTGACGCCGGTGTACGTGCCCTTCTGGCGGTTTAGCCTGACGCTCACGATCGTCTGGCGCGCTCAGGCCGCCCAAGGCTACCAGCAGCGATTCAATTGGCAAGACGGGGAAACCCAATTCATGTACGATGATTTTCTGCAGCCAGGTGCGCACGCCCTGCCATCCGATTTATTGAGCGGGGTGGGGCCGTTTGACCTGGGCCAATTGGTGCTGTACAAGCCCGAGTTCCTGGCGGGCTGGCCGGCCGGCTCGTACGACGTA
>Ga0070730_10001184_pt1 | contig 25632 bp, 24 predicted proteins | sample Coa_R1_3_FD_66447 | JGI IMG/M metagenome (GOLD analysis project Ga0070730, IMG submission 66447) | Surface soil microbial communities from Centralia Pennsylvania, which are recovering from an underground coalmine fire - Coalmine... | ecosystem: Environmental > Terrestrial > Soil > Unclassified ... | reverse complement strand
CCTACCTGCTCTATCTGATATCCTATTTGATTTAGACTTGCCCGCTTTGACGAATGCGCGTTGACGATTTCTGTCAGGCGGGATGTTTTTCATGCCATTGGGTGGCTTGCTGGAATATATACGCTACATTCAAGACTGCGCCCTCGCCCCATCGTGGCCCAACAATTTGTAAACCTAACGGCAGCCCATTGTTGCTGAACCCGCATGGTATGCTCATGGCCGGAAGACTGTAGTAATTACAGAAGAATGTATTATCTGCCGCAACCGCCTGTGGTCCCCCTGCCCTGGCTTCCTCAATACCTGGGGTGATATCTGTAGTAGTCGGCAAAAGCAAAACATCGATATCTTTAAACAGGGATTGCGAAATTGCTTCGCGGTTTTCTTCTATATTCTTGAGATCCAGGGAAGGAAATGCGAGCGGAGCATCAATGTCTTGTGTGGTATGCCCCAAAGTATGAAACGTATCGACGGCCTGCAAAAAAGCTGTCCGCACTTCATCCGTTGCATTAAAATTCTTCACAATGCCAATGACTGGCTTTTTGGTGATGGCAAAGGCCTGACGGTAATCAGCTTTCAATGGGCTTTGACTCACTGCGGGATTTGCAAGTATATTCAGCAGAATAGCGGCATCTTCAGCCGCACGGCACGTGAAAGCGGTATGACCAAGTAGGAGAATAAAATCGTCAGCAGGCTCTCCCTCCAGGATGCCCTGCGTACTGAGCAGTCCATAGGTTGCTTTGAAACCTGTAACCCCACAACAGGCTGCGGGTAACCGACAGGAGCCGACAGCATCCGTGTCGACCGTGGCATAGCACAAACCAGCAGCAACTGCCGCCGCAGAGCCACCTGAAGAGCCGCCCGCTACATAATCGGTATTCCAGGGGTTATGAACCGCCCCGAAATAACTTATCACGGAGGTGGTTCCCATCCCCAGCTCGTGCATGTTCAGCTTCCCCAACACAATAGCCCCGGCTTCTTTTAATCTAGTCACGACTTCTGCATCTCTAGTCGGCACACGATCTTTAAAAGGGGCAAAGGCCGCAGTCGTTTTGATGCCTGCCGTATCAAAGAAGTCTTTCAGGCCAACGGGAACCCCGTGCAAAGGACTCTTCCAATTGCCTTGTTGTATCTCTCTCTCAGCGATTCTGGCTTCTTGCAACGCCTGATCGGCGGTCACCGTGATAAAAGCGTTCAGTTGTGGTTGAAGTTGTTCGATTCTTGCTAAACACTCTGTAACCAATTCTACCGGTGAGACCTTCTTTTGTCGTATCAGCTCACTGACCTCTGTGATACTTCCATACCTATAGTTCATCATACTGATTGCTCCTTTTATTTTTGCGCACTATCGATCGAAAAGCCAAAAAAATGTGATGTGTCTTTGAGCGTTGGCCCTCCCTTCCGCATTGACGCTCACCGGGAGTATCCTATTTCTACTTGTATTTTGCAAGTAACAATAGGATACCCCTGGTGAGCAGAAAAAACTTCTCGAATCTTGCTCATCCTTCATAAACAATATCCCTCGCAGGCGTCCTGATGAGGATACCAGGATCTGACACCGTCCGAAAGTACCTGTCTGTTAGAATGATAAACTCATTATCGTGTCTATTGATAGAAGCAGAACAAGGACGAAAGAAAAGTAATAACAGCGAAATTAGAAGTCACCCGATCCCGCGAGCGGGGTCGCTAGTAGAAAAAAGAGGAAAAACGCATGTACAGGTTACCTCGTGCTATGTCAGCACAGAGGCGGGTAGGGGCCCGACCAATGTACGGCCAATTCTGGAGGATAACACTTCCATTTGTCACGCTCTCTCTGCTTCTCATAGTGGCGCTGGGGACAGCGTTTCTGCACGGTTTTGGGGGATTGGGGAGGGCTAACGCTTCCTCTGCGCAAAGTATTTCCGTCACAGGCACCTCAGGCGACCAGCAGGTCAATCTGAGCTGGAGCGCTGTTCCGGACGCACAGGGCTACCAGATTCAACAGACGGACCTGGCCACGGGCACTACGCAGGTCTTGCCAGATATTCAGCAAGGAACATCGTTCTCGCCTGGTTCGCTGGCGGTCGGGCATTGGTATCGTTTCAGTGTGATCCCTTTAACCGCAGCCGGAGCGGGGACACCGTCTCAGGCGATCGAGATTCGCACCAAAGGGTTTCAGCAGTATGATCATTACTACGCGCTTGGCGATTCGTATACCGCTGGCAATGGGGCGCCGCCATATATGGGCGCCACAGGCTGCTACCGGTCCGCTAATAGCTATTCCTTCTTGCTCGGCAACGGAGCGCCAACGCCCGATGTGATAGCCTGTTCGGGGGCCGTCACAGCAGATGTGGATCAGGTGCGCCAGCTCCCATCAGTACCGGGAACACAGCTGAGCCAGTTGCATATGGGTTCACAGGTCAACGCTCTGATCACGATCACAATTGGAGGCAATGATGTAAGCTTCGCCAACGAACTGAAAAACTGTATCGAGAGCTTTACGGCGTGCACGAGCCGACGCACAATTATTGCCAATAAGATTACCGCGCTGGAGCCCCGCCTGGCCCAGGTCTACCAGGAAATCCGCCAGGCGGCCCCCGGTGCCGATATTTTTGTCGTGGGCTACCCTCTGCTGGTCGCGGACCCGGCCATAGCGAGCTGCCATAATCCTCTTGTGCGGGTCGGATTGAGTTCGTCCGAGATGACCATGATTCGTCAACTGGCTGGCATGTTGGATGGAGTAATCTCACAGGCGGCCAGCCAGGCTGGTGTGGTTGCGGTGACACAGGAGGTAGAGCAGGCCTTCGCGGGACATGAGGCGTGCACGAAGAATCAGAGCAACGAATGGGTTAACGAAATCGCGGGCCTGAATGATCTATTGCATGATTCCTTCCACCCGAATCGCAATGGTTACCTGGCCGATAGCCAGGCTGTCAATGCGAGTCGTACAGCGCTCTATCAGAATGGGATGGTGCGGCAATAGGGCTCCTCTTCCGCCTGAGATAGATACTCAACAAGAAAGCTCCACAGGGATAGTTCCTGTGGAGCCTTTTTTTATTGGTGAGGAAAGCTTGCAGGCAATTCGAAACTTCTTACTCACTTCCCCTCTTGACTCTGTAGTATGGTACAGGGTGTATAGTCTTCTTGTAAGTAAGGAGGAAGAGATGGATATCCTTTCGATTGGACAGGTTGCACGCAGAGCCGGGGTAGGCATCGAGACGGTTCGTTTCTACGAGCGCGAAGGCTTACTAGAAGAGCCGCCGCGCCGCCCTTCCGGCTATCGTCAATACTCTGAGCAGGTGGTTATGCGCATCCACTTTATCAAACGTGCACAACAGCTTGGCTTCTCGCTCAAAGAGATTACTGAGTTGCTGATGCTGCGCGTTGACGCACAGACTTCTTGCGAAGAGGTCAAACAACGCACCGAGGCAAAAATCGCTGAGGTGGAGCGGAAAGTGATCGAATTGCAACGCATGCGGCAAGCCTTGCTCCAGGTAGCTGCGCTGTGCACAGGCCAGGGACCAGCAAGCGCCTGTCCCATGCTGGATGCACTTGAACAACAAGAGACACGAGACTCAGATTGAACGAGAGAGGAGATCAACGCTTATGCCGTTTACTGCCCTCTTAATGTCATAGACCTGATCGACCGTCAGGTGCGGGCTGGGGCACCGTAATGAGCGAGCAGGCAAGGGGTTATTTCAGGAGCTGAACTTAACGACACGGATCTGAAAGCGGAAGGAGGAAACCAATGCATCAATCTTCCCTTGATACCCTGGCCACACGTTTGACTGCCCACCTCGATTGTACCCAGGACATGGCCTGCCGGCAGATCATGCGAGCGATTGCCGAGACGGGAGAGCCTGTCGCACCAGCTCACCTCGCCAGGCGTTTGCAAATGAGCCAGGAGAGCTTGATGGCGCATCTGGCCGGCATCCCAGATACTGAGTTCGACACGCAGGACAATATCGTAGGCTGGGGAATCACCCTTGTGCCTACGCAGCATCAGTTTCGGCTGAAGGAGCGCCCCCTGTTTACCTGGTGCGCTTTCGATACCATCCTGTTTCCAGCGCTGCTCCAGGTCGAAGCACAGGTTCAATCGGTCTGCGAGGCGTCTGGCCAGCCCATTACCTTTCTTGCCACTTCAGAAGGGATTGCTGATCTTTTCCCGGCGACGAGTGTGTTGTCACTTATTCTACCGCATGCCCGGTGTGACTGTGTGCGTGGAACCTTCTGTCAGCAGTCGCTCTTCTTCAAATCGGAAGCAGCTGCTTCGCCCTGGCTGGTGTTGCATCCCGAAGCCGCGCTCCTCTCGCTTGCAGAAGCTGCGGCTGTCGGGCAAACCGTCGCCAAACTATGGTCACACTCATCCTCTGTTTGAACACCAGGGACTAGAGGGTTACAAGGGGTTCACGTAGAAGTACCCCTTGTACATCGCGCGATATAAGAGATTCCTGCTAAGTGCGCCCTTTAATGCGTTTTCGCTGTTGCAGATAGCTCTGCAAGAGCACCACAACCAGCAAGAAGACGCCGCGAATAACATCTTGCCAGAACGAGCTGAAAGAGAATTGCCAGCCTTGATCGAGCATATAATTATTCTCCAGCTGCAAAATCTCGACGATGAGGCCTAACAGGAGCGAGCCTACCAATGTACCAAAAACCGAGCCCACGCCGCCGGACAGCAGAGTACCACCCACCACAACCGATGCGATAGCGATCAACTCCCAGCCGTTGCCCTCGGTGGCCGAACCGCCATTCAGGTTGATGGCTAAGAGTACCCCAACGAGGCCGGCCAGCATACCACTGAACATGTACACCAGGAAGGTCGTTCGTCTGACAGGCAGGCCCATCAGGCGCGCAGCTTCGGCGTTGCCCCCGATCGCCAGCACATAACGCCCAAAGCGGGTATAGCGCAGGACCAGGATGCCAATCAGAAAGGCAATCAGCAAGAGCGGGATAGTGAAGGGCAGCGGCGGATTGAGCACACCATCCCCCACAGTTGTGCCTGCGACAGTTATAAAATCACTTTTTTGATCAAGATTGATACTGGCCGCATCATTGATGAGCCGCAACGCGATACCACGCACAATATAGAGTGTGGCGAGCGTGGCGATAAATGGTGGCACACGCATCCAGGCCACAATAAAACCATTCACCATGCCCACCAGGGTGCCCACAACCACTGCTATAACCAGCGAGTAGAAGAACCCATGCGGGCTATTGAGCGCCACCACCACGCTGGAGAGCGCGGCAATACCACCGACGGAGAGATCAATACCACCGGTCATGATCACAAACGTCATGCCCAACGCAATCAGGCCAAATTGCGCGTTGAAATTCAGAACGCTATAGATAGTAACGGTATTAAAATTATCATAGCGGATAAAACTGAAGGTCACGACGACGATGAGCGCGATCAGCGCGCCCTGCTGTCGCAGCAGATTGCCAAGCCAGGGGAGACGCGCGGTGAGCAGCCTGACGGGCGAGGTTGCCGCCGTCGCTTCTGCCAGTTCCCTGGTCTCTGGCTGTGGTGAAACAGTTGACATAGGTGCGATCTCCAATCAAGATGCTTTGCGCTGATGCTGGAGGAAGACCGCCAGCACTATGAGGAAGCCAATGATGACACTGGCAATATCATCTGGCACATTGAGCGCGACCACCGTCTGACGGAGGAGCTGAATAAAGATAGCGCCCACCGCAGTCCCCAGGATGGTTGCGCGCCCACCCGTCAACGGGGTACCACCAACCGCCACTGCCGCAATCGCATCCAGTTCCTTGCCCACGCCCAGCGTCACCGGATTGGCCGCAGAATCAAAGGCGATAAAGGCCAGCCCGGCAACGCCTGCCAGGAGGCCACTCAACGCGTAGACAATGATCAAGATGCGGTTCACCGGTACACCTGCCAGGCGCGCCGCCGCTTGATTGCCACCAATCGAGAGGAGATAGCGACTAAAGGAGGTGGCACGCATCAGCCAGGTAAAAACGGCAACGATGATGGCCATCAGAATGATTTGCCTGGGGAGGAAGCCCAGCACATTGCCGCTGAGCCAGCTCACAATAGGGGCGCTGAGAAAGGCGAATTGGAATCCATTGACCGTGACCTCCGCCAGCCCCCGCACGGTGATCAGGGCAATCAGCGTGGCCACAATGGGCTGCACCTTGAAGCGGGTAATCAGCAGGCCATTGAAGGCGCCGATCAGCGTGGCCACAACCAGCGCCACCGGCATGGCGACGATGGTGCCAACCACGATGTTCTGGATGCCAAACCATTTTCCGCTGAAAATGAGGTAGGTGAGGATGCCGGTCAGGCCCATAATCGAGCCAACCGAGATATCGATGCCCCCGGTCGCGATCACCAGGGTCATGCCCACACCCAGGATCAGCGCCGGGGTCACGTGGACCAGCAGATTGGTGATCGCGATCACCGAGTTGAGCTGCCTGGTGAAGGCCAGATTGAAGAGGATAAGCACCACAAGCGCGATCAATGCTCCGTAGTCCTGCCCGATCGTGAACAGTTTCTGTGGCAGCACGCCACGCACTTTGAGTGCAGTCCAACGCTGCTCTAATCGCATCATGAGGCTTCTCCCGCGCCATGCGCCATAGCCGTTAAAATAGCATCCTGGCTCAGGTCCTCGCGAGCAAGTTCGGCCACCGTTGTGCCATCGCGCAGGACAACCACGTGATCGCTACCTTCGATAATCTCTTCGAGTTCGGAGGAGATCAGCAGGACACTCATGCCCCCTTCAGCCAGCTCCTCGACCAGCTTCTGAATCTCGCCTTTCGCGCCCACGTCGATGCCGCGCGTCGGCTCATCCAGCAGGAGCAGGCGTGGATTCAAGCAGAGCCAGCGTGCCAGCAGGACCTTTTGTTGATTGCCGCCCGACAGTTCGCGGATCTTTTGCTCTGGCCCGGCCGTTTTGATGCCAAGGCGCTGGATGAAGCGCTCAACAATCTCTTCCTGTTGCTTGCGATCGACAATGCCATTGCGGGTCAGGACGGGCAGCGCGGCCAGCGTAAGGTTTTCGCGTACGGAGAGATCGGGAATAATACCATCAATCTTGCGATCCTCTGAACAAAAACCAATGCCAGCGCGAATGGCATCTTCAGGCGCGCGGAACTTCACCTCTTTGCCGTTGAGGGCGATCGTTCCGGCCTCCACATGATCGGCGCCAAAGACGGCACGGGCAACCTCGCTGCGCCCGGAGCCGAGCAATCCGGCCAGGCCCACAATCTCACCGGTATGCACTTTGACGCTCGCGCTGCGTAGTTTGCGACCATCGCGCAGACCAGACGCTTCGAGCACTACCTCTTCTCCAGTATGGTGACGGCTGGCATCAAAACTGGTCAGGCCGCTCTGCTGGACGCTGCCTACTTCTTTGCCCAACATCCTCGCCACTAATTCGAGCTTGCTAATGGTATTGATCGGCCGCTCATCGACCGTGGAGCCATCGCGCAAAATAGTGATCCCATCACAAATCGCATACAACTCATCGAGGCGGTGGCTGACAAAGATGGTCGCCACACCCTCCTCTTTCAACTGCCGAATCACAGTGAAGAGAGTGGCAACCTCATCGTCACTGAGCGAGGAGGTCGGCTCATCCATAATCACCAGCTTGCTTTTGAAGGAGATGGCGCGGGCAATCGCCACCATCTGCTGAGTCGCGATGTTATAGGTATTGAGGGGTCTGGTCACATCAATCGAGAGGTGCAGTCGCTCCAGCAGAGCACCGGCCTCAACATGCATTTTGCGCCAGTCGAGCAGCCCCCAGCGAAAGTGTTCCCGCCCCAGGAAAATATTCTCGGTGACGCTGCGAAAAGGGACGAGATTGATCTCTTGATAAATCGTGCTGATGCCCCCGCGCTGCGCATGCTGGGGCGATTGGAACGGGCCACTGTGCCCATTAAAGAGAATGGTGCCCTCATCGCAGCTATACACGCCTGTGAGCACCTTAATGAGGGTCGATTTGCCCGCGCCATTCTCGCCAATCAGGGCATGCACCTCGCCGCGCTCCACATGGATAGAGGCATCTGAGAGCGCGACGGAGCCGGGGAAGCGCTTGGTGACGTGCTCCATGCGCAACAACATAGTGTTTTCCTGCATAAACTACCTCTTGAAACACCGCTCTGGCATCACCCGCCATTCCGGTGACGCCAGAACGATGATCTTCGCGCTAGAGAAGATTAGAACGCGTCTGGGAGGTAGGCTGCCGCCGTACCGTCAGCTTTTTTGAAGACCTTATCAGGCTGAACGACCCATGCAGGCTCATCCTGACCCTTGGAAAGTGCATCAAGGGTGCTAAAGACTAATACACCAAGACGTGGATTCGATTGTACAACTGCGTACTCTTCACCCGAGAGCACCAGATTGGTGGCATCTTTGGTTCCATCGATGGAGACCACCTGGATGTCCTGCCCTGGATGTTTGCCAGCCGCCTTCAGGGCTGTGATAGCGCCGATGGCCATCTCATCGTTGTGGGCGAAGACGCCCTTGATGTTGGGGTACTGCTGAATCAGGGTCGCCATGACCGACTGACCCGTAGCACGATCGAAGTTGGCGGTCTGCTCGGCAACGATTTTAATGCCAGGGGCTTTGGCGACCAGTTCACCATTGAAGCCACCACCACGCAGGATGGCGGGAGATGAGCCAGTGGTGCCATCCAGCTCAACAATGGTCGACTTCGCAGAGGGGCCACCCAGGGCCTCAATCAGAGCATCAGCCGCCAGCACGCCCTGCTTTTGGAAATCGGAGCCGACGAAGGTGGCAAAATCACGACCTGGAGAGGCCAGGCTTTCATTGACATCGCGATCGACGATAATCACGGGAATACACGCCTTGCGGGCGGCTACAACCTGCGCGGACTCCGCATCTTCGGTGTGAGGATCGACCAGTAGCACGTCAGGCTTGTCATTGATCAAGTTCTGGATGTCCTGCACCTGCTGCACATCTGAATTGTTTGCATTCGTTTTTATCAACTGGTAGCCGCCTGCCGCAGCAGCCTGCTCGACACTGGACTCTTCGGCAAAGCGCCAGGCGCCATCCAGAGCGTTCTGCGACCAGCCAACTTTGTGAATTTTCGCCGGCATGGGAACTAATTTGGTGTTGCTACCAGGAACACAGCTAGATGCTGTGCTCGCGGTAGTGCTGCCACCGCTGCTGCTACCACCACAGGCAGCCAGCATGATACTCAGGGCTGCGATGATGCCTATGTTCAGCAAAAAAGATCGTTTGCGGGGAGATGAAGGGAGATGCATCAGGAACCAACCTTTCAAATAAATGACAACATTGTCTGCCGAGCAGAATAGGACTTCCACGCTGGGAAAGAAACTGCTACAAATGAATGTATTGCGACCCTCGCAACAGCACTGATTCAAACGAGGAAAAGACTACGCAAAATACCACAAAACACGCTCCCATGCCTGTTTGTTGCTCTGACTCCTTTCTCATACTCTCTCTGTTGAGCATGCCTCCTGGTTCACGATCCTGAAGCAACACATTGTGCATAACAACACTACTTCGGGGCCGAAACTCTACTGATAGGCAAAGTATAATGCACGTTTCGATCATTGTCAATGCACATATGAGCAAAATTTTCCAACAAATCAAAATGATATACACATCGAAAGGGCATTGGCGGGGATCTTGAGATGCGTTCACGGATATAATCACAAAATACTATGCAAAATAGCTTGTGGAAAGGGGCGAAGAGTCGTCATCATTTGAGCATTAAGATTGCATAAAAATGCAGATATCGGCCAGGAAAAAAAGCTAAGAGAAGCCTGGCGAGAAAGTGACACGAAGACGATCCCTACGCGGGCGGAGTACCGTTGCGATACTCACGCATCACCATATCGGTCAGTTCCTCCAGCAGGCCAGGAGCGGTGGGTTTATCGAGCGTGATGGCTCCATGTTGCAGAAGATTGACACGATCACAGATTTCAAGCACCTGGGCATAGTTATGGGCGATCATGATGATCGAGACTTCGCCCATCGCTTTCAGATTGCGGATCAGATTCAGGATCAGCGCGCCTTCTCGGGCCCCCATAGCGGCCAGTGGCTCATCCAACAGGAGGATTTTCGCGTTAGAGTACACGGCGCGTGCAATCGCGATGGCCTGACGCTGGCCGCCTGAAAGACGCGCCACCAGGCTATCAACAGAGGGGATCGAGACGCCAATCTGATTGAGATACTCACGGGCCTGCTCGCGCATAGCACGATTGTTGAGCAGAGGCAGAGGCGTCAGCAACTTTTCTCGTTTGAGGAACATATTGTGATACACGGTCAGTTCGTTGACCAGCGCCAGGTCCTGGTAGACGGTCTCGATCCCAAGCGAGCGGGCATGGGTGACCGAACGCAACCTGACCTCCTGCCCATTGATAAAGATCCTGCCCTCATCCGGCTGCACGAAGCCCGTCAGGATCTTGATGAGCGTCGATTTGCCTGCTCCATTGTCGCCCACCAGGCCCAACACCTCTCCCTTGTGCAAATTCAGCGTCACATCCCGCAGGGCCTTGACCGCGCCATAGTTTCTGGCAATATGTTCTACGCGTACCACAGGCGAAACATCTGTCTGACTCATTGCCGCCCTGCCTCTCGCAATAATTGAAGACGAACGTTCAGGATCATAGCAATTAAGATCGCGCCACCCAGAATCAGATCGAAGGTGAAGGCACTGACGCCCAGAAGTGTGAAGCCTTCCTGCAGGATCGCCAGGACCAGGGTGCCCAGGAACGCCCCCACAATCGTGCCCAGGCCACCCATCAGTGAGGTACCACCGATGACGGCCCCTGCCACCGCCATAAACATCACACCTGTGCCACCCGCCAGGGGATCGATGGAGGTGATGCGAAAGGCCTCCAGGATACCAACAAAGCCACCGAAAACGCTGCACACTATAAAGTTTCCTATCTTGATCCTGTTCACATTAATACCAGTCTCGCTGGCTCCCAGCAGATTGCCACCTGTCGCGATCGTATGCAGGCCCCAGCGCGTATACGAAAGGATAATCTGCATCAGCAGGACAATCGCGAGCGCCCAGAGGATTTCCGCGTAGGGACCATTGCCAAAGACCTGATTGAACGCCCCCTCATCTGGTGTAAGCCTGGGGAAGCCCTGAGAAGTCACCAGAGTCAGGCCGTTCAATAGGAAAAGGGTGCCCAGAGTCGTGATGAAAGACGGTATTTTGAGCAGCACAGTCACCAGGCCGTTGAACAGTCCTACGATCGCGCTCACCAGCAGGCCACAGATGATTCCTGCCCAGAGCGGTAAGCCCGCCTGATAGGTAAAAAACATGACGAAGGGGGCCAGCGCGAAGACGTTGCCGACCGAGAGATCGATCTCGCCGCAGATCAGTAACATGACTTCGCCAGCCGCGATTATCGCCCAGGGAGCCACGATCTGGGAAATGGTACGGAGGTTGGGCTGCGAAAAGAATGCTTGATTGGAGGACTGGAAATACACGATCAGGACCAGCGCAACGATAAACACGCTCACCTCACGCCTTCTCAAAAGAAGCGATGCTAGCGTTGACCAGAAACGAGGTCGACCCTGCGCTTTTTCGGACGCTGCCTTCGCAGTTGTAAGAACTTTGTTGTCCATCGTACTATTCCTTCAGGCTCTTTACCATGTGATAGAAAATGGCCTCCAAGGCCATTTTCTATCACATGGTCGCCGTCTACAAGTTGCTCAGACGAGCATGCGAAAATGGCTCCGGGAGCCATTTTCTATCACCCATGCGTGACCACCTGCTGCTTGTCGGAGCTGCCTTCGAAGCGGGTCTGGGTGGACAGGTAGGGGTCAACATTCGCCTTCGTCACAAAGAGCAGCCCTGTATTCGTGTTTGATGGCTGTTGCAGTCCTCCTGAGAGCTTGTACAGGAACAATTGGACCACAGGCAGGAATCCCTGGAGATAGGGCTGCTGATCAATCGTGAAGTCGAGGTTGCCCCCTTTGATCTCCTGGAGCGTCTTTGGCAGCAGGTCATATCCGCCAGCGTGCACACCTTTGGCGGCCAGCCCATATTTCTCCATGATCTGGCTCACCCCCTGAGTGCTGCCCGCGTCAACCGCAACCATTCCTTTGAGATTTGTGTGGCCCAGATAGTAGGCCTCGATCCGCGAGAGTTCGTCATTCAACTGCGCGCCGGTGGCGATCGGGGTGAAATTGATCGGCTTACCAGAGGTCTGAATGGCCTGTTTGATACCATCGATGCGAGGCTGGATATTGAGTTGACCTGGCGTGGCAATGAATCCGACGATATCGCCGGAGGGGACGAGCGAGAGGATGCGCTCTCCTACCTGCACCCCAGACTGGAAGAGGTCCTGGCCGAGATAAGCCAGACGTTCATTTTTGCTGCCGATGGGGGCATCGGCGTTGTAGGAAACCACGGGAATACCAGCATCCAGCGCCCTCTTCACGGGATCGTCGAAGGCTGCCGGGTCGGTAATGGCCACAGCAATTCCATCAGCCTTAGCCGCGATGGCGGTGTTCATCGCATTCACCATCTCCGAGACGACGGCATTCTGCGAGCCAGTCCACTGGTATTTGCAGCCAAACAACGCACAGGCATCCTGGATGGCGTATTGTGTAGGAACAAAGAAAGGATTCGTGGTCACATGATTGACAAAGACAAAATTCCATTGAGGATGAGATGGGAAGTTCCCTTCGGTCGCGCCATTAGAGGAGGGAGCAGTTGTCTGCCCACTACAGGCGGCCAGCAGTGACGATGCCGAGAGTCCAGCGGCACCCAACGCTGCATTAGCAAGCATTTTCCGACGATTGAGATGCGCATCTGGATGATTGGGAGAAGTTTGTGATCCGTTCATTCTGACTAGCCTTTCGCTTCCAAAACAACAGTGGTTCAAGCAAGGAAATAGATGAGCAAGTCACTACAAAACGTCTCTTTGTCTGTTTTTACATGGCTCCTTTCTCGCTTCCGGGCCACGAGCGGGCCGCTAAAGACGGCCCCCACGCATTCCCCCTGTCTGCGATCGAGAGGAAAGCCATCATGTGCATGACGACCCGGGAGATCAGGATTATCCCGATAAGCCAAGTATAGTGCTCGTTTTGGTCATTGTCAATGCGCATATGAGCATATATTTTTAACAGATCACAACGATATATACATCGGAAAGCCCATTCATGCTTCTGGCGTCGACTCGTGCGAGATGAGGCTTCGAGAGATAATGTGCAGTATTCTCTGGGATTTTCCCTTGCCCAGTTAACGAAAATAGCGTAATATTTATCAGGTGAGACAATTGCTTACGTCAAAGAGGAATAGCTCATTACACCTGACAACAGGCATGAGTCCATCCTCTGTAGTCTTATGGGATGAAGACACACAGGTGAACTGGAGAAAGTTCTAACCACCACATGCAGGAAGGTTAAGCGTACATGGACATCGATCAGGTATCGCAGGCCGTGGAGCGGGTCTCACAGCGTTATGCTGAGAAGTTCAATATCGAGCGAGATGCCACCTGGTTTCTCTTGAAATTGCAGGAAGAGGTCGGGGAGCTTACGCAATGTTATCTGATGCTCTCAGGGCAGGCACGTACAAAGGGGAAATCGACTGAAGAGATTCGCTCTGATTTTCGCGAAGAGGTGGCGGATGTCTTCTGCCAGACGCTGCTCCTGGCCAAATTTTATGGCATAGATTTAGAAAAGGAAGTTGAGGAAAAGTGGCTGCGATGGATGAACATGTGAAAAAACAGAACCATTCTCGTAGCAGGGATGAATTTTCAGGCTCTCTCGAAGAAGAGAGCAAAATGGGTTGCTATTATATGCTATTTGTTATAAACTTGAGATTGTTGATAACCTAAGTAAGGAATAGCGTGTAACCTGGTCAGGAGATCCTTCTCGCCAGGAGTGATAGCGTCAGAGAGACGCCCGTCTATTTTTTGAATGTTCGCAGGAGGTATAACATGTCCGAAAACAAAGGCTACGTCCGTCCAGAGGCCCTGGTAGACGCTGATTGGGTGCAGGCTCACCTCAATGATCCCAACGTCCGCTTAATTGAGGTAGACGTCAATACGCGCTCATATGATGAAGGCCATATTCCAGGTGCGGTCGGCTTCAACTGGAAGACCCAACTGCAGGATCAGGTTGTCCGCGCCCCCATCAGCCAGGAGCAGTTAGAAGCACTGCTGAGCGAGGCTGGTGTGAGCAACGATACGACGATCGTGCTCTATGGCGATAACAACAACTGGTTCGCCGCCTGGGCGCTCTGGATTCTCAAGTACTATGGGCACAATGATGTTCGCCTGCTCGATGGTGGCCGTGTCAAATGGCTGGCCGACAAGCGTGAGATCACCACAGAAGTTCCTTCTTACACTCCCACCACATATAAGGCCGAGACGCCCCGTGAAGAGATCCGCGCCTATCGCGATCAAGTTCTGACCTCCCTGGGCCGCGCTGGCTTCGCGCTGGTGGATGTGCGCTCTCCTGGCGAGTACAGCGGCGCACTGCTGGCTCCTGAGAACCTGCCGCAAGAAGGGGCACAACGTGGCGGCCATATCCCCGGCGCCGCCAACATTCCCTGGGGTACCGCCGTACGCGAGGACGGCACCTTCAAGTCAGCCGACGAACTGCGCAGCATCTATGGTGGCAAGGGCGTGACGCCTGATAAAGAAGTGGTCGCCTATTGCCGCATTGGTGAGCGCAGCAGCCACACCTGGTTTGCACTGCACTACCTCCTGGGCTACGACAATGTGCGCAACTACGATGGCTCCTGGACCGAGTGGGGTAGCCTGATCAACGCCCCGATCGAAAAATAACTCCTACCACAAAGAGATAAGAGAGGGAGCACAGCATTTTTCTGGCCGCTGTGCTCCCTCTCTTCCTGCTGTCCCCTGTCCATTTCCTACTGCTCTGATGAAAGGCCACAAGGGAATGTGGCAAAAAGTATTCCTCAAAATGGGTCATTTGACATAGCCTTAGACAGATCCATCCGCTATAATCTATACAAGTAGTTTCTGTTATTTCTCACAAGTCAAGGAGCGACGCGCTTGAACACACTGGAATACTACTGCCCTGACTGTGGAGCCATGAATGATGCGGCGGCCCTGGTTTGTTTTGCCTGCGGGCTCTCTATGAGAACAACCAGACGGCTTCCCGCGCAGAGTCTCTCAAATGAGCGGTTCCTCAAGCAGCGCTATCGTATCCTTCAGCAGGTGGGCAAGGGCGGCTTCAGCGTGGTCTATAAGGCCGAGGATACTCTGTTTAACAATCAGCGAGTAGCGGTCAAGGCGGTGAGTTTGAGCGGTCTCTCAGCACAAGAGCAGATTGAAGCTACCGACGCTTTTCATCGTGAAATACAGGTGCTCTCCGGGCTACGCTTCCCCCATCTTCCTCGCATCTACGATCACTTTGCCGATAGCGCGTGCTGGTATATGGTGATGGATTTCATCGAAGGGATCACGCTGGAAAAGCATCTGGAGCAGTTAGGTAAACGCGGAAGATTGCCCATTGGGGAAGTGTTCGACATCGGGCTCGTGCTCTGTTATGTGCTTGAATATCTGCACACACGCCAGCCAGCTATTGTCTTTCGCGATCTCAAGCCCGCCAATATCATCCTGACCCGTGATGGACAACTTTGCCTGATTGATTTTGGCATCGCGCGCCGCTTCCGGCCAGGAAAAATGAAGGATACCCTTCCATTTGGCTCACCTGGTTATGCCGCCCCCGAACAATATGGCCGGGCGCAGACCACTCCGCGCAGCGACATTTATAGCCTCGGTGCTCTGCTCCACCAGTTGCTCACAGGGGATGATCCATCACAAACACCCTTTCACTTCGCCCCGCTACCAGTAAACACTCAACCCTGGTGGAACGACCTGGCACAGCTCATCGCACAGATGGTGGAGATAGATTCGAATAATAGGCCGACGAATATCACGATGGTCAAAGAGGCGCTTCGACGCCTGGCCCAGTCCTACACCTGGCAACGAGAGCTACCAGCCAGTGCAGCAACGGCCTATTATACTCCCAGCCCATCTGTTCTATTACCACCCCTTGTTCCGCCACCACTGCCACCTTCGCCCTCGTTCTCAGCAGCCACGGGCGGGGGACAAATGCTCGTCATGCGGCAACCGACTGCTGGAACAACGTGGGCGAAAACCTCTGTAGCATCAACAAACACAACATGGGCCACAGGAGGGCCCATTCCTCAAAATACCCCAAATTGGTATGCAGTAGCAAGCCTGGTTTTGGGGATCCTCAACATTTTTATCTTCCCAGCTATCTGTAGTTATTCCAATATCCTTTGGTATGGTGAACCTCATCTTTTCCAATTTATCATATTTGTATCACTGCTTCCATCACTGTTAGCGGTCATCTTTGGGCATATTAGCGCTCACCGCGCCCGTACTATTTACGGCGCGAGATGGAGCAAAGGCATAACTACCGCTGGTCTGGTATTCGGTTACGCCTTTGGTATCCTCTACCTGCTCGTTTGCCTCTGGTTGCTATATGGTGTTTAATATCTATAGCACCTGATGGTCTCAATGGTTACTCCTCCCCCTTGACAGCACAGTTGTGTGAGGCAGGGAGCAACCAATCAAAAAGCGAATGCGTTATCCCTCAAACAGCGGGCACTCCGCGCGGAACTGCTGCACCAGGCGCTCTACGTCTAGCGTGGGTTGATGCATCGCGGACGGCGCGGTCAAATTCAGGGTTAAGATTTTGCTGTTGAGTTCGCGTAGCGTCTGTTCGTATTCTGCTGCGACTTTTTCTACTGTCACATTGAAGGCACGTTTCTCGCTGGTGAAGGGCAATACACGCCGGGCTCGCAGCACCTTCCCTTGATGTACCACTTTCGCCAACTTCGCCTCAGCGCGTTCCCGCACCGTGCGGATCTCTTTGGCCAGTTCGATCTCAGGGGGTGCGCACCCATTATTCTTCAGCACGCGATACGCCATAGCCTGCTCACCACGATCCTCCTCCAGTTGTAATGGTTTCCCCGCGCCGGGCAGGTTCTCAAAGTCGCCTCGCTCCTGCGCCTCCCGGATCATCTCCTCAACGTAGTCACCCATCTTCTTACGTTGGTAGCGGTTTGCGCTGGCCTGTTTGGCTTCTAATTCAAGCATCTCTTTGGGCTGTTTACGCCAATCTACAAAATCCATCAGGCACCTTCCCTCCTTGGGAGCTTCTTCTCTGTAATTTTCTATACTCCTATTATAGTCGTTTTTATGACTGCTTGCGCAACCTCGTAGACCTCTGCGAGCGGCATATTTTTGGCGGTGGCGATCCGCTGGCACTCCTCATACTCGGGAGCCGCGCTGATGACGCGCGAGCCCAGGCGTTTGACTTTGATCAGCATTGTCCCCAGCGGTGTTGTGATCTCTTGCTGCGTACGTTGAGCTTTCAGTCGCTGCACCTGCTGCATCCGCACTCCCAGTGTACTCGTCTCGCGTAACAACACCTGCGCCAGCCGCTCGCCCTCTTCAGGATGAGCAATAATTGTGATCAGCGTCGCGGGCCGATTCTTTTTCATCTGCATCGCTGTATAGCTCACATCCAGCGCGCCCGCAGCAAAGAGGCGCTCCATCAGTCCGCCCAGCAATTCTCCGCTCATATTATCAATATGCGACTCTATAACAGCCACCCAATCTGTATCGGCATCATCGGAGGCAGCAGTTAGCCCTCGGCTCTGTCCCAGACACAGGCGCAAACAATTGGGCCAGGGGAAGCGTTTGCGACCAAAACCATACCCAACGCGCTCAATGGCGATCGCGGGCGTTTCAAAACGGGCCAGTGTAGCCAGAATAGCCGCTCCGGTAGGCGTCACCAGTTCCCCCTCGACGGGACAGGCCTTCCATGGCGCACCAACACGTCGCAGGATCTCCAGGGTTGCGGGCGCTGGTACTGGCAACAAGCCATGAGCGGTCTTCACATGACCGGTCGTTAATGGTAAAGGGGAGGCATAGAGTTGAGAGATACCCAGCGCTTCTATGCCGATAGCGGCCCCTGTAATATCAATAATGGCATCAACGGCTCCCACCTCGTGAAAATGCACCTCTTCAATACTCGACCCATGCACAGTCGCTTCGGCTTCGGCCAGATGTTGGAAGATGGCAAGTGCGATCTCACGCGCACGAGGGGAGAGCGTAGATGCATGGAATAACGCGGCAATATCTGATAGATGGCGTGTTGGTTGCTCCCGCTCCTCCAGCACAACATCAAAGTGTACCCCGCGTATTCCTCGATCATGAAAGGGATCAAGTGTCACCTGATAGCCGCTCACAGGCAAAGCGGCGAGTGCTTCCTTCAGGGTATCCAGCGTAAGCCCGGCATCCAACAAGGCCCCCAGAAACATATCGCCGCTGATACCCGAATGACAATCAAGATATGCTATCGTCTGCGCCATTTCCAGATTTCCTAACTTTTACATAAGGTGTTCTTGCTCCAACAGATCATGCCAGGCCGCTCTCTGTTCAGGAGATAACGAGATGCTGGACTCTACGACCTCGCGGAACCGGTGTTTCCCGGCTCCAGGCAACTCCTGAGCTGGATACCAACTGCGTCCCTCCGCGACCTTCTGTCGCGGCCTGTTCTGAGTGCGAGCGGCATCGCGCTGGGCGGGCCTGGCCAGATATGTTTGAATAGCCTCTTCCGACTGCTGAAGCAGGCTCGCCAGTTTCCTGGGAACCATAGAAGGAATGCTGTCGGGCTCAATCATCCGGCGCTCTAATAGTTTAACGATATCAACGCTGACATCCAGTGCCCTGGCTAGCGCGGGGAACGTCAGATAGTGCTCACTGGCAGTTACTAAGAGCGTGCTGATCTCATGCTTTGGTAACACATCATCCGGCTGCGCCACCAATGGCGATGTGGGCAGGCTCTCGGTTGCGATCCGCTGAGAGTCTGGCGCCTCAATTTCTTCTGGCATGTCAACTTCGACCGCGTGATAGTATGCTACAAAATCAGCGATCGCGCTGGCATAATGTGGGTAGCGCTCCAGGTAGTCGCTTAGCCGTGGTCGCCTTCCCGCTTCCACCTCCGCCACATAGCGAGCCGTAATGCGCAAAACTGCCTCTTCCGCTTCTCTAGCCATACATCAACTCCTCTTCAAGCATAAGCGACTCACGCAACAACTTTAGAGCTGTTTGGATGCGATTGCGTACGGTACGATCTGAAATCCCTAAGACGCGCGCGGTCTCCACCTCAGACCTCCCTTCCCAGAAAACGAGTAATATAACCACTTTCAATTTCTCTGGTAGATGAAGCACAAGGTGCAGTAGATCGCTCTCCTCGGCTGATCGTAGCAATATCTGCGCTCGCTCATCTTCAAGAAGTATACGCATACTCTCGCCCTCTGAGTCGCGCATAGACCGGTCCAGGCGCATCACCAGTTCTCTGGGGATGCGTTTATTCCACTTCGCCCGTGGATCGCTCCCTATCCCTTCCCGCGTCAGCAAGGCCCGATACACATGCTGGCGCTCAAAGCGCAGACAATGCCAGAAATTCTCCTCCCAGAAAAGCCTTTGGGGATCCATCAAGGCGCGCCACAAATGCTCATAGAGGTCGGCGCGCAGATCGCCCATCAAGGCATAGCGTTCGTCCTCCGTCATCACCACTTTTTGTAATACCTTGCGTACCCACCATTCATTCTTTTCCTGGGTACGCAGGATAATCAACTCAAAGACACGATGCTGTCCCTTTGTATCCTGACAGCTTATGGCTATACGCAAACAGCGCGTCAGCACTTCAAGAGGGATATCTGGTGACTGAATAATGTGCCAGAACGCCCCAGAAGTATAATCAGGCAGTGAAGCATAGATTTGGGCAAGCGTAGCATGGCGCCTGGCATCTTCCTCGTCGTTTTCGTCGTTTATACACATAGTATTTTCAGTGGCATACACTAATTCCACGATCCCATTGCCCTCCAGGGCGACCGCAAGGGATCGCCCCTACTATAGACGCTCGCATGACTTGTAATACCCGTAGTATAGTAGGGGCGATCCCTTGCGGTCGCCCTGCACTTGACGCCTCAGCTCACTTCCCGCTCTTGTGGAACGCTAACGCATTACGATAGACATCGACGTAGCGCATGGCAGAGGTTTCCCAGGAGTGATCAGCCACCATGCCCCGCTGCTGTAATGTGCGCCAGATATTTTTGAAACGAAAGACCTCCAGAGCGCGTACAATCGCGGCAAATAATTCCCAGGGATCATAGTTTGTGAAGGCAAAACCATTTCCCGCACCACTACGCGGATCATATTCCTGAACCGTATCAGCTAAGCCGCCAACGCTGCGCACGATCGGGACACAGCCATAGCGCATAGCAATCATCTGGCTCAAACCACAGGGCTCAAAGCGGGAGGGCATCAGGAACATATCGCTACCGGCGAAGATGCGCTGCGCCAGTTCGGTATTAAAGGTCAGGAAAATAGCCACCTGCTCCGGGTAGCGCGCGGCCAGGCTCTGGAACATCTCATGATAATGCTGATCGCCAATACCAAGCACCACAAACTGCACACCTTGAGCAAGCAGAGGTTGCATAATCTGTGAGAGGAGATCAAAGCCTTTTTGATCTGCCAGGCGCGAGATCATGGCCAGCAACGGGATATCAGCGCGTACAGGCAAATGCGCCTGCTCTTGCAAAGCGACCTTATTTTCGGCCCGCTTATCGAGTGAGTCCAGATCAAAGCGGGTATGGATGTAAGGATCGGTGGCGGGATTGATCTCCTGGTAATCAATGCCATTGAGAATGCCAAATAAGCGATCACGGCGCGAGCGCAACATATGATCCAGCTTCTCGCCAAAGGTCGGCGTCAGAATTTCCTGAGCATACCGCTCACTGACCGTCGTGATAGCATCGGCAAAGAGAATACCACGCGCCATAATATCCACCACATTCGCTAATTCCGCGATTTGCGGATAGAGAAAGCCATTTGAGGCCACTCCCGCTACCTCAAGGATACGATAGCCAAAGATACCCTGATAGGCCAGGTTATGAATGGTATAGACCGTGGCAGTATTAGCGAAAAAGGGATCATCTTGATAGATCGTCTCCATCCAGTTTGGTACAATCCCGGTGTGCCAGTCATTGCAATGCACAATATCTGGAGCCCAATTCAAAGCGCGGAGTGCTTCTATAGCCGCGCGACAGAACAGGATAAAACGTTCGCCATCATCAGTATAGCCATAAATATTCTCACGCTCAAAATAACGTGGCGCATCAATCATATACACTGGAATATCATCGCCAATTGTTCCCTGGCACACATCCACCTGGAGTTGATATTTGCCCATACTCACAGGGACCTCTTCCAGCACCTTCTGCAAATGAAAACGCTGAGGATCAACCTGTCTATAGCGCGGCATCACTAAACGCACATCATGACCAAGCGCCTGCAACGCTTTTGGCAGCGCCCCAACGACATCAGCTAAACCACCAACTTTGACAAATGGCACAATTTCTGCTGCGAGTATCAGCACCTTGAGAGGCTGTTCGTTCGACATAACTGTTCCCTTCCACTCTGGAAAATGTCTCTCCATTATAGCATGCCAAAAGCGAGGGGCGGAAGAATGGAGATGGTATCCCCATTCTTCCGCCCCTCTCGCGCTATCAAGCAAAGCGCTCACACTTTGTAGCGATTCCTGATCAGGAAGTAGAACTGGATCGCCGCCAGTATGCCCATAATCGCCACCATCACCACGGCATCAGCCTGCGGAATAGGCGGCGCCTGATTGGCAATTGTTGGAGGAGCAATTCCCAAGCCCCCAAGGAATGGCACGTTTGGCTCGGTCTCAGGCGGCCAGGAAGCCAGCGAGAAGAACGCAAACGAGCCCAGGTAGATGAAGAGGCAGGTTCCTACCACCAGCCACTGTCCAACACAGCCCAGTTTGTTTTCGCCAATCACCGCAAACTCGCGGCGCGCCACGCTGGTCCAGACAACGGCCAGTATCAGCATCCCAATTGTGAGCATCATCGCAACCAGCAGTTGATCCAGGTTGACATGGATCAGCAGCGTCGCCGCCGCAATCACCGCAGTCGACACAACACTGCCAATTACCACCAGATTGCGATGTGATTTCCAGGCCCAGACCGCTGCCATCAGCACAAAAAAGAAATTTGATGTCACTACTGTATCGATAATATATCCAGACTGCTGCGAGAACGTACAGCCACCCGGAATATCGTTCGGCTTGGAGCAGACGGTCAGGTAATCATTCAGGCCAATAAAGCTCCACGTATGTATCCAGGCCAGCAGAGGATAGACCACAATCCAGGCCAGGAGCAGGACCGCCCCTGTTTGCGCCAGCCCCAAAGCACCTACCAGATACAGAGGCGCCATCACGCGTTTGCGAACCGGACGCATCAGGTAATGCAGGCGCAGAGCAAACGCTCCCAATGCCAGCAAAAGGGCAACACCCAGGATAATACTGGCGATAAGATCGACCAGCTTCAGGCCAAAGAATGGATTCTTGGGGAAGAGTTGCGCGGCCAGGCCCTGGTCATTGATATAGGTATAGATAATCAAAAACAAGACCAGAAGCGCGGTAGCGCCAATAATCATGCCACGAATAGCGGGGGTCGTCCCCAGGTCGCGGCGATCGGGATTCGTCTGCTCGCGCATAGCCAGCACGCTATAAAAGATCATCGCGAGGCCAACGCCCAGCACCACCAGACCCAGCGCCGTCAGATCAAATGTATTGGCCTGGAACCAGAGGAACTGCCCACCCAGAATGGGATTCCAGCTCATATTGGCAGACGGAAAATACTGGTTGCAGGTATGCACCTGAGGGGTACATCCAGTGGAGGTAGCCCAGACCGAAAGCGCCAGTCCCACCACAGCCAGAATAGCACCCAGCCCGGTAAAGGTGATGGGTGGGATGATTGGCTTCGGATCAAAGAGCATAACGATCACCATGACGACAACAAAGCCGCCCAGGAAGACCAGCCCCAGATCAAACAGGCCGCGCTCCAATCCATCCAGACTGGCGGCCGTCATCGAGTTATAAATGTAGCCAGGGAGTTGTCCGATGAGAATGGCGGCGAGAAAAAAGAAACCGACCGCGAAAATCATCGCGCGCGCCCACGATATTCGTTCCGGCAACTCCCGTTGTTGTACTTGTTGCATGGATCGCAATCCCTTTCAACATGTCGTTCAATTTCATGCTAACGACACGACCAGGCGATCAGAAGAGTAACAGCAGCGCGCCTCGCAAGAGACGCGCGTCAAACACTTATTGTACTACCGCCAGTTCCGCCAGCATAGCAGGGTGGACCTCACAATAGTAGATGAGCGTGTGATCAGGATTGGCGTTGTAGGCCGCCTCTGTCACTTTGTAGGTAAATTTCCCACCAGTTGGAATAAGGTGGCTGAGTCCAGAGTCAAAAATGTCTGGCGCGGGTTTGGGAGCGGCTGTGTCCGTCCCCTGAATAGCTGTAACCGTATGCGCCTGCGTATCCTGATTGACCCAGGTAATCTCTGTCCCCACCTTCACCTTCACATTTGGTGTCTTAAAACAGGCAGGAGCTGGCGGGCAGGAAGCAGAGGTCACAATGTCAATCGTGATCGCATTCTGTTTGGTCATATCTGTAGCCGTGCCAAACTGTCCGGCCTGGCCCGCCGTAACTGCAGCCTGATATTGCGATGGGGCATTGTTCTGCAGATAATCCGCTACTTTGTCGAACCCATTCCCTGGTGGGAGATTATTCTTCTGGAGATAGGCTGGGTCGGCTGAACGAATCAGCTGAAAAAGATACTCCACATAGTCACTTTGCAAGGTGCCACCAAACTGATCACTGCGTGGTACGAGATTGAGATTCGGTGGCGCAGGAGCCTTCGGATTGTAGATACCGCCAGCAATAATCTGGTGCAGATTGTCATCATTGAGCGCGTTCAACTCCGCAAGAGTGTAGCCATTATATTTGACATCCGCCAGCTTTCCATTCTTGATATCATAGCACTCAAAGAGGCAGTTCTGGACATACTGCACCACCCCACGATCTAACGCAAGCTGATACTGCTGGGTCTTTGCCTCAGCCTGATTATTATTCTCAAAGATCCAGAAAACCGGGATCATGAGCGAGACAAGCGAGAGCATGATCAGGGAGCCATAGCCTGTTTTCTCGACTGCGTTGGTGCGCGAGTAAAATATGTAGAGCAGGCCTCCCACGACGATCAGCGTCAGGATAACACCTACAGCAATTTTCGCAAAATCCATAACACAGACCTTATTGATATGCCTTGCGGTCTAGTATCCTGCTCAGACACACAAGGCTCATCAACCCTTCATATAATTTCAGCGGTATGCTGTCCCTCTCAACGAAACATGATAAGGGATAGCAACCGTGTGTGCGCTATACCATGTATCTTTGGATGTGACCAGAACATTAGCCACCAGCGCTACATTGTACCGTTGGAGCGGCGATCAGGCGTGTGGTCGCGTCCGGGTGCTGGACCGTATTGTTGATAGCGCCCGTATTAACGACTACATCCTCTCCATTGAATGACATCTGGAAACGATCCAGGCTACGAGGTGCTGGGCCATCAATGAAACCACCGTCCACATTATAGTGTGAACCATGACAGGGGCACTTAAAGCTCACGCAGTCATTACGGAAGGGCACAGTACATCCCAGGTGCACGCACTTCTGATACAACGATAACCAGTAGGTGCCATCGGAATCTTTGATCATGTCCTGGATTTGCATCTCTTCCCCTAAAGCGGAGCCCTGCAAAGCGAAAGCGGTATCCGCAGCCAGATGCACAACATAGGTTCTGGCGACCGGCTTATGGAATATACCAGCCACGTTCACCTGAAAAGAAGCTGGTTTGGTAGCTGGAAATTCAGATTTTTTCCCGACCGTCTGCACCGAACCAAACGAGCCAGACAGGGTAGGATAAAGCATATACAACGCCCCAGCCACCGCAGCAGTCGTAGAGATACCAAAGACAGCCAGCATGGATCGGCGCAGGAAGCGCCGCCGCGAGAGACGCTGCTTCGCGATCTCCGCAGCTTCAGCACCACCGCCATGTAAAACTTCGTACTGTTGTGGTGTAATAGGTGGTGTATCGATACTCATAGTTTTTCTTGGCCTTTCCGCTGCCTATAGATCAAAGTAGACGCTCTGCCAGGGCCATACCCACAGCCAGCCTGGACCGCGGAAAAAGCTTCCTGCCAGCGTGATAACTGCCCAGAATACCAGGAACATCGTAAAGGTGACAATCGCTACCTTCCGGTCAGCATATGCGCGGCTCGGATTGCGATCTATATATGGTAAGATAGCAAGAGCCGTCAAAGTAAGTCCAGGAACGAGCACACCAGCCGTTGTTGGTGGGAAGTAGTGCAGCAACTCCTGCAAGCCCAGAAAGTACCATGGGGCCTTGGCAGGGTTCGGCGTCAGGCTGGTATCAGCCGGTTCCTTCAACGGAGCATCGATCTGGATAGAGAGTATGGTCACCATCACCATCACGATAGTGGACGCGAAAAACTCGCGCACCAACAGGTGGGGCCACACGAAGACTGAATCTTCAAGCGGCTTCTCCACGCGGGTGATGGCTTCCTGCCTCACTACAGCCAATGTACGATAGCGTCGCTGCGTGGCTGCTGCCTGCGTCTGTACTCCTGGTTCCTTCTGTTCAATTGACATAGAGGTATCCTCTCAATTCGTACCGTAGAATACTGTACGGAACAGACAACCTTCATTCCTA
>Ga0070730_10001182_pt1 | contig 25648 bp, 24 predicted proteins | sample Coa_R1_3_FD_66447 | JGI IMG/M metagenome (GOLD analysis project Ga0070730, IMG submission 66447) | Surface soil microbial communities from Centralia Pennsylvania, which are recovering from an underground coalmine fire - Coalmine... | ecosystem: Environmental > Terrestrial > Soil > Unclassified ... | reverse complement strand
ATTCCGGCTGACCGCACCGTTTGGAAGCATTGGCTCACCGTAGTGCGCCCCGATCAGGTTGATTACACCATCGGCTTCCTTTATATAACCGGCGGCTCGAATAAGGACAAAGCCCCAGAGAAGGTCGAGGCGTTAATCTCGGAAATCGCGCTGACCACTCACACTGTAGTTGCCGAGTTGCGCATGGTTCCTAATCAACCGCTCGACTTTCCGGACGCCGCCAAGCGCGATTTGGTTGAAGACGAGTTCATCGCCTACACATGGGACAAGTATTTGCGCACCGGCAACGATCTCTGGCCGGCCCGCCTCCCTATGACCAAGAGCGCAGTCAAGGCAATGGATGCCGTGCAGGAGTTCCTAAAATCCCCAGCCGGCGGAAAAACCATAGTGGAGAATTTCATGGTCGCAGGCGGTTCCAAGCGGGGTTGGGTCACCTGGACCACAGCGGCTGTCGATAAGCGGGTCGTCGCCATTGCTCCTATGGTCATCGACCTGCTCAACAACGAGAAATCATTTGAACACCATTATCGTGCTTATGGTTTCTATTCTCCGGCGGTGAAGGACTATGAAGACCTCGGGATCATGAAGCGGAACGGCACACCGCAATTTCACAAGCTGATGCAGATCGAAGAGCCTTATGAATATCGAGATCGCCTGACCCTGCCGAAATACATCATCAATGCCGCCGGCGACCAGTATTTCCTTCCGGACTCCTCGCGTTTTTATTTTGATGATCTTCTGGGCGAAAAGTATCTGCGCTACGTTCCCAACACCGACCACTCCCTGAAAAATTCCGACGCGCGCCAGGGCCTGATTGCCTTCTATAACGCATTCCTGCGCCATCAACCGCGCCCCCAATTTTCCTGGAAATTCGAAGACGATGGTTCCATCCGGGTGACCGCCATCACCAAGCCTACCGAGGTCAAGCTTTGGCAGGCGACCAACCCCGAACACCGCGATTTCCGGCTGATGGCGATAGGCCCCGCCTATCAACAGACCACGCTTAAGGAACAAAAAGATGGGGTCTATATCGGTAAAGTCGAAAAACCGGCAAAGGGCTGGACTGCGTATTTCATCGAATTAACCTACTCCACTGGCGGCAAGTATCCGCTCAAATTCACCACCGGAGTGCGCATCAATCCCGACACCTTGCCTTACGAGGCGCCTAGAATTGGAGCGGCGCAGGGCGCGAACTAGCTCTTTGACCATCTGGAAATGGAAAAAATGTACTGACACAACGCATCATCTGGCAGCGACTCTGATATAGTCAGACCCCTATTTTTAGCCTAATATATTATTCATACTGTGTTTTATTTATATAAATGAATTGTATATTAGGCATTGGTAGTTCAAAATGGTAAATCTGCATGTAATCGGCTCCCAGATCGCCTCGAAACGAAAGGTCCTCAAGCTAAGCCAATCAGCCTTAGCTCACAAAGCCGGTGTGAGCCGAGCGACGCTGGACGCATTGGAGAATGGCCGTTGTGGCGAGCTTGGATTTTCCAAAATTACCAATATTCTTTCGTCGCTAGGCTTGGAACTGAAACTGCAACCAGCAAGCGCGGCCCGGCCTACATTAGACGATCTCTTAGAAGAAAATCGCCATGATCAAAGTCTGGACAGACGGAGCTGAGGCAGGTCTGCTGGAGAGACAGCATGATCGAGGCAGCGCCTTCTCATACTTGCCGGGGACTCGTCGCGAACGAGCTGTCTCTGTCACTATGCCGGTGCGGCTTGCCTCCTGGAACACGTCATTTGGCCTCGCTCCTGTTTTTGAGATGAACATTCCTGAAGGCGCATTGCGGGAGCGCTTGCGGCTGGCCTTTGCCAAGGCGACTGGAACGTTCGATGATTTTGACCTGTTGACTGTTGTTGGACGATCCCAGGTAGGCCGGATTCGTTATACGGGGGAAAAAGAACAACTGAACGAAGATGTTCCGTTTCAGTCCGTCGACGAGATCCTCGCCAGCCGTCGCGATGGCGATCTGTTTCGCTATCTCATAGAGAAGTTCGCCGCCTACTCGGGCATCAGCGGCGTCCAGCCCAAGGTCCTTGTGAGAGATCCGAATTCGTCTGCCGCGCTGGCGAACGCCAGACCACGCCTTTCTCCTAGCTGCAAGGGCGCAACGCACATTGTCAAATTCTGGGAGCCGCACGAATTTCCTCAGCTTGCGGCAAATGAGAATTTCTGCCTGAAGGCTGCGGAGCGTTGCGGACTTGATGTACCTCGATTCCAGCTCGCGGAAGATGGAATGGCTCTGGTCATCGATCGCTTCGACCTGTGCCCCGATGGAACCTACCTTGGCTTTGAAGATTTTTGTGTCCTAAACGCCAGGCACACCGATGAAAAATATCGCGGCAGCTACGAAACCTCAGTCATGAAGCGGTTCCAGCAATTTGCGAACTCCCGGGACCTGGTCACTGACCTTGAGAAATTGTTTATGTTGATCGCGTTGAACTGCGCGCTCCGCAATGGCGATGCCCACCTCAAGAATTTTGGCGTCGTTTATGACGACGTACTGGGCCAGGCAAATCTTGCGCCTGTTTACGACCTTGTGACCACCGCCGTCTATTTGCCGAAAGACAGCATGGCGCTTACTCTCAATGGAACTACACAATGGCCCGAGAACAAGGAGCTTCGAAGATTAGGAGAGACCAGGGTAGCGGCCTCCCCGGCCAAAATCAGGCATATATTGGAAAGAATCTCGGATGCTCTTGCGGATACCGCGCGTGATCTCAGTGCCTACGCGAAAGAGCATGCTGACTTCAGGGATGTAGGCAAACAAATGCTAAAGCAATGGGAAACAGGCCGCAGATTTTCCTTAACAATTAGCTGACCCCTGACTCGTCTAAAATGATAACAGGCGCCTTATGCTGATCAAGAAACCGAGTGACATAAGCTCTTCGGAGATTACTTCAAAATCCATGTATATGGATCGGCGCAAGTTCATTGCCGGTGCGGCCGCCACTGGGGCAGCGATGGCGGCAGGCTTTTATCTGGGCAACGGCGGATTCACGCTGGAAACCGTAGAGGCCGGCGACAAGCTGGCCGGCATCGCCAAGAGCCAGTTCAGCACCAGCGAAAAACCGAATTCGTTGAAAGACATCACCAATTACAACAACTATTACGAGTTCAGCACCGATAAGTACGAGCCCAACGGCCTGTCAAAGAGTTTCCGCACCCGTCCCTGGACAGTTTCGATTGAAGGCTTGGTTGCTAAACCGAGGAAAATGGACATTGACGACATCATGAAGCTGGCCCCGCTGGAAGAGCGCATCTATCGTTTTCGTTGCGTCGAGGGGTGGTCCATGGTCATTCCCTGGGCCGGGTTTCCTTTGAGCGCGTTGATGAAACAAGCCGAGCCTTTGGGCAAAGCCAAGTTCGTGGCCTTTGAGAGTGTCTTTGCGCCGAGCCAGATGCCCGGCCAGAAACGGGACGTTCTTGCGTGGCCCTATGTAGAGGGGTTGCGTATGGACGAGGCCATGCATCCGCTTTCGATTCTGGCTGTGGGGATTTATGACGAAGTCCTGCCCAACGTGGATGGCGCACCGCTACGCCTGGTGGTGCCATGGAAGTATGGATTTAAAGGGATCAAAGCGATTGTGAAGATCAAGTTTGTCGAAAATATGCCTCCAACCTCGTGGAGCAGGATGGCTCCTAATGAGTACGGTTTTTATTCCAACGTGAATCCCAAGGTCGACCATCCCCGCTGGAGCCAGGCCAAGGAGCGCCGCATCGGGGAGTTTTTTAAGCGGGAGACCCTGATGTTCAATGGATATCAGGACCAGGTGGCAAGCCTTTATTCTGGAATGGACCTCCGCAAAAATTACTGATGCCGACTCCCAAGGAAAATCTGATTCGGACGCTCAAGGTCGTGGCGTTTCTGCTGTGTCTCGGCCCCGCGAGCGTGTTGACCTGGAAATTTTTTCATGACCTTCTGGGGGCCAACCCCATTGATGTAATTACACGCTCCACGGGAAGGTGGACACTCACCTTTTTGCTGATTACCCTGGGCATCACGCCGCTACGCCGCCTTTCTGGAATGCCCTGGCTGATTCGTTTCCGCCGCATGGTGGGCCTGTTCGCCTTCTTTTACGGCTGCCTGCATCTGACCACCTACGTCTGGCTGGACAAGTTTTTCGATGTCCACGATATGCTGCACGACATCCTGAAGCGACGTTTCATCACCGCCGGCCTGACCGCATGGCTGCTCATGTTGCCTCTGGCCCTGACCTCCACCACCGGATGGATCCGGCGGCTGGGCGGCAAACGCTGGCAGAAGCTGCACCGGCTGATTTATTTCAGTGCTGCCTCTGGAGTCATCCACTTTATCTGGCTGGTCAAGGCCGACCTGAAAAAGCCACTCACCTATGGGGCGATTTGGGCTGTCTTGATCGCTTATCGGATGATATTGTGGTTCACAGCAAGGTTGAAGTCCAACAAGAAAGAGTTGGCAGTCAGTTAGGATTTCTCCGGCGCGCCTCAAAGTTCCCTTCCCCACCCCGGAACCTCTTTCATTGAGGTGTCAACAACAATCCCGAATGTAATAGGTAGAAATTTTTTTCGCTTGATGCAGCAGAGTCGCACAGGCGGGGCATCTCTCCAATTAACAGCTTCACCACTTATGGGGGCCCCATGACTACCGCGAAGTTCCTTGCGGTCTTATCGCTACTCTCTCTTTGTACTCTCGTGGGTTGCGGTGGATCACAACCCACAATGACCTCGAATTTCAAACCATCACCCAACGGACCAACTGGGTCGCCTACCCCAACGCCAACGCCAACGCCAACGCCGACCCCGTCCCCTGCGCCGTCACCAAGTCCAACACCGAGTCCTTCGCCTGTTCCGACGCCGGCGTTTCCTGTTCAGTTCATCTTTACAGCGGATTTTGAGGCAGGAACGATTAGCGGATTCAAGGTCAACTCTGACGGTACTCTCACAACCGTCAGTGGCTCACCCTTTGCTTCGCCGGCGCCATCTTATGTAAAAGGTATCGGTAGTTCTCTGATCTCGGAAGGAAGTATCAGGCTCTATTCCGTCGATTCGTCAACGGGAACGATCCAATTTCTCACGACCATCGGCGATTTTGTGGGGGATATCGTACTCGATCCGCTACCGATGATCATCCACGCGAATGAGACTCTGCCTTTACATTTTCCCCCCATGGACACGATAAGTATCGCCAACGAGAAATTCTCTTTTTTGCAATCCTTCAATGACCCAGCCATCACAGGTTGGTTTCAGGTGATGGCGGTTGACCCGGTCGGCACGTTTATCTATGGGGCATTGCGCCCTGGCGTGGGAGTAAACATAGGAACAACTCCGCTCGACGTGGTTTCGCGGAACGGAGATGGAACGGCCGGGACCATGTTTCAAACCCAGACCGAGTCTTGTGCCAGACAGTGAGCGGTATGGTTGCAGCTACTGTCACTGCCAAAGGCACACACACGGTTCTTTATCATGCCTGTGCGTCCCCGGATGAATTGGCATACACAATCATCGACAACAGCAACGGCACGATCCTCAGCAGCGCGAATTTTGGCAACGTTCCCGGTGTTCCTTCCTTCAATCTGGGCAGGGCAGAATCGATGGCCGTGGACACGAATGGAACATCCTTGATCATGATCAATTCCTCAGCCAACACCGTGGACACTTACGCCCTTGACCCGACTACAGGCATTCCCAGTCCGCAGCCCATAAACAGGACTGCTTTGGGAATGACGCCGCTGTCACTTTTGCTCGATAAAACGGGGCAGTATGTGTATGTTCTGGGAACTACCTGCCCGTTTTTCCCTGGCGCTCCGCCGTGTACGGACCATGGTCATATTTTTGCCTACAAGCTGGCGGGTGGAAACCTAAACCTGGTTTCTGGAGCACCTTTTCAGACGGGAATCGGGGCCCGTGCACTCACAATCGTGAAGTTCTGATCTGCCCACTGAATGGCCATTCAGTTTTCTTGAAACTTGTTATACACTGTTGCGGCAGAAAGGACACTGACCACATGTGGATCCGGAAATTTCAGCGCGACCGGAAGAAGGGCGTCGATTCGCCGATGCCCACGCAAGTTCTTTCCAATGAAGAGTTCATTCCCCGCCCTCAGAGCAAGAAGCAAAAAGAGGTCGAATTTTTGATCGGCCAGATGGCCGAAGAGAAGTCCAAAAAACTTGGCATGGACCGCCGGGCCTTCATGACCAGCGCCATGGGGCTGGCCACCTGCTTTCTCGCCTCCAACAAAGTGTGGGGCAAGGTCTGGGAAGTGGATGAAGCCGAAACCATGGACAAGGCCGCTTATGAGGCAAAACTGCCCAAGAGCGAGTACTTCATCATGGACGTTCAGACCCACTTCACCGATGGCTGGACGCCTAATTTCCGCAGCATGGAATTCATGAAAAACATGGGTTTCAACTTGAAGGATGACAAAGAATCCTACAGTTTCAACCAGTTCGTGAAAGAGATGTTCTTCGACTCCGAAACCGAGATGATCGTGATCTCGGGCGTGCCTGGTCCACCCGAAAAGAACCGCGACGAGACTGGCAAGCTGCTCGAAGGCCGGGCGCGCGGTGGCGGCCCAATCCTGCCGAGCTGGCTGATGGCGGAGTCCCGCGACACCATCAACAAGTTCGCCAACTCCCGCCGGGCCCTAAGCCAGGGCAACCTCGCGCCCAATCACTACTGGGACAAGACCAAGAACGTTCTTGATAAAGCGGCGACCCTGGAGCAGATGGAGCGCGAGATCAACGTCTACAAGATCAACTCGTGGAAGTGGTATTGCCACACTGATCCCGGCCGGTCAGGCCACGGCTTCCAGCTCGATGATGACGATGCCGCCTGGTTCTATCAGGAGTCACGCAAGCGCGGGCTGAAGACCTTCTCGGTTCACAAGGGATATTCGTATCAATCCCGCATTCTCGGCCACCTGGCGAACCCGAAAGATGTGGAGAAGGCGGCTCTCAACAACCCCGACCTGAACTTCATCATCTATCACTCGGCCATCCAGCACGGGCCCAATGAGCCGGAATATGCGGCCTCCATGGATCCCAAGACTGGCGACTTTGCGTGGCATAATATCCTGATGGATATCAAGAAGCGTAATCCGAAGATCACCAACGTATATCCGGAGATTGGCAGCTTCTTCAACGTCCTGGCCATTGCCGATCCGCCCATGTGCATGCACGGCATGGGAAAGAACATCAAGACCTACGGCGCTGACCACGTGATCTGGGGAACGGATTGCCTGTGGTGGGGATCTCCACAGTGGGCCATCGATGCGTTCAAGCGCTTCCAGATCAGCGACGAGTTCTGCGAAAAGTTCGGCTATTCCAAGATCACCAAGGAAGACAAGGCCAAGATCTTTGGCCTGAATGCCGCGCGCATTTACGGCGTCGACGTGAAAGACAAACGCAAGCCGATCTCACCTGACATTCTCGACAAGGTGAAGACCGCTTATCTCGAAAACAACATCCCGCGCGAGAATGCCGCGTACGGATGGGTACGGGCAGACGACTAAAGCGGATGATCAAAACATGCTTGATGGCGGCCCTGCTGGCGATGGCTTGCGCCTTCGCCTGGCAGGGCGCAGCCACCCAGAACAATCCCGTTCACCAAAAAACGGCAGCCCAACCGCAGACTCAGGCAGCATCAAATGAGCTCCGGCATGACCACGTGGGCAAACCTCTGCCCGACTACATGACCGGCGATCAATGTTTGTTTTGCCATCGAGGAGTGGTTGGTCCTACATGGCAGCAGGAGCCTCATGCGTGGACGATCCGCGAGGTTGGCGTGCCCCCTGACGTTCCCAAGCCACCTGCTGATGCAACCCACGTGATCGGCAGCGCGCAGCATTTTCGCGCGCTCAAGCTGATCGGTTACGGCAAGTTCGCTGTTCTGGGGAATGACGGCAAGACCTGGCAGCCCGATGTCTTCGCTACGCGATGCGCCGGCTGTCACACTACCGGCGTGGACCCTGCGACCCATGCCTTTTCTGTGTTTGCCTTCGATTGCTTCTCTTGCCACGGGGATATTACCGACGATCACAGCAAGAAGCCCGAATCGGTCTTTCTCTCATCGAAACGGACCCGCGATCCGGGCGAGATCGTAGCCATCTGCGGGCAATGCCATTTGCGCGGAGGCCGTTCTCAATCCAGCGGCTTGCCCTACCCCAACAACTTCGTGGCCGGCGACGACCTGTTTGCCGATTTCAAGGTTGATCTCAAACGCGCCGACGACAGCACCCTCAACCCGGCCGATCGACATGTCTACACGTACACCCGAAACGTGCTGGAGCGCGGATCGAAGCAAACCTGCATGGACTGCCATCGCATCCACGGCGACCCGGCGCTCAAACATGCCATCTGCATAGATTGCGAAGACCTGGCTGAAGGCGCCAAAAACGCAAAGCCCGAGAAGACCGCAAAACAACGCAGCGCCACCTGCGACTATTAAGCATTTTTGAATTTAAATTATGGCAATCTCTTCACCGCCAGCGCCACGCTTCCCGATCCCGGCACGATTTCAATTTTCGTGCCAGCAGGGAAAAGAAGGGTGTTGCGGAAGTAGTAAGTCGCGTTGAACTGCGGATTGAATTTCTCAATCCAAATCAAAGGCTCTACGGAGCCATCGGGCCGCTGCGCAACTACCTGGAGCGCGCCGCCTGACAAGATTTGGGCCGGTTCAATCCCCACAGCCTCAACGGAATGCTTCAGGATAGTCGATCCGGAAAGCGCAAGCCGGGTTATGCCGTCGTTCTTGTCGTTCTTCTCGAGCGGCGCAGATGAAAAATCGGGCCTCGGAGGCAGATAAAGAGGATTGCCCTGAGGCGCGCCACCTTCCACCCACTCCGCGATGATTTGAATATCCTCTTGGGCTAAACCATGATCGTCCTTGAATTCGCCGAATCCCTTCACCGCATTCCAGGGAGGCATACGGCGCGCCAGCACCTGTTGCTTGATCGCTTCGGCCCAGGGTCTTGCCTCCTGGTATGTCATGAGAGAAACCGCTGAACCGCGTTCACGATGGCACGATGCGCACTTGTTGTAGAAGATGCGCGATACGTCCCGTGACCAGGTGATCTTCGTGGTGTAAAGGGGATGGGCCCGCAACAAGAGCACTGCACTGCCAAAGGCAAAAATAATGAAGAAGGCGAAGACAGCAAAAATCCAGCGGTGCATAATAGCTTTGAAAACCATGCTGGTAGACCATTTTAGTGAAGAAGTGAAAGATAAAAACACTCGTCTTATCCCGCGCGCCCCGCGAGGGCAGGCTACTCACCCTACTAGAATCAACTCTTTGCAGACATGATAATCTAATCAGCGGCGCCAAAAGTGTAAAAGGTCACCACAGGCGAGAATCGCCCATTTTTTGGTACTTCCAACTCATTTGAATACAAAGGCGAAAGTGGCGGAATTGGCAGACGCACCAGACTTAGGATCTGGCGCCGCAAGGCGTGGGGGTTCGAGTCCCCCCTTTCGCACCAACAAAATTACACCGCTCAACGGAACAACAAAAACCGTAACCGTGGATTTAACTCGGAAAAAACACACTTATTGCCCACAGCTTTGAAAATTCCTTCACTTCTTATATTTTGTGACCCATGCCAAATGAAACTGAGAGCAAAGACCTGCGGGCCATCATGACTGCGGGCGTTCCCTATTGGCGCACGCTAGGGCTGGAGCTGAAGGAAGTTGCTCCTGGCCGGGCGGTCTTTGAGTGCGAAGTTCGCGAAAGCCTGATGCAGAAGCGCGGCATTGTTCACGGGGGCGTTTTAGCTTCGATCGTGGATTCCGCCTGCGCCGTGGCCGCGATTTCTAACCTCTGGCCCAAAGCCAACGCCACTACCATCAACCTGCGCGTTTCTTATCTCAAGCCGCTCTCCCAGGGGGTCTTTCGGGCCGAGGGCAAGTGCATCAAGGCTGGCAAGACGATCTGTTTCTGCGAAGCCCAGGTCTTCAATGACCGCAACGAGATTGTCTGTACTGCCTCGTCGGAATTGATGATCGTCCCAGTCGGTTAGCGCGGTTCGACAAACATTAGCCACGTTCACTCTTTAAATTCTTGTCTTGTTTGTATCCCTGATTCGCGTTAATTCGTGCCAAAAGGGGTTTGGTTGCGTTTGACTTTCCGCAATCAAGCGTAATTAGCGTTCATCTGCGGCAAAACGGTTTTTGACGCTGTGTACCAGAAGGACATGCCCTAACAGCATGAAAATGTTACTCTTTAGGCAACAATTCCTGATTGACAATTTATGTCACCCAGCATACGATTCGCACTAGGAACCATTTCTGCGACCGGCCGTCCCCCGAGCCATTCGAGAAGCGCATTTTCATTAATTCATTGCCAGGACTCATTGGGATATGTCTCAGCGACTAGGCGATCTTCTTGTCCGAGAGAAGATCATCACACCAGACCAGCTTGACAAGGCGCTGAAGGCGCAACGGGATGCTGGCCCCAACGCTCGTTTAGGTTCCGTCCTGGTGAACCTGGGTTTTGTAAGCGACGAAGAAGTCACGAATTTTCTCTCCCGCCAGTATGGCGTGCCTGCCATCAATCTCCAGTATTTTGAAATTGATTCCTCCGTCGTGAAGCTGATTCCCGAAGAGACAGCCAAGCGCTACCAGATTCTGCCGCTCAGCCGCGTCGGGGCCTCACTGACTATCGCCATGGTCGATCCCACCAACGTGTTCGCCATGGACGACATCAAGTTCATGACCGGGTTCAACATCGAGCCGGTGGTGGCCTCAGAGTCGGCCATCATGGATGCCATCGACAAAGCCTATAGCCATCCAGTGGCCGAAGAAAACGTGGATGAATTGCTGGCTTCCATGGGCGATGAGCCGGACGTTGAACTACAGACGGAGCAGGACCAGTTGGACCTGGCAGACCTGGAGAAATCCGCCGACGAGGCTCCCATCGTCAAGCTCGTGAACATCATTCTCACGGATGCGGTGAAGCGCGGCGCCAGTGACATCCATGTCGAGCCTTACGAAAAAGAATACCGGGTGCGTTTTCGCATTGATGGCGTGCTGCAGCACATCATGTCGCCGCCCTTGAAGCTCAAAGACGCCATCACTTCGCGCATCAAAATCATGTCCAAGATGGACATCAGCGAAAAGCGTTTGCCCCAGGACGGTCGCATCATGCTGAAGATGCAGATCGGCGGCAAGAAAAAACAGCTTGATTTCCGCGTGAATTGCCTGCCTACGCTTTGGGGAGAAAAAGTTGTTCTGCGGCTGCTGGACAAAGAAAATCTCCGTTTGGATATGACCAAGCTGGGCTTTGAGCCGGAATCACTGGAAAAGTTTCAGCGCGCGGTGCTCAAGCCTTACGGCATGGTGCTGGTCACCGGCCCTACGGGTTCGGGCAAGACCAACACTTTGTATTCCTCGATCTCGCTGCTCAACAAACCGGACACCAACATCCTGACCGCAGAAGATCCGGTAGAGTTCCAGTTGCATGGCGTGAACCAGGTGCAGATGAAAGAATCCATCGGGTTGAACTTTGCCGCTGCTTTGCGCGCTTTTCTGCGGCAGGACCCCAACATCATCCTGGTAGGCGAGATACGCGATTTCGAGACGGCGGAGATCGCCATCAAGGCTTCGCTCACCGGCCACCTGGTGCTTTCCACGCTGCATACCAATGGCGCTCCGGAAACCATCAGCCGGCTCATGAATATGGGAATCGAGCCCTTCCTGGTGGCCACCGCCGTCCATCTGATCTGTGCGCAACGACTGGTGCGCCGCATCTGTGGGGAGTGCAAAGAACAGGTTCCCATGTCGCCCCAGGCACTGATGGAGGCGGGCTTCGGCGCCGAAGAATCCAAGACCGTGAAGATTTACAAAGGCAAAGGTTGCAGCACTTGCAACGGCACCGGATACAAAGGACGCGCCGGCTTGTATGAAGTCATGGAAGTGGATGATGAAATCCGTGAGCTGATCCTGATTGGGGCCTCAGCCACCGAGTTGAAGAAAAAGGCCATAGAGCGCGGCATGATCACATTACGCCGCAGTGGCTTAAGGAAAGTAATGGATGGGGTAACCACCCTGGAAGAGATTGCCAGAGAGACCATTCACTAAGAGTTGGTAAATGGGTAATTTGCAATTGGAAAAATTTTGAAAAACATTGAATGTCTTGCGGGGGCACCGGATTATTTTTGACCTTGAGACATCAGCTCAGCTTGGCCAGTTTATTTTTGAAGGGAATGCCGCGAAGTCATGAACGTAACATTGAGCGATCTGCTGAAAAAGATGCTGGAGATGAACGGCAGCGATCTCCACATCACTACGAATTCACCGCCGCAAGTGCGCGTCCATGGGCATCTTCAGCCCTTGGATATGCCTCCACTGACGCCGGCCGAAACCAAGCAACTGGCCTACAGCGTGCTGACCGACGCGCAGAAACACCGCTTTGAGGAAAATCTGGAGCTGGATTTTTCCTTCGGCTTAAAAGGATTGGCGCGCTTTCGCGGCAATTGTTTCAACCAGCGGGGAGCCGTAGGGGCGGTCTACCGCGTGATACCGTTTGAGATCAAGTCCTTCAACCAGTTGAATCTTCCGGCGATCGTCTCCAAGCTTTGCGACAAGCCGCGCGGCCTGATTCTGGTGACCGGACCTACAGGCTCGGGCAAGTCCACCACCCTGGCCGCCATGCTCGACAAGATCAACACCGAGCGGCACGACCACATCATCACCATTGAAGATCCCATTGAATTCGTACACCAGAATAAGAGCTGCCTGGTCAACCAACGCGAGGTCCACTCTGACACCAAGTCGTTCTCTGACGCCTTGCGGGCGGCCCTGCGTGAAGACCCCGACGTGGTGCTCATTGGTGAAATGCGCGACCTGGAAACCATTGAATCGGCGTTGCGCATTGCGGAAACAGGCCACCTTACCTTCGGCACCTTGCACACCAACTCGGCAGCCTCCACCATCAATCGTGTGATTGACGTTTTCCCGTCGCACCAGCAATCCCAGATCCGCGCGCAGCTTTCCCTGGTGCTGGAGGGGATCTTGTGTCAATCGCTATTGCCCAAGGTGGGCGGGAGCGGACGCTGCATGGCCATGGAAATCCTGGTTCCCAACGCCGCGGTCCGCAATCTGATCCGCGAGGACAAGATTCACCAGGTTTATTCAGCCATGCAATCCGGTCAGGACCGGTTCGGAATGCAGACCTTCAACCAGTCGCTGGCCACGCTGTATTACCAAAAACAGATCACGCTCGATGTCGCGATAGCGCGTTCGTCGTTTCCCGACGAGTTGCAAGACATCATCAATCGCGGCGTGATAGCCACCAAGACGGCTACGGCGACAACGCAAAAACGATGATCGCAACAACCATGACAAAGAAAGTCTCCATCACCGTGTTAGGCACCAAGGACGAGAGGAGTTTTTGAAATGCCGGTATTTACTTATAAGGGAACAGATGCGCAGGGGAAATCGATCTCTGGCCAACGCGAGGCCGACAACAAGGCCCATTTACAGAATCTTTTGCGCCGTGAACGCATCACCGCCAAGGCCATCAAGGAGAAAGGCAAAGAATTCAACCTGCCTACTTTTGGCACGAACAAGGTAGCCACCAAAGATATCGCCATTTTCTTCCGCCAGTTTTCGGTGATGATCGACGCCGGACTGCCTTTGGTCCAGTGTCTGGAGATCCTCGCCGGGAACCAGGAAAACGTCGCATTTCAAAAATGTCTCAACGGTGTCCGGGCCAGCGTGGAAGGCGGCTCCTCGCTTTCCAACGCCATGCGCCTCTATCCCAAGGTTTTCGATGACCTGACGACCAACATGGTGGAAGCAGGCGAAGCCGGCGGAATCCTTGACGTGATCTTGCAACGGCTGGCCACCTACGTGGAAAAGGCGGTGAAGTTGAGGTCGGCAGTCAAATCGGCCCTCATCTATCCGGTCTCCGTAATCAGCATCGCCGGTCTGGTCGTCGGCCTGCTGCTCAAGTATGTGGTGCCCATCTTCGCCAACATGTTCAGTGGCATGGGCGTTGAACTACCCCTGGCCACCAGGATCGTGGTGAACCTCAGCTACATCGTAGGGAGGTTCTGGTGGATTTTGATTGGACTGATGATCCTGGTTTTCCTGGGCATCCGGCAGATGCGCCAGAACCCCAGGGGACGATTCCTGTTCGACAAGTTCCTGCTGAACGTACCAGTGCTTGGCCAAGTGCTGCGCAAGATCGCTGTGGCGCGCTTCACCCGGACGTTGGGAACGTTGATAACCTCTGGCGTTCCGATTCTCGAAGGCCTGGCGATCACCGCGCGCACTTCCGGAAATGCAGTGCTGGAAGACGCCCTGATGAAGGTACGCAAAGCTGTGGAAGAGGGCCGTACCATTGTCGATCCGTTGAAGGAGAGCGGGGTCTTCCCCAACATGGTGACCCAGATGATCGGCGTGGGCGAGGCTACCGGCGCGATGGACGCCATGCTCCAGAAAATCGCCGACTTCTATGAAGATGAAGTGGATGCGGCCACCAAGAACTTGCTCACCTTGATGGAGCCGATCATGATCGGCGTCCTCGGAATCGTCGTCGGTGGCATCGTCATTTCGCTTTACTTGCCGTTGTTCTCGATGATCGCAAAGATGTCGGGCTAAGTCAGCGCAGGAGTTTCAGAACCTTTTGTTGATGGCAAAACACAAGGGCCCCTCCGATCTACCCGCGCTGATGCGCGGGTAGACCCTCGGGATTACGAAACACTTTTTCTCTATATTCTTGAATGAGCAGACCTAAGTAGTTTGATAGAACAACACAGCCAGTATGGATGAAACTAAGTTCAACGAGAGATCATGGCTGGCATGGCTTGTAAAAGTTCGTGTCGTCATCATCTCTTTTCTGCTCGCGGTTGAACTGCTGATTATCGACTTCACGCCGAACCACGTTCCCACTCCCCTGTTCGTCACCATCGTGATGATCTGGTTCTCGGTATCGGTTTTTCTCACCTTCCTTCAGTCTCTGTGGCGCGAATACAAGGCCCAGGCCATTACACAGATTTTCACCGACCTGGCATTTACCACCGCGGTAGTCTACGTCACCGGAGGCGTGGATACATTTTTCAATTTTCTCTACCCGCTGGTGATCATTGTCGCCAGCATTTTGCTGCCTCGCTATTGGGCTTACTTGACCGCCGCGATCTCTTTCATCCTTTTCGGGTCGTTGCTGGAACTCTCTTATTTTGAAAAGATCCCGTCGTATCAGATCTCACCGCACGGCGATTTAAAGTCGCTGCAGGCCATAATTCTAATCAATTTTTTCGCCTATCTGGCGGTGGCCCATCTGGCTAGCGCGCTGGCCGCCAAGCTCCGGCAGACCGGACTCGAACTGGAAGGCAAAAGCGGAGAACTTGTGAGCCTGCAGGCGCTGCACGAGAATGTGATCCATTCCATCCGCAGCGGCCTTATCACCACGGACCTCGATGGGCGCGTAACCCTGCTGAATGCTCCTGGACAAAGATTGCTGCAACGCACGGCCGCGGCCGCTTATGGAAGATATATCTCCGAGCTTTTTCTCGATCGCCTGCCCAAAGTTGATTCAGCTTCTGCCCAGGGCGAGGTGCGTGGACTTACACCTGCAGGCGAAGAAAAGACCTTCGGAATGACCGCCACAGCGCTGAGCATACCTAACCGCGGAATTATCGGCTGTGTCTACACTTTTGAAGATCACACCGAAATTCGGCGACTGGAACGCGAGGTCCGCATGAGGGACCGCCTGGCGGCTGTAGGGCGCTTGGCCTCTGGCATCGCACATGAGATTCGCAATCCGCTGGCGTCCATTTCCGGCTCCATCAACGTGCTTTCGCGCGTCTCCCCCTTTAATGACGATCAGAAGACGCTGGTGAACATCATTACCCGCGAGTCAGAGAGGCTTAACCTCATCATCTCCGATTTTCTTGTCTATTCGCGGGAGAAGAGCTACAAGTTTTCCAGCATTGATTTGATTCCCCTGTTGGAAGATACGCTAGTCCTGCTGCAGAACCGCTCCCAGGTTGCCGGCCTGAAGATCGTAAAAGAGTTTGCCGTGGCCCACGCCTTTGCGACGGTTGACAGTGACCGGATCAAGCAGGTCTTTTGGAACCTTCTGGAAAACGCTGTCCGGGCGATGTCTGGGCAGGGCACGATAACCGCTTCCGTGCGAGCGGTCGGGGACAAATGGAGCATCGGAATTCGAGATACCGGAACCGGGATTCCGGCCCAGCAAATGGAAAAAATCTTTGAGCCCTTTCAGTCCCAGTTTGAAGGTGGAACAGGGCTGGGCCTGGCAATTGTTTATCAGATCGTCCAGGCGCATGGGGCTCGGATCTCTGTTCAGTCCGAACCCGGTAAGGGCGCAGAGTTTTTCCTGGAGATATTGCGCGCCTCCGAAACGGCAGGCACTGAATCTTCCGAAACCGCCGCCGCTGGGGTGTGGCATGGCTAGCATTCTTGTATGCGACGACCAGCGCTCCATCTGCGAGATGCTCGATATATCCTTGCGTCGCGACGGTCACCGCGTGGAAACCGTGAATGCCGGCGAGGCCGCCAAGAAAAAATTGAGCGCGGCAAATTATGAGGTGCTGATTACCGACATCAAGATGCCGCAGACCGACGGTATTGAAGTTCTGCGGTTCGCGCGGCAGGTTTGCCCAGAAACGTCCGTCATTCTTATCACTGCCGTAGAAGATTATGAGGCGGCAGTACAGGCAGTGAAAGTTGGCGCCTTCGATTACATCCATAAAGGGCCAGGGCTGCTGGAAGAATTGAAAATCTCCGTGGGACGCGCGGTCGAATCATTGGTCCTGCGCCGCCAGAACTTCGCTTACAAACGCGATGCCGCCACCCGCAATTCGCTCGATAACATCATCGGGAGCAGTCCGGCCATCGCTAAATTGAAAGACACGATCAGGACCATCGCCACCACCGGCAGTACGGTCCTGATTTATGGGGAAAGCGGGACGGGCAAAGAACTGGTGGCGCGGGCCATCCATGCCTGTTCGCCGCGGGCCTCCGAGCCTTTCGTCTCCATCAATTGCGGCGCGTTTCCGGAAACCCTGCTGGAGAGCGAGTTGTTTGGCTACGTGAAGGGCGCGTTTACGGGCGCTAACCACAATAAGCGCGGTCTTTTTGAAGTCGCAGCGGGAGGCACTGTCTTCCTGGATGAGATCGGCGAGATGAGCGTCGCCATGCAGGTAAAGTTGCTCAGAGTGCTTCAGGAAAGGTGTATCCGCCCCGTGGGCGGCGCTCAGGAAAGCCCAATCGATGTTCGCGTGATCGCTGCCACGAATCGGGACTTGAAGGAGATGGTCGCCAACCATCTGTTTCGCGAAGACCTTTACTACAGGGTAAGCGTGATTCCCATTTCCGTTCCGCCCCTAGGGGAACGCCGCGATGATATCTCCCAGTTGGCCCATCACTTCCTTAAAAAATATACAGCCGCCGCCCAGAAGGACATCGCAAAAATCCATCCTGATTCAGTCGCAGCCTTGCGCTCCTACAGTTGGCCCGGTAATGTCCGCCAGTTGGAGAACGCGATTGAGCGGGCCGTAGCCATGGAGACCACGCAAGAACTTAAGGTTGACCTCGAACCAGCACCACTCCGTGCGCATGCTGCCGTGGCCGGGGCCGACAATGGATTCGTAACCAGTGTGCCGGCCGAAGGCATGGATTTTGGGACTTACGTAGCTGGTATCGAGCGCTCGCTGATCGAATCTGCGTTGCAACAAGCGGGAGGAGTCCAAACCCGCGCCGCTGAACTGCTAAAAGTCTCCTACAGATCCTTCCGTCATTTGTTAAAGAAGTACGATATCTGAAGAAGCACTTAGCCGTCAGCACTCAGCATTCAGCCCCGTAACATTCTTGAACTCTCGTAGATGCGTCTCGGTGCATGAGACACAACGTTCGCGCGCATTCGTCAGCAAATATGCTCCAATGAACTCAATGCTGGGTGCTACGAGCGAGTGCTCGGGAAATGTTTTGCGGTTCAATCAGCGTTCATCAGCGTTATCAGCGGCAAAAAATCTGCCACGCCCTCATTGGTCTTTTTTTCGAAACAGACTGTCACACGGACTGAATGCCGAGTGCTGACTGCTGAAAGCTACGGATTCTTCGGCTTTGGGCGCGCGTAATTTTCCATCTCGGCAGTCCATTTCAGGAACCGCATCAACTGTTTTCGTTCACGGATCAGGAATCCCCAGAATTCAAGGAACCCGATCTTGTCCATTTTCAGGCCGCTATAGGTTTCCATGCGCCAGCGAAGATAGGGGCTGCGCCAAGGTGCAAGATGATGTCCACGAGTCGCATTCCAGAAAAACCGGATCACACGCCGCATAACCTCGAGTATACCCGGCCAATAGTTCCTGAGGCCCGCCCCGGATGCTAGAATTTCTGCGATGCCTGAAGACCCCAAACACGCGGCCGAAGACCACTACTACAGGGCACTGGATCTGTTCAGTGACAACCAACATGAATTGGCAGTCGAAGAATACAAGAAAGCCATCGAACTGGATCCCACTTTCACCGACGCCATGCATGGCCTCACGCGCGCCTATCAGGACCTGGGCCGGTTTGACGAGGCGATCAGCGTGGCCCAGATGATCACTGCCCACGACCCTGAAGATATTCTGGGCCATACCAGTCTTTCCATTCTCTTTCAGAAAAAAGGAATGATCCCCGAAGCCGAAGCCGAAGCCAACCAGGCCCGTATCTTAGGTTGGAAGCAGCAACTCAAAGCAAAGAAATAAGGACCGCTCTCGAATTAACGCATCTCACTCTTGCCAGGAGACGCCTAAAATCAATCTCGCGCATCAGCGAAAATCAATGGTGATTTTGCCTCGCGTCTTCCGCTTCAAATCACCCCGAGATCGTTCTAACCGCCAATCACCACCGACACGTCGTTGCCTTTCTGCGCTCCTGTGGTTTGCGCAGCGGAGCCTCGATTCACGGAAATTTCCAGAAAGCCTGAGCTGCCGACAATAGCGAAGGCCTCGCCTTGTGTACCCTCGACATAACTGGGCCGCACCTTGGTGATTTCTGCTTTGCCTACAGTGATCTTGAATGCCGGGGCAGTGGGCTGAAACAGCTCGGGCGTTTCTTTTGGAGTGAAATTGGTTATCAGGTTGCCGAATTTATCGACTTTCAGGACAAGCCCCTTCCAGGCATTTGGTCCGGTGGCTTTGGGTCTGGGAGCGGCAAAACGGATGTAGTCGCTGATTTCCTCGCCAAACTTGGCAACTTCAACCCCTTTGCTCAAATAGCCTGCGATCACCGCAAAGATGTCGCGTCCATGAAATGTTGGGCTTACCGGCTGCAGGAAGTAGTGACTGGCTGTGATATGGCGAACGGAGACTCGCTCTTCCCGGTCATAGACCAGCGAAAGGACCCCATTGTCCGGGGCAAGGAAGATATGTTGACCAACGGTCGCCAGGATCGGCTTCCTGGGTCCGCCCACCCCTGGGTCTACGATCACCATGTGGATCGTATCCTTGGGAAAGTAGCTGTAGCCCTGTGAAATAGCGATGGCGCCATCCAGCACGTCAAACGACTGCACCGAATTGGTGATGTCCACGGTCACGACAGCGGGATTGATGCCGTAGATAACCCCTTTCATAACACCGACATAGTGCTCCGTAAGACCAAAGTCCGTGGTGAAAGTTACAATCCGCTGTGTGGACACAACCTACCTCCCAGTGTGAATTCTGCAAGGGATCCAGGGCTAGATTTCGTTTTTATTCTAAGCAGGATATCCGTTCGTTCAATGAAAGTTTTCTCATTTTATAACGCTGTCTTGATTCTGGAAAATACCGGTTGAAAATTTGTTCTGTTTTGGGAAATAAATTTTTTTTAAAACCGGTGAAACGTTTTGACGGCTAAACTCACTACCCATTGTAAATTAAAGCAAATTGTCCTGGCGGTGGATGACTTTACGCTGAGTGGGGATCAGGAACGGTTGGGGTGGAAACGATCACTGAGCTGCTGGCGTCCGCGATGCTATTTTTGCCCGAGGCCATCCTCTTAACGGCTGCTCGGTCGGCCGCCGCCAAGGTCGTTTTTGCCGACGAGTATTTTCAACAAGTTGAAAACCATCTCATGCCCTCGCAAGAACAGGAAGCAATGAACCGGCGAGTCCGCGAAATCATTCACGAATTCAACAGCCTGCTCACGGGCATCATGGTTTATTCCGGTCTCCTTACTTCCAAAATTCAGAACGATCTGCAACTCCAGCGGTATTCACAAGAAATCTCGGCGGCAGCCGAACGCGGATCTCAACTGGCGGCCCAACTGCTAAACCTCGAGCCCAAGGAGGCGGCTATGCCGCGCATCGTAGATGCTGGTCCGGAAAAAACTGAGCGCAAGAAACCTACCCTGTTGCTGGTGGAAGACGAAGAACTGGTGCGCCAATCTGTGGATGCAGCCCTTTCTATGCGGGGATACAAGGTCCTGCCGGCTGCCAACGCGGAAGAAGCCATAAGAATCTCGCAGAACTATTCCGGCGAGATTGAGCTCATGGTGACCGATCTCGCCCTGCCGGCCACCAGCGGTGTGGAACTCGCGCAAGAGATGCTTGCAGTGCGCCCGCGAATGAAAGTGCTGTTCGTATCTGGATCAGTCGATGATCCCCGCATGACGGAGCTGACGCCTGGGCGAGAACGCTTTTTCAGGAAGCCCTTCACTCCTGCGGCCCTGGCCCACGAAATTGAAGAACTATTGAATAGGAATTCAGATGAATGATTTTGCTCAAAGCGGAGATGGGGAAACTATGCCGACCCAAATGGCACGCGAAGACGAAACCTGTGTTCTTTCTCACTATTTGTCGCTGCTGATCGTGGATGATGAGCACTGGATACGCGATTCCTGCAAAGAAGTGGCGGAAAACATGCGTTTCAAGGTTTTTACTGCGGAGAATGCGGTCGCTGCCGCCCGCCTGCTGGAGACCCACTCCATTGACGTAGTGTTGCTCGACATCAAGCTGCCCGGCCCCGACGGCCTGGAGTTACTGATGAAGATCAAGGAGCAACAACCCGAAACCGAAGTCGTCATGATCACCGGTCATGCCACGGTCGATTCCGTCCTGGCAGCCATGAAGAGCGGCGCTTATGACTATCTTCGTAAACCTTTCAACATCGACGACCTCAAGGCGTTGCTGGAGCGTGTGACCGAGCACCTGAGGTTCGCGCTCGAAAACCGCATCACCCGCGAGCACCTCAAGAACAATCCAGGGTACGCCGGCATGGTAGGGCGCTCTCAGGAGATGGAGAAGCTGTACCGCATCATCGCCAACGTAGCCTCCAGTCGACATCCTGTCCTGATTCAGGGCGAGAGCGGCACAGGCAAGGAAATGGCGGCGCGGGCCATTCACTTTACCGGCCCATTCCGCGATAAGCCTTTCATTCCTGTGGACTGTGGGTCGCTCTCGCCCACGCTCATCGAGAGTGAATTGTTCGGCTATGTTAAAGGAGCTTTTACCGGCGCGGTCCGTCCGAAAGAGGGGCTGCTGTCGATTGCCGCCGGGGGCACGGTTTTTCTGGATGAGATCGGCGAGTTGCCGGTGGACCTGCAGGCCAAGCTCCTGCGCGCTCTTCAGGAAAAAGAAATCCGCCCTGTGGGTAGCACCAAAGCGACTCCAATCGACGTTCGCATCATTGCCTCCACCAACCGCGACCTGGAAATTGCCATTCACCAGGGCAGTTTCCGCCGTGATCTTTTCTTTCGGCTGAATGTTGTGAGCCTCAGGCTCCCTCCTTTGCGGGACCGAAAAGACGAGCGGGAAAGAAAAGACGATGTCCGCCTGCTGGTGGACCATTTCCTGGATCGGCTGGCGCGCTCCACTGGCATACGTCGGACCATCAGTCCTGAAGCCATGAAGCTTCTGCTCTCCTATGACTGGCCGGGCAACGTGCGCGAACTCGAAAACTGCCTTGAGCGGGCAGCAGCGTTGAGTTCAGGATCAGTCCTGCACCTGGGAGATCTGCCCAGCCAGATCCAAAGCGCTAACCTGCCCTCTATTGCCATGCCCGCCGGTGGAAGCAGAAACAAGATCATTCCGCTGGCTCAAGTGGAGAAGCAGGCTATTCTGAATGCTTTAACCCAGTTGAACGGCGACAAGCTGATGACAGCGAAAATGCTGGGTATAGGTAAAACCACGTTGTATAGAAAGCTCAAGGAATACGGGATTACCGACCGGTGGGCCATGAGCATTGCCGAAACCCGTCCTGAACCGGTGGAAGGTTTGGGAACGGTTCAGGAACGATGAGTCTGATGTGGCTTGAAACTGGCGTCGAGGTTGTTGTAGTGGAATTCCGCTTTGAGATCATCGCATCACCTGATCACTCGATTCTCAAAACATCCAGCAATTCACCCTAGGAGGGACAACTCCTTCCTGAGATGCTGCCTCTCACGTTATGACAGCGTAAACGCTTAATAACGCTTAAGGTGACCTATGCTTTGGACCATTTTTGCGATTCTGCTCATTCTGTGGCTTCTGGGGTGGGGATTCCATGTAGCCGGTTCTCTGATCCATCTACTGCTCGTAATTGCCCTGGTTGTCATGGTAGTCAATTTGATTACCGGACGAAGGACGATCTAGGTCCCCCATCAATTCTCTTTTACTACCATAACCCGAACGGTGGGCGATTGCCGGGCCAGCAACCGCACGCCGTTTATTCTTGCGGACAAATAACTAGAAGCCATCTCATAAATGCTATGACCGGCAGAGGCAACAGCCAAAAACAAGGAAAAGTTCACCGGTTATAGCATTTATGAGACCAGTTCTACAAAATGCCTTTGAGCAAGGCCGCGCAGGTGGTCTTAAGATTTCGAGCAATTTTATCCAAAGTGGCGATGGTAAGGTTGATGTTGCCACGTTCGACGTCGCCCATATGAACCCGATTCATCTCGCATAAATCCGCAAAGGCTTCCTGGGAAAGACCTTTCTTTTCGCGCAACGCGCGAATCCTCTTGCCAAGTCTCTCCTGCACCCCTTGCATTCCTGCGACGCTCCGGCTCCGTTGTGGCATCCATCCCCATGTTATTACAAAACCGTTTAAAACTGGTAGCGTCGAAGAACAGGCGCGTGCGTGGCATGAAAGTGCACAATTTCCGTCATCTGGTCACCCGCTGGGAATACAAGGAAAGGAGCTAAGTTAGTGAAAATAAATGGTGGCCAGGGACGGTTTTGTTCAGCACTACACACCTTTCAGGATTCCAGCTTCCGAGATTTTATTAAATCCAAGAGTCGGCTTAAATGCTTCAGCATAAGCAGTTTGCATCGAGTAGGCTGCCTGCTCCTCGATGGTTTCTATTCAAATGGAAGTTGTTCAAGATCGTCAGTCCGGGTGGTATCTTCCGAAAGGCGATTAGGAGCCGAGTGGATGCTCTCCCAGGTTATTCCTGCTCTTTTCTTTCTGTCGCCTCTTCTTTACGTGCCGCCTTGCCGATCGCCAGCCGGTCCTCGTGGGTCAGATTTGATCTAGCGCCGTGGTGTGATGGCCGTCACTGCCTGCGCGGCGCGCAGGTTTTAGAGTGGAAGCATAAAGGAGTAAAGACTGTGAAGAAGACTGTGTGTATCGCAATTTTTGGCTTGATTTGCGTAGCTGCCACATGGAGCGGCACGCCGCAATCGAAGCACGTTGTATTGGTGGTAGAAGAGAACCACTCCTTTGACGCCGTGATTACCAAGGGTGGGATGCCGTATCTGAAGTCGCTCGCGGAGAGGTATACAGTGTTGACGAACTATTACGGCAACCATCATCCTTCCATTGGGAATTATTTCACCATGACGACAGGCCAGACCATCAGCACGAACGACAGCTACAAGGGCGTGGTGCATGATGAGAATGTGGTCTCCCAACTGATCGCTGCCAATAAAACATGGAAGCTCTATGGAGACAGCCTTCCCGAGCAAGGGTATGTCGGAGACAATCAGCGGCCTTATGTTAAGAAGCACTTTCCAGCGGCATACTTTGCCAATGTCCGGGAAGACGAGAAGCAACGCATGAACCTAGTGCCGGTGGAGCAGTTTGCGGCAGACCTGCAAAATAATAACCTGCCGGATTTCAGCATGGTTATTCCCAATCTTAACCATGACGCTCATGATGGCTCGCTCAAAGAAGCCGATGCATGGCTAGAGGAACATATTGCGCCGCTGCTGAAGAATGCGGAGTTCCAGAAGAATGGAATCTTAATCATCACCTTTGATGAATCATTCAAAAGCGATCCTGACCATGGAGGAGGACATATTACGACCGTTGTAATCGGGCCTCTGGTCAAGGAGCACTTCAATGACACCACGTTCTATCAGCATGAATCGCTCTTTGCCACACTGGAAGAACTGCTTGGGCTTCCAAGACTCAAACTCGTTGAGAGTGTGCCTATTTTCCAGAATGCATTTAAATAGTCTGGCCATAGGCCTGGTAGCTTAGCTCTTTAGCGGATCCTTTTTACCGGGATTCCGGCGTAAATTGCATCGGCTTCAAGTTTCATGTTCTTGGGCACGAAGCTGAGTGCGCCAATCTCGCAGTTAGCGCCGGTTTCAACTCCGATCTCAACGATGCTGCCGACACCCACGGTTGTGTTGCGTCCCAAATGGACCTTTGCGGTTTTGACGATGGCTGCCTCAACCGTGTGGCCGGCGACATGCACATCGGCGCCGATTACCACGTCGTCCTCAAATGCAAGCAGGTTATAGTCGTTAAGGGCCAGGCTGTTGATATACACGCGGCGGCCAAGTTGTGCCCCGGCCAGGCGTAGATGGGCGGTCCAGACAGGCGTGCCCCGAAAAAACGTGCCTGCGAGAGTGCGGACCACATGGTTTGAAGCTGCGTACCGTACCCAATCCAGCAGGGGCCAATCCAGGTCGGCGATTCGCAGCTCTGTCTGCGTAGGTGTTCGCCATCCAACCAGCCGCGTTGTGACTGGAGAGATGAACATCAGCACCAGGGCAAAGATGATATAAGAAGGTAGAAGGGCAACAGCCAGCAGCACAATCTGGAGACGCGGCGCGGACCTGAGAAATATTGAGAGCTGAAACCACAGCAGCACGGCCGGGATTGCTGACAGTCCGCAAATGAAAGTTTCAACCAGCACAAGCGTGGTCACCGTCCAGGCGATTCGCCAGAAGTGAACGAGGCGTTGCTGCGTGAACCGGCCAGATTTTGTCATGAATGATCTCCTAAAGGACTACGATTCTCGCATCTCGATTACCGGTTCGGGGCCTGCCATAGTTCTGGTGCCAGGCCTGGATGGCACCGGACAGCTTTTCTACCGCCAGATTCCGCTTCTTGAAAAGTCCTATTCTGTCGCCAGCTACGCGCTCCGTGACGACGCTGCAAGCCTAGACGTTCTTGCAGACGATCTCCGCCGCATAATCGAACTGGCTGCTCCTTCGGAAAAGCGCGCGATTGTAATGGGAGAATCGTTTGGAGGGGCGGTGGCCCTTACCACCGCCTTGCGGTATCCGGAGCATGTTTCCCGGCTTGTGATCTTGAATTCCTTCCCACACTTAACGCCGCAGTTCCGGCTAAGACTGGCAATTGCCGGCGTGAGCGTTATCCCCTGGGGAGCAATGGGCATGGTTCGATTCGTCACCTCGCTTTTTTGCCTTCTCCTCATATCCATCGTGCTGAACTGCAAAAATTTCGCAATTTGACTGTGCGCACCACCCGCCAGGGATACAAGAACC